>VFSW01011798.1_pt1 | contig 12244 bp, 9 predicted proteins | sample 5358111 | NCBI WGS metagenome assembly VFSW01 (sample SAMN11554181, study PRJNA540505) | mine drainage metagenome | isolation source: sediment from site ElyBrook_90M | place: USA: Ely Copper Mine, Vershire, VT | collected 2017
CACGACGATCCATGGGAGAGCCAGGGCCAGCAGGGTAAAGCGCTCGCCCAGTGCAGGTAGAAGAAGGAATCCCGAAACCAACGGGCCTAGAACACAACCGGCGATATTGACACCGTATCCGGTGCCGGCGCGGTCGGGATCGCCCTGCGAAACGCGATCCAGCACCATGGGAGTGATCAATCCCACGGCCAGGGAAAATGGAAGAATCCCGGCAACGCGCAGAGGGTCGACCATCCGCAATCGGGGATCGCACAGCAGCAAGGGAAGCAACACGGAAAGCGCAAGTAACGCCAGGAAGAAATTACTGGGCGCGGACGCGTCAAACTTGCCTCGGCGGTAAATCAAAGAACCGACATAGGTGGCTCCCAGGTACAACCCCAAGATCCCTGCGAATGCGTAGACCACCGTGCCCAAGGCAATAGTGAAGAGGCGAATCCAAACGACCTCCACTCCCATGCTTGTGAAGCCGGTGGCGAACAGCAAGAAATAAGGCCACGTGGTGCTTGAAGTGGCGACGGCCGACGCGAGCGCCGGAGCCTGAAGGGTTTCCCCCTGCGTTTGTGTCTTGTCCGGAGTTTTCCTTCTCAGGCTGATGGCGAACGCCGCTGTGGCCAGGCAAAAGTTCAACACAACTCCAACATGCAGAGTACCTCTGAATCCCAAGAGCTCAATCAGCAACAAAGGAAAGGCAGCGCCGGTAACAGCGCCCAGAACGTTTGCCAGATACAGGTAGCTGAACGAGCGACGCGACTCCGAAGAGTTTTCCCGGATGGCAGCCATGGCGAAAGGAAATGTCGCGCCCATGCAGGCGCACCAGGGGACGAGGGTGAGTCCGATCCAGAATCCGGCGTCAACGTAGTAAGCGGCGACGGGGAGTGGGGTGCCGGCATTAAGCTTTTCCAGAAGCATGCGTCCCCATACCAGTTCGCGGGGAACGAGAATCGCCGACACTCCAATCAACAACTCGGTCAAGGCGTAGAGACGCAGCGGAGGAAAGCTCAAACTCGCTTTACGGCTGCGGAGGTGACGACCGGCCCCCCAGGAGCCGATACCCAGCCCGATCATGAAAGCCGATAGAATAATTGAAACCAGGGCCGCGGTGATCGCGAACTGCGCCATCGCCAGGCGAAGCCACACGAGCTCATAGAGAATGCTGCAGAAACCGGAGACAGAGAAGAAGGCGAAATACCAGCGCATTGCACCGTCCAGTTGTTTGAAAATAATTTTAGTGAGAACGAGTATTTAAGCAAGGAGATGTGCTCTGACGCAATCAAACGAAACCTGTCGGGAAAAGCACGGCGAATCTTTCTTGCTGCCCTGTGAGGCCGCCAGAGACTGGAGGGCTCATCCGGCGGGGGTGCGGGGCCGGAACCCCGCATATCCCCTTGCAATCGATCTTACGGTTCTCCAGGCTCTAAGCGGCGAACAAGAGAGAAGTTTCTGCACCGCGTCCACGAAGTCTTTGTGGATCGAGTTTCGGTAAAACACGTTCGTTGGCAGCTCGATCTGGAATCGCATGAACAACATCGTCAACAAGTCCTACGCCGAGACGGCTGTGCGCTTTCCGGAGCGTCGAGCAATGAAGTTCACTGTGTTACCGTTGACTGGTCATGTCGGACACGGCGGGAAAGTCACAGAATGATTCTTTCGTTTAAGAACCTAGTGAAGAACATACTCCCTCAGATGGCTTGTGAATATTCGATTCGTCGAAACACCTACATCCGCCTTGGGTTCGATTCGACAGAAGCGACGCGGAAAGCTTTCTCATTGCGCCGCTATCAGGCGATGTGTGATGCCCGTCTAAACCTGCTCCCCAGGGAGATCGCATCCACCCTGCGCACGTGTGTGGATGCAGGGGCCCATTTGGGAAGCTGGACTCAGGCGCTTATTGAAGTGTTGACGCCTGAACGAGTAATCGCTGTGGAGTGTGAACCTCGACTCGTAGAACAACTCAGCAAGACTTTCGCCCCACATCCAGGTGTGCGGGTGGTAAATGCAGCGATTGCGGAAAGCAACGGTTATGCTAAGTTTTACCAGCTGCGTCACCCTGCTGGCTCGTCGCTGCTAAAACCGAATGAGAGCATTGGCAAGGAATTTGAAGTTAATTCGTGGGACGTTATCGGAGAAGCGACCGTCAGAAAGATCAGCTATGACAACTTGGTGGAAGGAGAATCTGAAATATCGGTTTTGAAACTCGATATTCAAGGCGCCGAAAGAGAGGTGTTGATGAATTCGGGGGAAGGACTCCGGAAGACCAAGTCGATCATCATGGAGGTCCTCTTCATGCCGCACTACGAGAACGAAGCTGGATTTTCAGAACTGCATGACCTCATGAGACGCAAGGATTTTGGGCTTTATCGACTCTCCCCTGCCTACGATCGTGGCGGAAGAGCGTTGTATGCCGATGCAGTGTATGTTCGCGAAGAGATTCTCGCTGACCTTGCTCACCGCTGATTAAGATTCCGCGATAACCGCTACGCCGACTTGGCCGCTTTGAGCCATTCCACCGATGAGGTCTTCCAACAATTCCATCCAGGTTTCGGCAATCACATCCCAGTCAAACATCTTCCGACACCGCTCATAGGTCGCGCGGCTGAGGCGGAATCGCTCGTCGCAGTCAGAAAGCAGCGCCGAAAGTGTCGCGGCATATTGCGGCACATCCCCAGGATCGACCAGGCGCCCGGTATCGGCCAACACCTCTGGAATTCCCCCCCGGCTTGAACCCACGACAGGAGTAGCGCAAGCCATAGCTTCTACGTTTACCAGTCCGAAGGGCTCCTGAAAGATGGAAGGGCTGGTGAAGAGAGTGGCTTTCTGAAAGAAGCTGGGTAGATCCCGGTCGTGATGGATGTAACCAGGAAACTGGATCTTGCCGCCGCGTTGTCGCCGAATGGACTCAGCCAACTGGCGTACTTGCTGGATGTAAGACGTCTCCTCATGCATGCCGAAACTACTGCTGCCACCGATAATCAACTTCGCGTCGTGGTGATCTTCCAGCACTCGGGCAAAGGCTTGGACAAGCTCAAGTGGACCCTTGGTAGGAATGAGACATCCGACGAAAAAGATGGTTTTTGGCTCGCGGATCTCTTCGCGCGGATAAAACAACTGCCTATTCACGCCGTTAAACACAACCTTAGTCTTGGCAGCCAGCGCCCGAGATTTCCCTGCCGATTGCTCTCGCAAGTAGGTGCTGCACACTACCATCGCGTCCAGTTGGGTGGCCAGAGCGTCGAGCATCGGCTTGGTCCAATGTCCCAGGTGATCATTCTGTAAGTGAACCACAACTGATCCGCGATAACCGAGCTGGCGTAGCAAGTTTGCCCATTGCGGGCGGTTGTGCAGGTGCACGACGTCAAAACGTTGAAGCCGCGGCATCAGAGCGCGCAACCAGACGGAGTCTTCATATCGGCGCAGAACCGGAACCCGAGCCATCAGTGTGCAAGCCCGCCACCAAACGCTCGACTCGTGGGCGAGTGGATAGCGATCTTCACGCTGCGTAGGGACACCGAACACCGCCACATCGATCTGATCCTGCAGGCGGCTGTACACTTCATAGGTCCAGCGAGCGAGCGCGCCACCATAGTAGCCGCTGAATTGCTCTCGACCGGAAAGCAGCACCGCGACGGAAAGCTTTTTCATGACTTATCCTATTTTACAGGGAGAGGCATGATCCCATCCGCGAAGTAGTCATGCCCACTCAGAAAGGTTCCGACTGGAAAACTATGCCGCTGGAGTACTTGTGGCCCGTGCAATCGCAGTCCCGCGCTCCCTTTTTCGCTTCTCGCGGAGCTTCAGCATTGGCTGCTCAACACAGTAGTACGAGAGAGAAGCCGCAGCAAGGGCAAGCAGTATCGCATACACCGGTCGAAAGTTCGGATTAGGGCAGAAGGGCTCTTGCCAAAGATACAAACTGTAGCTGATCCTCCCCAGCCATTCAACGGCCCGCCAGTTCAGGAAACCGTATGGCACTTGAATGACATGTAATACCACGCCCGCGATAGAGAGATGAAACAGCGGCCGAAGAAAAAACAACATCAACAGAGTGCGAGGCACTGTGTTGGCCGGGTAGTATGGAACGAGTATCACTGCCGCCGTCATCGCGAGGGCCAGATATCCGTTGATTCTGGGAATCCGCGGAGCCAGCATCGCCAGCAAACACCCCATGGCCAGGTTGTCAGCAATGACGGGGAAAAGCGCATCTCCGCCCTCGGGAACCTTGAGTCGATACAGGATTGCGTGCAACACCGGCGCAAATGCGATTACACCCAGTAGGATCGCGCGCCGGTGCTGGTGCCAACGTTTCAGCACACTCGGCCACAGAATATAAAATTGCTCCTCAACGCTAAGCGACCAAAGGTGTCCAAAAATCCACGGTTGAGAATAATCGTAGTTCGCCAGATATAAGAGGGCTGCTGCTACGTGGTACGACGACATCTGGTGGCAGTCCACAACCACCGCGACCATCAAGAACACGATGCCGCATGGAAGATCCGATAGGCTCGACGAATATAAAAGTCGCGCAGATTGATGGTCCCAGTTCGAGCGTGTTCGCTCAGTAAAATGGTCGTGATCAGATAACCGGAAATGACAAAAAAAATCCTGACTCCGGTATTTCCGAAAGCGCTCCAGATTCCGGGGAGGTGATGCGCCCTTGCTGCATGGCCGACCACGACCGTCGCAATCGAGACGGCGCGCAGTCCGTCCAGGGAGGGAATCCTCTTCACATTCACCGTCGCAAAATAGCAGCACTTCTGCTGTGCCTACCAGGGCCTCGGATAAAGCGCAAAATCCGCTGGGAAAGCCAGCAGAATCAGGCTTTTCATGGGTGGCCCCTTAGTCTCTGGTGAGAAAGCTCACACAAAACTGTGAGGTCGTGCGGAGTACGGTTTCTCGAAAGCCGCACCCAAGCAGGATGTTCAGGCACTTCTTCGTATCGCACATCTCATGATGAAATTCGAACACCGCGTTCCTCACCTTGCCAAGTAGGCTCTGGTAGCTCTCCAAGAACAACAACTCCGCGCCTTCTATGTCGCACTTTAAAAGGTCTATCTCTTCGACATGCTCCATGAGAACACAGAGGTCAATGAATTGAATACTCTGACCATCACGATTCTCGTCACTCATGATCGTGTTCTTAACGTGAAGGGCGGATTCGTGCAGCTGAGCACTTCCCGTCCGCTTTCCCACCAACCCTTGCACCATCCGGAAATCGGCTTCGGGCAAGTTTTGCGACCTAATCCGTTTTCCGAGCTCGTCAAACACTCTCGGACTGGCCTCCACCATCGTAACGTCGACGCGACACTCGGGATGTTTTTGCCGGATCAGATCCACGACTCGAAGCGTAAAAAAACCGAGGTTTGCCCCGAGGTCCAGCACCATTAGAGGCCGAAGAGTCGGCCTTTGCTCCAGAGCCTGGAGTATCGGCAGATCGTATTCTCCGTTCACAAAGACATCGTTGTAGATCCACCACTCCCCCTTGCTGGCAACTTGCACAGTGACTCCAGACTTAAGGGTGCATTCCAGCCCCAGCAATTTGTACAAAGATTGATAGAGCACCCGGCTCTTGATTTGCCAGTAACGATCGCGGATTCGCTCTTGAGCGGATCTTGGTAGCGCACCCACTGCGGCGGTAAGCAATTTCTTAATCACGAAGACTGTCGGATCTTTGTTTTGGGTTCCAGGAAGCGGGAACGATTATATCCAAATCTGGATTGCCATTCTGGAAATTTAGTGCGCGCCCAAGCCCATATGGCGAAGGGGGACTCCACCTGGAGTTCGCCCCGTTACGTCACAGAGTTTCCTGCTAATCGGCCGACGTGTCGAACGTGAATATTGAGGCTCTAAGGTAAAATGTGACAGAAATCAGAGCTCAGCCCATCGGAAAAACTCTAATGAGATTAGAAGCTTCTGCTCTTCTTATTCTGCTCGCTATGAGCGCGCTCGACTGTTGCGACCCGATGGCGAGCGGCAGCGTCGGCCAACTCGACGATCGTAACGGAAGTATGCCGCTCCCCGGGGTTGCGCAGGGTAGCAAACCAGAAGGGATTCGATTTGCCACGGACTTCAACTGGTCTGCCAAACCGTCAACGGATCTAATCGAACCTGGAAAAAAGGTCCTAAGCCTGTCCGCTTGTCCGTTGGGGGTGAGTGGCAATGAGCGGGAATTCTGGGTTTACATATCGGGAACGGGAAATCCGGAAGCCGTTAAAGTCAGTGGCGGGACATGTACCGGAAATGGTCAACCTGGAACTCTTCTGGTAGTGACTGCCCATTCGCACTCTTCCGGCTACACAATCAGTTCGGCATCTGCAGGCATTCAGGAAGCATCGATAGTCGCACGATTTATACCGACCAATCCCGTGGGGAACTCACAAAGCGGCGAGGTGATTGTGCCTCCCGGCGAGTATAACCTCTACGCTCGCACAACATTCTTGGCATCCGGTCAGACGATTGATTTTAGTGGCTCAATCGTCAACTGCTACATGAGCGATACTTGCCTCAAGATTGGGAGCTCGAATTCCACCGAATATGGGCACATTACTCTCATAGGCCCCCGCGGAAGGCCGATGGCTACTAACGGAACATACCCGTTTATTGAAGACAACGCGACGGCCGCGCGCATTTCCAATGTTGCGATGCGGATCTCTAAATCCGGCGGAACATTCGGAACCTGGGTACAAGTCGACGATGATCAAGCCTTCCTTCTCGATGGCTTGGATACATCCCTTGGCAACAGTCTGCGATGCGATGAGGCTTACTGCGGCGCCTATGTCACTGCTCCCGGCCCATTCAATAAATGGAGCGCTGTGGGTTGGCTAAAGCACCTAAACATCTCCGGCAACTGTCAGGGCAACGGCGTGGATTGGCAGAGCGGAAACACCGTCCGCATCGAGGACTCGGTCATTCAGGGTTTCTCGCAATTTGGCGTGCGAACCGGGACGCCGCGTGGCGGCTACGGCCCGAGCGAACTCACCAATGTGTACGAGGAGGTCGGGAACTGCGTTAATCCGCTGGGCATCGGGCAGGCCGGCGTCATCGTCAGCGGCGCAAGTGCCGGCCGGACAACACTGAAGATTGACGGCGGTGAAAGCCCGGCGGGACACACGCCCGCATTCGCAAGCCAGGCCAAGGGAGTTCCTTGGGCCTACTACCTAGTTTCGCGAGACGTGACCGCGGGAAAGATCGTGACAACTCCTTGGCTGGTCGGAACTGCATTACTGAATGGAAGCGGAAGTGTAACGGTGCGAACACCGCAAGTTACGAACGGGACCGATACGATCAATTACGATCTCTTGCGCGTCCAACCGAGGACTTCAGGAGCCGATTCGGGGCTGCTGGTAGGTCCGATGGGCACCGGAGAATTCGCCGTGGTTACCACAAATGTCGGAAATTGCGCCAGGGGAGTGTGCACTTTTACCGACACGCAAGCACCATTGAGTCGCTACACCGTGGCAGGCCAATCATGGGCACCATTCCTCAAGTTCTGGCCGGCGGCTTTTGTAATCAGCGGTGGGGCTTCGGTAAAGGTTGATACCTATCTCGGTGGCGCACTGTCCTCAGATTCGACGCAGCCCGCCATCCAAGCCGATACTTGTGCACCAGTTGCCGTTGATTATTCGCCGGCGATCATCACCTGCTTACAACCAAACAGTCTCATCAACCCGGGTTGGCGGGGCGCCGGGACAATGCTGTTTCGTGGCGGATACATCGGCGGCAACGGCTCCAATGTCTCCAGTTGGAAGGGCCGGCTCCTGTTCGAGCAAAACCCCAAGACTGTACTGACGGTAGGACCGGAGCACCTCGTGACTCTAGTGGATTGCGATCCGCTCAAAACGCTATTCACTCCGGGACACCGGCCGGGAAACGATCCTTGCGACAGCTTCATCGGACTGGACGCTGGAAATGTAAATTTCGACCACGCCGGCATCTCGTTTGGCGCACCAGTATCTCTGTCAAGCTACATTGGCAACATTGGCGACGGAAAGAACTGGAAAGAACGGCTGACGGCAAACCTAAAGGCTTTTCAGGTGCCGATTGCGACAAACTCCCAGATCACTTCGACCCTGCCAACGGGGACACCGCCGTTGTCGGTAATGTCCAGCACACCCGTGCCCAATCTGGTTGTCGCGAATCACCCAAAGATACAGAGTTGCGGCACACAACCGGTGTGTTCGGCAACTGCAATCAAAGACGGTCAAATCGTATTCGGTATGGTGGCTCTATCGAGCGGCACAGCAACCGTTGAGGCTATCAATCCTCCATTTACGAGTCTCGAAAGTTTTCAATGTACGGCGAGCGACACCACCAACGCCGGCCGCTCCGCGAATGCCCTACCGCTCTCCGCGAACCGCATCAGAATCAGCGGCTCCGGAGCCGATTCGATCTCTTACATCTGTGTTGGACACTAGAACCCGCAAGCGAAATGATGTAGATTGCAGGGACCCGGGCGCGGCGCGCACAAGGTGCCGGACCGAGGGCGAGGATATATGACAGGCCGTCAGGAGTAAAATCTCCACATCGACCGTCGAACAACTGACACTGACCTAATGGAATGGACCCATCCGGGATGATTGTAAGCTCAGTCCCGGAGGTGGTTCCCCATGAAGATGGTGACGGTTGGACTAGATATTGCGAAGCAGACATTTCAAGCGCACGGAGTGGATTGCAAGGGCAGGGTGGTCTTGAGGAAACGGCTGAGACGAGCGGAGGTATGTTCGTTCTTTGCTGGAGTCGAACCTTGTCTGATAGGACTGGAAGCTAGTGGTGGAGCGCACTACTGGTTTCGAGTGTTGAGCCGAGTGGGGCACACGGTGCGCCTGATCGCGCCGCAGTTTGTGAAGCCTTACGTAAAGTCACAGAAGAATGATGCCAACGATGCGGAGGCGATCTGTGAAGCGGTGAGCCGACCGAGCATGCGCTTCGTACCGGCCAAGAAGATTGAACAGCAGGATCTGCAATGTCTGCATCGGGTTCGTTCTCGGCTGATCGGCTGCCGGACACAGTTGGTGAACCAAATTCGCGGTCTGCTGGCGGAGTACGGGATCGTGATTCCGCAGCATGTGGCCCAGTTGCGCCGTCATCTCCCTGCGCTACTGGAAGACGATGGGAACGAACTCACAATCTCTACGCGAGTTCTGTTTCATTCCCTATACGAAGAATTGGTGGAACTGGAAACCAACATCAGTTCCGCCGATCAGCGAATCGAGCGGGCCTTCCGGGAGAACGCAGAATGCCAGCGCATCGGCGCGGTGGAAGGCATCGGGCCAGTGACGGCCACAGCGGTTGTGGCTGCGATCAGCGATGGCCACGCTTTTCGGAACGGGAGGCAGTTCGCCGCCTGGCTGGGGAATCCGGTCGAAGGTGAACGCAATTCCGGTCTGAAGCCGAACGCCATTCCGTTGTGATTCCGAACAGCATTCCGGTCTGAAGGTGAACGCCGATTCCGGTGGGAAGGCGAACAGTTTTTGTCGTCTACCGGAATGGCGTTCGGCTTGGAGCGGAATGTTTTCCACAGGCGAAACGCAGGAAGGGGCAGAGCGCCGCTGGACAATCACCCGGCATTGAAACTCCATAAATAAAGGAGATCAGGGTGCCGGCCAGGAGAAAGTCCATGCGGAAGACCAAGGAAGTGCTGCGGTTACGGTTGGAGTTGGGGTTGGGACAGCGCCAGATCGCGCGCAGTTGTGGGATGGGGCTGGCTACGGTCCACGACTATTTGGAACGAGCAGTCGCCGCCGGAATCGGTTGGCCGTTGCCCGAAGGCCTGCGGGAAGAGGAACTGGAAAGCAAGTTGTTTGGGAACCAACCGGTGGCGGTGCGAGCGGTGCGGCAGCGGCCACAACCGGACTGGAAAGCGATGCATGAGCAACTGCTGCAACATCGTCATCTGACTCTGCAGTTGCTGTGGGAAGAATATCGGCAAACGAAACCTGAGGGCTATCGCTACAGTTGGTTTTGCGAGCGCTATCAGCATTGGCGGCGGCACCTGGATGTGGTGCTGCGGCAGGAGCACAAGGCCGGGGAGAAGATGTTTGTGGACTGGGCGGGAGCCACGATTCCCGTCTACGAGGCCACGACCGGCGAGGCGTGGCCGGCTTCGTTGTTTGTCTCCGTGTTGGGGGCCAGTTCTTACACCTACGCGGAAGCGACTCGCGATCAGCAGATGGAAGCCTGGATTCAAGCCCACATCCATGCACTGGAGTTCTTCGGCGGCGTGCCGACGCTGGCGGTACCCGATAACACGAAAACGGCAGTGACTCGCGCCTGCCGCTATGATCCCGATCTCAATCCCACGTATCAAGAGTTCGCGGTGCACTATGGGATGGGAGTCGTGCCGGCGCGTCCGTACAAGCCGCGGGACAAGGCCAAGGCCGAGAGCGCGGTGCAAGTATGTGAACGCTGGATCATAGCGGCGCTGCGGAACCGCACGTTCTTCAGCTTGCCGGAACTCAACCAGGCGATCCGGGAGTTGCTGGCGCGACTGAATGAGCGTCCGTTCCGCAAACGGGACGGATCGCGGTCGAGTCTGTTTCACAGTTTGGAGAAACCGGCTCTGGCATCGTTACCAGCCGAGCGCTTCGACATGAGCCAGTGGTCGCGGGCCACGATCAACATCGACTACCACATCGCTTTCGACGGGAACTTCTACAGCGTGCCCTACACGCTGGTGCAGCAAGTCGTGGAAGTCCGCTCCACCCCCATCACGGTGGAGATCTTTTACCAGGGCAACCGGATCGCCTCGCACATGCGCAGTCGCGGGCGGGGTCAAACCATCACGAATGGCGAGCACCGTCCCAGAAGCCATCAAGCTCATCTGGAGTGGCCGCCCTCGCGCATGGTGAACTGGGCGCGCAGCATCGGCCCGCATACGGCGCAGTTGTTCGAGCGCATCCTCAACGACAAGCCCCACCCGGAGATGGGCTACCGTTCTTGTCTGGGCATTATTCGTTTGGCTCAGCAGTACTCGGCGCAACGCATGGAAGCCGCCGCCGAACGGGCCATCCTCGCCCAGGCGTGTCGCTATCGGAGCGTGAAGTCGATTTTGAAGAACTCGCTCGACGCCCGTCCTTTGTCTCCACCCCAACCCGGCTCTCCACCTCTGACCCATGACAACCTCCGCGGCGCCCGCTACTTCGACCAAGGAGGGCCCCGCTCATGCTGAACCAGCCGATGCTGGAAAAACTGCTGGCCCTGCGGTTGCACGGCATGGTCGACGCCTTGAAAGCACAGGAACCAGATCGGACCGTGAACGAGTTGAGTTTCCTGGAACGACTCGCTCTGCTCGTGGATCAGCAATGGAGTTGGCGCGAGAACCAGGCGTTGGCACGAAGACTCAAAGCGGCCAAACTGCGGGGAGCGGCCTGCGTGGAGGACATCGATTATCGGGCGGTGCGCGGCCTGGAGAAGACCGTCGTGCGCGCACTGGCAAAAGACTCCGCCTGGGTTCGCAATCACGAGAACATTCTCGTGATCGGACCCTGTGGCGTGGGCAAAAGCTTCCTCGCATCGGCGTTGGCGCAGAAAGCCTGTCGCGACGGCTACTCGGCACTCTATCTCCGCGCCGCTGCCCTGTCTCGGGAACTGGCCCTGGCCCGAGCCGATGGCAGCTTGCGCCACTTCCTGGCACGTCTCAGTCGCATCGATGTTCTGGTCATCGATGACTGGGCCATGGCCCCACTGAGTGAAGCGGAGCGCCGCGAAGTCTGGGAGATCTGCGAGGATCGCTACCAGACTCGCTCCACTATCCTCACTTCCCAGCTGCCGGTTTCGCGCTGGCACGAGCAGATCGGCGATCCCACCATCGCCGACGGCATCCTCGACCGCCTGGTGCACAATGCCCATCGTATCGAGATGCGCGGAGAATCGATGCGCAAAAAGAACAATCTGCCGGACGAGAAGAAGGAATGAGTTGTTCTTCTACGTAGAGAAGCAGGGGATAAAGGGGCTGGCCGCCCCTTTCCCCTGCACCCCAAATCTCCGCCTAAGCTCCTTCGCTTCGCTCCGGACACTTTCAGTTGACGAAGCCGAACACTTCTTGCACAATCATCACGCCAGCGTCGCTTCGCTCCGACTGCTGTTCACCTTCGCTCCGGAATGCCGTTCGGCTTCCCTCCGGAATCAGCGTTCACCTTCGCCGGAATACCCACTGGCTGGGTCTGGTGCCGCGACAGCACTCCCGCGGAGGCAAAACAACGCTGCTGGGTATCAGCAAACGCGGCGATCCCTACCTACGCACTCTGCGGGT
>VFSW01011799.1_pt1 | contig 12244 bp, 9 predicted proteins | sample 5358111 | NCBI WGS metagenome assembly VFSW01 (sample SAMN11554181, study PRJNA540505) | mine drainage metagenome | isolation source: sediment from site ElyBrook_90M | place: USA: Ely Copper Mine, Vershire, VT | collected 2017
GTATGAGAGTAGATCAATAGAGGGATGGCGTTCTACCCATCCTTGAAGAAGCAATAGCCCACTATTTTTTTCTGATGCATCATCAGATTGCATCACGAACGGAGCAGTTAAAAACAAAAAGTTGGGAGCTACCTTTTCCAAAAGATTCCATGCTTCAAGAGCCTGAGGCCTATCGTTTTGATGAAGGTAAATTTGTCCTTGAAGAATTAGGCTCCTCGGATGATTCTTTTGCAGCTGTAGTGCTTGGGTCAAATATTTCTGAGCTTCGGTAGTGTTGTTCAGATACAGCTCACTGTGCGCTAATTCACAATAGTAATGAATTCTTACTTGTTCTTGATGGGGGAAACCATGCTCGGTTAATAATGAAGATATTTCAATGGCTTTTAACCAGTTTCTTTCCGCCACATAAATATACAACAACTGTTCTAATGCTGGAATGACCTGATCTGAGCTCAGTAATGAATTAAAGAGAGGCTCTGCTCGATCTAGAAGCCCTGCTTTAAGATAATCTAAGCCTAATTCATAAGTAGCGGAATCAAGTTGTAATCGATTCAAATCTGTTCGATCTAGCAGTATTTTATGAAGTCGAGTGGCTCGATCTACTTCACCGCGCTTGCGGAACAGATTTCCTAAGACAAAATAAAGTTCGATGGTTTGTTGGTCAGCTCGAGCTACCTCTATAAAGGCTTCGATCGCCTGATCAGTTTGCTCATTAATTAGAAAATTGAGTCCTCTGAAGTAAGAGGCCGGTAAAATTCTCGATTCAGTCAAAATATGACGAATATCAATTCGAGCAGCCACCCACCCCAAACCGAAAAATAGTGGTAACACCAAAAGCCAATAGGCTTGAAAAGTCATAAACAATCACTTTCTGCAGGACAAACTCTGATTGTACCGAACATTGCCATTAGAAACAAGCTAATGTTAACCAATAAAAAACTTTACTCATAAAGACAAGGGGTGAACGAGTGCTCGCATTCTAGGTTAACTGACCTTCCAGCCACAGGGATAGAAGGTCAGCAGGATTTTACAGTCCTTGGAAATCTTATTCTTTAGATTCCTTATTGATGGGCGCATGGCTTTCGTTGACACGGGCACGAAGTTCCTTGCCGGGTTTAAAGTAAGGTAACTTTTTTGCTGGAACTTGGACAGGCTCCCCGGATCTGGGGTTTCTTCCCAGTCTGGGTTTTCTGTCTATTACTTCGAAACTACCAAAACCCCGAATTTCAATACGGCCATGATGAGATAGATTTAAGGTTATTTGATCGATAATGGTACGCACAATGGCATCCACAGTTTCAAAAGGTAAATGTTGGTTAGACCAGTGCATTTTTTTGATCAAATCAGATTTTGTCATGGTAGAAGTCCTGAGGATTATTTAATCGATGAATTTCCTTGATCCAGCTTGGCTTTCAATAGTGCCCCTAAACTGGTTGTTCCTGCATTAGCAGGATTCTCTGCAGCCATCTTAGAGAGCCCGGCGTCTTGATCATGAGCATCTTTAGCTTTGATCGAAAGGTTGATGATACGATTTTTACGATCTAGATTGATCACTAAAGCCTCGATTGCATCTCCTACATTCAGGTGATTGCGGGCATCTTCAATCCGGTCACGGGAAATCTCCGAGGCGCGAATATATCCTTCGACTTCAACATCTAGCGTTACACTCGCTCCTTTAGCATCTACTGATTTGATGATACCGCGAACAGTTGCACCTTTATCATTGACCGAGGCATAGTTAGAAAACGGATCACCCGTGATCTGCTTGACACCCAACGAAATACGTTCCCGCTCAACATCAATACTCATAACCAGCGCTTCAATTTCATCCCCACGTTTGTAATGACGAACCGCTTCTTCGCCAGATTGATTCCATGAAAGATCGGACAGGTGTATTAGGCCATCAATCCCACCGGGCAATCCAATAAATACCCCAAAATCTGTAATCGATTTGATCTGACCTCGAACACGATCATTTTTACCATGATTTAAAGCGAACTCTTCCCATGGATTAGCTTGACATTGTTTCATGCCCAAGGAAATACGGCGACGTGCTTCATCAATTTCAAGAATCATGATTTCAACTTCATCACCCAGTTGAACAATTTTTGTGGGATGTACGTTTTTGTTGGTCCAATCCATTTCAGAAACGTGAACCAAACCTTCAATGCCCTGTTCAATTTCAACAAAAGCTCCGTAGTCCGTTAAATTACTCACTTTACCAAACAATCTTGTTTGGGGCGGATAACGTCTGGCTAACCCAACCCAAGGATCGTCTCCCAATTGTTTGAGGCCCAAGGAAACCCGATTTTTTTCTTGATCGAACTTAAGGACTTTTGCCTCAATTTCGTCTCCTACATTTAATACTTCAGAAGGATGCTTGACGCGACGCCAGGCCAAATCGGTGATGTGCAGCAATCCATCAATCCCACCTAAGTCTACAAAAGCGCCGTAGTCAGTGATGTTCTTGACAATCCCTTTAACAACAGACCCTTCCTGAATATTTTCCAAGGATTCTTGACGCTCTCCACCTGAAGTTGCTTCCATCACAGCACGGCGGGAGACCACGACATTATTCCTTTTTCGGTCCAGTTTAATGACCTTAAACTCCATTTCCTTCCCTTCATAGGGAGTTGTGTCTTTTACGGGACGACTATCTACTAATGATCCAGGCAAAAAGGCACGAATACCATTAACCATAACGGTTAAGCCACCTTTTACTTTGCCTGTTACCATGCCGCTCACTAGCGAACCACTCGTCAATGCATCGTCTAAATCAAGCCAAGCAGCCAAACGTTTGGCTTTCTCACGAGATAGTTTTGTGGCTCCGAAACCATCCTCCAAAGAATCAATAGCCACTTTAACAAAATCACCAATAGCGACTTCTAACTCACCTTTATCATTCTTGAACTCTTCTATGGGAATCAAACTTTCAGATTTAAGTCCGGCATTGACGATAACCAAATTGTTTTTGATACCCACCACCTCAGCAGTGATAACCTCTCCCGTACGCATTTCTTGGTGGGTCAAACTCTCTTCAAATAGGAAAGCAAAGGATTCAACGTTGGCGCTACTAGTGTCTAAATTCATGAAATAAATACCCTAAAATATTGCTTGGCACGAACCAAGGAAATGTTATATAGAAATAAAAGCACAGAGGTTAGTCCAGATTAAATTCGTGATCCTCTGGTTGTGTGTCTTGATTTCACCTAAAATTATCGTTTAAAACGGGTTGGCTCAGGCGAGTACCCAGCCCACCAACCCATGATTCTATGAACCACATCAGAAGAATTTAGTCCTGTACTATCAATCACTTGATAACCATCCGAATGAAGCGGTGCATGAGTTCTATTGGCGTCTCGTTTATCTCGGTCCAGAATATCTTCTAATACGTTGGTCATTTTAACAGACTTTCCCATGGCGTTCAACTGGTTAACCCGACGTCTTGCCCGTTCCTCAGGGGTGGCGGTCAAATAAATTTTCAGCATGGCTTCAGGAAAGACCACAGATCCCATATCTCGACCGTCAGCCACGAGCCCCTTTCCCTCAATACAGGCCCGAAATCTTGCTGTCAAAAACCTTCTGATCTGTGGAATAACAGCCCATTTAGAGGCCAGAGAACCCACCTGCTCTGTGCGAATAATATCGGTGACATTTTTTTGATTGACGGTCATTTGATCGTGTATTTGTTGAATGTGGCAGTGCTCTAGTTGATGAGACAAAGGTTGCTCATCTGTGATATCAAGGCCGGATTGATCTAAATACCAGGCAATTGCCCGGTACCAAGCCCCACTGTCGAGATATGCATAATGAAGCTTTCGGGCCAATTCTGAAGCGACAGTTCCTTTACCTGAGGCAGCCGGACCATCAATTGCAATTATTGGAATCATGAACTATGAACACTTAAGCCAGCTGACTGAGCCAATTGGATAAATCCTGGAAATGAAGTAGCCACATTATAGCAGTCGTTAATAATAATAGGTTCCGAAGCGCGCAAAGCAGCCATTGAGAAACTCATGGCAATGCGATGATCTCCGTGACTGTCAATGACACCACCTTGCGTCAGACCGCCTCCTTTAATCATGATTCCATCAGGCTTTACCTCACTCTCGACCCCTAAAACGTCTAAGCCATTTTTCATGACTTGAATGCGATCACTTTCTTTGACTCGTAATTCTGCTGCCCCCGTGACTAATGTGGTGCCCTCCGCATGAGCTGCGGCAATGAACAAAGCCGGTAACTCATCAATGGCTAATGAGACCAATTCGGGAGTAATATGAATCCCCTTTAGCGGACTGTAGCGCACGCGCCAATCTGCAATGGGCTCCCCACCCACCAAGCGGTTCTCACTGATTTCAATTCGTGCCCCCATCTTTCTGAGAATAGTTAAAAGACCGATACGGGTCGGGTTCATCCCTACCCCTTGTAAAACAATATCAGAATCTGGCGCAATGCAAGCGCCTACAACAAAAAAGGCAGCCGATGATATGTCCGCTGGTACTTGAATGTCGGTGGCGGTTAATTTCCCTCCCCCCACTAGGCTAATGGTTCGATCATTAGTTTTTATGGGGTAACCAAAGGAACGCAGCATACGCTCAGTATGATCTCGGGTGATATCAGGTTCAATAACTTCAGTTCGTCCAGAAGCATATAAGCCAGCTAACAATAATGCTGACTTCACTTGAGCACTGGCCATGGGTAAAATATAACGAATTCCCTGTAAATGGGCAACAGGTTCAATAGAGAGGGGCGGAAAGCCTTGAGCAGTTGTTCGAATAATGGCTCCCATTCTTGCTAACGGTTCCGTCACTCGATGCATTGGTCTTCGATGTAAACTAGCGTCTCCAACCAGTTTGCTGGGAAATGATTGGCCCGCGAGTAGGCCGCTTAGTAAGCGCATAGAGGTGCCGGAATTTCCACAATCTAAGGCTTGAGAGGGAGCACTGAGTCCGTGCATTCCCACACCGTGAACTCGAACGTGCCCTTCATGTGGCCCCTCAATCAGAACCCCCAAAGCCCGAAAGGCATTCATCGTGGCGAGTGCGTCCTCCGCCTCCAGAAAACCACTGACTTCAGTCACTCCATCCGCCAGAGATCCTAACATAATAGCTCGATGAGAAATTGATTTGTCTCCCGGAACGGGAAACTTCCCCTGAAAGCATCCACCAGGTTGAACGGTAAAAGTTGTATTCTGTTGCGTCAAAACATTACTCCTGCCAAGAAGAGCGCAAATATTGCGCGGGTTTGAATATCTCAGCCAAAACATCAGGCTGATTATTTTGCAAAGCGATCTGAACTTGATTAATACTCTCTTTAAAAGCTTCTAAATGGTGAAGAATTAATTTACTATTATCAAAGCAAATATCCACACAAAGTTCAGCGGGACTACTGGCAATCCGAGTAAAATCTCGAAAACCACTTCCCGCATAATGAAGTAACTTTTCTCCGTTGACCTGCTGGTTGATCTGGTGTACCAAAAGATAACTTAGAACATGGGGCAAATGACTCACTAATGCAAAAATAGAATCATGTTCCTCAGCCGTCATTTGATGTACATCCGCACCACATACCTCCCAAAACTGCTTAACTTGTTGAAGCGCATCATGATGAGTCATTTGATTCGGAGTCAGGATGACTTTTTTTCTTTGAAATAAATTGGCCTTACTGTGTTTTATGCCACTGAACTCAGTTCCGGCAATGGGGTGTCCAGGAACAAATCGTTCCTGGTGTTTTCCCAGATCTGAGGAAAGAGTTTGAATGCTCACTTTAGTACTGCCCACATCAGTAATAACCGTATGATTTGATAGATGAGGGGCAATATCGTGGAAAAGTTGAGTTATTACTCCTACCGGTGCTGCTAGGATTACCCAGTCAGCAGATAGAACGGACTCCTCAGGAGACTGCCCAATACGGTTAATTATTCCCTGATTCAACGCCCATTGAGTTGATGCAGGATCTAAATCACAACCGATAATCTCAGTGTCTGGCCAATGTTGGCGGACTGCACGAGCCACTGAACCACCCAGAAGACCTAATCCGATTATCGTCAAACGAGAAAAGATGGAAGGAGTATTGATCACTGAATCTGTGCCAACGCTTTCAAGAACCGTTCATTTTGTTCAGGAAGACCAATGGTTACCCGAATAAATTCAGGCAACTGATAATTATCTACTGGGCGAACAATTATTCCTAGGCGTAGTAAGGCCCTGAAATAAGCATCACCGTCGTCCACTCGAATTAACACAAAGTTGCCTTTAGATGGCACATAGGAAAAGCCCAAACGATCCAAACCCCGCGTTATCTGCAACATCCCGTTGTTATTTACTTTCCGGCTTGATTCAATAAAATCAAAATCAGTTAGTGCGGCGGCTGCCCCAAGTAAACCCAAGCTATTTACATTGAAAGGTTGTCGGACACGATTTAACCAATCAATAATGGTGGGATGGCCCAGCCCATATCCAACACGCAGGCCGGCCAATCCATAAGCCTTTGAGAAAGTTCTACATATCAGCAAATTGGGGAATTGGTTTAACCATCGCTCTGAATTTAGCTGTTCCTCAGGAGATAAGTACTCACCGTAAGCCTCATCTAGTACCACCAATATTCTAGATGGGATCTGTTTAAGAAAAGCTAATAACGCCCCTTCACCCCAGAAAGTTCCTGTCGGGTTATTGGGATTAGCCACAAAAATCACACGAGTTTTTTCCGTGATGGCTTGAATCATGCCATTGAGATCATGGCCATAGTTATTGGCTGGAACCACACATCCTTGTGCTGATTGCGCTTGAGTCACTATGGCATAAATGGCAAAAGCATATTGGGAATAAATCGCTTCGCTTTCAGTGCTGAGAAATGCTCTCGCCACCAAATCCAAAATGTCATTGGATCCATTACCCAAAATGATTTGTTCGTTCGCACAACCCCATCTTTGTACTAGCCCCTGTTTGAGAATATAACCATTTCCATCGGGGTAATTGCCAAGGTCTAGCCAGGCTTCCTGTATTGCATTTCGGGCTTTTGGACTAACTCCCTGAGGGTTTTCATTGGATGCTAATTTAATAATTGAGCTTAATCCTAGCTCTCGCTGTAATTCACTAACAGGCTTGCCTGGGATAAAAGGATTCAGTTGGGTAATGGCCTTAATAGCCTGGGGAAATTCACTCATATTTTGGCTACGGGATAGGAACCTAGGAGTTTATAGAACAATGCCTGCTCTTGAACTGCTTTAAGCGCTAAAGCGAGCTCAGGGTCTTGCGAATGACCCTGAATGTCGAGATAAAACACATATTCCCAAAGAGATGTTTTGGCCGGCCTTGATTCTAATCGTGTCAGACTGACCCCTTGCTGGGCGAAAGGCGTTAGAAGTTGATGAATGGCCCCAGGTTTATTGGGAGTGGCCAAAATAAGGGATGTTTTATCTTGTCCTGATACTCCCGCACTTTCTGGTCCCAAAATTAGGAAACGAGTCGTGTTATTGGGTTCGTCCTCCAAATGTAAGGCGAGAGAGGTGAGTGGATAGTTTTCCCCTAAAAGAGGGCCACCTATCGCTGCCCAAGTCGGAGGCCCTTCAGAAACCAGGCGCGCCGCTTCAGCGTTACTGGATACGGCGTAAGTTTCAGCGTTGGGTAGATACTGTTGAAGCCAACGTTGACATTGACCAAAGGGTTGGTTGTGCGCATAGACTCTTTGAATAGATGAAAGACCCTGTACGGTAGGAAGTGCCCAAAGTTGGTGCTGTATTTTTAAGTAGTATTCCCCGCAAATTTTTAATGGTGAAGTTAATAGTAAATCCAGCGTTCGATTTACTGCCCCTTCGGTTGAGTTTTCAACGGGAACAATAATAAAATCGACAATGCGTTGTACGCAACTCTCAAATACTTTATCTAAGGTAGGTAGAGCGTCAAAACGTGCGGAACATCCGAAATGCCTTAAGGCCGCTTCCTGTGAGTAGGTTCCGACTGGACCTAAATAGCCCACGGTAATGGGGCGTTCAAAGGCTAGGCAAGCAGACATAATTTCACGAAACAGAAAAGTTACGGTTTCATCGGACAGCGGTCCAGGATTGGTGTGGCGAATATGAGTTAATACTTGAGCTTCGCGCTCGGGACGATAGAGCGTACCCGTTTTGAGTTGGCCAATTTTATGAGCCAATTCTGCGCGTTGATTGATAAGGGTCAAAATAGATTGATCTAATTCATCGATTTGTTGACGCCATCGAGCTAATTCAGCGGCATTATCCATAACGATTTTCGAAATCCCGCATAAATTCAAGCAAAGCATGAACTCCTGCTAGGGGCATAGCGTTGTACAGCGAGGCGCGCATTCCACCCACTACACGATGCCCACGTAATTGACAAAGATGGCGTTCCTGAGCTTCTTTTAGAAAAACATCATCTAGTTGGCTGTCTCGAAGATGAAACGGCATATTCATACGAGAACGATCTTCATGCTTGACAAAAGAGCGATAAAACTCACTGTGATCTAGAAAGGCATACAGTGTTGAAGATTTTGCGATACTGTTTTTCTCCATGGCTTCAAGGCCTCCCTGAGCTTTAATCCACTGAAATACTAATCCAGCAACCCAAATGGTAAAGGTTGGTGGCGTATTTAGCATGGAATTAGCGTGCACTTGAGCTTGATAATCCATTAAAAAGGGAGTCCCTTTCTTGGGTGGTCTGAGTAAGTCTTCTCTAATGATCACCAAGCTCAGTCCAGCCGGGCCTATGTTTTTTTGGGCTCCAGCATAGATTAGGGAAAATTTTTCGACATCGATGGGATGAGAGAGGAAGTGAGACGACATATCCACTACCAAGGGAACTTGGCCGACATCAGGAGTCCAGAAAAACTCTAACCCATTGATTGTTTCATTGGAGCAATAATGGACATAGGCTGCTTGTGGGTTCAATCGAAAATCTGATTGTTGGGGAAGGGCGCAATATTGATCAATGCGATTGGAGGCCACTACATTCACCGAACAGTGACGTCTAGCCTCTTCTATCGCTCGATAGGACCAATAGCCCGATTCAATATAATCAGCCGTTTTCTTCCCTTGTAATAGATTCAAGGGAATCATATCCCAGTGTGCACTGGCCCCTTCTTGGCAGAAAATTACCCGATAATGACTGGGAAGCTTCAATAAGTCTCTTAAGTCCTGTTCTGCTTGAGCCATGATTTGAATATACTCAGAACTACGGTGGCTCAATTCCATAACAGACTGCCCTGTGCCCCGCCAATCTAATAGTTCAGCTTGAACTTGTTCTAGAACCGAAGTGGGGAGTGTAGCGGGTCCAGCAGAGAAATTATAAGCTCTCATTATTATTCTTCCGAAACAGGTTGTTCTATGTCCCCTTCAGGTAGGGGCTCTACCTCCTCTCCAGGCAGGGATTCTATTTCTGGCGTTTCTTCAATACGGGTAATAGAGATGAGTTCAGTGGATTCAGCCACATTGATTAGTCGCACACCTTGCGTATTGCGTCCCATTTCTCGAATTTGAGTAACACCTGTTCGAATCAAAACGCCGGAATTAGTAATTAACATTAATTCATCTTTCTCGCTAACTAAGCAGGCACCTATCACAGCTCCATTACGTTCAGAGGTCTGTATCGAAATCATTCCCTGTCCGCCCCGCTTATGTAAGGTGTATTCTTCAAGAGGGGTTCGTTTACCAAAACCATTGGCAGTCGCTGTTAAGACCGATTGAGATGTTTCTGGATCAGCGACTAGCATCGCAATTACTCGTGATGATTCGGGTAATCGAACGCCAATGACCCCTTGAGCTCCTCGACCTACCGTTCGTACGTCATGTTCGGAGAACCGAACAACACGGCCTTCAGAGGTGAACAACATAATTTGACTCTGTCCATCGGTCATGGACACACTCACCAATTGATCTTGTTCTTTTAAGGTTAACGCAATAATTCCATTGGAGCGTGGGTTAGAAAATTCACTCAACGGAATTTTGATGATATTACCACGTGCCGTTGAGAGCATCACAAAACGGTCCGCTACAAATTGTTTCACGGGCAGGATAGCCGTTATTTTCTCAGAATCACCTAAAGGCAATAGATTGTTAATAGGACGACCACGGGCCACACGACTTCCGGCTGGCAAATGAAAAACTCGTAACCAATACAGGCGTCCTAAGGATGAAAAGCAAAGAATATGATCCCGCGAGTTGGCGGTGAACATTTTTTCAATGAAATCATCCTCTTTGGTGGTTGCCGCTTGGCGACCTACTCCACCTCGGTTTTGCGTGCGGTATTCAGATGCCGGTTGAGTCTTGATATAGCCAGCGTGGGAAAGAGTCACTACCATCTCCATGGGGGTGACAAAATCTTCATGCTGTAGCTCTTCTGTCTGAGCAACGATTTCGCTACGTCGCGCATCACTGTAGTTATCATGAATATAAGCCAATTCTTCACGGATCATGGTAGTGACTCGTGCGGGAGTAGCCAAGATATCCAAGAAGTCTTCAATTTTCCCAATGACTTGACGATATTCATCACGGATTTTTTCTTGTTCCAAACCCGTTAACCGTTGCAATTGCATCTCTAGAATAGCATTGGTTTGGATTTCAGTCAGATAATATCCACTAGCCGTCAAACCAAAACGAGAAGACAATCCTTCCGGTCGAAAACTTTCCGTCATCGCCCGAGATAAAAACTCGCTCACTAATTCTGACTGCCAAGGACGGCCCATCAAGGCTTCACGAGCTACAGGACGTGAAGCAGAAGCCTTAATTAACGCAATGACTTCATCTACATTGGACAAAGCAACCGCCAATCCTTCTAAGAGGTGAGCTCGCTCTCGCGCTTTACGAAGTTCATAAATCGTTCGGCGCGTGATTACTTCGCGACGATGAGACAGAAAAGCCTGTAACATTTCCTTAAGGTTCAGTAACTTGGGTTGATTATCAACCAGAGCCACCAAATTCATCCCAAAAGTGTCTTGTAATTGCGTCAGTTTATACAAATGATTTAAAACAACATCGGGAATCTCCCCTTTTTTGAGCTCAATCACAATCCGCATGCCTGATTGATCGGATTCATCCCGAAGGTCTGAAATCCCCTCGATTTTTTTATCGCGAACTAAGTCAGCAATTCGTATAATAAGAGTCGCTTTATTAACTTGATACGGTAATTCATCCACGATGATGGCTTGTTTGGTACTGGACTTATCCACCTCTTCAAAGTGAGTTCTAGCCCGCATCAAGACTTTACCGCGCCCTGTAAGATAACCTTCGCGAACAGAGGCTAATCCGTAAATAATGCCTCGTGTTGGAAAATCAGGGGCTGGTATTTTTTCAATCAAATCATGAATAGTGATTTCTGGGTTTTCTAATAAAGCCAAGCAGGCTGAAATCACTTCACCCAAATTATGGGGCGGAATATTGGTGGCCATACCCACCGCAATACCAGAGGAACCATTAACCAACAAATTAGGAAAACGGGCAGGAAAAACTAAAGGCTCGTGTTCCGAGCCGTCATAATTGGGACCAAAATTGACGGTTTCTTTATCTAAATCAGCCAGTAATTCATGAGTAATTTTGGTCATCCGTATTTCGGTATAACGCATGGCTGCGGGGTTATCCCCATCTACCGATCCAAAATTACCTTGACCATCCACGAGCAAATAGCGCAGAGAAAAGTCCTGTGCCATTCGAACAATGGCGTCATAGACAGCACTGTCCCCATGAGGATGGTACTTACCGATCACATCCCCCACGATACGAGCTGATTTTTTATACGGTTTATTATAATCATTGGATAATTCATGCATGGCGAATAAAACCCGTCTATGAACTGGTTTCAAACCGTCACGAACGTCAGGCAGAGCGCGCCCCACAATGACGCTCATGGCGTATTCTAGGTAGGACTTTTTCATCTCCTCTTCAAGATTGACAGGGAGTGTTTCTTTAGCAAAGGTGACCATGAATGATAAATCTCAATTAACAACAAGACCGCCACGATAGCCAGTCCTGTTCATTATAAAAAAACCCTATCTAACCCAGCTATTTTATCATACTCATCAAATTAATGAGACATATTAAATCGCAAATTTTAGCACCACTGTGAATTCGTTCTATGGCTTCACTTGCAGAAAAACGATCAACTTTTTATTGTTTTCATAACCATTTCATTCATTGATGCCTTCATGATGATGCTTCATGGAATCTAACCTCTCTTTCATTGTTTTGTTTTTTCTCATCCTGGCAACACCCGCTATTGGGGTTGATTCTGTTTTT
>VFSW01011800.1_pt1 | contig 12243 bp, 11 predicted proteins | sample 5358111 | NCBI WGS metagenome assembly VFSW01 (sample SAMN11554181, study PRJNA540505) | mine drainage metagenome | isolation source: sediment from site ElyBrook_90M | place: USA: Ely Copper Mine, Vershire, VT | collected 2017
CCCGCTCCATCGGGCGGGACTGGGCCCGGGGTGACCGCAACGGTTCCGGCGGTCTCCCCCCGTTTCGCGTGCGCCCATTGCCGCGTCGAGGCCACTTTCTCTCCGCCACTGACCATCGAGCGCGTGAGTCGGTTCGCCCTCCGCTGCGCGCTTGACTCCTGCAACCGGGTGCGGCTCTTCGAGACTCTTGGTCCGGCCGTAACCGACGAGTTCGAGGATGTGACCCCAACGATCTGCGGCGATCTGAGCATGCGCGGGAAGCTGCTCCGTGAGGTCTCGGACCTGCTCGTCGCGGCGGCTGATCTCTACCTCCTCGGGCGGTTAACTTCCGACACCGACGAGCAGGACGCAGCCTTCCGTGGCTCAGCGGTTCACCTGAGGATCGCCGCTGAGGTCTTGCTCGGCGCGTACGTCCTCGAGCTCCCTATCTCCGTCCGCCGCAAGAAGGACCTCGATACGTACATCAAGGAGGTCCGACAAGGGAGTGGTGTCGCCCGGCTCCGGCCCGGAAGGAAGAAGGGACTCCTCAGGGCCGCCGAGTACGTGCGACGGCTTGGGAACACATCCTCACACTCAGTGCTTCGGAGGCGCGCATTCGAGATCCCGCCGACACGTGGCAACATCTTCATCGGGATCACCCGCTTCCAGGAAATGGTCGGTGCCGTCCGGCTCCGGGGAATGTCGGCCTCATGACGGACGTTCGTTACCGTCACACGTTCTCTATCCGTGTCGCGCTCCAGATCATCAAGCACATCAGCACGGGCATCTACCGTGATCTTGCCGGTTCGCTCAAGGAGCTCGTCAGCAACTCCTTCGACTCCGACGCGCATGATGTCTGGATTCATACAGGCGCGCCGGACTTCAACTCCCTCACCATCGAAGACAACGGCAACGGGATGGAGCCCGACCTCTTTGAGGAGGCGTTCGAGAACGTCGGGGTCAGCCAGAAGGTTCTCCACCCCGAGCGGTACAAGAGCGACAGCGGCCGCCCGACGATAGGGAAGTTCGGGATCGGGTTCCTGGCCGCAGCTCACATGAGCCAACGGATCCTGATCCGTTCCTTTCACGACCCGGTGAAGCCGGGCTTCGAGGCGAAGATGTTCCTCGATCCTTACTTTCGCTACGTCGACAAAGTGCAGACCACTGATTCCTTCCAGTTCGGCACGGTTGACTATGGTGAGATCGAGAACCCGGATCATCGCCGTGGTACCTTCGTGGCCCTGCAGGAAGTCGACAAGTCTCGGTTCCACACGGTAATCAGCCGACCTGCCCGCGAGTTCACTCCCTGGCCGGCCCCGGGCCAAACCGAGGCTACACCGGGTGCGGCAATGACCCAGCTAGTCGAGGGATTCCTCCGGGAGGGGTACATATCGATCTCGAAGCTCTCGGGGCGCGAGCAGATACTATGGAACTTGGGGATGATCTCCCCCGTGGAGTACCTCGACGGTGGCCCGATCCGTGCCGGCACCGCCGGAAACCTTGCAGGGGAGCTGATCGCCGACTTGAAGGCAGCGAACCAGCGGTACGGTTTCCACGTCTGGTACGACGGGATCCAAGTGCGGAAGCCGATCCTGTTCCCGACACCCGTTCCCCCGGCCCAAGAGCTCGTGGAGGAATTCGACCCGGAGGCTTCGAACGACACGGCAGTGTGGCCGATCGAGATCAGCGGTAAGCCTGAGGACGGGAGGCCCGTCAGTGCCCGGGGCTACCTCTTCTACCAGCCGTACAGGATCGTGCCGGCGGAGATGAGGGGTTTGCTCCCGCGTGTACGCCTCGTAGGTGTTGGCCCGACCTACGAAAATACACTGATGCGGGAGCTGAAGGGAGAGCGTGCGATTTTCCGCGTCCAGGTTTCCGGCGAACTCTACGTCGACCGCGGCCTTGACGAGGAGCTGAACCTAGATCGGACCGGCTTCCTCGACATCGCCGCTGAGTATCAGTTCCTTTCCCGGGTAATCAACGAGAAGGTTCGATCGCTCGTTGTCGAATTCGACCGGCTTGGCCGCCGTCGAAGAACCCGAAGGACCAACATCCGGGAGGAGCGCGCCGTGGAGAGATTGCGGGGGCTCCTTGGCGGCGCCGACCTCGGACTCGAGATTGTACGAGTATCGGGCATAGCGCTACGGGCAGCCCGGCCCTTCGACTATGACAAGAAGTCGGCGTATCCGCTCACACGGCCGTTCCTCGTGATTGATAGGGTCGCGAAGAAGCTGAAGGTGCTTCTGAGTATGGACAACCCGGAGTGGATCGCGACGATTTACAAGTTCGACTCTCTACTTGAGAGATCGAAGACTTGCGCCGCGGACCGCCGTCGACTCGCGGAAGCCATGGACCGGTACTTCGCCGAGGATGGGGGTTAGCGGCGCACCGGGACGAGTTTCGCTCCTCGCGGTGCCGCGCGCGGCATCGCCGCAATAGTCGTGCGTAGCTCCGACCAAGTGCGGTGGATCTCACGGACCTCCTCGACAGTGATCAACTGAAGACCGGTCGCGTCCCCCATCTTTGTCAGCCGGTCCAGCAACTCCTTCCGGAACTCGAGCGACAACGGGCCCATGTGGCCATCACGCATGAGACGATTTTCGGGGCGCTTACTCTGCTCGATCATGAATTCGCGGAATCCGTGGAGCTCCCGGACGCCGGAGCCCGGCTCACGTTCCATCAGGGCCTCAGCGGCGCGGTCCTTCGTGACCAGGCTGCAGTTCCAGCAGCCGAACCGGAGGGTGGTGCCGCCGTAAAGCTCGAACACGCCGTTGGTCGGCCAACCGGCTGACGGCGCGATCAGGTGCAAGAAGTCCCACACCTTGCACGCCCTCCACTTCAGGACCGGTGCGAAGTAGCTCACCAGCGACCCGGCGGTGTCCTGGCGCATCCAGAAATCCTGCCCGCACTCACCCCCGGTCCGGCATCCGGACATTAGCTGGCCGGTTCGATGGGCGCTCTCGCCGAGGCGCACCCCAGTCATGACCGCGGTCTTTCTCCCGGTGAAGACGTAGGGCTTCGAGGGCCATATCTTGAGCCGGTCGGTGCACCAACGGAAAATCGGACCGGGCGGCGGGTAACCGCGCCCAATCATCTTCACCCAGAAGCGGTCCTTGAGCTCCGGTACGACCGTGTGGACCTCGAGGTCGAGCTCCGATGCGGCGCCCACTCGTCGCAGGTGCCCGAGCATCGCCTCGGCGGTCTTACGCATCTGCGGGAGCTCCTGGAGCGTGTCCGCATAGACGACGACGAGCTTGGGACCTCTCCGGCGTCGCATCAGGTAGTCGGCGGCGAGTAGCGTCACGAGAGTGCTGTCCTTGCCCCCTGAGAACGGAATCACCCAACGCTCGAAGTCGCGACGGAGGATCCGGTCCAGGACATCCCGTGAGCCCTCGAACAGCTCCGTGAGCTCATGGTCGGGATACTGCGAGACCAGCCGGATCAAGGATCGGGGCGAGCCAGCCGGGAGCGCCCGCGGCCCCCGTGGGCCCGAGCTGATCACCGGGAGAGTGTATTCGGCCGAGATCGCGGACACTCGGATCCTCAACAGCTACCGGGTGCCCGGATGATAAGCCGTCCGGTCTGCGCGACTGCCGCCTCCGTGGACCGAGTTCAGCCGCCGGCCACGTGCTTCGTCAGCCGATCCGACTCATCGCCCAGGAGCTCGAGCCGAATCTCGGAGCGAGCGATGTCATCTACGAGGCGGTCCGCCCTGCCTGCGGTAGTGAGGAGCTCCTCGCTCAGCGTCGCGAGCTGCTTCTGCAACTTCGCGAAGGTGTCGTACTCTGCGAGCATCTGTTGGGTATTCTCCAAGAGCTCGCGCGCATCGGGGGCTTCCTGAGGCGGCCGGTCCGCGAGCCGAGTCCCACTGACCGTTTTCTCTAGCACCTGTCCTATCTGGGCCGCGTGCCAGAACCGGCGGGAGATCGTTTTCAGTGTGGCGATGTCGCGCTGCAAGCCTTCCACGGCCGGAGAGTCACCAGGAGCCATGCGGCCCGAATCCCCAACCGGCGTTTCAACTGTTCGGTGGCGCGCCGTTTCGGTACGCGACGAGATCCTCAGCTGAGAGCTCGTCCGGCGGGACAAGCCGATAATGCCGCTCCTCGGAGAGCGTGACCCCATCGTCGGACCGCTCGAAGGCGAAGAGCGCGATCGTGTCGTCGTCGAGGAACTGGGCGCCGATCGGCCGGGCGACCAAACTGGGGAACTTCTCCTCACACATCGCGAGATCGGACTCGATCTGGACCACGTTGTGGCGGTCGCCTCGGCGCTTTGCCTGGACCGGGAGCACGTAGTGAGCGCCACGAGTGTCGATGCCGACGTAGATCTCGTCCGTCTCGGTTTGCCCGATTCCGGGCGCGGTCGTTCGCAGGTGGCTCTGCAGCGAGTAGCAGGTGATCCGCGTGAAAATGTCCATGAGGCGGTTGTACCGGATCTTGGCGAGGAGCGCCTGTTCGTCGCTGAGAGCGTACATCGCGATGATCCCGGGCGTGGCGTCGGGCACCTTCGTCACCGACATGCCTTCCTGCGGCCGGATCTCCACATGCTTGACGAGCACGAGCGCGTACTGGGCTTTCCCGCGGGGCCGGATGATCCACGTCTCTCCTGGCGGAGCGGTAGAGCGGATCGATTCGGGGAGTCGGGCACGGAAGCGAAAAGTGTAGAGGAGGTCGCCGACGTTCTTCGGTCGATCCAGGCCGAGCGCCGCAGCGGCCTCCACGATTTCCTCGCGCGCGAACGGGACTTCCCGTGCTCCAGGGTGGAATCTGCCCTGGAAGATCCGCTCGAGAATCTGGGTGTAGCGGTTCTTCGGTGCGTCCTCTTCGTTTGCAGCCAGTCCAATCACCTACCTTGTGACGCCAGAGGCCCCGGCCAACGCAGGACCACCACCTCCTCGCGGAGCTGTTCCCGCGTAGCGGTGGCGAGCCGGGTCCGGAAGAGATCCGTCGACTCGAGCTCATAGCCCAGTGACTGCCCCACTTCGCCCAGGAGGGACCCGGTCCGGATCAGGATCCGAAGGTAGGACGCCTGATCGCCGACAACGTACGCGAGCCTTGCGCCCGGCTTCATGACCCGCCGCAGCCCGGCGAGGTGCCGGTGCATTCCGCCGAAGTAGAGCTTGGCGACCCGATGGTAGAGCCGCTCGAATCCCGAGGTCTTCCCCAACTCGATCCGACGGGCTTCGATCTCCGAGGCGATGCGCTCAATTTCCTTCGAGCCGCGGATCCAGCGGTCGTCGTCGTCCGCCTTGAAGACTCCTCGCGTGTTCGACCGGACCAGGCCCTCCTTGATCCGTCGGAGGTCGCCCTTCTCTCGGACGTAACCGAGCAGCACGGATTCTAGGCGCGTGGTCCGGGTGTAGTCCTTCTCGTTCGGGTAGGGCGGCGACGTAATCACGGCGTCGATCGACTCTGGCTTGAGGCGATCCAGGTCCCGGCGTGAGTCGGCTGCGTGAACCGTCGCGCGGACTCGCGCTTTCTTGCTCTCAATCTCAAGGTCGGCTGCGATTTGCTCTACAGCCAAGAGCCAGGGCTCCACAACCTTCGCGTCGGGCTTGATCTCTCCCAGTCCGACCTCGGGACCGAAGACCAGGTTGCTGCTCGAGAAGACGACCGACTTCGCGAAGGCGACAAGCTCGTGTGCGCGGAACCGCTCATCCGAGCCGCTCTGCAGCGTCCCGAGGAGGGCCAGGGCCTTGTGGAGCGGTCGGGGGCTGAGCGAATCGAGCAGGACCAGCTTGCGCTGATCTGGCGTCCAAGTCTTGAGACGGACTCGGGGCTGCCTCCAAGCGTTCGGCGCGGCGGGGTCATCCGGAACGCGATCCTCGCGGAGCCTCTCGAGAACCCGGTCGGCGGTAATGCGAGCGTGATCCCGTAGCTCTTCGGGGTCCGGCCTCCAGTCGACCTTCGTCTTCGCCACGAAGGCGGTGAAAGGATGGGCCTCGATACCGACCGACGGCACGGAGTTGAGCTTCGCCTCGACGAGTGTCGTGCCGGTCCCGCAGAAGGGGTCCAGGAGGAGAGAGGCGCGACCAAGCTCGAATCGTTCGGCGTAGGTCCGCACCAGATGGGGGGGGAATGAGAGCACAAAGCGGTACCAATCGTGGAAGGGCCGGTCACCGCTCGCGATCAGGTTGGCCTCGGAGTTCCGGCGAGGTTGGGCGCCCGGGACTGGCAACTGGACGGTCGACTGGGAAGCCCGGCCCGAAACTGCCTGCATCAACGAGCGACATGAACGGCGGTCCGAATAAGAACGCTTGGTCCGTCTGTTCGGAAAGTGGGGCCAATGTCGCTCGGGATCCCGAGCTTGAGCAGCTGGGCCCGGTCAAGCAGCTCCACGGCCAGGGGGAGCGCTCGGCACGTCATAGAATCGGAAATCACCCACTCGAGACAGTTCGAGCGGAGTCCGTGCCCGCCCGGGCTCGCGGCGTTCGGAAACTCGCCGGAGCTTCGCTTCGCCGGAAACGAGAGGGTCATAAGCCGGGCAGCCAGTCCCTCTAGCCGCTGAGGGGCAGGCGGCCGCCCCTCAGCAAGGTGCCGCCTGCCCTGAGGCGCAGGGCAGAATGTCCGAGAGCGCGGGCCGAAAGCGAGCGAGACTGGGTCTGATCTCCGCAGCCGCGGCGGTATTCGCGGTTCTCGTGTTGGTGGTCGTGTCGATGGCCTTCGCGCCGGTCGCCGGCGCGGGAGCCCCCCGGAGCAACACCCCCGCGCAGCTCGCGCCCTCAGTGGCTCTGCCGGCGGCGCTCGCCAACACAGCGATCGATCTCAATCGGTCGCAGTCCGCAGGAACGTACGTTCCCGAGTACGTGACGCTGAATAATTCGACCACTCTCACGCTGCTCCCCGCGGCCCTGACGGTCGTGGCCTCGACGTGCCGGTGGGTCACGGTCGCCAACCTGACGGCGCCGGCGATCCCGGCTTCGGTCTTCCACAACGTCGAGTACCGCAATGCCACGAAGGCGAACGCGAGCGGCACCGTGCTTGCGAACGGCGCGGGAATCTCCTTCAAGGCGTGCGGCGGGAACGGCTACTGGGTCAACTACGTCTACTGGACCTTCTCGATCTACCAGTTCTCGACCACATCGCTCGCCACGAATGGGACGGTCAAGGTGACGTTCGGGGACTGGCCCGGCACGACTACTGGGGCCGCCCCGGTCTCGGCCCCGTTCGGGACCTCCTATGCGTTCAAGGTCACGGTGTCCTCGAACCTAACTTTCACGGTGGCGCTCCCGCAGCAGACCAACTCCTCTACGACCTGCGACGTGACCGGCCAGGTGTGCTCGTTCACCCGGTACACGTTCTCCGCCGCGGCCGACTCCGCGAACACGACCTCGTCCGCTACGATCGCGTTCTCTGTGGCGTCGGGGCTCCGCGTCACCGCGGCGTACGAGAACTGGTCCGTGTCCTATACTTCGGCGGCCATCTCGGCGAACACCGGGATCGGCGGGTTCTTCTTCGTATCGGACTCGTTCTTCCAGGAGGTATTCGTCCAGTTCTGGTACCTCTGGATCCTGTTCCTGCTGATCGTGATCACGGTCGCGGCAGTCGCATCGAGCAAGCGGCGGCGCGGGTAGAACGGCCATCGAAACGGAGGGGACCATCATGCGTACCACCTCGCTCGCGGCGGCGGTCGCTATCGCCGTCGCGGCCCTGTTCCTGCTCGGCCTCGTTCCGATCCCGGGTTCCATCGGTCCGGCCGCCACCGCGCCCGCGTCGCACCCGGCGAGCGGCGCGACGTTGCCCGCCAATTCGATCCCGGCGGCGGAGTTCGCGTACCTTACCGGAGTCAAGCACGTCCCCGTTGCCGAGCTCGATGCCATGTCGAACGCCGGCATGACTCCCGCTGAGATTCAAGGGGTCTTCGGTGCGGGGAGCGGCCTGGTCGCATCACTCGCCAGACCGAGCACCGGGCCAAGCGTGGGATGTGCTGCGGTCGGTATTCTGTTCGGCCTGCCCGGGTACATGGCGTGTGAGATGGCTTCGAACTGGGGACTGCAAGACGGGAGCGCGATCTCCAACGCGGCCGAACTTGCAGCGCAGAAGGGGATTCTCCAGTCGGTCCTCAACCAGGTCAACGAGACCGGCGCGTTCGGAGTCACCCTCCTCTCGACCCTGAACCAGACGCAGTACGCAATGGACACGGCGGCGGACTCGGCGGCGCTCTCTCAACTTCCTAATGCGACGTTCAATGCGAACCTCGACCTCGCACAGAGCCCGGTCCCGTACAACCTCATCTCGGCGATCTATCCCATCCTCTACTCAGAGGGGAAGATCTGGAACTTCCTCAGCAACTGGGAGTACTCGGTGTACGGACCCGGCGGAGTGTTCGCGTCGGGAGCCTACTCCCTGGGAGACGGCACGAACGGCGTCGGGGGAACCGGGAGCCTCGTCCAGAACGTATGCTCGGGACATGACGCGTGCACGCAACAGTACTATGTCGCGGGAGGGTTCACCGCGACTCTCAGTGGCGAGCCGGTCTACATCGAGCACGGCGCGAACTTCACGGTGACCGGGTGCAGCGCGGCGACCTCTGCCACCGCAGCGGACGGGGCGTACTCGTTCTCCCTCTCGACCTCTGTGCCGTCGTACAACACGTACTCGTTCCTCGGCCCATCCGATGTTTACACGGCAGGCGCGGCGAGCTGCATCATCGCGGGATTCGGCATCCTTCCCCTCACCGGGAGCGCCGGTCAGGCGTACGTCTTCGGAGGAGCCAACGAACCGATCTTCCAGGGGCACACGCAAGTCTGGACCCAAGGAGAGACCGGTCAAACGGTCTGGGTAGGGTCGAACCCAGCGGGGACGCCGACGCAAGTAGCAGGTCCCTTCGGTAGCCCGGACCCATACGCGACGTACCTCCACATCCTATCCGTCCCGCAGACGATCGCCAACGCCGCGACAGCGAATGCGAGGGCGTACTGGACCTACCTCCGTGACCTCGGGTACACGAGCGAGTCCGCGCTGCCGCCGAACTGCGCGATCCCGATGCCGGCCTTCTCGCTCCCTCCCTCTCTCGCGGACGGGCTCACCAACCTGTCGTTCAACCAGACGTTCTCGTTCTACATGGCCTGGATCAACTCGCTCGCGACGTTCTTCGACACGCCACCGAACGCGACCACCTTCTGTCAGGGCCACCCGATATACCACGGTCCCGGGGGCTCCCCGTGGGCCGATCTGAATGTGAACATCACGGGATTCGTCTACATCCCGGGGATGGCATGGGCGTCGAATCAGACACTCGCGCACTCGTCCGTTCCCATCCTGGCTAAGAGGTCGACCTGGTCGCTCAATGGCTCTTCCCCGGTGTGGTCGAACCCGAAGGGGGTCGGCAACGGCAACGCTTCGGTGCCGATCCAGATCACCGGATGGCCGACCATCGCGCCGGTGACGCTGCCGATCGGGAAAGTCTATGAGGTGCCCTCGAACGACCCGTTGGTGATCATCCCGCCCGCGTTCCTCGACCAGTTCACCTTGACAGGAAACGGGTCGGCAGTACCGGTCGGAGGGGGCACAACCAGCCTCGTTCCCGCTGCGACGACCGCGGGGGACGCTCTCTACGTGACATCCTGCACGATCAACGGGCGCGTCCAGGCGAACTCCTGCACCCTGAGCTTCGCCACGATCAACGGGACGCTCCCGAACATCACTTGCTCGACTTCTCCCGGTGGTGCGTGCTCGAATCCAGGAGGCGGGGGCGCGACGTTCGGTGGCCTGCCGAATCCCTTTACGTGGCTCGCGGGGCTGTTCTCCGGGCTGTTCGGCGGGGGTCCACTCGGATCGTTCCTCGGCGGGATCCTCTCGGGACTCCTGATCCTCGCGGTGATCGCCATACTGGTCTACGTCGCGATCACCGAAGTCGAGGCGTGGGGCAGGGGAAAGAGAGGCGGCGGAGGAGGCGGCGGAACGACCGTCGTCATGGCCGGCGGGCGGAGATAGGAATGTGGACGTCGTCTCCTACCTCATCGGGTACGTCGAGCTCCTCTGGCCGGTGCTGCTCATCGGGGTCGTCGTCTTCGCCGCCTGGGGAGCCGGCAAAGAGGCCGCGAAGCGGTCGGGGCGGCACCTCGGCGTCGCCGGCGTCGGCCTCGTCCTCGTCGTGCTCGCCGTCCTCTCCGGGTGGCTCGGGTTCGTCCCGATCGCGTGGCTCCTCGGGATCGTCGGCGCGATCCTCGTCGTGGCCGGGCTTTCGGGCAAGGGGGGCTAACTGATGCCGAGGAGCCGGGGCTGGCCCGACGTGTTCATGGCCCTGGGGGCGTTCTTCGTCGTGGCCGCGGCCATCGACTTCGCGTACCTCGTGTCGGCACCGTTCGGCGTCAACGTGCCGTCCTCCTGGAGCCCGGCGCTCCTCTTCGCCGGTGGTGTCTTCGGGCTGGTCCTGATCGGCGTCGGCGTGTGGCACCGGGCGCACGAGCGGAGGGGCTGAGATGGTCCGCAGGAGAAGCCGGGACAACTCCGGCCGCGTCGTGGCGCTCGTCTTCGGTATCCTGTTCCTCGTGGCCGGCGTACCCCTCGCGGCGGAGGGCGTTATCCTCGCCTCGGCGACCTCGGGCAACAGCTTCGCTCAGTCGACGGGTCTCTCGGGGCTCTTCGAGTTCTACATGGTCGCCGGCATCGTCCTGTCGATACTCGGCGCGGTCCTGGTGTGGTACTGGTCGAGGGGGAGGTAACGTGGCGCCGAAACGCCCACGCCACTTGAGCTCCGACGCGGAGCGCGAGGAGTTCGAGCGCCGCTACGGGAAGGAGCACGGCGATCGGGTGTGGGGAGCGACGCTCGCGAAGGTCGCTGAGGAGCAGGCAGCCCGGTCCCCGTCCGGCGTGAAGGTGGAGGAGATCCCGGGCCACGTCGCCTACTCCGACCGAGGAAGGCGGTACGAGGTGAGGCCGCACGAGGCCCGGTTCCACGCGCATCCCCACTCGCGCGGGAGCCGGGACCACGACGGACCGTGCTCGCGTGACTGTCGCGCCGGGAGGGTCCCGCACCCCCGACGGAGGTAGTGAACGGAAGGCGACTGCCCGGCGCCTCGGCGCGCCTTGGCTCCGAAAACCCCTTCCACTTCACTCTCGCTCCTGGCGTCCCCCCGGGACTCACGGAGCGGGCGGCGCTCTCGCCGTTCGGAGCCGGCGAGGGCGCTTGCCCCGGGACTCCGGTCCCGCCGCTTCGCGGCGTACCTGGTCCTCGCGCTGGTCGCCCTTCCGCTCGTCTCCCCCCTTGCCGCCGCGGGGACTCCGCCGGTCGCCGAGGGGAAGACCGTGGCTCCCGGAATCGCCGGGATCCCGTTCGCCGAGTCCACGAACCCGAACTTTCCCGACTCGTACCCCACGTTCGCTTCGACGCCGCTCGAGGATGGGGCCTTCGTCTTCGACACCCAGATCGGGGTGGAGATCACCAACCCGAATCCGTACTCGGCGTCCTTCTACGTCGTGACCGAGAGCTTCGTCCCGGGAACGGCCACCATCCTCGAGAACGTCTCGGGGACGGTCCAGCCAGTGAGCGTCCCGTTCCGGTATGATGTCTCCTGGTCGAATTCGACGGTCTTTGCCGCACCGGAGTCGAGCGGCTCCGTGGAGCTCCCGCTCCGATCGACCTCCACGCAACGAAGCCTCGAGCTCCGCGTTGGCCAGGCGACGTGGGAGCTCGTCTACCTCACTCCCGCGACCGCGGCGGTCTCAGGGACCTACACGAACGCTGGCCTCTGGACCTTCGCGCTCCTGATGGCTGCTGCGACGGCGGGGGCTCTCCTGGTGGTCCTGTTCGTGGCAAAGGGGATCGCACTCGCGATCGGCCGGTCTCCTCCCGTCCCGTTCTGGTGGCCGGTGATCTGGATCGCCGTTCCGGTGATGTGGTTCGTCCAGGGCTTCGTGAGCTTCACCCAGACGTTCGGCGCCGCCTCCCCGGCGGTGGCGATACCGATCCCGGTCGCCCTCGCCGTGCTGCCGTACCTTCCGCGGCTCTTCACACGACAGTGGGAGATGCTCGAGGTCGAGGGAGTAGATCCGGTGACGCTCGATGAGGCCGCGAACCCGAAGGCCGTCCTCCCCGTCGTCCAGGACCGCACGACGCTCCGGTGCGCCCCCCAGACGTGGAGGGAAGCGCTCTGGTCCGGGTGGCTCGGACTCCCCGAGTTCCGTGGATACGAGGTGAAGATGCCGGGAGGGAGTGGACGCGTCCAGCCGCGCCTCCTCCGCGTCGAGAATCCCCTCTCGAACTATTACCGGGCCGAGGTGACGGCCTCCTGCTGGTACGACGTACGCCGTGGGATCTCAC
>VFSW01011801.1_pt1 | contig 12243 bp, 12 predicted proteins | sample 5358111 | NCBI WGS metagenome assembly VFSW01 (sample SAMN11554181, study PRJNA540505) | mine drainage metagenome | isolation source: sediment from site ElyBrook_90M | place: USA: Ely Copper Mine, Vershire, VT | collected 2017
CGGCTGGGTATGGCACCTTGCCGACTTCCAGCCGCAACACGGAACCGATTCGGCCGATCAACAACATCGACGTGACGGCAATCAAGCGGTTCAACTTCACGGAGATGCGTTCCCTGGAATTTCAGGCGCAGGCGTACAACGTGTTGAACCATGCGCAGTACCTGCCCGGTACGATCGACAACGTCAACTCAACGTCATACACCGCGCAAACCAACTACCAGACTGCTGGGAATACTGCATTCAATCAACCTGGCAAATTCTTTCTTGCTAACGCGCGAACGATGCAACTCGCGCTGAAGTTCACTTTCTAAAAAGGGTAGACAGCCTCAGCACAAAGGGCGCCCCACGGGGCGCCCTTTGTGCTGTTTGTGAACAAGCTGCGGAACTTCTGGAAGCAGCGGGGGGATCTTTGGGATCGTAAAGAATCACCGCAAATGCAATCGGTCACACCGTTCCGATCAGAGGATCTGCATTTCGTCGGAGGCGGGGACGATTACACGGTCTTGCTGGTCCGCTTCTTTGCGGAGGTCTTCTTTGCCGGGGCCTTTTTCGCGGCAGGCTTTATGGCCGCAGTTCTAGGAGCTGAGGCCTTACTGGAGGAAGCACTCTTCTTAGCGGCCTTCTTTGGCTTGGCGGCGGGCTTAGCCTTGGCCTTGGCGGAGGCTATGCTGCGGGCGGCACGTGTCTTCTCGGCCAGCGCGGCTTTCAGCTCCTCATCAAACTCAGCCGGAGTGAGCGGGCGCGCGGACTTGCGCAGCCGCTCGATGTCGTAGAAGGCGCGGCGTTCGGCGAGGAAGACGTGCACCACAAAATCCACGTAATCCAGCAGAATCCACTCGCCCTGGCGGCGGCCCTCCACGGAGTGAGGGTAGACGCCAAAGTCCTTCTTCAGGCGGTGCTCAATCTCGTCAGCAATGGCGATGGACTGACGATTGTTGGTGGCCGAGGTGACCAGGAAGAAGTCCGACAATCCGGAGTCGATGGGGTCGAGCTCGAGGATGCGGGTGTCTTCGCCCTTCTTGTCTTCACAGACTCTGGCAGCGGTCTGGACCAGTATGCGGGTTTGCTCGTGCTCTTGCTTGGTTGTCATGCGGCGGAAAATATCTCCAGGCCACATCCTAGACTGTCGATTCGACAGGGAGCAAGTTGTGTTCTAGCGATAAAGCTGGTGCGCCGCGATGTATTCAGAGACGGCATCGGGCAAAAGCTCGTGTCCGGCGGGCAGGCGGCCACGGGCAGCGCGCACCTGCTGGCGAATCTCCGAGGCGCTGATCTCCACATTCAGCCCAGGCAAAAGATGAAACGGGGCAGTGCTGCCAGACGGGTTGCGCAGTGTGTAGGTGCGCATTTCCGCGTCGCCCGTCTGGCTGGTTCGGGTCGATTCGGCATCAATGGAAAGCCCGGCGGGCAGCACCGCGGCCAGGTCTCCCAGCCGTTCCCCGGGCCGCGAGGCCACAATCAAGGGCGCCACAAAGGGAATTTCGGCGCCGCGATGCCAGCGCCGCAGCGCCAGAAAAGAGTCCGCGCCCATCAGGCAAAACAGGGCGCCGCCGGGGCGCAGCTCCGCACGCAGGCCGAGCAGCGTTTCGATTGTATAGTTGGGTGCGCCTTCCGGCGTCGGCGCGTCGGCCAGCGAAACCGCAAATCCGGACTCGTCTGCAAGGGCCAGCCGGGTCATCGCCAGGCGGTCGTCAAAGCTGGCGGTTGAGCCCAGCGGCTTGAGCGGCTGCGCCCCCACGGGAGCAAAAAGCACCGTATCCAGCCCGAGGGCGGCACGGGCGGCGCGCGCCACGGCCAGATGACCGCGGTGGGGCGGATCGAAGCTGCCGCCAAAAAACGCAATGCGCCCTCCCCGAACCATTTCTCCCGCTTCCGCCATTTGATGAGTCACCCGTTCATGGTAATGCTTTACCATTGTGTGCAGTACGATGCGATATCTGATAGCAATTCTCGCGGTAGCCGGCGTGGTTGTTTCCGCGCTGGCTTTGCAGGTTCATTACTCCACTGGCACTGAGCCCTGCTCGATCAACGAGCGGTGGGACTGCGGGGTGGTGAACCACAGCCCCTTTGCGGAGATCGACCACATTCCCGTGGCAATCATTGGCATCGCGGGCTACCTGGCTCTGGCGGCGCTGGCGCTCATGCGGCAGCGATTCATCCTGCTGGTGGCTGCATTCATCGGATTCAGCTTTGCCCTCCACCTGACCTTTATTGAAGAGTATGTCTTGCAGGTGTGGTGTCTCTATTGCGTCATTTCGCAAGGGATCATCGTGCTGATCCTGCTGCTCAGCCTGGGGTGGCTGGCGGCGGAGCACCTCGCGCTGAAGCGGGCAAACCGCACGGCCTGAGCGCGAAACATCTCCCACCTTCATTCAGGGCGCCTCTCGCGCTGATAAACTTGAATTGAATCATGTTCAAGCAAAGATACGCGCGTTGGATGTATGAGTGGGAGACGCGGCTAACCACACGCGACGAAAACCGCGTAGTGCGCCCGCTGGAGTGGGGCTTCGAGTGGATCGAGCCTTTTCTTGAGGCGCATGGATTTGGCGATGCCGTACCCGGCCCGGAGGCCGCCAACGACGATGCGGCTGCCGAAGCCGCCATGGTGCGCATCAATCAGCTCCTCATCCGCCACAGCGATGTGTTCTTTGGCTACGAGCGGCCCACCGATTTCCGGCTGGAGGAACGGCACCCGGAGCTATTCCCCACCAATGTACGACCGGAGACGCTGGCCCAGGACGCCGCCATCAAGCAGCAGGCGGCCGAGGGCAAGATTCCGCCGGCGCAGTTCTTGCGCTTCACGTCGCCGGAGCGGACACCTTATCCCGAAAATGACCTGGTGAATGCGCGCTGGTACCCCGCGCCCGCTCACAAAGACCCCGCGCGCCCCAAGCAGGCCATTGTTGTGCTGCCGCAGTGGAATGCAGACGCCTTCAGCCACAATGCACTGTGCACCATCTTCAACCGCATGGGCATTTCGGCGCTGCGGCTCTCCAAGCCCTACCACGACATTCGCCGGCCCGTCGAACTGGAACGCTCGGACTACGCCGTCAGCGCCAACATCGGCCGCACGCTCTCGGCCTGCCGGCAGGCGGTGGTCGATATCCGCTGCTGCATTGACTGGCTGGAGGAGCAGGGCTACGAGCACTTCGGTGTATTGGGCACGAGCCTGGGCTCCTGCTATGCCTTCCTGGCCAGCGCTCACGATCCGCGCATCCGCGTGAACGCCTTCAACCACGCCTCTACATCCTTTGGAGACGTGGTGTGGGCCGGGCAAAGCACGCGCCACATCCGGCAGGGGTTGCAGGAGGCCGGGCTTACGCAGGAGCGGATGCGTGCATTGTGGTCGGCCGTCAGCCCGGTGAGCTACTATCCCCGCGTTGCCAGTCCTGAAGCCGGCGGACCGCGCAAGAAAGTGCTTGTGGTCTACGCTGACTACGACCTCACCTTCCCCAAGGAGTACTCGCTGCAGGTGGTCGATGCCTTCCGTCGCATCGGGCTCAACTTTGAACCGCGCGTGCTGCCCTGCGGCCACTACACCACCGGCGAAACGCCCTACAAGTACATCGACGGCTGGTACATGGGCTCGTTTGTCTATCGCGCTTTCAAAGCGCTGCGGGCGGAGAAGGCTGCCGGAGTAAGCGCCGAGGCCTTGCTTGGAGAAGCGACGGAAGAGGAAGCTCTCACGCGCTAGCAGGTTCAAGGGATTCCGCCGTGTAGAAGCAAACCAACCCCAGGTCACAGCACCCGGCAGACTGCATAATGATCTCCTGTTCAACCGATCCAATGATTTCGATACTTTTCCCGGATCAGCGGTCAGCAATCGACTCAAACAGCAACATTATCCGGCACGCTGAACGGCAGATTCGCCGCCTTCCATGCATCGAATCCGCCAATCAAGTTCGCCACATCGCGAAACCCCGCTCTCCGCAACAAGCTCGTCGCCACCGAGCTGCGATAACCGCCTGCGCAATGCACCACCAGCAGCCGCTGGCGATCCAGTTCTTCCACGCGTCCGCTCAGTTGCCCCAGCGGAATATTCACCGACCCCTCAATCACGCCGCCCGCCAGTTCGCCCGGCTCCCGAACGTCCAGTACCGCCACTGTCTCCTTCTCCCTCAGCTCAACCAGCTCCGCGCCCGTGATCTGCGGAATGTAATCCAGCTCAAGACCACCATCGATCCAACCCGCCACGCCGCCTTCCAGGTATCCAATCACGTTTTCAATGCCCACGCGCGCCAGCCGCAACTGCGACTCCCTCAGGTGATCCAGATCCTCGCCAACAATAATCAGCCGCGTGTCCAGCCCCAGGATCCGCGCCGCCCATGAAGCGTATTGCCCCGTCAATGCAATGTGCACCGCACCCGGAACGTGCACCACTGCAAACTCCATCACTGGCCGCGTATCCACCACCACCACACCCTGCTTCTGCAAATCCGCAACCTGCGCTGCCGTGAACGCCTTCAACTCCGGCAATTCACTCAACGCCATCGCACCGCGCCGGTTCAATTCCACCTCACGCGCAAAATACTGCGGTCGCGGAGGCAGATCGTCAATCAGCAGACGCACAAACTCCGCCTCCGACTTCGCCAGCAATGCATAGTTTGTTTGCCGCTGAATTCCGATCGTCGATGAGCTTCCTGCACTCATCTGCCGTCCGCACAGCGACCCAGCTCCGTGCGTCGGATAAACCACTGTGTCATCCGGCAGCGTCAGCAACTTTTCGTGAAGGCTCTTGTACAGCAGTTCCGCCAGCTGCTGCGGCGTATGCATCGCCGAAAGATCCGGCCGTCCCACATCGCCCAGGAACAGCGTGTCTCCCGTGAACACCGTCTTCGCCTTCCCCGGATTCGCCAGATCCGTCATCACAACACAGACGCTCTCCAACGTGTGCCCCGGCGTGTGCAGAAACTCCAGGCGACACTGACCTAAGAAGATTTCATCGCCATCCTTCACCGGCACATGACTGAACTGCGCGCCCGATCCCGCGCCAAGGTAGATGCGCGCGGCCGTACGTTCGGCCAGTTCGCTGTGCCCTGAAACAAAATCGGCGTGCAGGTGCGTTTCAATGATGTGTGCGATCGTCCAGCCATTCCGCTCCGCCATTTCGATGTAGATGTCCACATCCCGCTGCGGATCGATCACAACGGCAACGCCTTCGCTTGCAATCATGTACGACGCATGAGCCAGGCAGCCCAGATAGAAGCGTTCCACGCGCACAGCATCCATCCCGGACACCTCAGGAATTGGTTTGACCAAATTCAGTCGAAAGAAGGCCCGCCCTGGCTCAACACTGGCGCGAATCAAAGGGGAAGCCCGCCGCCAGTGCTGGAGAACCGATTCAGCGCCCAGGAGTGTTCGAATTATGATGCTCAGGCAAACTCGTGTCAACAACCAAAAATCAAAGCGCTTCCAGGCCAATTCCGGTCTTTCAGGATCGTCCCGCCACAAGTCCCTCAGGCCGCACATCGAAGGCGACAGTAACGAATATAACCGGCAACCCGGAAATTACCGGTCAGTAAACATTTCACAGTTCGTGAGAGTTCCGGGATCGATGGTCAATTGGTGAGTTCAGGCCAAGTCACTCATCGACGCATGAGTATGTCTTCGCTGAACTCCGGCCGGGTGGTCGCCCGTCCAGACAGAATGCTTTTTTGCGGGGGCGACGCTGTTTGGTGGTGCTCATGCCGGGCGTTAGTGGATGGCGGTGAGGTTGAGGCGGAGGAGCTTGGCGGGGTCAAGATAGGCGCCTTGCCAGCGGACGGCCCAGTGCAGGTGCGGGCCGGTGACGCGGCCGGTGGCGCCGCTGAGCCCCAGCAGCGTGCCCGCGGCCACGTGCTGGCCCTCATGCACGTCAATGCGGGTGAGGTGCATGGAGAGCGTGAACAGGCCCAGCCCATGGTCGATGACCACGCAGTTGCCCTCGTAGTAGAGCGGCCGCGCCAGCACCACCACGCCGCTATTGTCTGCGCGTACCGGCGTTCCGGACCGGGCACGAAAATCCATGCCTTTGTGAATGCTGGCCAGCTTGCTGTTGAAGACGCGCCGGGTTCCAAAGCTGTCAGTGGGCGCTGCCCTGACCGGCGCGCGAAAGCTGCCCGTCCACAGCGGCTCGGCAGCGCTGGCGGCAAAGACCGTTGCCTTGAGCTGGATCTCGGCCTCAATCCGCTTCAACTGTTCCGGGCTGGGCGCGACGAACTTCGGCGCCACAACCAGCGTTCCGGTTCGGTAGTGGGCGGGCAGAATGGGGACGGTGCGGACGATGTCGTAACCGCCGCCCGAGGTAAGGGTGAGGTGAATCTTCAGTTGCGACGGTCCGGCGGGTTGTTCCACGTCCACTCCGGCGAGCGCAAACCAACCAGAGCTCTTGCGGCTCCTGAAGAATTCGAGCTTGCGGCCCAGCCATTCGCCGTCTGCTTTAGCGGAATCATCCCCATCGTTGACATGAATCAACTCCGGAGAACCCGCCTGAACATTCGCGGGAGTCAGGACGACTGGCTCAATCTTTTTAGGCGAAAGTGTGTGCGCGGGAACGGCGCATGCCAGCAGAGTGAACAGCGCCGGGAGCCGCGAAAAACGAGAGCCGATCATGCCATCAGCATACCGGCCCTCGTTCAGCGGGTGCGATGCGTGGATTATCGCGGCGCGACGGCGCCGTTATGCTTCTGGCGGTAGATCTGACGGCTGGCGCCGTTCTGCTGTCGATTGATCTGGCGGTGTTCCTGCGCGGTCAGTTTGCCGCCATTGGCGGCGCGGTCGGCTTGGACCTGCCGGTTGATGCCCTGTTCGCGGTTCTCTGTGCGGGCTGCCTCGCCGGGCGTCATGGAGCCGGTACGGATGCCGTTGGCGATGCGGTCCTGCTGGTTTTGGCGGCGCTGGCCCACTGCATTGTTGCCGTAGTGCGCCTGTGCCGCGTTGTGCTTGTCGTTGTAAATCGACCGGCTGAGGTTGTTCTGCTGTCGGTTGATCTGGCGATGCTCCTGCGGCGTAAGCGTGCCCCCGTTGGCAGAGCGATCCGCGCGAATCTCGCCATTCAGGTTCGCCTGGCGGGATTCAAGACGCTTGGTTTCGCCGGCGGTGAGCTGGCCTGACTGCACGCCATTGGCGATTCGCTGCTGCTGGTTCTGCCGACGGGCGTTGACCGAGCCTTCTCTCGGAGCGCCGCCCGTACCGGATTGCGCCGAAGGTGGCGGCTGGGGAGGCTGGCTCTGCAGCGCAAAGGCCGTGGCCGAGAAGGCCAAGACGACCGTGGCAAACATCAAGAGTGTTTTGTGCATGAAATTGCTCCGAGCGTTAGTTGTTTTGATTCAAGGCCTTCTGGCCCACATTGGTTCCTAACCCCTGCGCGGCGGGAAAAGTTGCGAAGGAATCGTTCTTTTATTTACCGGGCGTTTAGCCGGGGAAAGACACCGGTGAGGGTACTTACGAATTCATCTTCCGCTGTCGAGGCACCCTTGAAATGCCATAGAATTCCAATATGACTGACCGCATGTCTCTATCCCTTGCCCAGGCTGACCCTGAAGTCGCTGCCGCAGTTGACCACGAAACCCTCCGCCAGCACGAAGGGCTGGAGATGATCGCCAGCGAGAACTTTGTGTCGGAGGCGGTGCTGGAAGCAGCCGGCTCAATTTTCACCAATAAATACGCCGAGGGCTACCCGGGGCGTCGCTACTATGGCGGCTGCGAATACAGCGATGTGGTCGAGAACCTGGCACGTGACCGCGCCAGGCAGATCTTCGGCGCCGAGCACGCCAACGTGCAGCCGCACTCCGGCTCGCAGGCCAACGCTTCGGCCTACATGGCGGTGCTGCAGGCGGGTGACACCATTCTCGGTTTGGACCTGGCGCACGGCGGCCACCTGACCCACGGGCACAAGTTGAGTTTCAGTGGCAAGCTCTACCGGCCCACGTTCTACCACGTGCGACGTGACACCGAAGTGATCGACTACGACGAGCTGGAAGCGATTGCGGAGCGCGAAAAGCCTAAGGCTATCATCGGCGGGGCCAGCGCATATCCGCGGCTGTGGGATTTTGCCCGCATGCGCCAGATTGCCGACAAGGTGGGGGCGGTGTACATCTTCGACATGGCGCACATTGCCGGCCTGGTTGCAGGCGACGTGCATCCTTCGCCCGTACCTCACGCGCACATCACCACCACCACCACGCACAAAACGCTGCGTGGGCCGCGCGCCGGCCTGATCCTCTGCGGGCAGGCGCTGGCCGCAGCCGTGGACAAGGCCGTGTTTCCTGGCCAGCAGGGCGGACCGCTGGTGCACATTGTGGCGGCCAAGGCCGTGGCCTTTGGAGAAGTGTTGCGGCCGGAGTTCAAGACCTATGCCGCGCAGATTGTGGCCAACGCCAAGGTCCTGGCCACATCCTTGCAGGAGGCTGGCTTCCGCCTGGTCTCTGGCGGCACAGACAACCACCTGCTGCTGGTGGATGTCTTCGAGAAGGGCATTCTGGGCTCCGAGGCCGAACTGGCCCTGGGCAAGGCCGGCATCACGGTCAACAAGAACGCTATTCCCTACGACACCAATCCGCCGCTCAAGCCTTCCGGTATTCGCATCGGCACGCCGGCGCTGACCACGCGCGGCATGAAAAAGCCGGAGATGCGGTTGATCGCTGCCTGGATTGCAAGGGCTCTGGAGCAGCGCAACGACGACGCGGCACTGGAACGCATTCGCTGCGAGGTGGCCGAGCTGGCTAACCAGTTCCCGCTCTATGCGTGGCGGCGCGCGCCTGCGGCAGTGGTGGCCTAAGTTACTCGTCTTGCGAGGGCTGCTTTTTTGAAACACGACTTGCATTGATTCGCGGTGTTGGAGTAACCGTAGTCAGGATGATCTCTTCGGGGTAAGTGCAGTATCTTCCCATAATTGGTACCCCGAAGGCATCCAAGAGGACACCATGCGCGCATCGCGCATCGCACTTGCATCTCTACGTATCGCTTTTTAGCCGGCATTTTCCCAGCACCGAGGTGAAGGTCATTCGGTCCCTTCACACGGACTGCGGGAGTTTCATGGAAATCCGCATCAAGACGGTCAAGGGTATAACTTCAGTGACCGGGGCGGCCATCCCATGTATCCGCATGTGGATGGAAACCGCTGGGTCGGCCACGACACTGGCCGCGGCGATGAACATTATCGTATGGACCGTCCGTGGCAGTAAGGCCGCTTTGATGGTGGCTTTGGCCACGAGCACATGTGGTGCCTTGACGCGGCCCCGGCCGTTTCTGGTTCAACGGCTGGAACTGGAGCGTTGCGCCGTATGACCTGGGCTACTGCAACGACTGGGACTCCGACAACATTTCGATCTACCCTGCCCCTTGCCGCATTTGCGCGCATACCGGGAGTGTCAGCCGGAATGTACAGGCCAACCTGCAGGGCGATAAGATAGCCAGTCCACCCGGAGCAGGCGCGCAGCCGCGTTGAAATGCGCAGACAGCTCTGGAAAATCATCTCAAGTTAAAGAGGATTTGGCATGAATCTTTTGTCTGTTCGCCTGCGTGCGCGGGTTATCGTGCTGTTGCCACGCAGAATGGTCCTGTTTGCCTCGCTGGCTTCATTGCTCATTGTGTTCGTTGTGATTGGTGCCGCGCAGGCAGCACCTGTGCCCATTGTTCTGACGGGCGCTGACCGGCGTCCCGCCACATCGCTCAATGGCGACTGGGGCTCCATTATCGATCCCTATTTCTCCGGCCTCTTCAGCTTTCATCACGAAGAAAAGGGCAATGGATGGTTCCTCAATCGCAAGGCCCAGCCTGGCGATCAGTTCCCCACTGAATATGACTTTTCCAAAGCGCCCAAGTTAAAGGTTCCGGGGGATTGGAACACGCAGCGCGAGTCACTGCTCTACTACGAGGGGCCCGTCTGGTATGAGCGCGACTTTACTTATCAGCCGCGGCAGCACACGCATTTGTTTCTGCACGTGGGCGCGGCCAATTACCGCTCATGGTTCTGGGTGAACGGGCAAAAGGTGTGCGAGCACGAAGGCGGCTTTACGTCGTTCAATTGCGACGTTACTGCGGTAATTCACGCTGGCGCAAACTTTGTGGTGGGCGCAGTGGATAACTCCCGTATCGAGGATGGCGTACCTGGTTTGGAAACCGACTGGTGGAACTACGGCGGCCTTACGCGCGAGGTCTCGCTGATTGAGGTTCCCGAGACATTTATCGATCAATACGATCTACATCTGAGGCGTGGTGAAGGCTCCGTTATTGAAGGCTGGGTCCACCTGGTGAACGGCGAGCCCGGCGCTAAGGTTGAGGTAGAGATTCCCGAGTTAGGCGCAAGGACGTCGGCGACAACCGGCGACGGCGGGCGCGCTGCGATTCATTTCAGCGTGAAGGGACTTGAGCGCTGGTCGCCGGAGACACCGAAACTCTATAAGGTCGTGGTGCGCGCCAATCAGGACTCTATCGACGAACTTATGGGCTTCCGCACCGTGGAGACACGCGGCACAGAGATTCTGCTCAATGGAAAGCCTATCTTCCTGCGTGGCGTTGCCATCCATGCCGAGGCGCCTTACCGGACCGGCCGTGCGTACTCTGACAAGGATGCGGAAACGTTGCTGGGTTGGGCGAAGGAACTTGGTTGTAACTATGTTCGTCTCGCGCATTATCCGCACGATGAAACCATGCTGCGCGCGGCCGATCGCATGGGCCTGCTTGTGTGGTCAGAGAATCCGGTCTACTGGGCGTTGCAGTTCGATAACCCCAAGGTGCTGGCAAAGGCCGAGCAGCAGTTGGACGAGGAGATTAATACTTCACGCAATCATGCGGCTATCATCCTGTGGTCCATGGCCAACGAGACGCCCAACACCGCGGTGCGGACGCAATTTATTGAAACCCTGGCCAGCCGTGCACGCACGCTCGATCCAACACGGCTGATTACTGCGGCTCTGCTGGTGCGCGCCGAAGATCATACAAAGATCGTGGATGACCCGCTGGGCAAAGCATTGGATGTCATCGGCATAAATGAATATATCGGATGGTACGAAGGTAATCCCGCGACCGCCGACGTAACCAAGTGGCGCATCGACTACCAGAAGCCCCTGATTGTGAGCGAATTTGGCGGCGGTGCAAAGGCTGGACTGCATGGCACCGAGAAGGATCGCTGGACTGAGGAGTATCAAGCGAGTATCTTCCGTCACCAACTTCCCATGCTCAATCAAATTGCACAACTTAGAGGAATGAGCCCGTGGGTGCTGATGGATTTCCGCTCGCCAAACCGGCCATTGGTGGGCATCCAGGATGAATTCAACCGCAAGGGACTCATTTCGGAACAAGGCCAGAAGAAGCAGGCTTTTTACGTTCTGCAAAAAGCCTATAAGGACGGAACTATCGGAAAAGCAGAATGAAAAACACAAAGGGGCGCTCCTCTAAGTCAGGTGAATAGGCAGTAATGTATGCAGGCGCGCCCTTTTCAGTTATTCTTTATCTATGACTGTTGACTCAATTCTCGCCCAAATCGATGCGGAGATTGCAAGACTGACCCAGGTTCGCTCCCTGCTGGCCGACTCCGGTAAAGTTGCTACCAAAGTAACTGAGCGCAAAGCTAAGGCCGCGCCGGTCAAGACCCGGAAGAAGCGCGTGTTGAGCGCCGAAGCGCGCAAACGCATTGCCGATGCGCAGCGCAAGCGCTGGGCCGCACAGAAGGCCAAGAGCAAGTAAGATCCGGAAACAATAAGCCTATCTTTGCTGACGCACGGGAATCGATTCGAATGTGGGATCGATCTTACGATGTAAGGCGAGTGCCCGCGGATTGCCTTGTGGGTTATGGAAGCAGGAAGGGTAGCGGTGATTGGTCAGCGCTGCCCGTCCAGGCAGGATTCGTGTCGAAACAATACGAACTCCGCCGGCCAGCGCACACCCCAAAGCTAAGCCTGAATGAATTAGAGGCATGCGCTGTAACTGCATCGGCATTATTCGTCCTCACATTCAAACCGGCCGTCATCCGGCAGGTTTCGCTCAAGAGATTCCTCTCTTAGCCGGCGTTTTGTCTCGGCACTAAGTTCCAAAGCCAAATTGTCGCACTGCTCAGAGCGCAGTGCGAAGAACCTGCGTTTGCAATTGACCTGCCAGAGTCTTCTCGTCTGCAGTTGTAAAATCAGCCCTTGTGCTGCTTGCGCGTCTCGGTGATAGGGCGACGATGCCTTCGTAATCCAACGAGGGCCAGCGCGTCATAGATAGACATCTTCTGATTATCTGGTTGCTTCAGCAAGACACAACAGGTAGTGTGAGCACGTG
>VFSW01011802.1_pt1 | contig 12242 bp, 10 predicted proteins | sample 5358111 | NCBI WGS metagenome assembly VFSW01 (sample SAMN11554181, study PRJNA540505) | mine drainage metagenome | isolation source: sediment from site ElyBrook_90M | place: USA: Ely Copper Mine, Vershire, VT | collected 2017
GTCAAACTGCTACTGCCACCCCGGCAGAGCCGGGGGAACTCCCGTTACATTAGATGCGAGAGTTGAAGTTGACCATGAATAGGCTCGTCCCGGCAGAAACTGCCTCAGCATTCATCGACGCGAAGATCAACGAGCTTGGGGACTGGCGCGGGAAGACGCTCGCGAAAGTGCGCGCCATCTTACGCGAGGCAGACCTTGAGATCGTCGAGGAGTGGAAGTGGATAGGGACCCCCGTCTGGTCCCACGACGGCATCGTCTGCACGGGAGAGACGTACAAGAACGTCGTCAAGATGACATTTCCCAAGGGAGCTGCGTTGCCTGACCCTTCCGGTCTCTTCAATTCCACCCTCGGCGGGAATGTCCGGCGCGCCATCGACATTCACAAAGGCGACAAGGTCGATGAGGCGGCTTTGAAGGATCTCATCCGGGCTGCAATGGCGGTCAATCTCGTTGACACAAGTCCGGGACGTACGGGTACCATTTGAGCTTGTGGTGACTGGCGAGACCCGGTGCACGAGGCGAAGCGCCAACCTGCCCGATCGACAGACAGACAGTTCGAGTGGAAAGGACTTCAAATGAGATTCGCTACCTTCAAGGTTGAAGAGAAAGCGACGTGGGGCTTGATCGAGGGCGAATTCGCTTTGGATCTGGGTGCTGTTCTCGGCGGCCGGTTCGCTGACCTCAAGGCCCTGATCGCGCACGACCGCGCCAGCGAAGCGCTGGCTGCACGCGACTCGGCTCCGCGCCATCCGTTGGCGGGCATCGGCTGGCTGCCGGTGGTGCCCAATCCCGACAAGATCTTCTGTGTCGGGTTGAACTACGAGATGCACCGCAAGGAGACCGGCCGGGCTGAAGTGGCGCACCCAACCATCTTTGCGCGGTTCGCGAGCTCCCAGACTGGGCACTTGACGAACATCGTGCGGCCGCGCGTGTCGACGCAGCTTGATTTTGAAGGGGAACTGGCGGTGATCATCGGCAGAGCCGGGCGCTACATCTCGCGAGAGCATGCGTTCGATCACATTGCCGGCTATGCCTGCTACAACGATGCGAGCGTGCGGGACTGGCAGTACCACACGCACCAGTTCACGCCCGGCAAGAATTTCCCGAAGACCGGCAGCTTCGGTCCGTGGATGGTCACGCGCGATGCGTTGCCGGACCTGGCGGAGCGCGGCATCGCGACACGTCTGAACGGTGAGACTGTGCAGCAGGCAACGCTGGGCCAGATGATCTTCGATATTCCCACCCTCGTAGAGTACTGTTCCTCCTTCACTCGCCTGGAATGCGGAGACGTGATCATTACGGGAACGCCGGGCGGGGTGGGCGCGAAGCGCACTCCGCAGCTTTGGATGAAGCCGGGCGACCAGGTCGAAGTGGAAATCGATGGAATCGGCGTGCTGCGCAATGGAGTTGCCGGCGAGGCGGAGTAGCCGCGCAGCGGCACACCTTCCGCATGAGCGCTTCCCCGATTTGCAGCAATCGAGTGGCGCACTTTTTCAGAGCTACGGCGAAACAGGCGGGGAAGGGCGGCAGATAATTGACGGTTGTGTATAGGGTTGTCGATGAGGATGAATCGCTGGCAAGCCACCGGGGGGAATGGATGCATCGAAAAATCGTATACAAGTGGATTGCCGGACTCGTCGTTGTGCTGGCATGCGTCGCTGGGCGCGCACAGACTGTTTCCGGCAATGGAAACACAGCAACATCCGCGGGTGCTGAAACGGCGCCCCCCTCTGGCTTGTCTCCTGCGGCGATCGATGAGCAATGGCAGCAGGCAAGCGCGAAGTACAATTCCGCCAGGGCAGAGCTGCTGGGCAAGGTGGATCGCGGCGTGTCAGAGGGACCCTTCCGCGCGGATTGGGCGTCGCTGGAAAAGTACACCGTGCCGGAGTGGTTCATGGATGCGAAGTTCGGCATCTTTATCCATTGGGGCGTCTACTCGGTTCCGGCATTCGGAAGCGAGTGGTATCCGCACGAGATGTACAACCTGGGTACAGAGGAGAATAAGCATCAGACCGCCAGCTATGGGCCGCTCGACAAGGCAGGGTACAAGGATTTCATCCCGAAGTTCAAGGCGGAGCACTTTGAACCGGCAGCCTGGGCTCATCTGTTCAAAGAGGCAGGTGCGCGCTACGTGGTGCCGGTATTTGAACACCACGACGGTTTTGCTATGTACGATTCGTCGCTTTCCGACTGGACGGCCGTCAAGATGGGGCCACACCGGGATACGGCGGGTGAGTTGGCAAAGGCGGTGCGTGCAGAAGGCATGCGGCTGGGCGCGTCGTCGCACCGGATTGAGCATGACTGGTTCATGGGCGGTGGGCGGAAGCTGAACTCAGACGTGAACGATTCGCGCTACGCAGCGTTCTACGGGCCGGCGCATCCGCAACTGCAGGACGGAGACCCGTCGCTGCTGAACGACTGGACCTATGTGAGCCCGCAGTTCCTTGATGACTGGCTGGCCAGAGATGTGGAGATCGTGGAAAAGTACCATCCCGATCTGATGTGGTTTGACTGGTGGATCGGGCAGCCGGCTGTGCGTCCTTATCTTGCGCGTTTCGTCGCGTTCTACTACAACGAGTCTTCAAAGCGCGGCGATGTGGGCGTCATCAACTACAAGTACAACGCAATGATGGAAAACTCCGCCGTTCTGGATCTGGAGCGCGGAGAGCTGGGAAAGATTCGTCCCATGCCCTGGCAGACGGATACGTCGGTAAGCATCAAATCCTGGGGATATGTAGAGAACGACACATTTCGTTCGGCGGAGTCGATTGTGCAGCAACTGGTGGATATTGTGAGCAAGAACGGCAACCTGCTGCTGAACGTGGGACCGCGCTCAGACGGAACGATTCCGCAGGAAGTGAAGGAGAGGCTGCTGGACATTGGAGCATGGCTCAAGGTAAACGGCGAGGGCATCTATGGCACGCGGCCGTGGAAGACCTTCGGCGAGGGACCGACCAAGCCGGTGGAGGGGGCCTTTCACGATACGGACGTGAAGGGCTACACGGCGGAAGACTTCCGGTTCACGGCCAAGGGGGATGTGCTCTACGCCATCGAGCTGGCGTGGCCAAAGAACGGGGAGGCAGTGATTCGCTCGCTTGCGGGCAAATCCGCGGGCAGCGATGAGAAGGTGGCATCCGTGACTCTGTTGGGAGCGCAGCAGGCCGTGAGTTTTGAGCAAACGGAGGACGGCTTGCACATCCACCTGCCCGCAACTGCAGGCGGCAAGTACGCATACACCTTCCGCATTGCTTTTGCGGGGAAATAGAAGCTTTTAAAAGGGCACGGCCGATCTCAGACACCGGAGTGCCAGATGGCTGCCGGGGAATTGCAAACCCCCGCATTGGGTTACCGTACCTGGCGTCCGCGGCCAAGGATGAGTGCAGCCGGGTCTGTGCCTGACTCGTGGGGCGGAGGCTGGAAGAGCTTTCTTTAACGGGCAAAACCGGTGGAGGCGCGGGGAATCAGCCGAGGTTCCAGCTGAATGGTCTTGGGCGCGTGGCTGTTGTCCTTGATCAACTCCAGCGCCAATTCTGCGGCCAACTCGCCCAGGCGGGCTGTGTTCTGCTCAACGGTTGTGAGCGGCACTCGCAAATACCGCGAGTAGCGCACATTGCCGAAGCCGATCACAGCCACATCCAGGGGAACCTGCAGCCCCGCATCGAATGTCGCCTGGATGGCGCCGATGGCAGTCAGATCGTTGTAGCAGAAGACGGCGTCGGGCCTGGGCGTGAGGCGGAGCAGGTGGCTCATGGCCTGATATCCGGCTTCATCGCCCAACTCCTCGACCCGGGCACGCTCCAGAATGTAATCGGGCTGAACCGGCAAGCCGCGCTTTCTGAGGGCGACCTCGAAGCCTAGGCGTCGATCGCTGGCCGGGCTCAAATCGGGGCCGGCGATATGGGCCAGTTGCTTGCGTCCCAGGTCGAGAAGATGATTGGTGGCCAGCAGACCGCCCGCATAGTCATCGGTGCCGACAAAATTGGCGCGCAGTTGCGGAAAATTCCGGTCAAACAGGATGAAAGGCACTCTCTGGTCATCGAGTCCCAGGAACCCCTTCAGTGCCGGCTGGGAGGAGGCGATGATCAAAGCATCCACGCCGCGGGCCAGCATCATGCGCAGCTCCGACTGCTCCACTTCAGGTTCTTCGCTGGAGGACGCAAGTATCAATCCGTAGCCGTGCAGGCGCAAGGTGTAACCCAGGGATTTCGCCACCTCCGCAAAGAATGGGTGCACCAGGTCGGGGACAACCAGACCCACGATGTGCGTTTGTCCCGTGGCCAGGGCACGGGCGGTCATGTTGGGGCGGTAGTTGAGCTGGTGCATGCGTTCGAGGACCCGCGCCCGCGTCTCGGCGCCGATATCCGAGTTCGGACGCAAGGCCTTCGACGCCGTGACAACCGAAATCCCCAGCTCCCGTGCAATGTCCTTCAACCGGACGGCCATCGTTCGCTATCCCTTCAAGGGCCCAGTGTGGTCATGCCCAACAACCGATGGTGCATTTTAGTGAAAAGAAAGAGAACCTGACTGCTCCCGAGAAAATGGCATTGAGGGCATGTGAAACAGACGACTTAATCGATTTCGTAATCATATCGATCCCCGTCCTCCTCAGCGGAAGCTCCGATGCCAAGATACACCGCCGATACTTCCGGGTTCAACTCAGGCTGCGTCGGCCGGGGAGGTGGTTGTCCGGCAGGCCCCCAGGCGGGGTTCCGATAGTGTACGTGGGGACTGGTGTAGCCGGCATGGGGGGGACATGTCCTGGGGGGACAGGCAATCACTGGTTCTGGGAGACAGCAATCGCAGCCCCTGTTCCAGACGCGGATCATTGCCGATCATCGGCAACAAGACGAAGAATCATTGCACAAGCGAAAGCGCTAACGTATATTCGGTTGTTGAGGTCAGATCTCAACCCTTATCCGGGTTCGGAAATGCCAGTCCGCCTGGCCGATCGTAAGGCCAGTTAAGGAGTGCTTATGAGCAGCTTGTTGTTTCGTCCGGAGGTTTTTGAGGACCGGATCGAAAGCTTCGGATGCGAGTATCTGTCGTTTGCGACGAAGAGGCTGGCGCAAGGGCAGGAGTATCGCGGAGAAACTCGTGGCCGGGAACTAGCCATCGTGATGCTGGGCGGAATCTGCTCCGTGAAGAGCACGCGCGGCGCGTGGGAGCACATCGGCGGCCGGGCCACTGTCTTCGACGGGTATCCCTATACGCTGTACCTGCCCATCGCCACAGGGTTCAGCATCCATGCCGACACGGACTGCGATATTGCTTTCTGTTATGCGCTCGCCGAGGAGGAGCATCCGGCGCGGCTGGTGACCCCGGACCAGGTGACTCTCGAGATTCGCGGCGGAGGCAATGCCACGCGGCAGATCCACGGTATGATCCCGCCGGATTTCCCGGCGCACCGGCTGATTGTGGTGGAGGTATTTACCCCGGCCGGCAGCTGGTCCAGCTATCCGCCGCACAAGCACGACGTGCACAACCCGCCCGCCGAAGTGGACCTGGAAGAGATCTACTACTACCGCATCGAACGCAAGGAAGGTTACGCCATCCAGAAGGTGTATACGCCCGACCGCCGCATCGACGAGACGTTGACGGTTCGTGACGGCGAGTTGGTGCTGATTCCGGAGGGCTATCACCCGGTGGTGGCGGCGCATGGATACAACGCGTACTACCTGAATGCGCTGGCCGGGTCTGCCCGTTCCCTGGCGGCCTCGGACGACCCGGCGTATGCGTGGGTAAGAAACGAATGGCGGGAAAAGGACGCACGGCTGCCAATGGTTAAGAGGTGAGTTCGATGGACGTGGTTGTACTGGGCAGAATCGGTTACGACCTGTATTCGGAGGAGCCGCATGTTCCTCTGCCGCAGGTGCGGAGCTTCTCCCGCTATCTGGGTGGGTCAAGCGCCAACATGGCGGTGGGCCTGTCGCGACTGGGAGCGAAGGCAGGCATCATCAGCTGCCTGGGCCAGGACAGTCTGAGCCGCTTCCTTCTCGACTTCCTCAATGCCGAGCACGTTGAGACCGGCCACGTGCAGACGGTTGCCGGATACACGCCGTCGCTGTGCCTGACCGAAGTATCCCCGCCTGACAGCTTTCCGCAGGTGTTCTACCGGCACGACGCCGTGGACACAAAACTCGATGCAACGAGCGGCGATCTGGACTTTGCCGCATCGGGAAAGATGTTTGTCACCAACGGGACTTCGCTCTGTAACTCGCCATCGCGCGAGTCGACCTATCGGGCGCTTGAGCGGGCCAGACAGGCGGGTTGCCGGGTGGTCTTCGACGTGGATTTTCGCGCCATGTCATGGAGAAAGCCCGAGGAAGCCGGCCTGGCGGTGCGTTTGGCGCTGCCGTTTGTGGATGTCCTGATCGGCAACCAGTTGGAACTGAAGCTGGTGGCGGGCGTGGACGACCTGGACGAGGCGACAAAGAAATTGCGCGGGGGCGGCGTGCCGATTCTGGTTTCAAAGCTGGGCGAGCAGGGCACGCGCGTGCTGACTGCGGAGGAAGATGTTTACCTGCCTCCCTACAAGGTGGATGTGATAACCACCATCGGCGCCGGGGATGGATTCGCTTCCGGATTTTTGTATGGCATGTTGCGCGGCCTTCCACTGCTTGAATGCCTGCGTTATGGAAACGCGGCGGCAGCCATCGTTGTGAGCCGCTTGAGTTGCTCGGAAGCCATGCCGCGCCTTGCCGAGGTGAAAGAGATGATCAGCCGGGAGACGAATGAGCGGAGGGGTGCATGAGTTCGTTTTCGAGTCGGGAGTTTTTCTCGGATGCGCTGCTTGCCCGCCTGACGGGCACGCGTGTTGACGATGCCGATTTCGCCTGGTATGCCGCACAGGCGCGCAGGCGGCGTGCACAGCTCGCGCCTTCCGGCAGGTTGAACATTCTGGCCGCCGATCACCCGGCGCGCAACGTGACCAGTGTCGGCAAAGATCCGCTGGCCATGGCCGATCGGCGCGACTATCTTGCCCGCATCCTGCGCGTGCTCTCCAGTCCGCGCGTGGACGGGATCATGGCCACCATGGACATCCTCGAAGACCTGCTCGCCATCGATGGATTTCTGCGCGCCGCCGGAGCGCCGACGGTGCTCGACAATCGGCTGTTGATCGCCAGCCTGAATCGTGGCGGCCTCGCCGGCAGCAGTTGGGAACTTAACGACCCGATGACCGGAGCCACTCCCGCGGCCTGCGCCGCCTGGCGCCTGGATGGGGCCAAGACCCTGCTGCGGGTGGACGAGCGCGAGCCGGCTTCGCTGAAGACCTTGGTTGCCTGTGCGCAGGCGATCAACGAGTGCAACGCCCTGCGGGTGCCCATGTTCCTGGAGCCGTTGCCGGTGACGAAGACGGAGAAGGGCTACTCGGTTACAAAGAAAGCCGACGCTCTGGCGCGACTGGCCGGCGTTGCCTCGGCGCTGGGAGACAGCAGCCGCTACCTTTGGCTGAAGCTTCCGCACTGCGAGCACTTCGAAACTGTGGCGCGATCGACGACACTGCCCATCCTGCTGCTCGGCGGCGAGTCGGCCGGAGGTCCGAGGCCGTTCCTCGAACAACTCCGTTCCGCAATGAGCGCCGGCCCCAATGTGCGCGGCGCATTGGTGGGCAGAAATGTTCTCTATCCCGGCGACGAGGATCCGCTGGCCATGGCCGAAGCGGCGGGAGGCATTGTGCACGAAGGCTGGACAGTGGACACGGCCTTGCAATCGATGGACGAAAATCGCGGCCGCGGCCTGGATCGCCTCGCGCCAATCAATCGCTGAAGTAAGGAGTCCGCACATGAACACACGCCGCTTGACGATGGCCCAGGCGCTGATCGTCTTCCTCAAGAACCAATACGTGGAGCGCGACGGGCAACAACACCAGTTCTTTGCCGGCGTGCTCGGCATCTTTGGCCACGGCAACGTAGCGGGCATAGGCCAGGCGCTGCAGCAGAACCCTGACCTGCCATACATTCCCGTACGCAATGAGCAGTCCGCGGTGCACCTTGCCGCGGCCTTCGCCAAGGCCGGCAACCGGATGCGCGCCATGGCCTGCACCTCGTCCATCGGCCCGGGAGCCACCAACATGATTACCGGCGCGGCGCTGGCCACCATCAACCGCCTGCCCGTGCTGCTGCTGCCGGGCGAGATCTTCGCCCGCCGCAACGTTGCGCCCGTGCTGCAGCAACTGGAGTCACCCTCGACTCAGGATATTGGCGTTAACGATTGCTTTCGCCCCGTGTCGCGCTACTGGGATCGCATCTATCGCCCAGAGCAGTTGATCACCGCGCTGCCTGAAGCGATGCGTGTCCTTACTTCACCCTCCGATTGCGGCGCGGTCACGCTGTGCCTGCCCCAGGACGTGCAAACCGAGGCGTACGACTATCCCGAAGAACTGTTTCGCAAGCGCGTGTGGCTGATCCGCCGCGGCCAAGCGGACCGGCTCTCCCTGGAGCGAGCGGTGGAAGCGATTCGTTCGAGCCGCCGGCAGCTGATTGTGGCCGGCGGCGGCGTGCTGATGAGCGAGGCCTCGGCAGCACTCGACAAGTTCGTTGCGCAAACCGGCATTCCGGTTGCGGAGACCCAGGCCGGCAAAGGCTCGCTGCCGTGGGACCATCCACAGGACGTCGGAGCCATCGGCGCGACAGGGACCCTCGCAGCGAATCGGCTGGCCCACAATGCTGACCTCGTGATCGGAATCGGCACGCGCTATGCGGACTTCACCACCGCCTCAATGACGGCGTTTCAGAATCCCGACGTGCGGTTTGTCAACATCAACACCGCGGAGTTCGACGCCTGCAAGGTTGCGGCCATTCCAGTCATAGCAGACGCGCGCGAGACTCTGGAGCAGCTCCCCGGAAAGCTTGTCGGCTTTCGCGTGAGCCAGGAACTCGCCGCCGAGATCGCCGGCCTCAAGACGGAATGGGAGGCCGAGGTCGATCGCCTGTTCCACTTGAATAATCCCGGCCGTCCGGCGCAGAGCGAAGTCATCGGCGCCATCTGGGAGGCGTCGGGACCGCGCGATGTCTTGCTCTCCGCGGCAGGCAGCCATCCGGGCGACCTGCACAAGTTGTGGCGCACGCGCACGCCCAACGGCTATCACATGGAGTACGGCTACTCCTGCATGGCGTACGAGATTCCCGGAGCCATGGGCGCAAAGATGGCCGATCCCACGCGCCAAGTCTACGTCTTCCTGGGCGACGGCACCTACCTGATGATGCCGACGGAGATCACCACCTCCGTGCAGGAAGGCGTGAAGATCATCATCGTGCTGGTGGATAACGGCGGCTTCGGCAGCATCGGCAACCTGAGCCGCTCGGTGGGTTCGGGCGGATTCGGAACCAGCCGCCGCCAGCGCTCGCAGGTCAGCGGAGAGTTGGATGCCGATGCGCTGCAAGTGGACTTTGTCGCCAATGCGCGCAGCCTGGGCGCACATGCGCGGAAGGCTGAAACGCTGGCCGATTTGAAAGGAGCCCTGCAATGGGCGAAGGGCACCGACCGCACCACCGTCATCGTGATCGAGACCGATCCGGCTATCGGCGTGCCCGGCTATGACTCCTGGTGGGACGTCGCCGTAGCCGAGGTCTCCGAGATGGAGAGTGTACGCCAGGCGCGCGCCCGCTATGAAGAGGCGCGCAAGCAGGAGCGCTATCACCTCTAGCGGAGAGACGGGAGTTCAAGGATCGAGGAACGCCTGCTCTGTTTTGCCGGTAGCGAAGGAACCAGGGAAAAGTTTCCGAAGAAGGAATCATGAAAAAGCTGTTGGTTGGCAATGCCCCGTGCTCCTGGGGCACATTGGAATTCGAGAAGACAAAGGGCGCGCAGATTCCGTTTGACGTGATGCTCGATGAGCTTGCCGAGTCCGGCTACACGGGCACGGAGCTGGGCGATTGGGGCTACATGCCCACTGACCCTACGCGCCTGAAGTTGGAACTGGCCAGGCGCGGCCTGGTGATGCTGGGCGCGTTTGTACCGGTGGCGCTGAAATACGAATCCGCGCACGCCGCAGGGGTGGCAGCGGCCGTCAAGACGGCACGCCTGCTGGCTGCGGTGGGCGCTTCGCCCAAGCCATACCTGGTGCTGGCCGACAACAACGGCGCTGAGCCTGATCGCACCCGCATGGCCGGACGCATCACCGCCTCATGCGGATTGAGCGCAACGGAGTGGAGGGCCTTCGCGGCCGGGGCCGATGCCGTGGCGCGCGCGGTGTTTGAGGAAACCGGACTCAGGACTGTCTTTCACCACCACTGCGCAGGCTATATAGAGACGCCGGATGAGATTGCCACGCTGCTTGACCTCACCGACCCGAAGCTGCTCGGCCTTGTCTTCGACACCGGCCATTACTGCTACGGTTCCGGTGCCGAAGATTGCGACATTCCTGCCTCTCTCGATCGCTTTGCCGAGAGAGTCTGGTACATCCATTGCAAGGATTGCCAGCCGGAGATTGCACGGAGGGCGCGCGCTGAGGAGTGGGACTACTTCGCGGCGCTGCGTCATGGCGTCTTCTGCGAGCTGGGCAAAGGATGCGTGGATTTCCCGGCGCTGCTGCGGTGGCTGGACGCGCGAAGCTATGACGGCTACGTCCTGGTCGAACAGGACATTTTGCCCGGCATGGGCGCGCCCAAACAGAGCGCGCAGAGAAACCGCGAGTACCTGCGATCCATCGAAGCCAGTTTTGCTCGAGCTTGAACAACCACTACTGCTTGCGTCGCCGGCAAAGAGGAAAAGATGAGTACACAAAAGCTTCGTATCGGAATCATCGGCGCTGGGCGCATTGGGCAGGTACACGCGCAGACCGTGGCGTTCCGTCTGCCTGAGGGGGAGGTCGTCGCGATCACGGACATGAAACGCGAGGCAGCTCAGGCGCTGGCAGATCGCTGCAACATTCCACGGGTTGCAGAGTCAGCCGCGGCCCTGTTGGAGGACTCTCAGGTGGAGGCGGTTCTGATTTGCTCTTCCACTGATACGCACGCCGGCCTCATCGAACAAGCGGCCCAAGCCGGGAAGCATATCTTCTGTGAAAAGCCGATTGCGCACAGCCTGGAGAAGATCGATAGAGCCTTGGCCGCGGTGAAAGCCGCGGGAGTTCAATTGCAGATCGGATTCAACCGCCGCTTTGACGCCAACTTCGCGCGCGTCCGCCATGCCGTTTCCAGCGGGGAGATTGGCGCGCCGAGGTTGCTGCACATCGTCAGCCGCGATCCCGCCCCTCCGGCGCCGGAATATGTACGCATCTCCGGCGGCATGTTCATGGACATGACCATCCACGATTTCGACATGGCCAGATTTCTGATCGGCGACGAAGTGGAAGAGATTTATGTAACCGGCGGCGTTATGGTGGACGAGGCAATCGGCCGGGAAGGCGACCTGGATACGGCCCTGACTGTGCTGCGCTTCCGCAACGGCGTTATAGGCACCATCGACAACTGCCGGCAAGCGGCTTATGGCTACGATCAGAGGGTTGAGATTCTGGGCAGCGAGGGCAAGATTGCAACCGAAAACTGCTATCCGAACCAGGCTGTGATCAGTGGCGGCAACTCAGTCTACAGGGACGTTCCGCTCAACTTCTTCATGGACCGCTATACGGAGAGTTTTGCCACCGAGCTTCATTCTTTTGTTTCCAGCATCCGCGAGGGGCGTCCAACCGAAGTGACCGGCATCGACGGAAGGATTCCCGTGGTCATGGCGCTGGCGGCAAGACGGTCCTACGATGAGCATCGACCTGTGCGCCTGGATGAGATTGACGTTGGCGGGGGTGAACCCGAACCAGATGGCCACGCCGCTAGGCTTTGCCCACAGACGTAGCCAGGGGCGCTCCGACGGCCGGGGCGAGAGGCGGACGGTGTTCTTCAAGGCGGCAGCGAAGGCCCCTGCGGGTAGGGTGTACTGGCAATTACGCATGAATCACGGAGGCGCGATATCGCGCTGATTGCCTTGCAACATCCCGACTAGCCTGCATTTCTCACACGGGTCGATATTTGTAGCGAGCCTGAGTGGAGGGTGGGATTTGAGAGCCGATATTCGGCCTGAAGTCTCTTTTGATAGGGTCGGGTGCTGGCGCGGAAGGGCTTTTCTCGGATCGAGGGAGTATTTGGTGCATAGCTCCGCCAGGTCTATTGCGGGCAATTGTGGAAAAGGTTGTTTGACGAAGGCATTCAACCTCAGCAGCGCAGCGCTTGGAAGGCCCGAGCGTAAATCTGCTTCCACGGATAGGTGGAACTGAGCTCCAGCCACACACGCCGGGCGCTGATATGTAC
>VFSW01011803.1_pt1 | contig 12242 bp, 17 predicted proteins | sample 5358111 | NCBI WGS metagenome assembly VFSW01 (sample SAMN11554181, study PRJNA540505) | mine drainage metagenome | isolation source: sediment from site ElyBrook_90M | place: USA: Ely Copper Mine, Vershire, VT | collected 2017
AGTCGGCCCAACAAAACAAATGTCCTTCGAGGTCGTTAACTCGAGCGAGGGATGCAGCGGGACGAGGGATGAAGAGGAGACGCTGCTGCCATCCGTGGCCCCTCCCTACAGCGCCTCCTCCCCTCATGGGGTCACGCTTGTCCTGCACCAGAGGGAGCACTACCTGGACTGGCTTCGTGTGGCGCTCACGGCGGTAGTCATCGTGCATCATGTTGTCTACATCTTCAGCTCAGGTGCCTCGTGCCTCATGCTACCTTTTTGTCGAAAGAGAATCGGATCCCTCTGAAGGCTGGTATCCGTTTTACGGGCAATGGCTGGCATCGATCGATCTCTCACGGGACTTGGGCACAATGGCTGCATGCTGGACGTTCATGAGCCTCAATCAGGTGAGCTATTACCCTTTTCTCGTAATCTGTGCCACTTCTTCAATATTCAACTGTGTATTCAACAGGCCTACTTCATGGGCCTCTTCTTCCTACTGGCCGGTCGCTTTGCGGGAAGGAGCGTCATTAACAAGGGAGGCCGCAGATACCTGGCCGACCGCGCGAGGAGGCTGCTGGTGCCCCTCGCCGTCTTCGAGATCGTCCTCGCCCCGATCACATTCATCTTGGCCAAGCACGCCAACGATTTCGATATGCCCCCGGGTCTATCCTCGTCTCACTGGACTGTCGCCTACTACTGGACGCATTACCGGGGCGTCGGGGCGAACCCAACGTGGTTCCTCGTGGCATTGTTTCTGTTTGATATGGGGCTCGTCGCAGTGCTCGCGGTCCAAAAGAAAGTGGTCCGACGGTCCGTTTGGACGGGCGGAGACGAGACAAAACAACATCAGCAGCAACAGGAGCAGCAAGAGCGGCAGCCGCCCACTGTTAAGATCACCGGCGACGGAGTCTCGACGCTACGAGCAGAGTGCGGCACGGCACCCGCAAAGCCGTTCTTTAATTTCTTCAAGTCTCACCATCTCCTCGGCGGGATGCTGGCCCTCTCTCTCTGGCTCACTGCAGTCACTTTCCTCATCAGAGTAGCCTTCCCCATTGGCTTTTGGCTCCCGATCATCTTCCCAGGCTTTCAGCTTGCGTACTTTGGTCAATACATATCGGCTTATATTCTAGGGGTCTGGATCGGCGGGACAGGCCCAAGATTCGGTTCTGCATTTTCAAGAATACCTCGAGGTTGGGGACTTGGATGCTTGCTCGTCGGGCTGCTGTGGTCAGCGGTAGGCTTCCTCTGCATCCTCAGCAACCTCGAATACAACTCCAAGACGCTCGGGCTTGAGGATCCGATGCGGCCGATGACAGGGGGCTTCAACCTTCAAGCGCTGGGATATGCCTTTGTGGAGCAGTCGTTCGCCGTCATCTGGTCCCTCGGCCTCGTGAAAACGTTCAGGGCGTTTGCGGATTCCCCACCCGGGAGCAGCACGACGGCCACGATTTCAGAGGCAGCGTATTGCGCCTACATCATCCACCCCGTGGTGGTCTTTTCGCTCACGAGGCTGCTGTCATCGTCGTGGTGGACAGTGGGAGGCGGCAACCTGCTGGCGCACATTGCCGTTGAGACGCCGCTGGCGGTGAGCCTGACTTGGCTGCTGGCCGTGGCAATAAAGCTGTGTGTGCCTCACGCGGGCGCCGTGCTGTGATGTCGGGGGAGCAGGTGCAGGGAGCAGGAGTTGGCAAAATTACGCTTGTGATCCGGTAAAAACGATTTTTTTCGAAATTCGAACACGGGATGCGACGACGAAGATCGGACTCGGAGGCAGCCCGCCACTGCCTCTGCATAGCTGTCTTGACGTTGATGCTCGCAGCTCGATCTTCAGGGGTCAAGGGCCAGCAGCATGGCTACAGCGCCGTGTGTGCGGTAGCCAAGAATGAGAACAGATACGTGCGTGAATGGCTCACGTACCACAAGTGCATCGGTGAGCATACATGCATCGCATCATCTGTTCCTATGCAAACAGGATGTTACGATCATGGAGCTCGCTGCGTAGGGATCAACAAGATCTACCTGTATGACCATCAAAGCATCGTGCCTTTGGACGGGGAGATCAAGGACTTTTTGGAGCAGGGATTTGCGGAATACATCTCCTTCAACGGTCAGATCGTGAATGCCTGTCCTCCGCCACGTCGATTATGAACATCCCACGCCCTTTACTTTGGGCTTGAATCAGGATTGCACACGAAATGGAAGCAAGAGGACGGCTTTGCAGACAACCTCTCCAAGTTTGCCTCGACCATCCAAGGGCAGGCCTACAAGGTGCACCAAAGAGTTTTTTGGCGTTTCGTGCGAAGCATTCTGCCTTGAATTGCTGGTCTTCTCGCAGGACTGCATCGATCGGTTCTCCTCCCGACACACTTTCATGGGCTTCATCGATGTTGACGAATTCCTAGTCTTGTATAATCGGTCCATGACGAGCATCAATGACCTGCTCAAGCGGTGGGGTAGAGGAGTTGAAGTGAGAGTCACTGCTGGGGCGGAAGAGAAAGTTGTTCACGCTCTGTACCCCTTCACCTCGGACCAGGTACGAGAAGTATGGGGGCGTCAGCTTATATTGGATGCTGCTCGGATCAAGTGGACATGTTGCAAAGCCGGACGAGTGGGTCATCAAGTCCTACCAAAAGTGAGTTGGCATAACCGTAATAGGATATGGAGGATCCTGCAAACGAGTCAAGTGGTTATGGCCTCTGTCCTTCCAGGTGCCTTCCTCTTAACAGCTTCAAGAACACGCAGTTCAAGTCCTTTGTCAACACGGGCTTCAAGCCCACAATGTACTCGCCGCATCGGGCCATGTTTGAGGTCGCAGGGCAGAACAGGTTGGTCGGCCAGACCATGGCCGCGGCGCTGATAACAAGCACATGATGTTGTTGATTGGCCGCACCATCCATCTCCTCACCCTTAAGTCATCTTGTCGACGAGAACGAGAGACCGATAGCCAAAGGACGCAACAAGAACAGCTCGCATGTGCATGCGGCAGTGTACCACTACGCCACAAAATCTTCCGAGGTGGGGCGATGCGATATTCCCCAGGTTTTGCTTCAGAGGGGGCATATATTTTGACATGCACCACGCTGTCATTACACGTCAGGACTTTGAGGAGAAGATGAAGCGGGGAGGCGGCGCAGGTGTCACCCGGGAGAGGGGATACCTCGCACGGCTGGACAAGGAATGCAACGAGACGTGTCCAGAGGCGATTGACCTCTATAACCGTCTTTGCAGCAAGCAGTAGAAAATGGAAGAGATAGAGAGAGCCTCCCCCCCAGGCCTTCAAGACCCAACGCTCAGAGGTACCGCCTCACGACCTCGTCCCTCAGAGCCCGCATGTCCCTGATCTTGAGCGGCGTGGACGCAGCCTTGCTGGATCCCATCTGCTTGCCTGCCTCTTCCTAAATGACACAAAACAAGGCCTTAAGACACAGTAAGAGGGAGGAGTGTTCCCTCGTAGCGTCACACAGCAGTGTCTGCCTGAACAGAGTATCTCAGATATATAGTGCGAACTGACCTGCATGGCATCAAACGCCTTGATGGTTCCGTCCAGCACTGCGTACAGCCTCTGAGGCGTCGTCCACATGTAGTCGTGAGTGTCCGTGTTGGCGGTCGGCCCGGGGGTGATTGCCTTGTCGAGCTGGTTCCTGCTCTCAAGGAAAGGAGAGGGAGATTGGATGTCTAACATCGAAAGAGGTAGAGCTCGCCACCTTCCGCCCGCCCCCTGGCCAGGTTCCTTAGGAGGCCCTTTAGTGCCCGAACCAGACTCACGTGCGCTCCACGGGGTCCCGTATTGTGAGTAGGTACTCGAGGATTCGCTTTTCCTTTGGCTGCTGGCGGTCAAAGTGGTCCCGAGCCTGGCGGTAAAGCTTGTACGCCACCCACTTGGCCTCCTCCTTGGTCATGTTGGTGTCCCGGGCGGCGCCGTAGGCCCTCGCGGTGATCTGCAGAAAGGCGGGGTCGATCTTGCCCTCCTTGGCCAGCTCGGCCATCTTCCGGTCGGCTTCCTCCACACTGCTGATCTGAGAGCGCAAGGCAGGTCGACAGGGTGATCTTCTTGTTATCTCGCTCTCCCACAGTCCCAGTAAAACTGCAACCTCACCGAGCTAAGCAGATCTTTGTAGACTTCGGCCGCCGCCTCGAGCTTCTCAGGATTGGCCTCTGATATGGCAATATGAGAGTCAGTCCAGGCAGAGGGACTAGAGTGAGCTTGGGACCAAAAGCATGCCTGCATCAACGAGCTTTCCCCATACCGTAATGAGACTAGTGTCTACTTTTTCTACCTCAAAAAAACTCCCGACCCGACCCACCGATAGAGTCGTGGTTAGTCACAAGGGCCAAAAGACGTGCATTGATCATCACAAGCCCGTTCTTCTTCTCCACGTCATCTTTAGAGGCGACCACTAGACACTAAAAAGGAGTCGGGATGTGAGCAAGGAGAGCCTCAAATGCGACATCGTCCTCTCTTCCGCTCTAGTGCCGATATCACCTGCAGGTGCTCGAAGAATCCCTTCTGCAGGTCTCCTCTGTGCACTGCCACGATGGCCTCCCACTCATCGTCAGAGGCGTCGGCAAACTTCTTGAGCACCGCGTTGTATCGAGACACCTCCTCGTTCACACCCTGCAAACACACAAGATATTGTCACACACACAAGCCCAAGGTTCGGCGCCATCAGTCCCCGAAACTACCCTCCAGCTCCAACCTGCAGCGACCGGAAGATCTTCCTCAACGTCATCTTCTTGTCGACGTCCGCCTCCTTGTCGGCAAGCTCTTTGAGCCTTCGAGGCAGCAGTTGCGAGAGGGTGAAACGGAGCGAGAACGAAGGAAAAAGCGTCTTTCGACAATCAATCCGTACCTGTCAAACACCCCTTGCTGATGCTGGTTCCACTGCTTGGAGAAGACGATGAGCTTCTTCCAATCATCCCTCGGCCTCTCCTGAAAGATCTTGATGAGCCGGTCATAAATCTCCTTGTACTGCTCCAGCGTGAGCTGCGCCTCCTTCCGCGGGGACACCGCAGCCACGGTCTCAGCCGCCCGACGGGCAGCGCTCCCTTGATCGGCTGGCGGCATGGTTGCCGACGTCGCAGAGCTGCTAGTGTCACTGGTGGACGCTACTGCGCATGCGCATTCGTCGCATCTTGCAAAGCAGCGCATGGAATGGACTGGTGAAGCTATACCTGTGACCGGAGCATCAATAAGCCTTCTGCTGCTGCGCCCGGCGTCACACAGCCGCCGGGGCCTCAGGCAGAGGGGCTCTACTCCTCCTCTCCATCGAGGAGAGGTCGCGTCCTGAGAGGGAGCGCCGAATCTGTGCATCTGTGTTTAGCCACTCGCTGCCGGAGGTGGATTCACACCATCAGACCGCACGGTACGCACAAAAACGCCATGTCTCGCTCCCTTGGCCCGTTCGTTGGCCTTCCAGCGACGTTGGCCGCCGCCGTAGGACCTAGCCCGAGATGCATGATTCACGTCGCCCTGCCCCAGCAGCACGTGCGACGAGGAGCTCCCCGCAGAAGCACCGTCGCTTGCCATGCGTCGCGAGGCGTTACCCCAGGCGAGTGGATGGAGCGCGATATCGAGGCGAATCGCGTCGTCGGGTCAACCTCTCTCTCCATGCACGCAGTGCGAGTCTTCAGCGCGCAAGCGACGGAGCAGCAGGCTGAGCAGCTCGAACTCACCGAAGAGAACGTGGAAAAAGTTCTGGATGAGGTGAGTTGTGAGCTTCTCAGCTGAGCCGCGGGTCTGATGGAGTGCAATCTGTGCAGGTCCGGCCCTACCTCATGGCGGACGGGGGCAACGTCGAGTTTGTCGAAATCGACGGGCTGGTGGTCAAGCTCAAGCTCAAGGGTGCATGCGGCTCATGTCCGTCCAGCACGTCGACCATGACCATGGGCATCAAGCGTCGCCTCATGGAGAAGATCCCGGTGGGTCATGTCAGGCAGTGAGCGGGTGTGTCGCAAGCTGAGACACATCAGGGGGCTCGCTGCTGAGGCAGCCGCTTGCACAACCATCATCGTGCTGATAATGTCCTCCCCCTGCATTCCACAGGAGGTCCTCGACGTGGAGCAGGTCTTGGAGGAGCAGCAGGGGCTCGAGCTGAACCATGCCAACGTCGAAACTGTAAGCTGAGGGGTGTCCTGGTTGATAGGGAGGGGGAGCCTCTCTCTCTCCCTCTCTCCCCCTCGTGGTCTCGTGCCGCGTTGATGCGCAACAACATCTGTTATTGAAAAATGCTGTGTCCCTCGCAGACGCTCAACGAGATCCGGCCGTACTTGGTCGGGACAGGAGGGGGCGGGCTGATGTGCGAGGAGATCAAGGATTCTATCGTCAAGATCAAGATCACGGGGCCCGCGGCCTCGGTGATGACAGTTAGGGTGGCAGTCACGCAAAAGCTGAGAGAAAAAATCCCCTCCATTGCCGCTGTACAGCTCGTTTAAATTTATTTTTTGTCTTTGATGGAGAGAAGTCAACCTGTTGCTGGCTTTATCGGAGGGGGCCACAGCCTCTTGTTTGTGAGGCATTTCCGCATGGCCTCTTCGTACGGTAGGCAGTGCCCTAGGCCCTTGTACATTCCAGCTTTGTAGAGACTTGTATAGCACCTGCATCGGCGTCGGGACACAGGGTGGTATGAAGACTGCAACATGCCAGAGGCCAACCCCTTGCGACAGGCTATCCTCCTCTCTCACTTGCGGTGTTCCGCTGCCTGCTCCTCGCAATGATCAAGGGCCCAGCACGCCAACAAATTTACTTCGAGGTTCTTGCAGATGGCGCGAGATTTCTCCTCTCCACCATTGGCCTGAGAGGTTAGAGAGGTGAATGGGCGAGTGAATGGTGGCCACTCAGACCTCTCTCTCACCTTGCGGCATGCAATCAGCCCGCTGTCGATCATCGCACATCTCCGCCGCGTCTTCGATATTGCAGGAGGCTCATCGGTAGGTTTTGACGATCGACCACCCATCAGTGTCCTTTTATGAAGATAGCAGTAGACAGACTGAACAATGGCGTCGCAATCGACGCGTTTCTGCACAACTCCGTCATCAGAGCGTTTATACGCACTTTCTGATGCTCGCCTTCCTCTTCTCTCGCACGTGGTTGTTGATCGCGCTGATTCCCGTTCTCTTGTGGATCTTCAGGCATTGGTGAGATTTTTCATCGCTCCTTCTCTCGTCCTCGCTTAACCATGCACACACAGGATCATCTCCCTGATCATCACCAAGGCATGCGCGAAGCTTGGCGTCGTCGTCAGCGTGAAGAGGCTGACCTGGACCTCTGTCCGGGGCCTCCACGTCCGGTTCAATCAGGTACCCATCTATCTCGCTCTTGCTCTATCCCTCAATGCACAACTCCATTGCCTGCACAGGGATCATTAAACAGCATGCAGGTCGACGAAATACGCCTTGTACTTGCGGCGTCACTTCTCGGCACTCTGTCAGGTTACCTCTTTGGGAGCCCGGAGCAGATCACGCTAACCATCACGGGTGTGCGAGTGAGGATCGCTCGAGGCGGCAGCAGCATGATGCCCGCTGCTGCCGCGCCCTCCCGCCTCCGGTCCGAGGGCTCAGAGCGGCGGCAATCGCAGCACAAAGGCGCTGCGGACGAGCCAACGGAGCCCTCCGGAGCAGCAAACGCGGCCGGGCCCCTCCCTGATGCCGGAGGCGGCGGCGTCTCGCGGCCGCCGCACCTGCCGCCCTTGCTGGTCAAGTACCTCGCGGGAGCGGGGCTGCGCGTCAGCGACGTTGAGGTGGTGGTGGTGGCCGAGGAGGGCACCTCCGCCGCGGCTCTGCTGCGCCTGTCGCTGCCCGGGCTTGAGGTGGCATGCAGGCAAGCCGAGGGGCCTGAGGCCGTGGGAGCCATGTCGTTGGCTGCATCGCCGAGCCTCAAGGCCAGCCTTGCCATCAAGCCCATCAGCCTCAAACTGCTGCCCAGCCCCACCGCAAGTGAGTTCAAGTTGCATGTGTATTGTTTACACATTGATGATGTGAGAATGAATTCTTTGTTGCAGCCAAACGGGGAGCAGCATTGTCACCAAGCGCATCACCTGAGGCATCCTCCCTTGGTGCTGATGCCGAGTGCGAGCTGCTGAGCTGTCACGGTATAAACCTGGACCTGTATTTAAGCAGTGACAGGTGAAATCCATGTGGAGTAGCATCGATGGAGAATGTGCTTAGAACATGGTTGCGGTATTTTGCATATTTAGCAACCGCACACATTTGCTTGAGCTGAATCTCACAGATCCGTCGTGTGTCTGTTTCAGGTACCCCGGGCATGCCTGGGTGGACTGCGTGGGCCTATCTCTCGGCTCCATCGCCCTCCGTCTACCGTTGCACCGCCTGCTGCCACATTTGCTCTCACTGCCCGCCTTCCATGGTTCGGATCAGTCCAGCACCTCCCGGCGTCCGGTTCACAAAAGCGGCCCGGAAGGACGCAGCAGCAAGGGAGCCGACAAGGGCGGAGAGGAGGTCGCCGCTGCGGCGATGCAGCTTCTCCACGTCTGGCCTGCCAAGGTGTCCATCAGCCTCCCCGTCGTCAGCATCGACGTGTTAACGGACAGCAGTCCGCCGCGACTTGCCGGCGCTCCTCGGCAGCTTTCCAGCGCCGCGTTGCTCGGATGGCATCTCTCGGCCTCCTTGAAGGACTTGCGCCTCGTCAACGCGGCAGAGGCAGGCCAGCAGCAGCGGCAGGCCCGCACCCCGCCCGTGCGCCTGGAGCTCACCGTCGGCCGCACAGAGGCGGTCTGCTCCAGGTCTGCCGTTTCGGGTACTGCTCTGCCCCGTGACGCCGCGGTCGTCTTCAGCGTCGGCGTCAAGTGGACAACGGTGGCCGTATCGGCGCTGCTGGACCCTCGTCGGGCGACGGCTCAAGGAGCGGCCGCGGTCTCTTGCTCATTTGACCTGGAGCTGGCCTCGCCGCATGCCTTGCTGCAGCAGCAGCACATCAAGGGCCTCGTTTCTGCAGCGCTCGCCGTCGCCGCGCTGCTCTCGGATCCAAGGTTGGATTCGAATCGCGGTGTCGGTGGCAGCGGAAGACAGGCGGAGGAGGGTGCGAAGGAACGAAGCGGTTTCTCACTAAGGGATAGAGAGGCTTCCCAACTGGAGCCCGACGGTGCATCAGACCTGTCACAGGCAGCTGCGCCCATGGGTGACGAAGCCCATCCGATGGGACATGTGAGGCCGTCGCCCTTGGCAGCCGTTCCGCCGGCTCCCGTGGTCCTGGCTGCGGGACCAGGAGCGTTCGGCAGCAACCGGTCGCCGGCGCTCTCCCTCGCAGCCTGCGTCAAGCTCCGCGGCGGCCTGACGGTCACTCTGGCAGGAGGGGACTCGTTCCCGACGCACGCGCTGCTGCTGGACTCGGCCGACGCGTCCGTGTCGAGCTCGTCAATCGCACCGCGACCGCCACCGTCTTCAGCCGATGACGGCTGGCGGACTCGGAGGGCGCTGTTCGAGGGAGAGGGCGATCGATTTGTCCCCTCCGGCTTCGCCGCGGCAGAGTCGATGTCTGCTGGCGGGCTCCACTACTCAGACAGGGGCCGCGGAGCAGCGGTGCCCTCGTACGAAGACGCGCCGGGGGCGAGGCCCGCTGAGGCCTTCTCTTCTTCGCCGGAGCTGCAGCGCCGCCGCCGCCGCGAGGCGCCGTGCGGCAGCAGCGGCGTCGAGAGGGCGGAGCGGACGGCCCTGAGGGTCACGACCTGCCTCCCACCCGCCCTCGGCGCCTCGCGCACCGACGACGCTGACGCCCCCTCCTGGGCCTCCCCGCTCTCCGAAGAGGTGCTGGTTGTCCAGCGTATCCATCTGGCGCACGTCAGCCGCTCGCTGTCGGAAGCTGATGCGGAGCGGCGCTTCGATTCGTCGATGGTAGGCGGGAGGGAGGAGGCTTCACTGGACGGGGAGGGGGACGCGTGCGGCGAGCCCAAGGTCGAGGAAGAGGTCGCGCTGTCGATCAAGCAGGCCCGCTTTGAGCTGCAGCCGAGGGTGGTCGGGCCCTCGGTGGACGCCGCGGCGCGGCTCCTCGCGAACGTCCTCTCGCTGCTGCCTCCTGCCGCAGCACCCTCCGACGACGACGACGCTCCTCGCGCAGCAGCCACCGCCGCCGCCGCTGCCCCTCCGGCCTGCTCACGCCTGCTGACGCTGCTGGACGTGGAGCTGCACAGCGTCGAGGTGGTGATTGGCCACGACCACCGCCTCGACCCTCGGTTCGCAGAGGCATGGTCGTCGTCGACGGCGGACAGACCGGGAGGCGGCGTGGCATGTCTGAACGCCTGCCACTCTTTCCAGCTCTTGTCGGCACACGTGCAGGCGTCCCCCTCTCAGGGCTGGGTGGTCGGCAACGTCACAGACCTCCATTTCAAGCAGTACGCTTCAGCAGCAGTGGAAACGGCGGCGGTCAGCGGCCTGCCGCCACCGACGGACGCCACGCCGCTGTCACTGGAGCAGCTTGACCTCAGGGCCAGGCTCAGGGTCGAGGACGACGTCACTGAGTCGGCCGCGCCGCTCATCAAGCTGTCGCTGCAAGCCCCGAGGCTGCACTTCGAAGCTGACACGGCGCTGCTGCTTCTCGGCGCGGCGCGCTTTTACGCCGGCCTCGCCGCCAGGCTGGCAGAGGCGGCGGCGGCGGCAGGCCCCCTGGCGGCCGCAGGGGCAGGCCCATTGCCGCCGCCCAGCCGGGGGCAGCAGGCAGCGCCCCTGCGTCTCCACGAGGAGGCCAAAGCCGCCCGCCAAGACGCTGTTGTGGAAGTGCGGGCGCAGGAGGCGGAGCTCAGCTGCGTCATCGGGGCGAGGGACCTGGTTTCGGTCAAGATGCAGGCGATCAGCTGCAGCGGGTGGCTCCAAGAGGCCGCAATCGACACGCTGCTCGTCTCGGCCAACGGCCGCCAGATCCTCGGCGCGAGCTTCGCCTCGGTCGCGCTCCCGCGGCGGGACACGGCGGCCCGGCCCTCCGGCAAGGCAGGCCCGGCCTCGGAGGCTGCCGAGGGCCTGCCAAGGACGGCTCCCGGCGCCCCATTGACCCCCGCTCGCGCCTCAGGCTCTGCCTCCGGGACACCCATTGCCGGCGTCACAGGCAGCCTCCGATCAGTGCGCACCCGCCAGACTGCACCCTCTGAGGAGGGCTCCGATGTGGGCACCGGCCGGACGGTGGTCGTGAGGCATGACGTCATCGACGAGGGCGATTGGGAGGGACGTGGCGACAAGGGCGGCGTCCATGCCGAGGACGGAGGCTCAGCGGAGCAAGGCTCGTCGCCGAGCAAGGCGCAGCAAGCTCGCTCGCGCGAGGGCGGAGACCCTCTTACGGCGACGAGGGCCCGCGGCGGCACCGGCTGCCTGCTGCTGGGCCCGGTGCTCGACGCGCCGCTGGCGAGCCTGGGGCCGGGCCGGGAGGCAGCGCTGGTTGGCGCGGCCGGGGGCGTTGCAGGCGCAGCGGCGCGGAGCGCAGCCAGGAGGCGGGCCGCGCGTGAGCGGTTCGCGCTCTCGCAGGACGGCGGCGCTGCGGCGGCGGCCCACGCGGCCGCAGCGGGCAGCGGCCGGCATGATCCAGAGGCGGGAGAGGAGGAGGAGGAGGAGGTGGTTCTGCTGCCGGTGGAGGTGGTGCTGGATCAAGCTGTGATCTGCGTGCCTTACGACGAGTCCCCGACGAGGATTTACGAGCTGGAGGAGGTCTGGGAGGAGGCGGTCGGGCAGGTGCATGACTGACAGATTAACTTCTCACGAGTCTGTCTGTCTTTCCTATTCCCTGACTTCTGAGGCCCTACGTCTTTCCTGCATGATTGCCTCGGGTCCCTCTCTCAGGTTCCGGAGCCTTCCGCCTGAGAGAAAGGCCTCTCCTGTATCGTTGACATTGTTCCCTGTCTGGCAGGTTCTGGAGCCTTGCGTCAGGGACCTCATGAGCGTGCTGGCAGGCGTCAAGGACAAGCTTCGCTCCGCCGTCAGCCGCACGGGCTCTGGTGATGGCGAGGGCGCCGCTGGAGGCTCGGAGCCGTGCAAGCGGGCGCTGTACGTCGAGGTGGCGCTCGACGTCAGGAGCCTCGTCGTGACCGTCGAGAGCCACCCGATGGAGTCGTGGCTCGCGCTCCACGCCCGCCCGCTGCAGCACGCCTCCGCGACGCGCCAGCTGTGGGAGCGCTTGCTCTCGTCGCTCGCCTCGGGGGGCCAGCAGAGCAGGCCGGCGAGTGAGCAGGCCGCCAAGGCGAGGGCGGCGGCCTCGGCCGTCGAACCCGCGGCTGTGTGCTGGCAGTCCGCGGCTCGCCCGCCGCTGCAGTCCCTCGCCTCCGATG
>VFSW01011804.1_pt1 | contig 12242 bp, 10 predicted proteins | sample 5358111 | NCBI WGS metagenome assembly VFSW01 (sample SAMN11554181, study PRJNA540505) | mine drainage metagenome | isolation source: sediment from site ElyBrook_90M | place: USA: Ely Copper Mine, Vershire, VT | collected 2017
ATGTAAACCGGGCTTCCCTTCTTCAGGTACTGCGCGCAAGTCTCGCCCTGTTTGCCCCACACGATGATGTTGTGCCAGTCGGTGCGGTCCTGCCGCGTCCCGCTCTTGTCGGCGAACGATTCCTTGGTCGCAATCGAAAAGTTGGTGACCGAGGTGCCCGAGTTGGTGAAGCGGGTTTCGGGGTCGCGTCCGAGATTGCCGATTAGAATTACTTTGTTTACCGACGCCGCCATCTTCGCCACCTCATGATCGAAAACTAGCCCTGCACCATTCTCAAGGCAAGGCGCAGCGGCCGGCCCCCGCCTTTCGCCTGCGTTTTCTGACCGATATAATTTGCCCCGGTGCGGAGGCAGGATAGGGCGATGGCGGCAAGCACTTCCACGACCGCTGCGGTCCGAATTGTGGCGCTGGGCGGGTTGGGCGAGATCGGCCTCAACCTGATGGCGATCGAATGCGCCGGGCGCGCGATCGTGATCGATTGCGGGGTGATGTTTCCCGACGCGCCCGCGCTCGGATTGGGCACCTATATACCCGAGATGGCGTGGCTCGAGCGCAGCCACGTCGCGGTTGAGGCGGTGGTGCTCACCCACGCCCACGAGGATCACATCGGCGCGCTGCCGCATTTGATCCGCCGCTTCAACGTTCCCGTTTATGGAACCGATGTAACGCTCGCTTTCACCCGGCGGCGCCTCGCTGATGCGGAGTTCGACGATCCGGTCGATCTGCGGACGATCGCGCCGCGGGTTGCATTCGAGGCCGGGCCGTTCACGGTCGAGCCGATTCGGGTTACGCATTCGACCCCGAACTCGATTGCGCTGGCGATTCGAACTCCGGCGGGGATCGTCGTTCATAGCGGCGACTTCAAGATCGATGACGCCCCGGTGGACGGCGAGATGTTCGATCGCGAGCGGTTCGCCGAGCTTGGCGCGCAAGGCGTTGCCGTCCTGCTCTCGGATTCGACCAACGTCGAGCGCCCCGGCCGCTAGGGCTCGGAAAGTTCGCTCAAGCCCGTCCTGCGCGAGCTCGCGTCACGCGCGCGCGGCAGGTTTTTCCTGTCAGCCTTTTCGTCGCATCTGCATCGGATTCGCCAGGTGGTCGAGGTCTCGCGCGAGTTCGGCCGCCGGGTCGTTCCGCTCGGACGCGCGATGGCGGAGAGCGTGCGGCTGGGTCTCGAGATCGGCCAGCTTCCATTTGCGCAAGCGATGTTTGTCGAGCCGGGCGAGGCCGAGTTCATCGACGGAAACCGGCTGAGCTATCTTACCAGCGGAAGCCAGGGCGAGCCGCTCTCGGCGCTGGCGAAACTCGCCGCCGACGCCCACCCGCGCGTGCGTATCGAGCATGGCGACGTGGTCGTGCTGTCATCGCGCTTCATTCCCGGCAACGAACGCACCATCAACACCCTGGTGAACCGTCTCTACCGGCAGGGCGCCGAGGTTGTTTACGACGCGGTCGCTCCGGTTCACGTTTCGGGGCACGCGAGCCAGGACGAGTTGACGGAGATGATCGCGCTCACGCGGCCGCGGCACTTCATCCCGATTCATGGCGAATATCGTCATCTGAGCCGTCACCTCGCGCTGGCAATTGCCGCGGGAATTCCCGAGCGCAACTGCTTCCTGCTCGAAGACGGCGATTCGCTGATTCTAAGCCCCGGTGGCGAGGCGCGCCGCGGAGCCAACGGCGGCGACCCCGCCGTGATCGGCGAGCGCCGGGTGCTGGCGCGCGATGGCACGGTAACGGCGGTGGTGGTCCTCTCGTCGAAAACCGGGCGCATCGTCGCGGGCCCCGATCTCCTGTCGCGGGGGCTGGTGAGCGGCGATGGCACTTCCGCGCACATGCGCCGGGCGAAGGAGGAATTAATTCAGCGCCTGAGCGCGCTCGGCGGTCCCCTGCTTGCCAATGATCCCCGGGTGAAGGAAGAAATCGTACGCGCGATTCGGCGTTACTTCAGCGACGAGCTCGGCAAGCGGCCGCTGGTGATTCCGTACGTGACGGAGGTGTGACCCCCATCGCGCGCAAGGAGAAAATGCCCATCGAGCTGCCGTCTTCACCGGCTCGCGAGCCGCGGGATGCGGCCGAGGAGGCTTTCGTTTCCATTGCCGCGCATCCCGGCGCGCGAATCGCTCGCGAGCTGTTCGCGCTGGCGCTGCTGGCGTTCGCGGCATTCGGCACGGTGAACCTCGTAAGCGTCGATATCGGACGCATCCCCAACCTCGGCGGTCCGGTCGGCGCGGCCCTGGCGGCGACTCTCGGCGGCCTGGTGGGATATCAGTCGTACACCGCGATGATGTTGTTCGCGTGGCTGGCGCAGCGGGTATGGACGGGTGCGGGAATCGTCACGATCGTGCGCGAGATTGGCGGCGGCGTCATTTTGATTTTTGCGCTCGCGGCGGCCGGCGCGCTGTGGGATCTGAACGACGCAAAGATGGGCGGTGAAATTGGCGCGGATATCGCCACGATTCTCAATGATTCGCTCAACTTGGCCGGGGGCTCGATCGCGGTCGCACTCGGACTGGTCTGCGGGCTTGCGCTGATGCTCAAGCGGGCGCCGACCGAGCTGCTGGCCGGACTCGCCAACAAAATTCGTCCGCGCCGCGCGGAGTTCAAACTTGCCGGCGGCCGCAGCGAAACGCGCGGCCCGTTCTCACTTGGCGCGGGCGACGAGATCGAGCCCGACGGCGCGGGCGGCAGGCCGGCGCCGCTGAAGGTCAGGCTGCTGGATATTCGCGATGCGACGGCGCGCGAGAAGCGCGACCGGGCAGCGGCTTCGAAGCCGCGCCAGAAGGGGGCGTTCAAAATGCCGCCGCAGTCGCTGCTGGATTTGCCGCCGGCCGAGCATACGCCGGTGGACGAGGGCCAGCTCGAGCGCAGCGCGCGCGTGCTCGAGCAGAAACTCGCCGACTTCGGCGTCGAGGGCCGGGTGGTCGAGGTACAGCCGGGTCCGGTCGTCACGATGTACAAATTCGAGCCGGGCTCCGGAATCAAGGTGAGCCAGGTTGTCAATCTCGCCGATGATCTCTCGATGGCTCTTAGAGCGGCCGCGGTGCGAATCCAGGCGCCTGTTCCCGGCGAGGCGGTGGTCGGGATCGAAGTGCCCAACCGCAAGCGCGAACGCATTTTTCTGCGCGAGATTCTCGAGGCCGAGGAATTCCTGGCCGCGCAGAGCCAGCTGACCATCGCGCTCGGCAAGGATATCGCCGGGCGTCCGGTCGCCGCCGATCTCGCCAGGATGCCTCATCTGCTGATTGCCGGCGCGACCGGAACCGGCAAGTCGGTTTCGCTCCACACGATGATCGCGTCGATTCTGTTCAACGCGACCGCCGACGATGTGCGTCTGATTCTGGTCGATCCCAAGATGCTGGAATTGTCGGTGTACGATAATATTCCGCATCTGCTGGTACCGGTCGTCGTCGATCCGCAGAAGGCCGCGTCCGCGTTGCTGTGGGCGACGCAGGAGATGGAGGCCAGGTACATCCGGATGCGCGAGCTGGGCGTGCGCAATATCGACGGCTACAACCACGCGCTGGCCTCGGGCGCGTCGATCGCACAGCTTAAGATGGCGGGTTATAGCGTACCGGCATCGGACGATCCCAATCAGCCGGCGGTCGGGGCGATCGAGCATCGCAAGCTGCCGAAGATCGTGATCGTCATCGACGAGCTGGCCGATTTGCTGCTCGGCGAGGGCAAGACCGTCGAGCGCGATATCACGCGGCTGGCGCAAAAGGCGCGCGCCGCGGGAATTCACCTCATCCTCGCCACCCAGCGTCCCTCGGTGGATGTGATCACCGGGCTTATCAAGGCGAACCTGCCGGCACGAATCTCACTTCAGGTCACGTCGCGAGTCGATTCGCGCACGATTTTAGATTCTATCGGCGCCGAACGGCTGCTCGGCGCCGGTGATATGCTCTTCATGCCGCCCGGCAGCGTGAAACTTCGCCGCCTGCACGGGCCGTTCGTCAGCGAGCATGAGATTCGCAGGCTCGCCGATTTCTTGCGTGAGCAGGGCGCGCCCGAATACCGCATGGAAATCCTCGACACCAAGGCTCCGAGCGAGGAAGAGGGTGGCGGATTCGGCGCCAACATTCAGGACGAAATGTATGATGAGGCGGTGCGGATCGTGATGGAGAGCAACCAGGCGTCGATTTCGATGATCCAGCGGCGGCTTCGAATCGGCTACAATCGCGCGGCTCGAATGGTCGAGCAGATGGAACGCGAAGGAATCGTGATGCCCGCCGACGGCGCCAAGCCGCGCGAAGTCCGCCTGCGCAGCGTGCGATGAATGTTTCCTCTCCCTGTAAGGAGACCTTTACGTAACCGGAGGTTGGGGCTTGAGCAAGACGCGCTGGCGCGCGAGATCCTTCGCTGCGCTCAGGATGACACAGAAAAGCGAGCGGCTACTCGGGTCATTCTGAGCGAAAGCTGCTGTAGCGAAGAATCTCGCCGGACGCCCCGGCGTCCGGCGCAAGGTATGCAAAGCGCTCCCAAGCGACACAGCATGAACAGAATGTGGAAAGCGATCTTTGCGGCAAGCGTGATGTTCCTAGCCGCCGCCGGATACGTTCAATCCGCGACCATTGCGCCGTCTGGTCCCCCCGTCAGCAAAGAGTTGAAGCATGTGCTGGATCGCCTGCAGCGTCATTACCGCGACACGGAGTCATTCTCGGCGAAATTCAGCGAAGAGATAGCGACCGTCGGCGCGCCGAAACGCAAACGTCAGGGCACGGTTTCATTTCGCAAGCCCGGACGCATGCGCTGGGAGTTCGCGGCGCCGGAAGTGCAAACGATCGTCAGCGACGGCGAGACGCTCTACAGCTACGATCCGGATCTTAACCAGGTCGTCGAAACCCCGCTCAAGCAGGCGCTCAAATCGAGCAGCGCGACGTCGTTCCTGCTCGGAATCGGCAATATCAACCGCGACTTCAAGGCCGCATTCGCAAGCCCCCCGACGCCCACCGGGCTGGTCGATTTGATCCTCGAGGCGAAGGCGGGCGGCTACAAAATTGAAGTCGGACTCGATCCGAAGAGTTACAATTTGATCAGGCTGACGCTTACCGACCAGCTCGGCGACACGACCAGGATCGACTTCAGCGACGTTCATGATAATGTGGAACTGCCCGATTCGCTTTTCGCCTTCAAGGCGCCGGCGGGCGCGGATGTGGTGACGGCGCCGGCTTCGCCGTGACGCTCGAGAAAACCCGAAAACTACAATCGCCGCGATGACGCATCGAGGCGCGATTGCCTCGGCTGTATGCGACAGGTATTTTTAAAAGCCCCGTAAGTTTTCCCGGTTCGGTCATGGAAAAAGTTCACTTACTCACGCTTGGATGCCCCAAGAACCTCGCCGACAGCGAGCTGATGCTTGGCGCGCTGACCTCGGCGGGATTCGAGATCACGCTCGACCCCGAAGAGGCGCAAGTGCTGTTGGTGAACACCTGCGCGTTTATCGAGGCGGCGAAGAAGGAATCGATCGACGCAATCCTCGAAGCGGCCGAGGTCAAGCAGCGCGGTTGCGGCAAGCGGCTGGTGGTTGCGGGATGTTTGTCGCAGCGCTACGCCGCCGAACTCGCCGCCACGATGCCGGAAGTGGACGTGTTCGTCGGCACCGGCAACTTCCTCGATCTGCCCGAGCTGCTGCGGCGCACCGAAGCGCCCGAGATGCGGCCGATTCCGTATGCCGGCGCGGCGCATCTGCTGCCGACGTCGGCAATCCCGCGAATCACGACGGGCAATTTCTTCACGTCTTACTTGAAGATTTCCGAAGGCTGCAATCATAAGTGCACGTTTTGCATTATCCCCAAGATTCGCGGCCTGCATGAGAGCCGCCCGCTGGCTGACCTGGTCGCCGAGGCGCGCAAGCTGGCGGCCACCGGGGTTCGCGAGATCAATTTGATCGCGCAGGATTTGACCGCCTACGGCCGCGACCTCGATGAGCCGTCGTCGCTGGCGGCGTTGCTGCGGGAACTCTCGAGGATCGACGAGCTGCGCTGGATACGGCTGCTCTACTGCTATCCGAATTTCGTGAGCGCCGAGTTGCTCGACGCAATCGCGGAGCTGCCCAAGGTCGTCAAGTACATCGACATGCCATTGCAGCACGCCGACGATGCGATGCTGCGGGCGATGCGCCGCGAGCGCTCGGGCGCGGCATTGGTCAAGCTGCTCGACCGCGTGCGCGAGCGCATTCCGGGCGTCGTGCTGCGGACATCGTTTATCGTCGGCTTCCCCGGCGAGACTGAGGCCGCGTTCGAGCGGCTGGTGGATTTTGTTCGCGATGAGCAGTTCGATCGCGTGGGAGTGTTTACCTACTCGCGCGAAGAGAATACTGCCGCCTACAACCTGCCGGACCAGGTGCCCGAGCGGGTCAAGCGCGCGCGGCGGGCAAGCTTGATGGCGACGCAGGCGGAAATTTCCCTGGCCAGGAATCGCGGCCTGGTCGGACGCGAAATCGAGGTGCTGGTCGAGGGTCCGATGCCCGGACGCGCCACGCGGCTGCGCGGGCGAACGTCGGGTCAAGCGCCGGAAATCGATGGCTGCGTATTTCTTGCGGGCGATGCGCAGCCGGGCGAGTTCGTGCGCGCACGAATCGACAAGGCGCTCAGCTACGACCTGCACGCAACCGTCGCCGGCGCGGCCGTTTAATATACCGGGAGTCGCAAATTCAATGGCTAAAACACCAGTTGCCGCAAACCGAAAGAAGTTCCTTGCCAAAATGCGCGAACAACTGCTGGAAGCGAAAACCAAACTGCTCGGCGAGATCGATTCCGAAGTGCGGGCCGAACGCGAGAGCAACAAGGACGAGGGCATGGACACCTACGACCTCGCGTCCGAAGAGCGCGACCGCGAGATCAACTTCATCCTGTCGGACCGCGAACGGGTCAAGCTCAAGCAGATCGACGACGCGCTCGAGCGTCTCGACGACGGCGCCTACGGCGATTGCGAGTCCTGCGGACTGGAGATCGCCGAGGAACTGCTCGAGGCGATGCCGTTTTCGCGCCTGTGCCGGGATTGTCAGCAGGACCAGGAGCGCGAGGCGAAATCGCAGCGGCGATTCGACGACGAGCGCAATACCTACCGCAAAGTAGGTTCGACCGACGCTGACGACGAGAGCGCGTAGCCGGGTGTTGGTGCTGGAGCGACACGCGCTGGCGCGCGAGATCCTTCGCTGCGCTGCGGACGATACAAAAAAAGTTCTAACAGGGCCCCTCGAGTACTCGGGATAAACTCCGCCCGCATCTTTGTTTTAATACCGGGTGCAGGGGTCACCCCTGCCGGCGGGGATTGTTTACCGCGCCGCCCAAACCAGTCATCCTAAGCGCGACAGCTTGCACGGCAGCCGCAGTTGTCAACGATTGCTACGATCGCTGCGTCAGGATTTCAGCAACCGGCCAATTAGTATATTTTCCTATATTGAACGCGATGGATCCGTTGGACCATCCGTCGATTTACCCGACGCTCGCCAGCGGATTCGCACCAATCTTTCCGGCGTCGGCGCGACGATTGCCCTGGCAAGCGCTCGGGGCGGGGTCGGCAAGAGCATGCTCGCCGTGAATATCGCGGCGGCGTTGGCGATGAAAGGCCGCAAGGTTGCGATCGTCGATGCGGACCTGAATTCGCCCAGTGTCGCGGCGATGCTCGGGATGAAACCTCAGCGGCGCTACCCGATGATCGAAGGAATCGAGCCGGCTGCGGGGCCGCATGGGTTGCAAATAGTTTCCAGCGATCAGCTTCCCGGCGGCGAGGCGCCACCGATCAGCTTTGTGGATGATTACGATCAGAGCAACGGCAACAACGACGGCGAGCCGGTTGCGCCCGCCTCGACGCGGCCCGCGGAACTGAGCTATCGCCAAGCGCTGAGGCGAATCCTGGCGCAAGCGCAGTTCGGGAGCGTCGATTTTTTGATCATCGATCTGGCGACCGGCCTCGATCGATTGTACTCGGTGGCGTCGATCGCAGCGCTCGACGGCGTTCTGTTGCTCAGTCTTCCGTCCGCACAGGACACCATCGCCACGCGCCACGCGATAAAAATCGGCCGCGCGATCGGCGCGCCGATCATCGGCATCGTGGAGAATATGGCCGGCTTCAACTGCGACGGATGCCGCGCAGTTCGGCCGCTATGGCCCGACGGCGATCTCCATGGAGTCGCACGCGAGGCGGCGGTGCCGATCCTGGCGCGGCTCGCGTTTGAACCGCGGCTTGCCGACAGCGGCGATCGCGGCGTGCTGTTCGTTCGCGAGTACGGCTCCACGCCGACCGGCAAAGCGCTAGCCGATATCGCGGACCGGGTTGAAGCGATAGTCGCCGCGCGCACTCGCGCAGCCGTTACGCATACCTAGCGCCGCGCCTCAATCCGAATCCGAATCGCCATTATCATCGGCCGGGATCGGCGCCGAGTCGGCGACGTGCGAATATTCAAACATCCCGGCCCCGCGATGGGCGCCGATGCGGAAGCTCGCGAATCCAAGCGAGGTGTAGATGCGCGAATGCCCGGGCCCGGGGCGCGAGAGCGGAATAAAGCATTCGACGCTGCCCTCCAGTTCGCATGACGATCCATCCGGGCGCTTCAACGACGGTAAAATGAGATGCGGCGGTTGCTGGACCGATGTCGTATCTTTCGTGAGATCGCCGAGCGCGCACGGCGACCAGCCGCCGGCGCTGAGAATCCTGGCGGTCTGGGCCGGCAGCGCATCGCGTGTCGCAACCTAGCGGGCTTCGAGCGCACGCGGCGCATCTTTATCGTCGAAACACGCCCAAATCATTCGGCGCGCGGTGAAGTTACCCGGTCCCAGTCCAGTGAACGACATTCCCGCGCGGGCAAACCCGTTGACCGTCCGTGCGGCGCCGTCGATGCAAACCCGTCCCGAAATTCGCCCGAATGAAGCGCTCGATGACGCACGGTTCTGCGCGGCGCCGGGCGAGGACAGAATCCGGTCGAAGTCGAACTCACCGCCAGCGTCATCGATTTCGAAACGCGCGTTACCGTCGGGGCCGCCTGCGAGCCGGCCCGAGGCCAGCGCGGGTTCTATGCTCAGATACGCGGTAGCGTCGGGCACGATCACGGCGGGTCCGCGGAACGCGAGCACGATCGACTTGCCCTCGCGCCTGAGCGAGAGCGGACCGTGAGTGACGGCGCCTTTGGAACGAGTCGGCCGGTCTTCGGCGGTGAATAATGCTGCGCGATGGCGATCGAACAGCATCATGATTCGCGCGCCCCCGGCGGCGCCGCCGAGGTCGAAGCTCGCCATCGCGCCGATACGCGCCGCCGGGTCGTAGAATTCGATCCCGACGCGTGCGGGCGCCGCGACCGATCCGGCCGCGCCGATTTCGGATCTGGCGACTGGCGGGCGCGGCGCGCGATTTACAATAAGCGGTGTGCGCGGGACGTGCGAATCGGCGCCGTTTGCCGAGAAGACCTGGGCGATGGCGTCTTCGCATCGGGTGCGCAACTCGCCGGGCATCCTGATCGAGACCGACAATTCGAGTTGGGCCGCATCGACGACGCCGTTGGCGGCCGATTCGGAAATCGATCTGAGCGGCGCGTTGGAACTTTGGCGATGACGCGCGGTGAATGCCTGCAACAGGTTTTGCAGGCCGCCGCCCGGGTAACGCATGCCATAGGTCGGCTTGATTCCATGATGATGCAGGCGGTCGGCGAGTCCGGCGAGCGGGCCGTTGATGAAATCGTCGCTGGCCGAGACGCAAGCGGAACCGGGCGGGCGCAGTTCGCCGCCTGAATTTCGCAGTCCGAGTCCGAAATCGAGGCGCGGCTCGATGATGTTCCATCCGTGGATCAGCAGCACCGTGACGCGGCCATGACGCGCGACGATTGCGCCGACCCGATCCGCGATCATTTCGAGCAGCCACGGCGCGCGTTCGATTATTTGCGAGAGGCGGTTGCAGTCGAGCCGATTGCGATCCATCGCGACGTTGATCAGCGCCGACGCGCCAAGTCGCGCCGCCAGTCCGCGGGTGATGTCGGCGGTATGCAGGTCGTTGACCTTGGGATTGGGGATCGAGCGCGTGCGCGGCTCGGCGCGGCCGCCGTGCGGCGTAATCAGGAGCACGGGAGAATCGGAGTCGATCACCTCGAGCCATGACTCGGCGGCGGCGCCGGCGGTATGAAGCCCGGATTCAGGCATTCGGATCGACGCGGCCGCGATTGGATCTGAGCGCGGCGCGCGCCTGAAGCGCGAACGACGCAACGAAGTAGTAGGCGATGAAACTCAGCCCGGCCCATAACAGAATGGGATTCACAGCCGGCAGCATCAGAACCGCCGCGACCGTCACAAACGCCCAGATTATTCCCAGCGTGAGCGTGACCGGGCGGAGCGGGACGGTTCGATTCGGATAAATGAACTTGAGCGGCATGAACACCATCACGGCGAGGAGCAGCAGTACGGCGACATTGAAGAGGGCGCCGGCGCCGAGACAGAAAAGATAAAACGCGACCAGGTTCCAATAGTTCGGGAAGCCGAGAAAGTAATTGTCCTCGGTCTTGGCTTGCGTCCGGCAAAATCCATAAACGCTGGCGAGCATGACGAAGCACGCCAGCCCCAGGCCCCATCGCGAACCCGGTATGATCCCGGCCTCCAGCATAAGAAACACCGGCGCCACGGTGTAGGTGAGATAGTCCACGATGTTGTCGAGCAGCGCGCCGTCGAAGGTCGGCACGCGAGTCTTGACCATCAGCCAGCGGGCCAGCGGACCGTCGCTGGAATCGATAATCGTCGCCACGCCCATCGCGAGGAACGACGCGCGCAACTCACGTTGCGAGGCGGCGTAGATCGCGAGCAGGCCGAGCGCCGCGCCCAGAGCGGTATATAGATGTACGCCCCACGCGCAGGCCGTGAGAAATTTCTGCCTCGGGATCGACCGCGGCAAACTTCCGGCTGCGCCTGATGAGGTCAATTCATTTATCCGGCTTGTAATCGCGCGGGCCGAAGTACTCTTCGAGGACCGTCATGAACGGTCCGCAGGCGCGATGTTTTTTCACCAGCATCATCGCCTCTTCGAGTGACATTTGCCGATAAGCGCGCAGGAACGCAATCGCAAGGGTGGGTGCACGGTTCAATCCGGCGTTGCAATGAAGATAAACGCGGGAGCCAGAACCGACCAGATCGCGAAGATCGTGGAGCGCAGCTTCGAGCCGCTCGGCCATCGCGTCCGCGCTGCCATCCTGGATGGGCGTGCGCACATAGTCGATTCCATGCGCTGTGTACTCCGCGCTCAGTCGTCCGTTGTCCAACCCGTTCAGGCGCAGATCGTCGTCGTCCTGGAGATTATGAACCGCGGTGATCCCGTAGGTATCCTTCAGCCAGACGATATCGGCCTGGCTGGTATATTCCCCGACCAACAACTCATCCGAGATTACGCTGACCGACGGCCGGCGGTCGCCGCGAGATGATCGCGGGTCACGGTCGTGGCGAATGCTGAACCAATCAACCATCATTCAAATGTAACCATCCGGCGGGCAAGTATTCCAGCGTCCGCTTAACGCGGGCGGCACAACCGGGTTGGAGCAGGCGGGCATCATGCCTTGGCGTGGCCGCGCGGCAGTTCAGGCGAGCGATCGATCCGGGAATGCGCGCGCTTGACCGGTTCGGCGCCGTTTGGGGACACGGTTGATTCATCGGGGGTAAGCGTGAACTTCGAGCGCGAGCCGGATAGCGCGGTGACCGCCGTGCGCATCAGGTCGGCGATTTTGCGGTAGGCGCCGGCGCCTTCGGAACTTTTCGCCAGTTCGCCCAGCTCGGCGGCGGTGATCGCGCGGCCGATGCGGACTTCCACGGGATGGCGCCGCGGGACGAGGCTGCCTTTGCCCATCACGTCATGGGTGCCGCGAATCAGGATCGGCAGCACATCGCATCGACTGCGCAAGGCCAGGAATCCCGCGCCCCGCTTGAACTCATGGATTTCGCCGTCGGCCGAGCGGGTGCCCTCGGGAAACATCCGGACACTTCGTCCTTGTGCAAGCTCGGCGAGCGCGTCTTCAAGCGATTCGAGTTGCGCGCGTTCGCGATCGAACGGCATCAACGAGGTGAAATTCGACGCGAGAAAACGCCGCGCCGGCGTGTTGAAGAAATAATCCCTGGCGGCGAGCACCCGGATATCGTCACCGATCGCGCCCAGCGCGTAACCGACCAGGCTGAAGTCGAGATGACTTGAATGATTCGCGACGACGATGAAGTTGCGATTGGCCGGGATGTTGCCGCGCCCGAGGACTTTCGGCTTCAGCCATCCGTCGAAAATTG
>VFSW01011805.1_pt1 | contig 12241 bp, 9 predicted proteins | sample 5358111 | NCBI WGS metagenome assembly VFSW01 (sample SAMN11554181, study PRJNA540505) | mine drainage metagenome | isolation source: sediment from site ElyBrook_90M | place: USA: Ely Copper Mine, Vershire, VT | collected 2017
GGAGACACGGAAACCCAGGCCGAACTCCGCGTGGTCTTCGAACAGCGAATGCGACCACGCCGGCCCGCGGCCCGCGGCTTTCTTCGCCCAGGGCGTGGTCGGCAGGTTGCCGCCGTAAATCGAAGAGCAGCCAGTGGCGTTCGCCACAATCATGCGGTCGCCGAAAAGCTGCGAAACCAGTTTCAGATAAGGAGTTTCGCCGCACCCTGAGCAGGCTCCGGAGAACTCGAATAGCGGCTCCTGCACTTGCTGCTGGCGAATCGAGCTGGCTTTGATCTTCCGTCGGTCGAGTTCGGGAATCTTCAGGAAGAATTCCCAGTTCTCGCTCTCCGGCGCGCGCAGCGGTGGTTGCGGCACCATGTTGATGGCTTTCAGCCGCACTTCGCTCTTGTTCTTCACCGGGCAAACATCCACGCAGATGCCGCATCCCGTGCAGTCTTCCGGAGCCACCTGGATCGTGTATTTCAGGCCGTGCCATTCTTTATCGCGCGCATCGCACGACTTAAAGGTTGCGGGAGCGCCTTCCAGATCCTTGCCTTCGTACACTTTGATACGAATCACAGCATGCGGGCAGACCATCGCGCACTTGCCGCACTGGATGCAGATCTTGGTGTCCCACGCCGGAATCTCCAGCGCCAGATTGCGTTTCTCCCATTTCGCAGTACCCGTGGGGAACGTGCCATCGCAGGAGAAAGCGCTGACAGGAAGCTCATCGCCGCGTCCCGCGTAAATCGTGCCCAGCACGTCGCGCTCGAACTTCGGCGCGAGCGGAAAGGTCGCCGGCATTTCGGTCTTGCTGCTGACGCTCTCGGGAATCTTTACTTCGAACAACTGCGCCAAAGTTTCATCCACGGCGCGCATGTTCTTCTGCACCACGTCTTCGCCCTTGCGGCCGTAGGTGTGTCGAATCGACTCGCGGATGGCCTCGATCGCTTCCTCGCGCGGCAGAACCTGCGAGATGGCGAAGAAACAAACTTGCAGAATCGTATTCATGCGCGAGCCCATGCCGGTATCGCGCGCCACTTTATAGGCGTCGATCATGTAGACCTTCGCCTTTTTGGCGATCAGTTGCGTCTGCACCTCGCGCGGCAGGTGGTCCCAAACTTCGTCAGGTCCGAAAGGACTGTTGATCAGAAACACTCCGCCCGGCACCAACGCGCTCAACATGTCGTAGCGTTCGAGAAAGATCCACTGATGGCAGGCGATGAAGTTGGCTCGCGAAACCAGATAGCTCGACCGGATGGGCTCGGGCCCGAAGCGCAGGTGCGACACCGTCATCGCTCCCGATTTCTTGGAGTCGTACACAAAGTAGCCTTGCGCGTAGTTGCTGGTATTCTCGCCAATGATCTTGATGGAATTCTTGTTGGCGCCCACGGTGCCATCCGCTCCCAACCCGTAGAACATGGCGCGCACCACGCGGTCGGGTTCGGTGGAGAATTCGGCATCGTAGATGAGACTGGTGTGGGTGACGTCATCGTTGATGCCGATGGTGAAGTGATCTTTAGGCTGATCCTGCTTCACGTTGTCGTAAACAGCTTTGACCATCGCCGGAGTGAACTCCTTCGACGACAGCCCGTAACGCCCACCCACGACGACGGGAGCGGCTTTGAGCGTTCCATAGCCCAGCTTCAAACCCTCGTTCAACGCGCCAACCACGTCCAAGAAGAGCGGTTCGCCGATCGCGCCCGATTCCTTGGTGCGGTCGAGCACTGAAATCTTGCGCACGGTGGCAGGCAGAGCCTCCATGAACGACTTCACGCAGAAAGGCCGGTACAAACGCACTTTCACCAGACCAAGCTTTTCGCCGCGGGCGTTCAGGTAGTCGACGGTTTCGTGCGCAGCTTCCGCGCCCGAGCCCATCATCACGACCACGTGCTCCGCATCCGGCGCACCCACGTAGTCGAACAGGTGATAGGAACGTCCCACCACTTCGGCGAACTGGTTCATCACCGCCTGCACTTTTTGCGGGCAGGCGTCGTAGTAGGAATTCGCCGTCTCGCGAATCTGGAAGAACACATCCGGATTCTGTGCCGTTCCGCGCAGTACAGGGTGATCCGGCGAAAGCGCGCGCTGGCGGTGTTCGAGGATGCGGTCCATGTTGAGCAGGGCGCGGATATCGTCTTCCTCGAGCATCTCGATCTTGTTGACTTCGTGCGAGGTGCGGAAGCCGTCGAAGAAATGTAGAAACGGAATGCGCGTCTCGAGCGACGCCGCGTGCGCGATCAGGGCGAGGTCCATCGCTTCCTGCACGGAATTCGAGCAGAGCATGGCCCATCCCGTGGTGCGGCAGGACATAACGTCCGAGTGGTCGCCGAAAATCGAAAGCGCATGGCTAGCGACCGTCCGGGCCGTCACATGGAACGCCGTCGGCGTCAGCTCGCCGGCAATCTTGTTCATGTTGGGGATCATCAGCAACAGGCCTTGCGACGCAGTGAACGTCGTGGCCAGCGATCCCGTCTGCAGAGCTCCGTGGACCGCTCCCGCCGCACCGCCTTCACTTTGCATCTCCACCACATGAGGCACGCTGCCCCAGGCGTTCGGCACAGCCTCCGACGACCACTGGTCCGCCCACTCGCCCATCGGTGACGACGGTGTGATCGGATAAATGGCGATGACTTCGCTGGCGCGGTAAGCAACATTCGCCACCGCTTCGTTGGCGTCCATGGTCTTGAACTTGCGCTTCATGCTCTTCGTCTTCATTGAGATGGACATTGACGGCCCCCCACGACAGCATTCTCATAGCGGTCGGCAACCCCGAATCGGCTAGCTTCTCTTGCTTGACCCCGCCATAGCTTCAGCATGATGCAAGGAGGCGTGGATGTCGGGACGCAGGTTCACAGGGCGGTGTGATCAGAATCACAAAACGCGAATGCACGAGTGCAAAGCGCGGTTCTGCCCGCCACAGGAAATGCCTCCCGCGGCGATTTGCCGCCACGCAGTTGAGCGCGAAGCGGGCGAGTCGAGCCTCAGCACGAAGCGTTTTGTGCGCCCGCTGGCGGCGAGTTAAACGGATTCAACTGCAACTTTTAAGTGCAATGGAGTCAACAGGTTAGAAAGAATTTATTGCACAGGAACTGGGCGCCGGGCGGACCACAGAATCATAGAGATAGGCTGCCGCTGCACTGTTACTGATGCATAGCCGGAAAGGGTTGCCCGACTCACAGATCGTCAGCAAATTATCTGTGAGTCTTACGGGCCGGTGCCGCCGGTGTGGCAGTCGGCACAATTCACCTGGGTTAAGTCTCCGATCTCTACGGGAGGATGAAAACTGGGTGCAGCGGCTGCCAGGCTGGTCGTGCCGGCGGTCTCTGACATCAGGGTAGGGCACTGGGTGCAATCTTTGCTGACCACTTTACCATCGGCGCTGACATGCTGGCCGTCGTGGCAACGGAAACATCCGCTGAAATAGAAATGGCCCAGATTGTTGGGATGGGTCTCCCAGTTCAGCTTCATTTCCGGGAACGTGGTGCGGCGGAAGATCTGCTGCACTTCATCCACGGCGTTGCGAATCTCCAACTGCTTGGTTTTTGCCACATCTGGATACTTGCTCTCGTAGAAGCTGTTTAATCCGTTGGCGATGGCCTGCACGGCTGCGTCGGTCGTGGCGTAAGTCCCGGTGAGCACGGTCACCGCTTGCTGCTTGAGGAAGGGAAGCGAAGTGTCCAACCGCTTGGCCTGAAACGATTGATCGACCGCCTGGTCGGGCGGAACGTAAATGTGAGTGGGGCGGTTGTGGCAATCCACGCAATCCATGTGATGCTTGCCCGCTTTGGCAATCTGATCTTTGCTCAGCTTGGAGTCCTTGGCGTAATACTCGGTGACCCGGCCCTGCGTGTCTTCCACGCGGATGTAGTCAATTACCTGGCGCTTTTCGTCGGCCGCGACGTAGTCGATCTTGTTGGAGATGTTCATGTGCCAGTGAATGCCCTCGGGCGCACCCGTGGCCGGATCTCCGCCGCCGGTCTTGATCAGCAGCCGAATCTGGCGGACAGTATTTTTCTCATCGCCGGAATAGTGCGTGAACACTTTCATCTGGCCGCCGTAAAACTTCTTCGGCCAGTGGCAGCCTTCGCAAGTGTCCTGCGCCGGGCGCAAATTATGAACGGGAGTGGGGATGGGGCGGGGAAAAGTGTTGAAGGTCGCGGCAAACACCTGGCGCGCTCCCGACAGCTTCGACTTCACATACCAGGTGGCTCCGGAGCCGACGTGGCAATCGACGCAGGCCACGCGGGCATGGGGAGAGAGCTGATACGCGGTGAACTCCGGATTCATCACGGTGTGGCACAGTTGTCCGCAGAACTGCACCGAGTCGGTGTACTCGTAGGCTTTGTAGCTTCCGGCCCCGCTCATCATCACGAACACAACCAGGAAGCCCGTGAATGAAACCACGGCGCCGCGCTGGGCAGGATCGTTAAGATCAACGCGCGGGTAAAACGCCGTGGGCGCAACTTTTTTCCGCCGCTCCAAAAGCACCCCGGCCACCATCAGCCAAACACCTCGGACCAGAAACGCCGGCGAGATCATGAACGCCAGAATGCCGATGTAGGGGCCGGGCTTCTCCGCAATGAAAGCGATCAAGGAGAACAGGAAAATGTTGCCTAGACTGACCAGCGCCAGCGCTACACCCGCCAGACTGACAGGGTTGCGCATAAGCATGCGGAACTTGGCCCAGTGCTCCTTCGGGGAGGTTGAGTTTTCAGGCGCCATGTTTTCTTTCTACCAGAGTTTAGAGAATGCCATTGCGAAACAGAGAGTTTAGGGGTTCCCACTCAGTGCTGCCCACCTTCGATTTTGCGAACAAAGAGACGAAGCCCAATCAGTACCGCTACGATTGCCAGCAGCGACCAAGCCAGCCCCTTGCGGCGATAATCCCGCTCATTGAGCGCAGCGACGCCTAGCCCGTAGGTTTTGGCAGTGACCTGCAGGCCCGCGTCAACGTCCTGCTGTAACCGGGCAGCGTTGACGCTGTGGATGGCAACGCGTGCCTTGGTGAGCGCGTCACGCGCCTGGTCCTGCTCCAACTGCGCGTCGCTGACTTCCATGCCGGCGGACTCGGCGCGATCCAGAATTTCCGTGGAACTCTTTACCGAAGTGTCCAGACGATGCAACTTCTGCGCGATCTGAGCCGCAGCCTTGTATCCGGCATCGCCGTCCGTGTGACAGTTCGTGCAAACCGACTGTGACCCGGTCCCCAGCATCGCGTCCGTGGGATGTGCAATTCGATGGTTGCTGTGGCAGGTAACGCATCCGGGAAGGGATGCCGCTTCAAACGCCGCTTGGTGCGGGCTGGATGCAAACAACTGCGCCTGAAAGACGTGACAGGTTGCACACACATTCTGGACCGTGCTGACGCCGGGTGGCGCCGCACCGTGGTTGCCGTGGCAGGTGGTGCAGGTGGGAGCACTCAGGTCTCCGCGCACCACCAGCGCGTCATGATGGACGCTGGCGCTATAGCCGGCGAACTGGTCGGTGGGGATGGAGTATCCCTTCATGTAAGCCGCATCGGCGTGGCAGCGGGCGCAGGTTTGAGCAATGTTTAAGGGATGGACCTTCGAGCGCGGGTCGCTTGCCGGCCGCAGATCATGGACGCCGTGACAATCCGTGCACACGGCGACTTTATCATCCCCCTTCGCGCGCCGCTTGCCATGCACGCTGGTCAGGTACTGGGCAAACTGATCGGTGCGCAGCGACGGGTTGTACTGGCGCATGAAGGTTCCGTCGGAATGGCACCGGCTGCATAGTGCCGGGACGTCCTTGCGCTCGATTTTTCCGCGGAAGCCCGCTTTCTTGCTCATTGCGTCCTGATCGTCTTTGCTGGGGTCGCCGCCATGGCAACTGGCGCAGGTCAGCCCTTTCTGAGCGTGAATGTCCTGGGAAAATTGTTCCGCCGTAACCTGATAAGGAGCATCGAGCCCAGAGTGGCAGTCGAGGCAGGTGTTCGGGGTCTGGGCGCGGGCCCCGGCGCCCAGCACCACTGCCGTCAGAAGCAGCGAGAGTAGTCTCGCCGTGTCTTTATTTCGATTTCGATTTCTATTTCTATTTCGCGAGGTATCCATACACAGTCATTGACGCCATGTAAGCCACAGCAAAGATGCCTGCACCCAGAATCCAACGCTGGCGGCGGCCCTTGCCATCGCCCTCCAGGAAAGGAAGCAGCGTCCAAATCAGTCCCGCGGCGGCGAACACCAGAATGCCGATGAGTTCCCCGTCCAGCCGCCAGATCTTGGCGGGAATCAATTTCAGAGTCTGAAACATGAACATGAAGTACCACTCCGGCCGGATTCCCGCCGGAGCCGAAGCGAAGGGATCCGCTTTCGTACCCAGTCCCCAGGGCAAAAGGGCGGCCAACGCGCCCAGCACGCCCAGCGCAAGGTACCAGGCCATCAGTTCGCGCAGCAGGAAGTTGGGGAAGAAGTGCATGTCTCGCGCCTGCTCGGGATGGGCCGCCCGCTGCGCCTCCACCCCAGGTGGAACACTCATGCCGAGCCGCTGAATCAGAACCAGATGCAGAAGGATCAATAACGTAGTGATGCCGGGCAGCAGAGCAACGTGGAAGCCGAAAAAGCGGGTCAGCGTAGCGCCCGTGACTTCTTCCCCGCCGCGCAGAAAAATCATTATCGGCTTGCCGACGAAGGGCACTTGCCCGGCGATGTCCGTGCCAACCTTGGTAGCGAAGAACGCCAGCGTATTCCAGGGCAGCAGATATCCGCTGAAACCAAAACCCATAACCAGGAACAGCAGGATCATTCCGCTGACCCAGGTAAGTTCCCGCGGCTTGCGATAGGCGCGCAGAAACAACACGCTGAACATGTGGCAGAAGGCGGTGAAAATCATCAGGTTCGCCGCCCAGGAATGGATGGAGCGGACCAGCCAACCGAACTGGACCCGGGTCATGATGTATTGCACGCTCTCGAAGGCTTCGTTCGAGCTGGGGCGGTAATAGAGGAGCAGCAGAATGCCAGTACAGACCTGAATGCCAAACAAAAACAGCGTGATGCCACCCAGAAAATACCAGTACGAGAGCTTGTGGACGGGAACAGTTTTGTGGCGCAAGGGCGCCATCAGCGCAGCCCAGTCGAAGCGAGCGTCAAGCCATTTCCGGATGCTGGCGAACAAGCTTCAGGCCTCCCGTTTCCGGCTGACCACAATGTCCTCCCCGCGCACGTGAACCAGGTACTTCTCCAGCGGGCGCGGCGGAGGGCCGGAGACATTGCGTCCGTTCAGGTCGTACATGCCGTTATGGCAAGCGCACCAGATCTCGTGTAGATCGGTGCGGTACTGGACGGTACAGCTCAAATGCGTACAGACGGCGGAGAACGCCCGGTAGTCGGCTTCTCCGATGAGAAGCAGGAGTCCGGGACGGTTGCCGAAGCGGAAGATCTTGGCACTATTCGGCTTCAGATCTCCAACTTTGCCGGCGATCACTTCGTCGCCACCCAGGTCAGCCACAGGCGGCGGGATCAAATAGCGGAGCACCGGGTACACGAACGATACCAGGGAAGCGAACAGCCCGCCCCCCAGGAACAGTTCTACCAAACGCCGCCGCGTTGCCTTCCCTTTGGGAGGCACCGTGTTCTCCATAGTTTGTCCTCGTCCCCCGCTGATGCCGGTTTACTACTTCTTCTTGCCAAGATCCCTGAGATGGGCCACAAGTTGCGCGATCTGCTCAGGCGTCAGCTTGCCTTCGAACGCTGGCATCTTGTTCTTGCCCTTGGTGATGATCGTTGTCAGTTCCGCGTCGGTCTGTTTTTGTACCTCGGGAGAAGTCAAATCGCGGATATTCAGCTTCTTGCCCATGGGCGAATCGCCTTTGCCATCGGCGCCGTGGCACATGACGCACTTTGTTTTGAACAGGGTGGGGCCATCCTGTGCCGCCAAGGGCATGCTCCCCAGGGCGACCGCCAGCATTACGATTCCCGTCAAAAGAATCAGCCGTGTGTTCTGTTTCTCACCTTTCATGATTTCCTCTCGTGTGTTTTCAGTTGTTCGCTGAAGATCGCCTACATTGTATTCCCGTGTTTGCATATGAAACGCAGGACGCGGCGAAATTCTGGCAATCCTCCGCGGCTGGTTGCACTCCATCGGAGACTCATCCGTGTGCCTGGTTGGGCTACGTTTTCTCGCCGGCGCTTTCCGTTTCCTGGGGCACTGGCTCCTGCGTCTCCAGTTTCGCCGCCGCAGAGAACTCGGCCTCGCGCATGGTCTCGGTATCCAGCCGATGCTCGGCCCAGTAGTGCTCCACCGGCACTTTACCGTCCCACCAGGCCCAGCTCATGGGATAAATGTCGGGGGCGAAAAATACCTGATAGAAGTGCCATACCAGGATGGCCAGCGTCGCCAGCACGGCTTCGTAGAAGTGAATGGCGGTCGCCACATCCAGCCACCAGCGCGGCAGATGATTTCCCACCGAAACCTTCGCCCACAGCATCAGTCCGGTTCCGGCCATCACGAACATGCCCCAGACCAACGCCCAATACTCAGCTTTCTCCGCATAGTTGAAGCGGCGGAATTCGGGCTTCGTCGGCACCAGACCCAGATGGAAGGCAACATTCTGCCACGCTCCCCGGACATCTTCGAGCGTGGGAAACAAGTCGTGGACAAGTTTACGCCCGGGCCGGCTCAGGGCAATATCGAACAGGTGGTAGATGCTGACCGCGATAAGAACCACGGCTGCTACGCGATGCAGCATTCGCCGGAAGTGCTCGCCCATCGACATCATCGAGGCAAACCAGGAGTCCGGGAACTTCAACGCGAAACCGGTGAGCACCAGGATTATGAAACTCAGGAGCAAAGTGGCATGCTGCCAGCGGAACCGGCGCTCCATGCGGATCACGAAATTGCGCTCGCCCTTGCGCCGCGCAATCAGCTTCGAGCGCCACAGGATGAAGTTGTGCGCCAGCATGCCGCCGATGACCACAAAAATCATGCTCAGGTAGAACTTGCGAATCCAGCGCACCCACTTGCTTCCCATGTCAGCGGAAAGGGGCGCATCCACGTGCACCTTGGCAGCGGCGAACTCCGCGTTGACTCCGGGATGGCATTGGCCGCAGGTGCGCGCCAGATTTGCCGAATTAATCGTGGAACGCGGATCGCTCGACGGCAGAATATTGTGCACACCGTGGCAACTGGCGCAGTTCGCGACTACCTGCGATCCCAGCCGCGAGGCCAGCCCGTGATAGCTGGCCAGATACGTGGTTTCGCGGCGACCTTGCACTCCGAACTCCTGCGATAGCCGCATCCCTTCATGGCAACGCGCGCAAGTGGCCTGCGCCAGGTTCTGGGCATTGACCGGGGAATTGGGATCGATGTGCGACTTGATGGAGTGAATGCCGTGGCAGTCGGTGCAGACCGGCGCCAGCCAGTTGCCCTGGGCGACGGCCTGCCCGTGAATGCTTTGCTTGAATTCTTTGGAGATCGCGTCGTGGCACTGGCCGCAGGTGGTGGGCACGTTGAACTTGAAGATGGGCGACTTCGCGTCTTTGGCGTCGAGAATCTCGTGCGTGCCGTGGCAATCGGTACAGACCGCCGCTTTTTCCGAACCGGAGGCGATCGCGTGCCCGTGCACGCTCTGCCCATACGACGCCACCATCTGCGCGCCCTGGCCGTGATCCAACATCACGAAAGTTTGGCCATGGCAGGAGCCGCAGGTGGCGGGAATGTTGGCATGATGCACGCGCGATTTCGGATCGCTGGCCGGCAACAATTCGTGCGGGCTGCCGTGGCAATCCACGCAGGTGGCGGCATGCGTGTTTCCGCCCTGCACGGCTTTCGCGTGGAAACTGCGGTCATACGCAGTTTGTTCGTCCGCGTGGCACTGCGCGCAGGTGATCTTCTTAGGAGTAGTTTCGTGCACCGCGGAAGTTACGTCGGTGTGGCAATCCACGCAGGTGAACATGCCGCCGTGAATGGAATCTTTGAAGGCCTGGGGATTTACGTAGAGGCTGGCGCTCTTGCCGTTGACTTCGTGCGACAGCGTGGCGTCGCTATGGCAAGCCAGGCAGTCATTGATAGTAGGGGCGGCAGGCTTCGGAGGCTGCTTACCCGCTGCATGCAGATTCCCTGCCGATAGAAGCAGAGCCAGCGCGATTTTGAGCGCAAAAAACCTCCCCGCATTCTGCGTTGACATACTCTTACCGCCGATTCCTTGGTGAGAAGATTGCCGCCGCCCGCAGGGCGGCGGCTGGCTCTTTGCTATTTCTTGCCGAAGGAGCGCACGTAGGCCACGAGATCCTTGATCTCGGTGTCTTTCAGTTTGCCGTCATAGGCTGGCATCTTGCCTTTGCCTTTGGTGATGGTCAAGGTCAACTGTAGGTCGGTTTGCTTCTGCACATCGTCAGAAGTGAAATCGTGGACGCCCATCTTCTGCCCCATGGCCGAACCTTTGCCGTCGGCGCCGTGACACATCGCGCACTTCGACTTGAAGGTCGCCGCGGCGTCTTGCGCCTGGGCTGCCGGGGTGGATACTGCTATCAATCCGCAGGCCAGCAACAGCGTAAGGCCCAGTCGAGAAAAAAGATGCTTCACGGGAAAATCCTCCTTGAAAAGTTTTTCGAAACCTACACCACAAAGTCAGCTACCGAGGCCCAGACCGCAACTCCCGGACCCTTCGAGTTCACCGATGGCTTCACCTTCATCCACCAGCCGGCGCACTGACCTCGAAGCGTCAGCTTCGCATGCGCGGCCCGATGGCCCTATGGCACACGTCACTTTCCCGCGTGACCGGAATCACGCGGTTTTCTACAGCAGAATGTAACGTGGGTCACGAGCACACTTTTGTCAGACAGCCCTTGTCAGGCGCCCCCGGGATTCTCGTTCTTCGCCCGGGAGGCGTCAGTCTCAAATTGATCACTTTTGCGCATCTTTCGACCGACCCTACTGAGCACTGAACAGGGTGCCGAAAAGGCACAATGCGGCGTGTGCAGTTTGTGACCACGATCACCAATCCGCGTGATGCAGCACACGGCGTTTCCGCGCTTCCGCTGTCATCCTAGGGACCAGTCGAGGTGGCTTCTCATGGCTCAAGACAATCGTGACATTTTGGAAGTCCTCCGGTTCGAACTGAGCTTTTTGCAAGATGGAGGCTACGGGCGTTCTCCTCGTACGCCGTGGCGCCCACCCGCCATTTTTGAGGATTCGCCCATCTGCCCCAATTTCAGCCACGCGGGCCGGCAGCATCCTTGCGACACCTGCCTGCTCATGGCCTTCGTTCCTGAGGCGCGCCAACGTGAGACTGTGCCCTGCCGGTTTATCCCCATTACCGAGCACGGCCAGACCGTGGACGATCTTTATCGCACGGCAACCCAGGTTGAGATGGAAGAGGCGCTGGGCCAGTGGCTGCGCGAGCAGATTCAGAGGATCGAGCAGGAGCGGGGCATCGCGCCCCGGCCGGAAGGCCGGGCAGGCAAAGATCGGGTAAACAAGATCGCGTAACCGGGTCTTCGGAAAAAGGGCCCGTTTACCACACAGGTTGTAAGGACCAGCGAAGCGGTAAGGAAAACAAATCGCCCCTGGGAGATTCCGATCATTATGGGTACGAGTCCACATATGAATGAAGATCACGCATATCGAGTCGCCGCATGGTGGACCGCCGGCCGAACTGGCCTGGCGAAGTCCGATTCCGCTCCCAACGCGATTCACTTCACCGCACCTGCAGAGTTTGGCGGCCTCGAAGGCAGGTGGACCCCTGAGGAACTGCTGCTGGCCGCGGTTGCCGGTTGCTATACCACAACTTTGCGCACGCTTGCGGGCGCGGCAAAATTCGACTTCACCGACCTGCAGGTGGAAGCCAGCGGCACCGTACGCAAAGCGGATCCGGGGGACAGCTTTACCGAGATTGTGGTCCGACCCAACCTGAAGATCGCTTCGGTCGAGGAGCGCGATCGCGCCCTCGAACTCCTGAAGCGGGCGCAGAACTTGTGTCTGGTGGCTCGGGCGATCGGCACGCCACTCAGGTTTGAGCCGCAACTCGAGATCACGAGCGTCATCGTTACGTAAGAACCAGCGCTCCCGGGCGTGCCCACATTGGGCGCTCCCGGCGTCACAGGTTAAGGGAAACCGATACAGAAGACGGATCGTCCATGGAACGCAGGCGGAATCCCGCCTTTTTGAAGATGGCCTGCGTGGCCAGGTTGTCGCGCAGGATCTCTCCGTAGACGCGGGCGAATCCTTCCGCGCGCGCCACCTGCAGGACGCGGCTCAGCAACTCCGTGCCCAGGCCTTTGCGCTGCCAGCGATCGGAAAT
>VFSW01011806.1_pt1 | contig 12240 bp, 7 predicted proteins | sample 5358111 | NCBI WGS metagenome assembly VFSW01 (sample SAMN11554181, study PRJNA540505) | mine drainage metagenome | isolation source: sediment from site ElyBrook_90M | place: USA: Ely Copper Mine, Vershire, VT | collected 2017
CCGGGGGGCAGCCCGGCCCTGCGGGGGGCGCAACCCCCGGGGGCGGTTAAAACAGGGGGGGGGGGCTTGCGGGGGCAGCGCCCGCCCCGCGCCGCGCCCAAGGGACCCACGCCTGAGGGAGGCGCATCGAAACGACCCGCGCCCCGGGTATTGGGCCACCCCCAACTGCCATGCGCCACTTTCGCCATCGCGCCCCCTCCGAAGCTCAGACTCCGGACCGCCAGTCGCCGGCTAAAAATCTACAAGGCGCGCCCGCCCGAGGTCAACGCACACCCCCGGTATCGACTGCAGCGCGGGCCGCGCCAACGCAGGAACTCCTCGCCCACGGCCGCGTCTCACTCTAAGATCCTTTGCGTGACCGTGATACCGGCCATCCTGACACCGCATTTCGGCTATTGTCGGCAACCTAAGGAGACCCCGTATGGCTCGCTCGACGCTTTGTCGTTTGCTGCTTCTCGGCGCACTTCTCGCCGGGTCGGCCGGCGCCCAGCAGACCGCCACCCCCCCGACCAGCGCCAGCGCAACGCCGGCCGCCGCGTCCGCCGCCGCGCCGCCACCGACCACCGACGCCAAGCCCGCCGGGCCCTCGCCCGAGTTGGTGAAGAAGGCACAGTCGCTCGGCTTGAACCCCGAGACCCGCGGCAGCCACACGGTCTATTGTTGGGAGGAGGCGACGATCGGCTCGCGCTTCAAGGACAAGCACTGCGTGGCGGAGTCGCAGCTCGACGCGATGGTTGAAAAGCGCGCGGCACTGCAGCAGCAAATTCGCCAGGGCAATTGCGGCGCCGGCGGCTGCGTGGGCCATTAGCGGCTCAAGGGTCGGCGAGCTCGTTGCGTAGCGCCGTCAGTTCGTCGGCGTAGTGTCGCGCGCGGCCCGAGGAGCGGCCGTGCAGCGGCTCGCGCACCTGCCAGACGCTGGCCGTCTTCACCACCACCCCCGCCCGCGGCAACTGCAGGCAGGCCGGCTGCCAATCAAGCTGCAGAAAGTCGAACAGCGGCCGGGCCACCGACTCAGGGTCCCGCACCAGCGCATCGTAATTCACCTCGTGGATGTCGGCGCCGAACAGCGCCATCCAATGGCGCATCAACCGCCGGTAGTGCCGGTAGTAATGGCCGATGTCGCCCAGGTTGAGCGCATAGCCAAGGCGCGGATCGAGATGCAGGAAGAAAATCGACAGGCAGTTGTCGAGCGCATCGCGGGTGGTGTGCACGATGCGCGCATCGGGAAACAAGCGCTTGATCAGACCGACGAACAGGAAGTTCTCCAGCCGCTTGTCGGTCACCAGATCGGCCTGCGGGAACAGCATCGCCAGACCCTGCCGGTAGCGTTCCGCGAGCACCGCGAGCTGCGCCGGGCGCAGCTGCGGCAATGCCTCTGGAAAGGGCGCCAGCGCGCCGCGCACCATGCGCGGCAGCAAATCGAGTTCGCCGCCCGCCGTGATCCGCCCATGTCCGGCGAGGATCTGTTCGATCAGCGTCGAGCCCGAGCGAAACATGCCGCAGATGAACACCGGCCGCGGCCCCGTCGCCGGCACGGCGGGCGCCGTCACCGGTTCGACGGCGTTGAACACCGCGATCAGCCGATCGACGAAGCGCTCGTACTCGCCCCGGTCGTAGCGTGGCGCATCCGGCGGCAGGCTGGCGCCGCTGGCCAGATTGGCGCCGGCGTAAGCGGCGAAGGCCGCGGCATACTCGCCGCAGGCATCGAGCGCGCGGCCCAGCGCAAAACCGAGATCGGCCCGCTCCACCGCCGGCCGTGTCAGATCGGCGAGCGCGCGGCGCAGGCGTTCGATCCACGGATCCGCGGCGCTCGCGCAGGGCTGCAGTCCGACGCGGCGCGCCAGCGCGAGCGCGCAATTAGGATCGATGCGCAGCGCCCGCTCGTACAGCTCCGCCGCCTGCGTCCGCTCGCCCAGGTCCTCCTGCAGATTGGCCAGATTCAGCAGCGCCGCCAGGTACTCGGGATTCAAGGCGAGCGCGGCCTGCAGTTCCGCGCGCGCCGCATCCGGTCGGCGCAGGTCATCGGAGTAGATCACGCCGCGGTTCAGATGGATCTCCTCGGGGCGCGCCGCATCGCGGTCGAGCGCCTGCTGATAGGAGTCGAGCGCCGCGTCGAAGCGACCCGCCTTGCGCTGCAGCCGGGCGAGACCATACCAGCCGTCGGCATAATCCGGATGCGCGGCCAGCGCCTCGGCGTACACCGCCAGCGCCTCCTCCAGCCGGCCGCGCCGCTCCAGCTCGCGCGCCTCCTGCAGCCGCACAGCCACCAGCGGCGAGCGGCTCATGAGCGCGCGGCCCGGACGGCCGGGTGGCTAGGGCGCGGGCCGTGGATCAGGCGTCGGCTGAGGGGTGACACCGGCCTCATGATAAAGAAAGACCGCGCGGATCGCTCAGGGTTCGCCGCCACTCGGACGCCCACATGGGCGCCGGCGGCCCAAGCCGTGGTCATTCATGCCGCGGTCCGGGGAAGAAGGCGTTGGTGCGGCGCCGATAGGCGGCATACTCCGGCCGCCGCTCGGCGATGTCGCTTTCCAGCAGCGTGACGCCCGAGACCCGCATCAGCAGCACCGACATCAGCAGCGGACCGGGCAGGCTCCACCAGGCTCCCGCAGCCAGGGCAAAGGCATAGAAGCCCCACCACACACAGAAATCGCCGAAATAATTCGGATGGCGGGTGTAGCGCCACAACCCGCGGTCCATCACCCGGCCGCGATTGGCCGGATCGGCGCGGAAGCGCGCGAGTTGCCAGTCGCCGCCGGCCTCGAAGATCAGCCCCAGCGACCACAGGGCGACACCCAGCGCATGCAGCGCGCCCAGCGGCGCGCCCGCCAGCAGCGCGGCGTGCAGCGGCAGGGAAATCACCCAGGCGAGCACGGCCTGCAACCAGAACACCAGGTACAGACTCTTGACCGCGAAATGCGGCTGGTTGCGGGCGCGAATCGCCTGATAGCGCCTATCCTCGCCATGACCGCGATTGCGCCAACCGATGTGCAGCGCCAGACGCGCCGCCCACAGCGTCACCAGCAGCAGCAACAGGCGGCCGCCGGCCGAGGACGCGCCGGCGCCGTGCGCATACACCCAGGCCATGGCCGCGAACAAAGGCGCCCACGCCACATCGACGATGGACACATCGTGTCGCCGCAGACTCCACAGCCAGGTCGCCGTCGTCAGCGCCACGGCGACCGCCAGCCCCTGCCCATAGACACTCGCTGAGAACATGCGTCAGTCTACCGAATCGCAGCGCGCCAGATGCGCCTGCAGCGCCAGTTCGAAGGCGCGCGCATCCACGCGGCGCCGCGCGGCGGGCGCGAAGGCGATCTGCACCTGGAGATTGTCGCCCGCCGCATCGCGCAGATCCGACAGCCCGTCGTAGTGCAGCAGCTGGCGATCACGGGTGCCGTAGGCGACGTCGATGCCCGGCAGTATCCAGCCCCACAGACCGGACAACTTGAGACGAAACATCGATGCCGGCACACCGTCGATCACGCGGTCGCCGAGGCGCTGCACCTGGAAGGCATAATCCTTCAGGCGGCTGGGCACGAGGAAGCGCAGCGCCACCACCTGCCCGGCCATGAGCTGCGGCCAGGCGGCGCGCACGAACTCATCGAAGCCCGCATCGGCCACCAGCGGCGTTGCACTCAGCGGCGGCGCGCTCAGCGGCGGCGCGCTCATCGATGGTGCGCCCGGCAGGGGGGCGGATTTCTCCGCCTCCCCCGGTCGACGAAAATACACACGGCGCATGCCCTCGTGCGTGCGAATGCCCTCGCGCAGACCGTTGGTCGCGTCCTCGAGCGCGAAATCCGGCACCAGCGGGTCGAGGTAGGACACGGTTTTGCGGGCGAAGGCCCTGCCGTCACGGCAGGTGTAGAGCACCACGCGCGCCGCCAGCCGCTCGCCGCGAAATTCGAGCACATGGTGCTCGCCGTAGAGAAAGGCGTCGGCATGGCGGCGCGAGGCCACGCCCGTGTAGGCCAGATAGCTCGCAGCAGCCGGCGGGGGCTGCGCCGGCGCGCTCGCCGCGGCCGGCAGGCGTGGCGGCGCGGCCAGGCTCAATGCCGCGCAGCAACCCAGCGCCACGCGACGATGGCGCCACCGCGCGCCCTTGCTCGATACCATGGGAACTCCTTGAGGTTCCTCTGGTATTCGCCGCGCCCGGCCCCGCAGATGCAGGGAGCGGTGCCGCCTTGGCGACTGGGGCGTCCGCAGCGCGGGCGTCTAGCGATCGGGCGCCGACCAGCCGCCCCCCAGATCGCCAATCAATGCCACCGCGCTGAGCAGGCGGTTTTGCGCCACCGTGAGGGCGTTTTGCTGATCGGCGAGTTGCACCACCTGGGCCTGCGCCACCGTGGTGTAGTCGACGGTGCCGGCCTCAAACTCGGCGAACGCGATCTGCGTGCCGAGAATGGCATCGTGCACCGCCCGGTCGAGGGCCGTGGCCTGATCGGCGAGGATGTGCAAGGCCGACAGATCGTTCTCCACGCTTTGAAAGGCGCCGAGCACCGTGCCGCGATAGCCGGCGACCGTGGCCTCATAAGCCGCCTTGGCGGCCTGCACCTGGGCATGGAGGGCGCCGAAATCCAGCAAGGTCTCCGCGCCGTTCGCGCCCAGCGACCAGACATGGTTCGCGGCATGCAGCAGGCCGTTCATGGGTGACTGGGAGAAGCCGTCGGCCGCCGACAACGACAGGGTCGGGTAATAGGCCGCGATGGCGATGCCCACCGCCGCATTCTGCGCCGCCATCTGCCGCTCGGCGGCGGCGATGTCCGGCCGTCTTTGCAGCAGCGTCGAGGGCACCCCCACGGGCACCTCGGGCAGTTCGGGCAGCGACTCGCTGTGCGGGATGTCGAGGTCCTCGGGGTTGCGGCCCACCAGCACCGCGATGGCATGGGCGTACTGCGCGCGCGCCACCCCCAGTCCGATCAGCGCCGCCTCGGCGCCCTCCAGCGCCACCCGCGCCGTCATCACCGCCGAGGGCGGCGTGGCCGTGATGCCGGACTCGCCCTGGCGCTCGACCACCGTGAGCGCATCCCGGTAGGCGGTCACCGTGCGCTGCTGCAGATCGATCTGAGCATCGGCAAAACGCAGATCGATCACCGTCGCGGCCAGCAGGGTCTGCTCGGACAGCGTCGCGTTCGCGAGCAGCGCCCGATCGGCCTGCGCGATGGCACTGCTTTGTTCGATCTGGCGGCGCACCGCCCCCCACAGATCCAGGGTCCAGCTGGCGGTGGCCTCCAGGGTGTCGGCGTTGATGACGGCGCTCGCCGGAGCGGCTCCGCCGACGGTGCCGGTGGCGAAGCGCGAGCGGGTCGCCGAGCCGGCGATGCCCACCGTGGGGAACAGCTGGCTGCGTGCCAGTTGCACCTGGGCGAGCGCCTGCTGGTAGTTCGCGTAGCTCTGCCGCACGCTTTGGTTGGACACCTCGACCTGCGGTTCGAGCTCATCGAGCAGCGCATCGTGGAACTGCGTCCACCACTCGCCCTTGGGCGCCTGGTCCGAGGGCGCGGCCGGCGCCCAGCCCGGCAGGGGCTTGAACTGCGCCGGCACCGGCACCTCCGGGCGCCGGTAGTCGGGTCCGACCGCACAACCGCCGAGCATGGCGGCGGCGAGCAGGACACCGCGGGCAGGGGGCATAAAGGGCTGCATAGGCTTCATTTTCATGTGTCGGCACCCAGATCCGTGCGCCAGGACAGTCCGGCCGTGGAGCGGCGCAGCCTGACCCGCAGGCGGTCGAGATAAAGATAGATGACCGGCGTGGTGTACAGGGTGAAGACCTGACTGAGTATCAGGCCGCCCATCACCGTGATGCCGAGGGGCTGGCGCAGCGAGGCGCCCTGGCCGATGCCGGCGGCGAGCGGCAGCGCGCCCAGCACTGCCGCCGCCGTGGTCATCAGGATCGGGCGCAGCCGCACCACCGCGGCCTCGTGAATCGCCGTGCGCGCATCCACCCCGCGCTCGCGCTGGGTGCGAATCGCCACGTCGATCATCATGATGGCGTTCTTCTTGACGATGCCGATCAACAGGATGATGCCGATCAGCGCGATCACCGAGAAGGGCGTGCCGAACAGCAGCAGGGCGAGCGTCGCGCCGATGCCGGCCGAGGGCAGCGTCGAGAGGATGGTGAGCGGATGCACGGTGTTCTCGTACAGCACGCCGAGCACGATGTACACCGCGGCGAGCGCGGTGAGGATCAGCAGCGGCATCACCGCCATGGAGCGCGAGTAGACCTGGCCGGCGCCGGCGAAGCGGCCGATGATGGAGGCCGGCAGCCCGAGATCACGCGAGGCCGCGTCGATGGCGGCGGATGCGCGGCTCAGGGAGCCGCCCGGCGGCAGATTGAAGGACACGGTCACCGCCACCAGGCCGCTCTGATGATTGACCTGCGTCGCCGTATGGTTGTTCACATGGCTGACGAAGGCCGGCAGTGGCACCAGGGTCTCGGCGGCGGTGCTGTCGGCGCTGCCCGTGGAGCTGCCGCCGCGGCCGTTGGCGATGCCGTTGGTGACCGCGTTCGCCTCCGCGCTCGCATTGAGCGCATTGGTGCCATTGGCGGCGGAGCGGGCGCCGGTCACCGCCGCGAACGGCACCACCGCGCTCACCGTGGCGCCCGGCGCCTGGGTCTGCTGGGTGCCGGTGGGATTGCCGGCCGCCTTGCTGAGAAAGATGCGGTCGAGCATCTGCGGGAACTGCCAGTACGTGGGGGCCACCTCCATCACCACGAAGTACTGGTTGTAGGGATTGAAGATGGTCGACACCGTGCGCTGGCCGAAGGCATCGTAGAGCACATTGTCGACCTGATTGGCGAGGAAGCCGTAGCGGGCCGCGGTCTGCCGATCGATGTGCACATAGCTCTGCAGCCCGTTCTGCTGCAGGTCGGAATTGACGTCCACCAGCGCCTCGTGATGCTTGCCGAGTTCCTCCACCAGCTTCGGCACCCACTCGTACAACGCCGCCGTGTCATCGCTGGTCAGCGTGTACTGGTACTCCGCCGCCGACTGGCGGCCGCCGATGTGCAGGTCCTGCACCGCCTGCAGGTACAGGCGCGCGCCGGAGACGCGGCCCAGCTTGGGCCGCAGGCGCTGCACCACCTCGTCGGCCGACAGCTTGCGTTGCGCGAGCGGCTTCAGGCCGACGTACACGTTGGCGGTGTTGAGAGCCCGCGTGCCGGTGAAACCGATGACCGCGGCAACCGCCGGATCGGCCTGCACGATGCTCTGCAGCTGTTCGAGCTTGCGGGCCATCGCCTGGAAGGAGATGCTCTGATCGGCGATGATCTGGCCCATCAGCAGCCCGTCGTCCTGCTCGGGAAAGAAGGTCGAGGGCAGCATGCGGAACAGCTGCACGTTGAGGGCGATCATCGCCACCAGCAGCACCCCCACCAGCAGCGCATGATCGAGCACCGCGGTGAGCGAGCGCGCGTAACCGCGCTTCATGCGCAGCAGCAGCACCTCGATCCACACCGCCCAGCGGGCGGTCGAGTGCAGCGCGCTGCCGCGTCCGAGCAGATGGGCGCACATGCACGGGGTGATGGTCAGGGAGATCAGCAGCGACAGCAGGATGGCGATGGACAGGGTCACCGCGAACTCGTGGAACAGCAGTCCGACCACGCCCGGCATCAGGAGGATGGGAATGAACACCGCGATCAGCGACACGCTCATCGAGATCACCGTGAACCCCACCTCGGCGCTGCCGCGCAGCGCCGCCTCGCGCAGCTCCATGCCCGCCTCCAGGTGGCGCACGATGTTCTCCAGCACCACCACCGCGTCGTCGACCACGAAGCCGGTCGCGATGGTGAGCGCCATGAGCGACAGGTTGTCGATGCTGTAGCCGAGCAGGTACATCGGCCCGAAGGTGCCGAGAATGGACAGGGGCACGACCACCGCCGGGATCAGCGTGGCGCGGGGCGACTGCAGGAACGCATACACCACCGCGATCACCAGGAAGATCGCGATGAACAGGCTGCGCTGGGTGTCGTCCACCGAGGCGGTCACCGATTGCGAGCGGTCGATGGCCACGTGGATCTGCATGTTGGGCGGCAGCGTCGCCTCCACCGCCGGCAGCACTTTCTTGATCTGCGCGACGGTGTCGATGATGTTGGCGCCCGGCAGCGGGAAGACGATCACGCCCACGGTGGGCTGGTTGTTGTACATGCCGGCGTTGCGGATGTTCTCGTTCGAATCGAGCACCTGCGCCACGTCGTGCAGGAACACCGGCGCGCCCTGGCGGTAGGCGATCACCAGGTCGCGGTAATCCGCCGCCCGCGTCGCCTGATCGTTGGAGACCACCTCGTAGCGCTGGTCGCCCTGATCGATGTGGCCCTTGGCGCTGTCGGCATTGGCGGCCGCCACCGCGGCGCGCACATCCTCGAGCCCGATGCCGTAGCTGCTCAGCTGATCGGGCTGCAGTTCGATGCGCACCGAGGGCAGGGCGCTGCCGCCGAGCGTGATCTGGCCCACGCCGCTGATCTGCGAGAGCTGCTGTTGAATGACCGTGTTGGCCGAATCGTACAGCTGGGCGCGGGTGAGCGTCGCCGAGGTCAGGGCGAGGATGAGGATGGGCGAGTCGGCCGGGTTGTACTCGCGATAGCTCGGGTTGTTGCGCAGCGTGGTGGGCAGATCGGCGCGCGCCGCCTGGATGGCGGCCTCGACGTCGCGAGCCGCGCCGTTGATGTCGCGGTTGATGGAGAACTGCACCGCCACCATCGAGCTGCCCACGTAATTGGTCGAGGTGAGCTCGGTCACCCCGGCGATGGTCGCGAGACGCCGCTCCAGCGGTTCGGCCACGGTGGTCGCCATGGTCTCCGGGCTCGCCCCGGCCATGTTCGCCTGCACGACGATCACCGGAAAGGTGATGTTGGGCAGGGGCGCCACCGGCAGGTGGAAATAGGCCAGCAGCCCCGACAGACCGATGGCGATGGCCAGCAGACTGGTGGCCACCGGGCGCCGGATGAACAGCGCGGAGACGGGCACGCCCCGGTCTCCCCCGCCGCCGCCTCGTCCGCCGCCGCGCCGCCGCCGCGCAGCCGCCGCGCCATGCGGTCGAAGAACAGATAGATCACCGGGGTGGTGAACAGCGTGAGCATCTGGCTGAGCGCCAACCCGCCGATGATGGCGAGGCCGAGGGGACGGCGCAGCTCCGAGCCGGTGCCGCTGCCCACCAGCAGGGGCAGGGCGCCGAGCAGGGCGGCGAGCGTGGTCATGGGGATGGGCCGGAAGCGCAGGAGCGAGGCCTGCAGGATCGCCTCATCGGGCCCCTTGCCGTGCACGCGTTCCTGCTCGAGCGCGAAGTCGACGATCATGATGCCGTTCTTCTTCACGATGCCGATCAGCAGCACGATGCCGATGATGCCGATGACGTCCAGGTCGCTGCCGGCCGCCATGAGCGCGAGCAATGCGCCGATGCCCGCCGACGGCAGCGTCGAGAGGATGGTGACCGGATGGATGTAGCTCTCGTAGAGCACGCCGAGCACGATGTACACGGTCACCAGCGCGGCGATCAGCAGGAACACCTCGCTCGACAGCGAATCCTTGAAGGCCTGCGCCGCGCCCTGGAAGGAGCTGGTGATCGAGGCCGGCAGGTGCACCGCGCGCTCGGCCTGCTCGATCTGCTGCACGGCGGTGCTGAGCGATGCCCCATGGGCGAGGTTGAAGGACACGGTCACCGAGGGGAACTGCGCCAGGTGGGTGATGACCAGCGGCGCCTTCACCACCCCGATGTGCGCGATCGCGCTCAGCGGCACCTGGCCGGCACTGCCCGTCTGCGTGGGCAGATACAGCGTGCCGAGGGATTCGAGGGTGGGCAGCGACTCGGGCTTCGCGACCAGCACGACCCGGTACTGGGCGGACTGGGTGAACACGGTGGAGACGATGCGCTGGCCGAGCGCGTCATACAGCGCGTTGTCGATGGTCGCGGGCGTGATGCCGTAGCGCGCGGCGAGCTGCCGGTCGACCTCCACGTCGACGCTCAACCCCTCGTTGTCGAGATCGCTGGTGACGTCGGTGATGGCGGCGATCTTGCGCATGCGCGCGATCAGCTCCGGGACGTAATTGAGGAAATCCTGGCGGTTCGGGCCGCGCAGCACGAATTGGTACTGGTTGGGCGAGACCACGGTATCGAGGGTGAGGGATTGCTCGGGCTGCGCGAACAGGCGGATGCCAGGCACCGAGGCCGTTTCCTCCTGCAGACGGCGCGCGATCTGCCGGGCCGTGGCGGAGCGCGCGTCGTGCGCGCGCAGATTGATCAGGAAGCGGCCGTTGTTCAGCGTCGGATTGGTGCCGTCCACGCCGATGTACGAGGTGAGCGAGGTGACGTCCGCATCCTTGAGGATGGCCTCGGCGAGCGCGTCCTGCCGCGCCGCCATCGCCTTGTAGGACACCGAGGGGTCGGCGACGCTGATGCCCTGGATCACGCCGACGTCCTGCACCGGAAACAGGCCCTTGGGGATGACCATATACAGCGCGCCGGTGAGCAGCACCGTCGCGGTGGCCACCAGCAGGGTCAGCCGTTGATGGCGCAGCACCCAGCGCAGGCCCCGCTCGTAGGCGCCCAGGGTGCGGTCGAACAGCCCCTCGCTGATCCGCTCGAAGCGGCTGGGCTGCCGCTCGGCCTTGCGGCGCATGATGCGCGCGCACATCATCGGCACCAGCGTCAGGGACACCACCGCCGAGATCACGATGGTCACCGCCAGGGTGACCGCGAATTCGCTGAACAGCCGCCCGATCACCCCGCCCATGAACAGCAGCGGGATCAGCACCGCGATCAGCGACACGGTGAGCGACAGGATGGTGAAGCCGATCTGGCCCGCGCCCTCGAGCGCCGCCTGCAGGGGGCTCTTCCCCTCCTCCAGGTAGCGCACGATGTTCTCGATCATCACGATCGAGTCGTCGACCACGAACCCGGTGGCGATGATCAGCGCCATCAGCGACAGGTTGTCGATCGAATAATTGAGCTCGTACATCACCGCCAACGTGCCGATCAGCGACACCGGCACCGAGATGCTCGGGATGAGCGTCGCCGGCACATTGCGCAGGAACACGAAGATCACCAGCACCACCAGCGCCACCGCGAGCAGCAGCTCGAAGGCCGCGTCGGCGACCGAGGCGCGAATCACGCCGGTGCTGTCCGCCACCACCTGCACATGCATGGCCTGCGGCAGGCTGGCGAGCAGCTGCGGCAGCTGGCGCTTGATCTCATCGACCGTGGCGATGACGTTGGCGCCCGGCTGGCGCAGCACGTTCAACACGATCGCCGGCGCCCGGTCGTACCAGGCGCCCTGCTCCACGTCCTGCGGGGCCTGGGCGACGCTGCCGACGTCGCGCAGCAGCACCGGGGAGCCGGCCTGATAGGCGATCACCGTGTCCAGATAGTCCTTGGGGTCCTGGATCTGGTCGTTGCCGTTGATGGTGTAATCGAGGTCGGGGCCGTCGAAATTGCCCTTCGGCTGGCTCACGTTGGTGTCGGCGATGAGCGTGCGCAGGTCATCGATGTTCAGGCCGTAGCCGGCGAGCTTGTGCGGATCGACCGCCACGCGCACCGCCGGCACGTTGCCGCCCGACGGGGTCACCAAGCCCACCCCCGGCACCTCGGAGATCTTCGAGGCGAGGCGGTTGTTGGCGATGTCCTGCAGCTAGGTGAGCGACAGCGAGTCGGAGGTGACCGCCAGGGTGAGGATGGGCTGGTCGGCGGGGTTGACCTTGGCATACACCGGCGGCGCGGGCAGGCCGCTGGGCAGCAGGCTGCCGGCGGAGTTGATCGCCTGCTGCACGTTCTGCTCGGCCACATCGAGGTTGAGCGCGAGGTTGAATTGCAGGGTGATGACCGAGGCGCCGGCGGAACTCGCCGAGGTCATCTGCGCGAGGCTCGGGATCTGTCCGAGCTGCACTTCAAGCGGCGCGGTCACCGTGGTGGCCATCACCTGGGGACTCGCGCCCGGATAGAAAGTCTGCACCTGGATGGTCGGATAGTCGACGTCCGGGAGCGAGGACACCGGCAGGAACTTCACCGCCACCAAGCCGATCAGCACCAGCGCGATCATCAGCAGCGAGGTCGCCACCGGCCGCAGTACGAACAGACGGGAGATGTTCATCGGGGGCGGGTTCGCGCCGGCCGCCGTCAGCGGCCCGCGGGCGCGTGCGTCGGCGCGTGCGTCGGCGATGCGTGGGCCGGGGGTGGGGGCGGCCCGGCGGCCCCGGCCCCCCCCGGCCCGGCGGCGGGGGGGGGGGGGGGCCCCCCCCAGCGCCCCGG
>VFSW01011807.1_pt1 | contig 12240 bp, 9 predicted proteins | sample 5358111 | NCBI WGS metagenome assembly VFSW01 (sample SAMN11554181, study PRJNA540505) | mine drainage metagenome | isolation source: sediment from site ElyBrook_90M | place: USA: Ely Copper Mine, Vershire, VT | collected 2017
TAGCTTATGCCTGCGTCGACCGTGACCCCCAGCCCAGCAAAGACCGCTGCGCCCGCTGGCCCAATCTCCAGCGCTGACGATGGCGCGCTGTGCGGTCCAGTGTGGCCGTCGCTCGTCGCGCCGCTTGTCGCGCCAGCGGCCAAGCGTAGCGCGTCGCGGGCCACCAGCGCATCGAATAGCACGACGCCAGCCTGCCCAGCCAGGTGATCGTAGCAGCTACGCGCCTGCGCCAGCGGCGCAGTCACGCGCTCACGCGCTTGCGCAGTCGGCGCGTTGGCCACTGCCGCCAGCGCCTCGATCAAGCCAGCTACTGCCGGATCGTGTACGTCATAGCGCATCTGTCGTCCCTCTCGCGTTGCGCGCACCAGGCCACGCTCGCGCAGCAGCGCCAGATGATTCGAGACGTTCGGCTGTGCGGCGCTCGTCAGCGCTGTCAACTCGGAAACCGTCGCTGGCCCCGCCATCAACTCACGCAGGATGTCGAGCCGCAACGGGTCTGCAAGCGCCTGTGCAAGCGCGGCGAGACGTTCATTCGCGTCCAACGCCTACCCTCTCATTCAATACATCAGTTCACGCTGATATGTTATGCGCGGCGCGCTCGCATGTCAAGGCGCGACGCCTGGCCGCAGAGATACGGCATGGTACAATGGCCTCGGCCATGTTAGAGCAGACGAGAGCAGACGAGAGCAGACGACAGCGGACACACGGGCACGCTCAACAATCAGGTGGAGAGATTGAGGCATGGATACGGTGGATGGGACGAGCCAGCGGAACGGGCAACATGAGCAGGGTCAGCAGGGCGAGGGCGAGCACGAGCGAAAGCGTGAGCCAGTGCGGTTTGCAGATCCAGCGGCGCTGGAGCGGGCCTTCCCGGAGGGTGTGCGAGGCAAACGCATCCATGCGGTCGGCGCGGGCGGCCACGGCATCTCCGCCGGGCTACAGGTAGCGCATGCGGCGGGCGCCCTCGTCTCAGGCTGCGACCGCACGCCAACCTCGCTCAGCCTGATGTTGGCGCAGGCAGGCATTCCTGTCACCATCGGCCATGATAGCTCCCACGTCGCCGACGCCGATCTCGTCCTCACCAACCCCGCCGTTACCACGCTTCACCCTGACCACTCGGAACTTATGGCGGCGCAGGCGCGTGGCGTTCCCGTCGCGCAGTGGCAGTCGCTGGTGGGTCTGTTGATGCGCGGCAGGCTCGGTGTCTCGGTTGCCGGGGTGCATGGCAAAGGCTCGACCACTGCCCTGCTCGGTGCGATGCTGGTCGCGGCGGAGCTAGACCCCACGGTCGTTGTCGGCGACATCGTACGCGCCTGGCAGAACAATGTCTGGCCGGGCGCCGGGCGCATCATCCTCAACGAGGCGGACGAGTGGAATTACAACTTCCTCGCCTATCATCCGCGCATCGTCACGTTGACCGAGGTGGAGTATGACCACCCAGAGTTCTTCCCCTCCTATGAGGCGATACGTGACGCGTTCATTCAATTCCTGCGCGGGATGGATATGTCGCCCGCGTTGGCGGATATGCCCCCGCCGACGATCATCACCAGCGCGGATAGTCCTGGCTGCCGCGATACCATTGCTCAGCTTGGCCCTGACTGGCCCGGCGTTGTGCGCACTTTCGCAGTTGAAGACGGCCAGCCCACGCGGGCCGATGTCATCGCGCGCGACGTGAGCATCGACGAGCAGACCAGCTTCGAGTTGATCGTCGATGGCACGTCGCTCGGTCGGCTAACCCAGCCCATCGCCGGGCGCCACAACGTAGCCAACGCCGCCGCCGCCGCCGCTACGGCCAGCGCTCTCGGCGTCCCGCTCGATGTCATCGCGCGCACGATCAGTGAGTTCGACGGTCTGCGTCGTCGCTTCGAGGTTATCGAAGATGGCGATGTCGTCTGGGTGGACGACTATGCGCATCATCCCCATGCCGTCGCGCTGACCATCACTGCGGCGCGGCAGCGGTTTGCAGGGCGGCGCATCGTCGCTACCTTCCAGCCGACGCTCTACACGCGGCTGCAACGCTTCCTGACCCCCTTCGCCGAGGCGCTGGCGACAGCGGATGAGGTGGTCGTAGTGGAGATTCAGCCCTCGCGCGAGCGCGATACGGGCATCATCCATGGCTCGGACCTCGTGCGCGCAGTGCAATTGCAGCCCAGCTTCCGTGACCAGCCTCAGGCGGCGCGCTATGGCGGCTCGCTCGAAGATACCGCCGCTCTGCTCAATGCGATACGCCAGCCGGGCGATGTGCTGCTCGTCATGGGCAGCGGCCCGGTGAACGATGTCATCGCGCTGGCGCGTGCGGCCAGGAGCGCGGCCAGTTCATAGCGTGGCGCAGCCTGTGGCGCATGGTCTGGGTTGACGGCGGGCATGTCCGTGTCAGCCGCCCAGGAAGGCGGTTGGCTCGACCGGCGAAATCTCCAGATTGCTGTCGCACGCATTGATCTGGTCGGCCACTGTGAGCACGCTGAAGTCGTTGGGCGGCGTGACGGAGAGATAGGCCGAGGTCGGGCAGGTCGTCTGCGAGCCGATGGTGACGTCTGACCAGGTGACGGCGAAATACGCCGACCCACCCGGCGCCAGATGCACCGTCTGCTTGAGCTGATTTGAGAACATGTACGCGCTCGTCTCCCAGAGCGCATGCGTCGTCATCGGATTGTGCTGAGCGTCGAGCATCACCGCGCCGGGAAAGCCGTACAGCGTGCAGGCGCTGGATGAATGATTCGTGAACTGCCCCATCTGGCCGATATGGCCGGCGGCTCCGCTCGCGAAGTGGAGCGTCAGCGTGAGTTGATCGGGCTGGCAGGTCGTAGATGTGATCGGCGTTCCGCCAGAAGGCGCGGGCGTCGCTGTGGGCGCGCTCGCCGCTGTCGTCGCGGTGGCCGCCGTTGTACCAGTGGATGTGGCGGCGGGCGGGGTCGTTGCGCTGGTCTGCGCAGCCGGAGCCTGCAAAGCGCAACCCGCCAGCGCGCTCGCCAAAAGCGCCACCAGCGCCATCCCCTGCGGCTGTCTCACCAGGCGCCACCATTGCCTCTGCATGCTGAACTCCCCTCACGCTGCGCGCCATCGCGGCGGCTTGCTCCGCGTCATCTGGCTGCGCTGTGTGCAAGCATAGCATGCGAGCGCGCCTGCGGTGTGTGAAGCCTGGCACATTCACCCGCCGCACGCATGAGCGACGGCCAAAATGCAGGGCGACCGCCGCCGTCCAAAGACGGAAGCGGTCGCCCTTGCTTTCACCCTGGCAGCGCGCCAGAGCTACTACTGCGCGCTCTCGGTCCTGCCATTGAGGCTGTTGAGACCCGTGCGCGCCAGCGCGGCGTTGAGCGCATCGGCGGCCTGCGGGGCTGTGGTCGAGAGGATCGTGTTCAGGCGCTCCTGAACCTTTGGCGCCTGCTCGGTCGCCGTGCGACGCACCTGCTCGCTGATCGCCGCCGCGCGCTGCTGGCCCTTCTGCGCCAGGTCGCCCGACTGCGCGAGCCACTTGCGTGCGGCTTCGCGGCCCTCCTGGCGAGCCAGCGCCACGCCGACCGCCACGCCCAGCAGCCCAACTGTCACACCCGCCGCGATTCCAATGACCTGTGCCTTGTTCATAACTGTCCTGCCCTTTCTCCTGGCCGTTTGGCCCTTGTGACCTGTGTTCCCTGCCGCGTCGCCCGCACTCGCGAAATACAATGGGCGCGCGTGGAACTGTGTTCAATCGTCTCCGCTCACAACGAGCGCCGGGCGCCACGTCGCTCCATCCTCAGCCGAGAAGCGTCGCCCAGGTTCGCCTCAGGCGGTCATCGCCTGTCCGTGCGGTCGCGCCATCCTGCGCGCACGCGCGTTCCAGCCGCGCCGCCGTGGCGCGTAAACCTCAACTACATCAACTACATACGAATGAGCAGGCCGCTGGGTTATCCTGGCGCCCCTCAGTCAGCGTGTTCTGTCAGTGCGTATCGCCAGAAGTCGGCTCCGCATCGTCATCACGCTGTGGGTCGAGCATCACCCGCAGCACCGTGGGCTGCTGCGAGAGATCGAGCTCGCCTGACACGTCGTTCGAGGCGGGCGATTCGCCTTGACGCTCGTCTGGCTGCGCAGCGGGGGCTTGCTGACGCGGGCGCGAGCTTGCCGGTGGCAGCCACGCGCCGCGCTCCATCGTTGGCTGCGCGGGCGACTGCGCACGGCTCCAGCGTAGTGCCTCGGCGAACTCGGCCGCGCTCTGGAATCGCTCCGACATCTCGCGGCGCAGCGCCACCAGGATCACTTCCTGCAGCGCCAGCGGCGTATCGCGGCGAAAGACGGTCAGCGGCGGCGCATCCACCATCATACGCTTCGAAGCCGCCGCAAGCGGTGTGTCGGCGCCGAAGGGCAGCCGACCCGTCACCAGCTCATAGAGCACGATGCCCAGTGAATACAGGTCTGATGAGGGCCCGCCAGGCTCACCTAATACCTGCTCTGGCGAGAGGTAGTCGGGTGTGCCAATCACTTGTCCCGTCGCCGTGAGCGCAGTCAGGTCGCCGCCGATCTGCCGCGCGATGCCGAAGTCGGCCAGCTTCGTCAGCAACTCCAGCGGAGAGTCCAGCAGCATCACATTCTGCGGCTTCACATCACGATGCACCACGCCGACGGAGTGCGCGACCGCCAGCGCCGAGCAGAGTTGCTCGCCGATGCGCCAGACCCAATCGAGCGGCAATGGCCCGATTCGCTTGAGCAGGTCTTTCAGTGTCGAGCCGAAGATGTACTCCATCGTCAGGTACGGAACTGGCCTATCAGGGTCGTCGGTCCAGTGTGGCTGCGTCCCGACGACTACGGGCATGGTTAGCCCATAGTCCCGCACCCGCACGATGTTAGGATGCGAGAGCCGGCCCGCGAGGCGCGCCTCGCGGCGGAAGCGCGCGGCGGCCTCGGGCGAGGCGCTGGCGGCATTCGGCTTGAGCGCCTTCACGGCGACGATGCGTTGGGTATGCAGGTCGCGGCAGCGAAAGACAACCGCCGTCCCACCGACGCCCACACGCGCAAGCGCGCGGTAGCGCTCGGCCATCATCGCCGAGGTTCCGCGCCCGTCGCTGCCACTCATGCCGCTCCATGCCTTCCACTGCGTACCGACGCGCGTCGCGTCTTGGTCCCAACGCCTTCGCCGATGATACCACACCCGCTGCGCCAGACTGACCCAGCGTGCGCACAGTAATCCAACGCAAGCTGATGGCCATGTCGCCCGCGTAGCGCTATTGCTGAGGGCAGGCGTAATAGGTATTCGCGGGGATGGTCGTCGGAATCTGAGCCTGCATCTGTGGCGTCGAACAATAGTCGCCTGCCCAGCGATGCGCGATGGGCGCGCTGACGACCGCTTGCGTCACGAGCGCCACTGGATAGCTCACCGTCTGGCCATCCATTGCGAAGCCAAGCTGGTAGGTCGCTAATACGTTGCTTGCAGGCGCCTGAACCGCGTAGCTGACGGTGAGTTGCTGGCCGGGCGCCAGCGCGATGGCGCTGCCCGGCGCCTGGATATCACTCGCCTGCGGAACGGCGTTGGCGAACCGGAAGGAGACGATAGCGTCAGGTGAGAATCCAGAGGCGCACTCTCCACCGACGCCAGTCGGTTTGCCGTAAAGATAAGCGCAGCCGTTGAGCGCACCCAGGCTGCCTGTATAGCTCGCCAGAGTAACGATCTTCGCGCCGAATCCCGTGAGGCGATACGCGCGTGACGCTGATGTATTGCAGAACTCGACCACAAAGGCAGCCGATGTCCCCACCACAGGCCTGCCTTCCAGCCGTGACCCCGAGACGTAGGCTTCACTGTCCTGCAAGGTGATGGCTAGCGGCTTTAGCGGTAGTCCATCTGGGAGCATGTAGTCCGCATTGAAGCCATAGAGAACCGTGGGCGCGCCGAGCAGAAGGTCGCCGACGCGCGGCGCGCTGGCAGGGAGGTCACAGTGCGAGTCGCTAGCCGTGGGAGTTGGCCTTGGCGTTGCGGTGGGCGTGACGTTCGCCTGTGTTCGCAGGCTTGACGTCCCTCCAGGCGCCGCGCAGCCTGCCAGGGATGTCGCAAGCAGCGCCGTTAACGCCACCGTCGTAAGCGTCGCTCGCCAGCTACGCCGCATTTGACGCCTCCTCGCTCTGGGCGCTCTTAGCGCTCACATGCTCTTAAAGCGCGCACTATCTGCCAGGCAACGCGAAGGCGGTCAGCGCGATCATCGCATAGAAGGCGCAGAGTTGCACGCCTTCGAGCCAGGTCGTCTCGCCATCCAGGTTCACCAGCGCATAGACAAAGACCACCAGCCCCACCGTCACCAGCTCCAGCGGCTTGAAGACGAGCGTAAACTGCTGGAGCCCCGGCGTCAGCGACGCAAACAGGAAGCCGAGGAATACGATGACTGGCGTAACGAAGAGCGGCACCTGCACGCTCGATCCCGCCGCCACCTCCATCGCCTCCTCCATACGTTTGCCCCAGGCCTTCTGCGCCGCCTCCAGCAGTTCACCGAAGTTGCAGATAATCGGCAGCACGATCAGACCGAAGTCGAGCGGCGTCAGCAATGGGCTGGCGACAATGACGCGATCTGTGACCGTAACCAGTGTCGCGCAGACTCCAGCGATGGCCGCGATGGAGATGACCAGCAGCGCCAGCGTGATGGTCGTTCGTCCTGCGGTTTGCGGCTGCTCATCCGCTGTGGCCTGCGCTTGTTCGCGCAGGCGCTCCTCACGCAGCGCCTCCTCGTGCCGCGCCGCCGCTTCCTCTGCCGCCGTCACCAGATGATGCTCCTCCTCGGCGAGGTGATGTGTGGCATGGTGTTCCGGCGAGGCGGGGCCAGCCTCTGCGGCCTGCTCGACGCCGAGACGGTCGCCAACATGGAAGTATTCGACCAGCACATAGGCGATGTAACTCATGAAGAGAATGATGCAGACCACCAGGCTGACGGCTTCTTCGGTATTGGAGCCAAGCAGCGCCTTGCTCTGATCAGCGAAAGCGGTGGCCAGCGTAGGCAGCGCCAGCCCCACTACCGCCAGCCCCAGCATCGAGGCGAACCCAGCCGCGCGCTCCTGGCTGAAGCGCAGGCGTCCGTGGCGCCACGCGCCCGCGAAGGTGGCCAGGCCGAGTGTCAGCAGGATGTTACTGATGACCGAGCCAAGCAGCAGCCCATGCACAATCGTGTAATTCGAGTCAGTCAATTCTGGATGCCGCACCACCTTCATCAACAGCCAGAAGCCGATGGCTATCTCCGGAATGTTGCCCAGGAAGGCGTTCATCAGTCCGGCTACCACCTGCGAGCGCCCGCGCGCCAGCACGTCCACCATGTCACCGTTGAACTGCGCCAGCGGCAGCAGCGCGACCAGCGAGACGCCAAAGAGCCAGAAAGTGAGTTGCCCCGTTGTCGCGCCGTTCGTGTTGTACCAGTAGAGCACGGCGGCGGCAGGCGCGAGCGCCAGCGAAAGATACCACAAGCGAAATTTCACAGCCCTATCCTCATCTCAGACTTTTGCTCAGTCCGTGGCCGTAGCAGCCCCCGCACGCGCCGAATCGCCTGACCCCAATCGATGCTTCACAAAGCAGGCATGCAACCGACCCACACTATGATACCAGAGGAGCGCTCCGTCTGGTGTCAGCAAAACGGTTGGGCCATCACCTGGATACAACGGATGAGCGAGACAGCGACGAAGTCAGGACGCATCGGGTTATTGTGGCTGTGGCAGGAGCAGCAAGCGCGCCGGTTGCCAGGCACGATACAATGGAACCCGTCTACACGTAGGCGCCGGACATCCCTGCCCGGTGAGCTACAGGGGCGTTACTGATGCTGTGCACTGTGGAGGCTGTGGAATTTGGATACGCTTACGACCCTGATGTACCAGAACTCAACCCTGATCGGCGTTATCATCTTCGTCGGCGCGCTCGCCTATATCGGCACGAACACGATCAATCCTGAGCATATCGCTATCCGTCGGCTGGTTGGCTATCTGACTGGCACGATTCTCGTCATGATCGGCGCATTCAGCGCCTACTTCGGCGGCTCCAAGCTGCTTGGGCTGCTCTACGCGCATGTCTACATCCTCGATGTGTTTCGCGTCGAGTGGCTGGGCGTTGGCCTGCTCGCCCTGCTCGTGGGTTTCCTGATCGTCTTCCAGTCGCTGCGTAGCCTGTAGCGCGCCCTCGGTGGACCGCTTGGGGCCTTTATCGCCGTCACATGTTGGTTGACCCGCGCCTCCAAACGCGGTATACTGAGTAAGTTGGGCGTCGCTTGCGATGGTATACAGGATGGGCAGTTGAATCTCCCGTCAGATCGGCGCAAGCGAATCCCGTGACAAGTGGATTGAAGCTGTTTCACCCAGTCCCCCAACGCGGGCAGCGAGAGTAGCTCTATGGGACGATAATCAGGGCATGTGCGGTTGGTCGAGCGCGTCGCGCGCTCCCAGCCGCAACCCGGCATCCTTGCCCCTGGTAGATCACGCTGAGCCGCGTTGGGCTGGCAGTCACTGTTTTGGTGATGGCCAGCCTGTTTATTTGTCTATTCATCCTGTTACACGCATCGCGTAGATCGTGTGTCTCGCCACGCTGGGCTTGCCGCCGGTCGTCTTTGAATACACTCTAGGCGATGCGGCCGCACGCGGTGGGGCCGAATGCAATCGCACGTAGACCCGCCACGACTCTGCCCGCAGCCCAGGCCGTTGAACCGGATGAGCCACACGCAGGGCGCGTTACCGGTGGCGAGGCGAACGCCGATCAAAGGAGGCATTTATGCCAGATTCCACTCCTCGTCCACCCATCAATTCAAGCTCGTCGCCCGCACGCCCGGCCGGCCCGCCGCAGCGTAGTGGCGTCGGTCAGCCACCGCGCCCCGCTGCGCCCGCTGGTCCGGGGGGCATGACCGTGCGCCCCGCAGGCGGCCCGAACGGTAACGGTGGGCGTCCCGCGCCGCGTCCCGGTGGCCCGCGCCCCGGAGGTTGCCCTGGCGGACGCCCCGGTGGCTTTGGCGGCGGCGGACGCCCCGGTGGCGGTGGTCAACGTGGGGGTCAGCGTGGCAATGGTCGTGGTCGTGGCAGCGCCGCGCCGACGACCCCCCGCCCGGAACGCAAAGAAGTGCGCCCAAGCGGGCCAGTCACCGTCCCCGCGCAGATCGTCGTCAAGGACCTCGCCGACCTGCTCAAGGTCTCTGTCAATGAGATCATCCGCAACCTGATCGCCGCAGGCGTCTACGCCAGCATCAACGAGGTCATCAGCTACGACATCTCCTCGAAGGTGGCGGAGGCGATTGGCTATACGCCAGAGCCAGCGGTGACGACTACGCCAGCCGTCGTCGCTTCACGCGCACAGGCTGCCGCCGCGGCGGCAGCGGCGGCGCGCATCGCCACCAACGACGACGGACGCGTGACGCGCCCGCCAGTGGTGACGGTGATGGGCCATGTGGATCACGGCAAGACCTCGCTGCTCGACGCGATTCGCAATACGCGCGTGGCGGCGGGAGAGGCTGGCGGCATTACACAGCACATCGGCGCCTATCAGGTGGAGGTCAACGGACGCAAGATCACCTTCCTCGATACGCCAGGCCACGAGGCGTTTACCGCCATGCGTGCGCGTGGCGCTCAGGTGACGGACATCGCGATCATCGTCGTCGCGGCGGATGACGGCGTGATGCCGCAGACCATCGAGGCGATCGACCACGCGCGCGCCGCGCAGGTGCCCATCATCATCGCGCTCAACAAGATCGACAAGCCGGGCGCGAATCCTGATCATGTCAAGCAGCAGCTTGCTGACCGCGAAGTGGTCATCGAGGAGTACGGCGGCGATGTCATCTGTGTGCCAGTCTCGGCCAAGAAGAACACTGGCATCAAGGAACTGCTGGAGATGATCCTGCTGGTAGCCGACATCCAGGACCTGAAGGCCAACCCTAAAGGGCCAGCCCAGGGTACGATCATCGAGGCGCGCATGGCCGCCGCCAGCGGAGTCACCTCCTCGGCGCTGGTGCGGGAAGGCACACTCAAGATTGGCGACATCATCGTCGTCGGCGCGCTGTATGGCAAAGTCCGCGCGATGTTCGATGATGCGGGCAAGCGTATTCCCAAGGCGGCGCCTTCGACACCGGTGAGCGTGCTGGGCCTCTCTGAGGTACCTGACGCTGGCGACCAGTTCGAGGTGGTCAGTGACGAGAAGACGGCCCGCGCGGTGACTCAGCAGCGCCGCGACCAGGCGCAACTGGCGGCGCAGCAGAGCATCACGCTCGACACGCTCTACGCGCAGATGCGCGAGGGCAAGGTCAAGGAGCTGAACCTGCTGGTCAAGTCAGATGTGCAGGGGTCAGCGGAGGCGCTCAAGCACGCGCTCTCGCAGATCGGCGATGATAGCCTCAAGGTTCGCCTGATTCATGATGCGGTGGGCAATGTCAGCGAGTCAGACGTGAACCTCGCGTCTGCTTCGAAGGCAATCATCATCGCGTTCAACGTCAAGGTGGACGTGGCGGCCCAGCGCCTCGCGCAGATCGAGGGCGTAGACATCCGTAGCTACGCTGTCATCTACAAGCTGGTCGAAGATATCGAGGCGGCGCTACAAGGCCTGCTGGAGCCAGTCTACAAGGAGCAGGTGGACGGCCACGCTGAGGTCGTCCAGATCTTCAAGGCCGGACGCCAGCTCGTCATTGGCGGCTGCCGCGTGACGGATGGCAAGCTCACACGCGGCGCGCAGACGCGCGTGCAGCGTAAGGGCGAGATCGTCTACACCGGCACGATTCAGTCGCTGCGACGCGCCAAGGACGACGTGCGCGAGGTCGCTACCGGCTTCGAGTGTGGCGTCACACTCGACGATTTCAATGCGCTGGAAGTTGGCGACGTTATTGAAACCTACAGCCGCGTGCGCGTCTAGCCCACTCGCTCTGCGGCTCGCCAAGCCGCTGGCGCGAACCTGGTGCGCGCCAGCGACTTGCGACTTGAGATGGAGTATCCGCCGAGGTCGCAAGTTATGCGGAGTGACGTTCCGCGCGGCTTGCGGCCTCGCCGTGTGTGGGCATATGCTATCGTCAACGGGCGCCGTCGCGCTCACACGCCCCGCGCTGGTGGACAGCGCAGCAACGAGCGCTGTGGCTGCTCGCTGGAGGTGACACATGCCAAACACTCGTCGTCAAGACCAGCTCGCACGGGTCATCGCACAGGATCTGAGCGAACTGATGCGCCAGCGCGTCAAGGATCCGCGCATTGGCTTCGCCAGCATCACCGGGGTCAACGTCACGCGCGATTTGAGCATCGCTAAGGTCTATATCAGTGTGATGGGGACGCCCGAGGAGCAGCGTGAGACGATGCGAGGGCTACGCCATGCCGCTGGCTTCCTGCGCCACGAGCTGGCGCAGCGCCTGAGTGTGCGCCATGTCCCGGAGATCACCTTCGTTCAAGATGAATCCATCGCTCGTGGCGCGCATATGCTCGATCTGCTCAATCAGATCAAGGGTGAGCGCCTGCCTGACACGGGCGATGACGCTTGACGCCGCCGCTGGCTCCCACCCTTGCCCCACTCCAGAGGGAGAGGGCCGGCGGCCGGGCGACCACGGGCGCCGCGCGCGGCCCGGGGGGACGGGGGGCGCGCCCCCCGTCTTCACTCGTTTACACGGGGAGATGCTAGCGTGAGGGACACAACGGGCGACGCTGGGAGCCGGGCCATCCGGCGCGAGCGCATGGCGGCGCTGCTCGCGGGCGAGGTGGATGCGACGCTGGCCGGGCGCGCGTGGGCGCTGATTGCGCGTGCGCAGCGCATTGTCCTGCTGGCGCATGAGAAGCCCGATCCCGACGCGCTTGGCTCGGCGCTGGGGTTGGCCTGGGCGCTGCGCCCGCTAGGCAAGCAGTGCGTGGTCGCGTGCGCCGATCCCGTTCCGGAGAACTACAGTTTCCTGCCGGGCCGCGAGGATGTCGTGACCGAGCTGCCCGACGAGCAGTTCGATCTCGTCATCGCGCTCGACGCGGGCGAGTTGTCACGCTACGGCGGACTGTACTGGCGCCATCGCGCCTTCTTCGACCATGCCACCCTGCTCAACATGGATCACCATGTCACCTCGGAGGGCATCGGCGAGTGCGCCATCATCGATGTCGCCTCGGCGGCCACCGCTGAGTTGCTGACGCTCTTCCTGCTCAATCGCGGCGTCGCGATCGGGCCGGAAGCCGCCGCCTGCCTGCTCGCGGGTATCATCACCGATACTCGCGCCTTCGAGTTTGACGCCACCACCGACCGCACACTGCTGGCGGGGGCGTATCTGGTCGCGTGCGGCGCTGTCCCCGAGGCGATCATCAAGCCGATGT
>VFSW01011808.1_pt1 | contig 12240 bp, 9 predicted proteins | sample 5358111 | NCBI WGS metagenome assembly VFSW01 (sample SAMN11554181, study PRJNA540505) | mine drainage metagenome | isolation source: sediment from site ElyBrook_90M | place: USA: Ely Copper Mine, Vershire, VT | collected 2017
GGATGATAGAGGTGCTGCGAGAAACGCCCTAGATTGTGTTCAAGAATAAAAACGCGGAAGAATTCCGGATTACGCACCTGCACCGCGATGTACCACGGCAACATGACGGCCAGGTAGACGGCGATGCCTGCCAGCCATAGAGTACGCCAGATCGCTCGCCAGTCGCGCTTGACCGCGACAAAGAGAACGATGATCACTGCGGACAAGGCCGGCGCGACCGGACCTTTCGCCAGCGTCCCCAGCGCCAGAAAAATGTAGCCTGCAACAAGGTAGAGTTTGCGGCCGCTCTCATACCATGCGTACCAGGCGAGCAGCGCGATGCCAAAGCAGGCGGCGAGCGGCATATCGGTCGCAGCCGCATGCGCAAATCCCACCATGCCAGCACAACTGGCCGTGATGAGCGCGCCGTCGAGTTCACTGCCCGGACGGAATTTCCTTAAAAAACAATAAACGGCGGCAACGAGCAGCGCGGCGTCCACTGCGGCAGGCAAGCGGGCCGCCTGATCACTGACGCCGGTGGCTACACGATACGACAGCATCGCCTGCCAGTAATACAGCACCGGCTTCTCCAACCACGTTTTACCCAGCAGCGTGGGCGTAACCCAATCAGAGCGATCGAGCATTTCGCGGGCGACTTGCGCGTAGCGCGGCTCATCGGCGCCGAGCAAGCCAAACGAGCCCAGACCATAGAAGAAAAGAAATCCGCAGAACGCTATGAGCAGCAGCGCATCAGTGCGTGTTTGGTGATTTGTTCTTGGCTTATCCATTTAATTTCGTCCAGCCGAAATCTGGGGCTGGGTGACCTGAACCTAGTTTTCAGGCGGTACGCGGCCCCGCCAGCACCCACAAACTGATTGCGGTCCAAAGGCCCTCGAGCGCGATAAAGCCGATCTGAAACGGATGCAGCGCAATCCAAAAGCGGAACCCGCCGCATGAAGAATGTTGTAGGCGGGGCAACGGGCGTTCACCCACCCTATCTGATGGCCAGCGTAGGCAACTAGAATGAGGAGCGCTCCGGGGAAATAAATCAGTTGGCGGGTCATGTCCATAGTTGGCTCGGATTCGGTGGCTCGGATTGCGTATGCTAACTGGGGCTCGTTGTCGACTCGTCCGCGGTGGATGTGGTTGCGTTCAACGCTTCGGGTTCCGCATGCAGGCGCTCGACAATTCGCGACACTGCTACCGCCAGAGGTCCATCGAGCGAACACCCGCTGGCACACTTATGACCGCCTCCGCCAAAATACTCAGCCACGGTCGAGACGTTCATTTCGCCCTTGCTCCGCAGGCTGATGCGATAGCGGCGGTCCGGAAGTTCGCGAAAGAAAACAGCAACCTGCACGTCGGCCATGGAAAGCGCATAATTGACCAAGCCTTCGCAATCCTCTTCCCGCGCGCCGAAGCGCTGCATCTGCTCCTGCGTCACCCAGATCCAAGCCAGCGGACCTTCGCGGTGCAGATTCGATAGCGCCGCGCCCAGCAGCCGCATCTTGGCCGTGGAATGCCCGAAATAAATCTGCCGCGCACAAAACGCGGGGTCCGCGCCGGCCAGTACGAGTTCACGCGCCACTGTGAAAGTATGTTCATTCGTGCCTTCGAACATGAACGAACCGGTGTCGGTCATCAGCGCCGTATAGAGGCAAGTGGCAATATCGCGATCGACGGGAACGCAAGCGAGGCGGGCGAGGCGGTAGACCAGTTCCGCGGTCGCCATCACACTCGAATCGATCCAGTTGATGTGCGCGAAATTCCGGCCGCTTACATGATGGTCAATGTTGATCAGGAAACATTGTTCGAGACCCTCGAGCAGCGTACGCCGCACGCTGTCGCACTCGAGCAGGATAACCGCGTCATTCGCAGGCACGGCGTCCGCCTGAATCGCGCGATCCGCGAAAGGAAGATTCTGATAAATACGCGGAACGCCGTCGTGCATGACCACGTCGGCCTCTTTGCCCATCGCGCGCAGGATCTGGCCGCAGGCAAGGGCCGAGCCGATGCCGTCTCCATCGGGCCGCGCGTGCGAGGTTACCACGAAATGGTGGCGCGCCCGAATCTCTTGTAGAACACGGTCTAGCATGAGTGTTCCAGCTTTTTTAGTTACCAGTTCCCGGTTCTCAGTTCTCAGGAAGAAGCCCAAAGCATTCACTGAGAACCGCGAGAACTGGAAACTATTTTTCAGGGCTGGGCTCGGTCTTCATTTTTTGGCCCGCTTCTTGGCTCGTCCCAGAAGCTCGTCCACCCGCCCTTCCAGCTGATCGGCACGATCAATCTGAAAATACAGCTCCGGAGGCTTGCGCAACCGCAACCGCTACGCCAGTTCATGCCGGACGTAGTTCCTGGCGGCCGCCAAGCCCTCGAGCGTGCGATCGGCCTCGGCTTCATCGCCGGCCACATGCACAAGAACGCGAGCAGAACGCGCGTCGTCGGCCATGACCACCGAGCTCACGCTCGCCAATCCGATGCGCGGATCGGCAAGTTCGCCTTCAAGGATGGTCTCGATCTCCTCCCGGATAGCCTGACTGAGCCGTCCGCGATGATATTTCTGCCCACGATGCTCCACGGCACACCTCGAAGGACGGGAAAACTGGTAAGAATATCAGAAAATAAGTGGAAGAGCGGCCCTTATCGGTCGCGTAACCGGCGCGGAAATCGAGCGGGTTGTTAAGTCCCGGGGATAGCTCTAATCAGAGGAACTCGACAAATGAATCCGTGACATCGGCGCCGGCATTGTTGGCGATGCGCGTGGCGGCGCACTCGACATTCTTCATCAGGCCATCCAGATAATCGCGGGAGTGCGAGACGCTGACTACGCCGATCGTCGCTTGATTCCAGAGCGGCCCTGGGTCGAGTTCAGCGACCGCAACATTGAAAGAGGAGCGAAGCCGGTCCTTCAGACTGCGCGTAACCTGGCGCTTATCCTTCAGCGATTGCGCCGCTTCGATCCGAATTTCAAGCGTGAGGAAAGCAATCATGAGCAATTCATAGCGTAACCTAAAGACGAACCGCAGAGACAGCCACCCCGGCCAGCCCAGCGAAGCGCGGCAGCCTCCGGAGTCCAATCTATGTCATTGCATCACAATGAGTTAACGAAGAATAGACTACCCAATCGGCTCCTGCCCAAAGTTTCCCGCCGTTCGCGATCTACTCGTGCTACACTAGAAATCGCTAAGTTTGACTCACAGTAAGTTGAAGGTCGGTACCGCCAACCAGCGCCACCCCCCTCTACAAGCAGCGAATCACCTCTAGCACATTTCAAGATTCAAGAATAGGAACATCAATGGCAGAACAAGGAACAGTGAAGTGGTTTAACGACGCCAAGGGCTACGGCTTCATCAGCCGTCAGAATGGCGAAGACGTTTTCGTGCATTTCTCCGCGATTCAGGCAGGCGGCTTCAAGAGCCTGCAAGAAGGCCAAACCGTGCAGTTCGACGTGACCAAGGGCCCCAAAGGCTGGCAAGCAGAGAACGTTACCCCCGTCTAGGTAACGGACAGCATCGCGAAGACAACGACCTCTAAGCGATAACAAAGTGCCCGGAATTCGCGAGAATCCCGGGCATTTTTGCGTGTGAGAGCGGTCCGGATTACTTTGCCGCAACCCCAGAACTCTGCAGCGCTCTCGCGATGGCGGCCATAAGGGCTTCGTTGTCCACCGGCTTTTGGAAAAACGCGTAGGCTCCATGTCCCAGCGCTCGATCCTTATTCACTCGCACTTCGCGCGCGGTGAGAACAATGATCGGAATACAGCATAGCTTTGGGTTCCTCTGAAAGCGCTCCATGATAATGAATCCGTCCCCAGCGGGCAGGCCCAGATCGAGCAGCACCAGGTCCGGAACATCTCTTAGAGCCATGTTGGTCGCGCTTAGCCCATCCACTGCGAAAAAGGTTTCGTAGCCGACCACCTTCAGCCGCATGTGCAGGGCCAGGCGCATGTTGCTGTCATCGTCAACGATCAAGATCTTAGGATTGCTCATCTGCCCTTGCTCCTTTTCTGATGGCTCGTGAAACCGCGCTCGTAATCTCAGCGGTCAATGCTTCGACATCTCGGTGCGTGCAGACCTCAACCTCTTGCAGCGCTTTCAGTCTCTGGCTCGACACATGGGTGATCATGTTGTCGGTCAGTTCGGCGCACCGTTTCATCTGCTGCCGGATTCGCCGAACCAGCAAGTCCGCTCCCCGCGCATCCGCCCCCGCCAGGATCGCGAACATCTCCCCTGTTGCCATGGAGCCTACCGACGGCAACACCACGTCTTTGTCAGGGAGACTGCAGCGTTGCAACAATTCGTTCAGTCTGGTTCGGGCTCTGCTCCATTGTTCAACCGCCGTGCCCGTGGGTTTGGGGGCCACGCTCACCAGGATCAGCGAGACCGCTCTACGTGCCGTCCCGTTTTCTATCAGCACCGGCCATAGAATCTTCTCCATCGAGTAGATGGGCAGCGTAAAGCTGAATGCGCTGCCTTGTCCCGGTTGGCTCTCCACCCAAATCTTACCCTTGTGACTTGACACCAGTTCCTTGCAAATGGCCAAGCCCAGACCCAAACCCTCATGCCCCTGATCAATGGAACACTCTGCCTGATAGAGGCGTTCAAAGACTCGCGCCTGCACCGGCTCGCTGATTCCGCATCCGTTGTCTTTCACGGTCACGATGGCGAAGCTGGATTCGCCGGGGGCGACGCCATACTCTACTTCCACGCGTCCCCCGGCCGGCGTGAACTTGAGCGCATTGCCGATCAGATTCAACAGAATCTGCAACACCCGATGCCGGTCCGCATACACCAGCAAGGGTTCGCCGACCTCTCGGTGGCGGAGACCAATGTTTTTTTCGGCCGCGGTCGCGCGCAGCATTTCGATTGCTTCCCGAACCGCATCCGCAAGCACTAGAGGGGAGCACGCCAGCTTCACTTTTCCCGCCTCAATGCGGGCTGTTTCGAGCAGATCATCAATCATGGTGCGAAGCTGATTTGCGCTCTTCAGGATGATTTCCAGAATCTCTTTCTGGTCGCGCCCGAGCGGGCCCGCAAGCCCGTCCAACAAGATCGTGGTGAACTGGTGGATACACGCCATGGGGGAGCGCAATTCATGGGAAACGTGGGAGAGTAGTTCGTCTTTCAGCCGGAGCTGCCGCTCCTTGCTTAGTCTTAGTTCTTTCTCGGCCCTCGCCCGTTCGCTCAGATCCGTAACTACCAGGCAGATCCCCTGCCCGGATTTTTCCAGAAGAATGCGGCTAAGCGACAGCTGCACTGGCAGCGTGGTCCTGTCATCCCGTAGCAAATGTGCTTCGGATCGCACGTCTTTCTGCGACGCCGATTCGACTAAATCCAGGAAGTCCTGCCGTTCCTCCTCACACAGCCTTGAGGCGAATGCCTTGCGCAGCAACCGCTCGGCTGGTAATCCTGCCATTTCACCAAGCCGCCGGTTGCAAAACAGAATCGTTCCTTCCGCGGACAGCGTAGCGACACCCTCGTTCATCCGCTCGGCCAGAATGTGGTAGGGCTCTTCTGGGTTCTGGAGTCGGAAGATCCGGCTGCCTTCGGGCCCTCCGACTGCCAGCGCATCCACCTCGCCGCAGTAGATGGCGTTCATGGTCGCTTCCAGTTCGGCCAGACGAGCCTGTGCCCTCTCCAATTCCCCGCGCTGGACCTGCCCGCATTGGCTTTTCATGGATGAAGGGACGAGAGCTTTCTGTTCTCGCGAATGGAAATGCGGCTTTCGATCAGAATCAGCGCGGGTGTGGCAATGCGTCGCAGTTTCCGCCGAGCGAGGGCGAGATCTATCTGAGCACGACATCGAGCCCCACCAGCACTCGTTCTGTGTTCGACAAGTCTCCAATGATCTTCTTCAGCGGCGGAGGGAGCAACCGCACCAGCGTGGGCACCGCCAGAATCTGGTCTCCGGCCGCCAGTTGGGGGCTTTCGAGAAGATCGATCACTTCGGTGTGGTACTTGCCCGGCAGGTGCTCGTCGCAGATCTTCTGCAGGTTGCGCAGGGCCGCTGTCGATCGTGCGGTTTCTCCCGCGATGTAAAGGCGCAGATTCCAAAGCTCCCCGTTCGCCTTCTGCTCTTTTTTCTTCCCGTCTTGTTTCGCCGTTTTCCGATTCATTCCGTGGATCCTCTCCTTGCCACTTCCGTCTTGTCCAGTCGCTTCCGCTTTTCTCACGCCCGCCGCGCTTTCAGGCGTGACCGTTGCTGTGCGCCGGGATTCGGTCCGCCTGGCGCGTGCGGCTCATCTGCACACGATCCAGGACGATTTGCTTTTCTCGCAACTCCATCTGCTTGGCGGCGCGCAACAAGCTCCGCTCCTCGCACGCGAATTCGGAACGCATCTCGGCAATCTGCGCTTCCAGTTGCTGGTGCCTTTGTTTCAGCTCGAAGTTCTTGTGCCGTAACTGCTCTTTTCGCTCGTCGGCTTCCGCCCTCTCCCTGGCTTCCTGCGCCACGCGCGCGGAACCGGTGAGGAATCCCGAAGGCCCGACGTAGACATCGAGCAGTTGGACTCCGTGGTTGGTGAGGACGAATTCGCGAATCTGGTTGGAGTGCGCCATGCCGCGCGACTTGAGCACGTACAGTCCGCGGTTGCGCTCGCCGTTGTATTCCAGGTTGCGCAACAGCAACCACGAATCCATTTGCGAAGAGACGCCCACTTCGCTCAATTCCGCCGAACTGTCGCCCGGCGTCAGGCTGGTGAACATGGCGGTAATCTGCCGGCCCTTGAGCATGTCGATCAGGCGCGTCACCATAGATTTCACCTCCGAGTGCGAGCCCACTGCGGCGAAGTTTGTGATCGGATCGATGACCACCACCGTCGGATCAAATGTGGTCGTGATGTCGTGAATTGTGACGAGGTGCTTTTCCAAGCCGAAGGTGCCCGGCCTGGCCGCATAAAACTGGAGCAGGCCGCGCCGCAGCCAGGGCTCAAGATCGATCCCGATGGAGAGCATGTTGCGCAGGACTTCGTCGGTGGATTGTTCGGAAGCCATGTAGAGCGCCCGCTCGCCGCGCTTACACGCCGCCTGGACAAAGTGTGCCGCCAGACTGCTCTTGCCGGTGCCAGCGCCACCCGAGACCAGGATGCTGGTGCCGCGGTAAAAGCCCTTGCCGCCGAGCATCGCGTCCAGGCGCGGAACGCCGCTGGAAAGTTTTTGGGTCGGCGCTTTATGCTCCAGCCTTAAAGAACTGAGAGGAAGAACTGAAAGGCCGGTCTTTCCGATCAGGAAGGGATATTCGCTGGTCCCGTGCAGCGTGCCCCGGTACTTGATCACGCGCAGCCGCCGGATCGAGGTCTGCTCCTCCACCCGATGATCGAGCAGAATCACGCAGTCGGCCACGTACTCCTCGATTCCTGCACGAGTCAGTTTCCCGTCGCCGCTCTCGGCCGTGATGACAGCCGTGACCCCGCGGGACTTCAGCCATTGGAATAGCCGCCGCAGTTCCGCACGGAGAATGTTGGTATCCGTGAACCCCGAGAACAGGGCTTCGATCGTGTCCAGAACCACGCGCTTGGCGCCGATCGCGTCGATCGCGTTGCCCAGGCGAATAAAGAGCCCTTCCAGGTCGTACTCGCCCGTTTCTTCGATCTCGCTGCGCTCAATGCGTACATAGTACAGAACCAGTTTCTTGCGGCCGCACAGCGCCGGAAGGTCGAAGCCCATGGAGGCGACGTTCTGGCTCAGTTCCTTGTCCGTCTCCTCGAACGCCATAAATACGCCAGGCTCGTTGTACCCGGTTGCGCCGCGCGCCAGAAACTCCATCGCCAGAACTGTTTTGCCACAGCCCGCTGTGCCGCACAGAAGCGTGGGCCTGCCCTTCGGCAGACCGCCTTCGGTGATCTGATCTAGTCCAGAAATTCCCGTGGGGCATTTGGGAATTCCACTCTTGGGTTCGCCCTTCTCGTACCGTCTTGACATCGCCGTAACTCCATCATTCGAGTCTTGAGTCTTCGACCCTACCGCTGCCTTGACCTTGGTTAGAAAATCGCAATTCCCGCCGGGTAAATTCTTGCTGGTGCGATCACAATCTGCGCCTCCCCGCTAGTGGCTGGGTGCGAGCACCTGTCGCATTCCTCGTTTCCATTAGACAATCTTAGGAAACGAGCGTTCTAATGAGGGGACTTAGCAACCGGGCGGCCAGAAGCAGGTTGGATCTTCGTGCGAAGGTGGTCGCCCCTTCAAGGCGGAGGTCAGGCGGAGACTTAGGGTAAGTCCTTGACTTACAAATACCTTACGGGTAAGTCATTTAAACTCAAAGACCTGGTGGGATTCCCGGTACTGTCCTAAACTTTTAGGACAGTACCGGATTCCCTCCTAAGTCTTTGATTCCAAAAGACCGAATGGAAAGGGGCCTCAGCCGACAGGTGTGATCTGAGAACCGAGAGCTGACAGCTAGATCTAAATCGGAGTCGATCCTTTAAACAGCCAGATCAGGTCGATGATCAGAATAATCACCACCATCAATTCCAGCACAAACGCTCGGCTCTGATGGAACTGGTCGACCATGAATCGGTAAAGCTCTTCGGCGGTATGAACCTTCTGGTTGACCAGGTCTTTGTAGTCCGTCACTCCGATTTTCGACGCAGCTACTTTATAGAGTCGCGCCGAGAACATGTCGCTGAGGAACTTGATGGCGTTATCGGCGCGCTCGGTCAGTTCGTCCACATCGAGCAGAACGGTGTGCAGGCGAGTGGCGCGCTTGGCGGTCCGCCAACGGGCCCAGATGCCGGTCGAGCCGCTGTCCATGAAGTCGTAAACGCTTTGCAGTTCGCGCGTCAGCAGTTCGTCGTAGTGGCGGAATTCGAGCAGCTGCGAGTTGGCATACTCGAGCAATTGGATCACGGTTTCAGCGCCGCTCGTAGTGTCATACAAGAACGCTCCATTCCAGCTGATCACGGCCAGGTCGTTCGGATAGTAAGAGATCTTCGACTGCATGATCTCCTGCTGCTCGCCATCGGAAAGCGGCATGTTTTCGCCGCGGACGATTTGCGCGATGCGTCCACCCTGGGCCGAGAGTAGTTCGGCCGCCGACGGATTACCGGCGATGTCGCGCACGTGAAACACGAAATAGTCTTCATGCAGCCAGCTTTCGTAGAGCTTAACCAGCGCAGGCTGAGCGCGCTCGATTTTCTGTTTGACGATTTTCTGCGCGAAACTGGTGAAATCCGTATCCCAGACCCAGCGACCGGCCAGGCGGACGAGCGTGTCCCAATCACCGGAAAACGGCAGCTCAAAGACCACGCTCAGCACGCCATAGTCGTAATACTTGATCGTCACATCAAGGCGTTCTCCACTTTCAAGCACCAGTGGTTCAACCGGTTCGACCACAGGAGGACGCTGGAAGCGGACGTATCCAGGAGCAGGATGCTTGAAACTGGCTTCCTGCCGGCGAGCTCCAAAGATGTCGCGGAGGGAGTCGAGTTTGATCTCTTCGCAGACGTCAAACTGGATCAGCACCAGCACCGAACCTTGCAGGGACTTGTTCTGGGCCACGACGGAGGATTCGCTCGGCGCTGCGGCCGTGAAGGTTGGATGTGCGGTTTCCATAGGATTTCAGCTTCCTTCGAGCTTTAGCGCGCATGCGGCTCGGTCCGAGGTACGACGAAGACCGAAAACCTCAACGGGAGCGCCTGCTGTCTCTAATCTATTGTCCCAGAAATTCAGGCGGGATGGGCATCGACCTAATGTATTTAGTATCAACACTTTACGATGATACACGCGGGAGCGATGGTTCGCGCCGACGTTCGCGGACAGGAGTGTCCGCGCCACACGGGCTTAGCGCTTCCTGGCGATCGCTAGCAGCAGCGCGGCTCCAGCCGCGATCCCGGCCACGGCCAGTCCCGTGCGCTTCATGGATTTCCGAATTGCCGCCTCGTGCGGGCGCACCCAGGCATCTTCGGGATAGTGCTGCGGAGCGTGATCGAACATCGGGAAGCCTTCCGGCGTTTCGGTGGCTTCGCGGAGGGCCATCTGCAGGACTTCGGCGAGGTGCATGGCGTGGCGGTCGGTTTCCTGGGCAATCTGCTCGCGGCAGCTGAAACCGTCGGCGACGATGAGCCAGTCGGTGGGAGCTTGCCGGACGGCGGGAAGAAGTTCGAGTTCTCCGATGGCTTTCGAGACGTCGTATTTCTCTTTTTCGAAGCCGAAGGCTCCGGCCATGCCGCAGCATCCGGGAGCGGGGGCGGTGAAGTCGACGCCCATGCGGCGTAGCACAGATTCCTCGGCGGTCATCTTCATGAGGGCCTTGTGATGGCAGTGACCGTGGACGAGCGCCCGACGCGCGAGTTTCGGGAGTGGAAAGTCTTTCGCGAATTGATCGAGGAATTCGCTGAGCAGAAAGACCTGCTTTGACAGAGCGCGGGCTCGTTCGTCGTTGGGGAAGAGGTTCGTGAGTTCATCGCGGAAGACGGATGCGCAACTTGGTTCGAGAACCACGATCGGAGTGCCCGCTTCAATTTCAACGTAGAGCTCGTCCATGATCTGCAGGAGCAAATGCTTGGCGCGGTCGAGCATGCCGACGTCGTAAAGCGGGCGTCCGCAGCAGAGGTGGGCGTGCGGGACGCTGACGTCGAATCCGGCGGCTTCGAGCACTTCGGCAGCAGCTTTGGCCGTCGAGGGCAAGAAATGGTTGTTGAACGTATCAGCCCAGAGCAGGACGGGAGTGCCACGACTCACATAAGGACGGACACCCTCGTCCGTCCCGCGAAGCGAAGCTCCGCGCTGCTCCCACCATTTTTTGAACGTCTGCGGGGCAAACGCGGGAATCCGGCGGTTCGAGTGGATTCGGCCCGCCAGCCTAGCGAGATCGCGCAGGCCGGGAAGCTGCGTCGTCAGATTCACCAGTCCGGGAAGTTGCGAGGCCGTTCTCATCCACAGATCGAAATTCGCCAGCGCAAGCGCATGCAGCGGACGCCGGTTCGTCTCGTAGTAGTGCGACAGGAATTCCGATTTGTAGGTGGCGACGTCGACGCCAACGGGGCAATCGCTCTTGCAGCCCTTGCAGGAAAGACAGAGGTCGAGCGATTCCTTGACGGCTTCGTTCTGCCAGCCGTCTTTGATCACGTCGCCTTTGGTCATCTCCCAAAGCAGGTGAGCGCGGCCACGAGTGGAGTGCTCCTCTTCGCGCGTGACGCGGAAACTGGGACACATGACTCCGCCTTCGTCGCGGCGGCACTTGCCGACTCCCACGCATCGTAGAGTCGCGGCGGCGAGGCTACCGTGGTCGTCGGGAAACTTGAAATGTGTTTCTGGCTGCCACGGATCGTAGGCCGCGCCAAGCCGCAGGTTCTCGTCCAGACGATACGGATCGATCAGCTTGCCAGGATTCATTTTCCAATCGGGATCCCACAACGACTTGAACTCGCGGAAGGCCTGCATGAGTTCGGGCCCAAACATCTTGGGAAGAAGCTCGGCGCGAGCCTGGCCGTCTCCGTGCTCGCCGGAGAGCGAACCGCCGTAGCGGACGACGAGGTCGGCGGCCTCTTCCATGAACTGGCGGAATTTACGCACTCCTTCTTCGGATTCGAGATCGTAGTCCATGCGCGTATGCACGCAGGCGTGGCCAAAGTGCCCGTAGAACGAACCGTCATAGTGGAAGGCCTGCATCAGACGGCGCAGCTCGCGCAGATACGCACCGAGTTTTTCGGGCGCCACCGCGGAATCTTCGAAGCCTTCCCAGCGCAGCGGTTCGCCAGGGACATGCGACGTTACGCCGAGACTCGACTCGCGGACATCCCAGATGCGCCGAGCCAGGCGGGCATCGGTAAAGAGCTGCATGTTGGGCGGAATCGCAGAACGGTCGAGGACTTCCATCAGGTGACGCGCGTGGGCTTCGGCCTCATCGGCGGTGCTGGCGCCGAATTCGACCAGCAGCCAGCCAGCGCCTTCGGGAAGCAGAGCCAAGCCTTCAAGGTTCACGCCCTTACGGCGGCTGGCGTTGACCATGATGTCGTCAAAGCCTTCGAGACCGATGGGACGATGTTCCATGATCTGCGGGACGTGATCAGCGCAGATGTAGATATCAGGCCATCCGATGACGAGCAGAACGCGCGACTGTGGACTCTCGACCAGGCGGCACGTCGCTTCGAGAACTGTAACGCACGTGCCTTCGGAACCGACCAACGCGCGCGCGACATGGAAACCGCTTTCGGGGAGCAGGTAGTTGAGGTTGTATCCTGAAACGCGGCGCGGGATGTTGGGGAACTGTCGGCGAACCTGCTCGCCGTAGCGGTCGGCGAGCGACTTGAGTCCGGTGTAGATT
>VFSW01011809.1_pt1 | contig 12240 bp, 10 predicted proteins | sample 5358111 | NCBI WGS metagenome assembly VFSW01 (sample SAMN11554181, study PRJNA540505) | mine drainage metagenome | isolation source: sediment from site ElyBrook_90M | place: USA: Ely Copper Mine, Vershire, VT | collected 2017
CTGCAGGCCCAGTTCCTCCCCGGTGGGTCGGGTTTGGTTTCACCGTTCATGGCGAAGCCTGGGCGTGAACGTTATGCGAATTCGCGGTGTCTGTCCATTCCTTTCCCACCCCGCAGACAGGGGTCGATAAACAGAAATTCCAAATTCCCGGAAATTACCGAATTCGGATGTCTGGTTTCAGTTCTGGTGCGTTTTTTTTCAAAGAGACTTTAGTCGGCGGACAGCACCAGTCCGGCTCCGGGGAAGGCCGACGGAGTCCCGGGTGGGGCGAAGAGCGAGTTGCGAGGGCGTGCCGCCCGGAATGAGCCCCTGTGCCAGCTGTGCTGGTATACTTTCGCAAGGGTTCCGGAGTGGGCAATTGGCATGCGCATCTCCGCATTGATTCGTGTATCGGCCTTTGGGCAATCACCGGAAGTCAGTTAAAGATGGCTAGAGCGAAACGTTCAGGACGCCAGCCGGCGGGATTGTGGCGGGCATTCCGCTGGGTCCTGCGTGCCCTTCTGCTTCTTGTGGCCGCCGATCTGGTCTATCTCGCCAGCCTCTGGCCGAACTGGCAGCAGCTTGAGCACGGCGCAATCCCCGAAACGCGCTTCATGCGCCATTATCTGTCGGTGCGGTCAGCCAACCACTGGCCGCGCATGCGCTGGGATCCAGTGCCCTTATGGGAGATTCCCGGGTATCTGCAGCGTGCGGTCATTGTCGCGGAAGACAGCCGCTTTTATGAAGATGACGGATTCGATTTTACCGCCATGCGCGATGCGTTCGAGTACAACCTCAGGAAGGGGCGCATTGTCTATGGTGCCAGCACGATTTCGCAGCAGACCGCAAAAAATCTGTTTTTGACTCCGTCACGCACTTTCCTGCGCAAAGGGAATGAAGCGCTGCTCACCTGGGGACTGGTGCATCACCTCGGCAAGCGCCGGATACTGGAAATCTACCTCAACACTGCCGAATTCGGACGCGGTATCTACGGGGTCGAAGCGGCCTCCCAGGCCTATTGGGGGATACCGGTATCGCGGATTTCCCTAGTCCAGGCCGCTCAACTCGCGGCGTCATTGCCCAGCCCGGTCCGGAACAACCCAGCGCACCGTGGTGCGTTTTTCGTGCATCATTTCCGGAAGATATTCAACCAGCTGGTTCGCCTATATGGCGGGCCATCAGAAAGCCCGAATCCGGGGATGAAAGCCCAGAATCTGACCGGACCAGCAAACTCCGTCCCGGCAGGGATCCCGGCTGTCAGGAGTCCACATGCGATTTAGACCGTAGCGATCCACACTCCGTGCACCTGCAGCGTTCGACAGGTTATAATCCGGCCAATAAGGCCGTTTATAAATCAGCAAGGGACAATTTCTGAACTTCCAGGATCTCATACTGGCACTGCAGCGGTACTGGGCCGATCAGGGCTGCATCATGCTTCAGCCCTACGACATGGAGATGGGAGCCGGAACCTTCCATACGGCCACATTTCTGCGCGCACTGGGGCCGGAACCGTGGCGAGCCGGTTATGTCCAGCCGTCGCGACGCCCTAAGGACGGCCGCTATGGCGATAATCCAAATCGGCTGCAACACTACTATCAGTTCCAGGTGGTACTTAAGCCATCGCCCGACAACATTCAGGATCTGTATCTCGGGTCTCTGAGGACGCTAGGCATTGATACCCGGGTGCACGACATCCGGTTTGTGGAAGACGACTGGGAGTCGCCCACGCTCGGTGCCTGGGGTCTGGGCTGGGAGGTTTGGCTGGACGGCATGGAGGTGACGCAGTTTACCTATTTTCAGGAGGTTGGGAGCCTGCCCTGCAAGCCGGTGCTCGGCGAGATCACCTACGGTCTTGAGCGACTGGCCATGTACCTTCAGGGTGTCGACAGTGTCTACGATATCGAATGGACAGACGGCGTCAACTACGGTGATGTGTACCACCAGAACGAAGTCGAGCAGTCGCGCTACAACTTCGAGCACAGCAACATCAACTGGCTTTTTCAGCAGTTCAACGACTACGAATCCGAGGCGAGGCGCCTCATGGCCGAGAAGCTTCCGCTGCCCGGCTTCGAGATGGTCATAAGATGCTCCCATACGTTCAACCTTCTGGACGCGCGCGGCGCCATTTCTACAACAGAGCGTGCAGCCTACATCGGGCGTGTGCGTGCCTTGGCTCGTCTTGTGGCGCAGAGCTATTTCGAGTCGCGCCAGGCGCTCGGCTTTCCCCTGTTGAAGCAGGCGCAGCGGAATAATACATGAGCGCAAGATCTGCGAAGACGAAAGGGCATCGCGCTTCTCCGCGCCAGGCCGGCGATACCCTGCTTGTCGAACTGCTTACCGAGGAACTTCCACCTAAGGCGCTCCAGCGACTTGCCGAGGCGTTCGCAGCCGCGGTGATGGAAGGCCTGGGCCGGAATGCCCTGTTGCGTGCTGACAGCACACAGCAGGTGTTTGCGACGCCCCGGCGCTTGGCCGTGCTCGCTACCGGCGTGCTCGGGAGACAGCCAGATCGCGTTGTCGAGCGCCGCGGCCCCTCGGTCAGCGCCGGCTACGATCCGTCAGGCAAGCCCACAGCCGCATTGAGCGGGTTTGCCAAGTCATGCGGCGTTGATCCGGGCAGTCTCGAGCGCCACAGTGGTGAGAAGGGTGAATACTTCGTGTATCGCTCGAAACAGAAGGGTGAACCGCTGGCGCGGCACCTGGCGGCAATCGTCGAGACGAGCCTTAAAAAATTGCCGGTCGCCAAGCTTATGCGCTGGGGTAGCGGCGAGGTCGAGTTTGTGCGGCCGGTGCACGGTCTTGTCATGATGCACGGCGCGCGCGTTGTTGCCGGAAGGGTTTTCGGGCTGCGAAGTGGCAACGTGACTGCCGGACATCGTTTTCTCAGTCGCGGCGAGCTGACCATTCCTCATGCCGGACGCTATGCTGATACGCTGCGTCGCAGGGGTCATGTCATCGCCAGCTTCGCGGAACGCCGCAGCGAGATCGAACACAAGCTGCGCGCAGCGGCCGGAAAAATCAGGAAAGGAACGCTGGTTCTGGGTGCTGACGGAACGATGGTCCAGTTCCCTGGTCACGAATGGGGATTTGCGGCAGAGGAGGTCATCCGCAATAACGCTGAGCTGCTGAATGAGGTTGCGGCCCTGGTGGAATGGCCGGCCATCTATGCGGGTCAGTTTGATCCGGATTTCCTGAGCGTTCCCATCCCCTGCCTTGCGTTGAGCATGCAACACCACCAGAGATATTTTCCGTTGGTCCATGAACAGGCGGCCGGGGGGATGTTGCCGCGGTTCCTGGTGGTTAGCAACATGGAGACCCGTGCACCCCGGCACATCATCCACGGTAACGAGCGCGTGCTTCGGGCGCGGCTGAGCGACGCCAGATTCTTCTACGAGCAGGACAGGAAGACCAGGCTCGAAGACCGGGTTTCGAAACTTGCCGGCGTGGTTTATCAAAACAAGCTGGGCAGTCAGCTCGAGCGCGTACATCGTCTGGAGAAGCTGGCGGGCGAGATTGCCGGACGCCTTGGAATGCCGGATTCGGATAGATGCGATGTAGAACGTGCGGCACATCTTTGCAAAGCCGACCTGTTGACCGAAATGGTCGGAGAGTTTCCGGAGTTGCAGGGCTATATGGGCGCTGACTACGCCCGGCATGACGGTGAATCGGCCAGTATCGAACAGGCGATCCGAGGACACTATGCGCCGCGCTTCTCGGGAGACCGGTTACCATCCACGCCGGCCGGCGTGTGTCTGGCGCTGGCGGACAAGCTCGATACCCTGGTCGGCATCTACGGTGTGGGGCTTGTCCCTACCGGCGACAAGGACCCGTTTGGATTGCGGCGGCAGGCGCTGGGCATAGTGCGCATTCTGGTGGAGCGCTCCCTTGCGCTCGACCTGGGGGAGCTGCTCATGCTGGCGCGCGGCTACTTCGACCCGAATGTCATTTCCGAGGGTGTGGTGCAGGATCTTCATGGGTTTCTGCTGGAGCGGCTTAAACCCTATCTGCGCGACAAGGGGTTTCTGCCCGACGAGATCGATGCAGTTCTCAGTCTGGGTTTGACACACCTCGATCAGGTAATGCCGCGCCTTGAGGCCCTCCAGGCTTTTCGGCGCCTGCCCGAGGCGGAGGCGCTTGCAAGCGCAAACAAGCGTATCCGCAACATTCTTCGCCAGGCCGGTGGCGGGCTCGCTGGCCGCGTCGAGGCGGGGCTGCTGACCGAAAGCGCGGAGCAAAGACTGGCGCAGCAGATGGGCTGGCTGCGCTTGGAGGTTGAGGATCTGATCGGGCTTGGTGCTTTCACTGAAGCGCTCAAACGGCTGGCGGGGCTGCGTACCGTGGTCGACGAGTTCTTCGATCAGGTAATGGTTATGGCCGAGGATGTTCGTGTACGCGACAATCGCCTCGCGCTGCTGAACGAACTCAGCAGCCTGTTTCTCGGTGCCGCGGATATTTCGAAGTTGCAGGTCCGGCAACAGGTGTGAGGCGTGACGAAGTGCGAGGTGCAATGCGATGAATCCGGATTCTTACCAGGACATGCTTGCGGCAGTCCAGACTTTTCACGACAAGCACCGGTTCCGCGAGAGCGGCGGGGAGGACCTTGTCTACCGCGTGGCACTCATGGCAGAAGAGCTTGGCGAAATTTCCGCCTGCGTCACCAAGGGCAAGAGCACCGAGGCGCTCGCGGAAGAGGTGGCGGACCTGTTCATTTTGGTGCTGGGAACCGCAATCAGTGCCGGGTTCGACCTGCGTCAGGCGTTCTGGGACAAGATGGGTAAACTTGAGTCGCGCCAAAGCCGCATGATCAACGGACGTATACGTGTTTCAGAATTCCGTGACTAGGCCGCGGATCGGCTTCCTGCCGGGATAATACCGATGATACGGATGTGCGACGCTCGTCCGGCAGGCGCGAATGGCTGTGTCGGACCGAATTCTCTCCCGTTGGGTGTTGTGACCGTCGGCGGTGACTGCGTTTGCGCGTTGCCGGCGGTGATTTCGCCGGCTGGCCTCGGTGCGGAGGCCACTCTGGGTACGACCGAATGAAACTCGTCATTTTAAGCCGTGATGGTGTTATCAACAGGGCTCTTGCCGGCGGCGTCCAGCAGCCGGATGACTGGGCGCCGCTACCGGGCAGCCTGGAGGCGCTGGCGCGTCTGCAGCGCGAAGGTTACCGGGTGGTAGTTGCGACCGCTCAGCCAGGCGTCGCAGGCGGGGTGCCACAGATGGAGATGCTCAACCGCATTCACGTGCGCATGCTTGAGTCGGTCCGGAACAAGGGCGGGCAGGTCGATGCGGTTTTTGTGTGCCCCCATTCCGCTGATGCGGGCTGTCGCTGCCGGCCGCCTTTGCCTGGTTTGTATCAGGAGATTGCCGAGCGATTCAAGATCAATCTGTCGTCGGTTCCTGCCGTGTGCGCAACTGGGGACGAAGCGAATGCGGCAAAAGCAGCTGGAGCGCAGCCGGTGCTGCTGGGAAGCGCCGACCGGAGGCAGGCCGGCCCGGCAGAGGATTTCGACAGTCTCGGCGCCTTCATCGACTCTCTTATCGCCGGATGGGGTGCGGATTGATATGCTTGCGCTGCGCTCGTTACTGTTCAACATTCTCATGTTCTCCACCGTCGTTGTCTACGCCATCCTCAGCCTGTTCACGGCGCCTTTTCCAGCGCTGACACGGTACCGGTTCATAAGCCTCTGGGCACGGTTGCAAGTCTGGCTGTTAAAGGTGGTCTGCAATCTGACCTATCGGGTTGAAGGGGAAGAGAACCTGCCGAGCGGTCCGGCGATAATCCTGGCAAAACACCAGTCTTCGTGGGAAACACTGGCCTTCCAGATCATTTTCCCGCCCCAGGTCTGGGTGCTCAAGCGCGAGTTGCTTCTGATTCCGTTTTTCGGCTGGGGGCTCGCCCTGACGCAGCCGATCGCCATCGACCGCGGCGGCGGTTCGCGCGCACTCGAGCAGATCGTCAAGCAAGGCCGCAAACGTCTGGATAGCGGTCGCTGGGTTGTGGTATTCCCGGAGGGCACGCGCGTCGGCCCAGGGCAGAACAAGCGGCATGGGATCGGGGGCTCGGTGCTTGCAGCCGAGACCGGCTATCCGGTTGTGCCCGTGGCGCACAATGCCGGCTCATTCTGGCCACGGCGGGGGTTTATCAAACGGCCCGGCACGATCCGAGTCGTCATCGGGCCGGTGATTGACAGTCATGGCAGGTCAGCACAGCAGATACGGGACATCGCGGAACAATGGATGCGCCAAACCATGACCAGCCTGGAGAACCACCCCGGGCACGGCCGACAACCGTCCCGGCCAAAGGAAGTCGCCTAGTCCCGGTGCTGGTTTTTGTCCCGGGATCCTCCGTCCGCGTCCCCGGAATGCTCCGGGCCGGCCGCCAGATGCGCCAGGGTCGCAAACTCCGCCAGGCTCAGCGTTTCTGCGCGTCGGGGCGGGGCGATTCCCGCCCGCTCGAACAGTTCCGGACGCACCAGGCCGCCGACGCTGTTGCGTAGAACCTTGCGTCGCTGGGCGAATGCCGCGAGCACGATTTGCTGAAAGCGGTTGGCATCATCTACGACCACCGGAGCCTGCCGGTACGGTGTCAGGCGAACTACTGCAGACTCGACCTGCGGGGGGGGCGAGAAGGCGCTGGCCTGTACGCTGAACAGCCGCTCGACATGGCAGCGCCATTGGACCTTCACACTCAGACGTCCATAGTCTCCGCCGCCCGGTGCCGCAGCCAGACGATCCACAACCTCCTTTTGCAGCATGAACAGCATGTCCTGTATGCATGGGCAGGCACCGAGCAGGTGAAACAGCAGAGGCGTAGAGACGTTATACGGAAGATTGCCGATGAGTCGCAGCTGCTTTCCGGACAAAGCCAGGCGACAGAAATCGAACTTCAGCGCGTCAGCCTGGTGGACGTCCAGGCGGTGTTGGAACATTGCCTGCAGGTACGACACCAGGTCACGATCAAGCTCGACGGCATGCAGGGCTTCAACGCGCGCCAGCAATGCGTGCGTGAGCGCTCCTTTCCCTGGTCCGATTTCAACGATCTGGTCATCCGGTCCCGGATCAAGCTCATCGATAATGCGCGCGATTATGCCGCTGTCACGCAGAAAGTGCTGTCCGAAGCGTTTGCGATGGCGGTGGTCTGGCGTCATCGATTTTCGCGGAAGGACAAGGGAAGCCGGCGTAGCCTGGTCATCGTCTGATGCCGCGTCCGGCCAGGGTCCGGGCCATGGCCAGCGCGGCACTCATGCTGGAGGTGTCTCCGCCTCCGCTGGCGGCCAGTTCGAGCGCGGTGCCGTGATCGACCGATGTGCGCACGAACGGTAGCCCCAGGGTGACGTTGACGGTGTTTGCGAAGTCGTGATGCTTCACCACCGTAAGACCCTGATCGTGATACATCGCGAGGACGGCGTCCACGCCCTGCAGTTGTGACGGAATGAACGCCGTATCCGCCGGGACCGGGCCCCGCAGGCGCATCCCCAGGCGAGCGAGTTCGCGGACAACGGGGCCGATGACCTCCACTTCTTCGGAGCCGAGGTGCCCACCTTCACCCGCATGCGGGTTCAGGCCACAAACCAGGATCATGGGATCCGGTATGCCGAAGCGCTCCCTGAGGTCGTGGTGCAGGACCGTCAGCACGCCCGACAGCCGCTCGCGGGTAATCAGCGGACTGACCTGCACGAGCGGGACGTGAATTGTAACCAAGGCCACGCGCAGATCAGGACATGCGAGCATCATCACCGGCTGTGCGGCACCACTGAGCTTGGCGAGCATCTCGGTATGCCCGGTGAACGGGATTCCGGCATCGTTGATGATGCCCTTGTGAACCGGACCCGTCACCAGCGCATCGAACTTGCCCCTCAGGCAGCCGTCGACGGCGGTTTCAAGCGTCTTGAGCACGTAGGCGGCGTTGGCGATATCCAGGCGGCCCGGCTCGACCTGACGCGCGGCGGGCACGGGCAGGATAAAACGGCGTGCCTCGGTACCGGCATGTCCGCCCCAGGCATCGAGCCGCAGATCCAGGCCGAGCTGTGCGGCCCGCTGTTCAAGGACCTGTGGGTCGCAGATCAGAACTTCATGCACCAGCGGACGAGTCTGCGCCAGTTTTACGCACAGGTTCGGGCCGATGCCTGCAGGCTCTCCGGGGGTGATGGCAAGTACCGGCAGCCTAGCCATATATCCTGGACGCAGGTCGGCACTGCCGGTCCACCGCTGCCACCGCTCAGTTGAGACTCTTGTCGAGATATTCGACATAGGCTTCGGCGCGTAACTGCCGCACCCACTGCTCATAGCGTTCGGCCGCCTTGCGCGCATGAATCTGTTCGCGCGCGTTTGCTTCGTTCAGTTCGTTGGTTACGTCCTTGACTCGGCGCCCCAGGACCTCGATGAGATCGAAACCGCCTGGGACGCGCACCGGTTCGCTGATCTGGTCCACTGCCAGGGCATCCATGGCCTTCTGGAACTGCGCGCCCAGCTGACCCGGGCTGACCCAGCCAAGATCGCCCCCATTCGGGGCGGAAATCGGGTCCTGGGAGTCTGCCTTGGCAAGGGCGCTAAAGTGTACGCCGTTCTCGATGCGGGAGCGTAGCCGCTCCAGGCGCATGCGTGCCTCCTCGGGCGAAACGAGCGCATTGGTCCGGATCAGAATATGGCGCACGTGGGTCTGGACAATGGTATGTGTCTGGTTCCCGCCACGACGCCCATTGAGTTTCAGGATATGAAAGCCGTTGGCACTGCGCAGCACCCCGCTGATGTCCCCCGGCTGCATTTTCCTGAGAGCGTTCACGAACAGCTGCGGCAACTGGCCGGATTGTTTCCATCCAAGGTTACCGCCCTTCAGCGCGCTCTGTCCCTGCGAGTTGGCGATGGCAAGCTGCTCGAAGTTTGCGCCTGCCCGCAGCTGCTTGAGCAGGTTATCCGCCTTCTGTTGGGCCTTCTGGATCTCTGCCGGTGTCGCCCTGTCCGGTATGGCGATGAGAATATGGGAGATGTTGTATTCGGTGGTTCCGCTGTGCTTGGCCTCGCTTGCCAGAAAATTTGCGATTTCGGCCTGTGAAACGGTCACGCGATCGTTGATTTCCCGGTTTATCAGTCTCTGGATGATCATTTGGTTGTAGATCTGCTGGCGGAATCGCTTCGGCTCGATCCCCTCCTTTGCCAGAGCCTTATATAGGGCGGGAAGGCTGAGATGATTGCGGGCAGCGATGTCTTGCAGCGCCCCGTCGAGGCGAGTCTGGCTGATCTTGATTCCCGCGCGCTTGGCGATCTGCAGCTGTAGGTGTTCCAGTATCAGGTGCTTGAGCACCTGTTTGCGCAGTACGTTCTCGGGTGGTGCCTCGATATGCTGCGCCGCGATCCTGTGTTCGACGTCCCTCAAGCGGCTGTCAAGCTCGCTACGGGTAATGACGTCGTTGTTGACGACCACGAGTATGCGGTCGACCACCTTTATCGCAGGGGTGGCGGCCGGTGAGGCAGGAGGCCGAGTGTTGCCGAAGCTCATGGCCGGCAGGATTGCGAGGACCAGTGCCAGCAGCGCCGGCCATGCACGGTTCAGCGGACGGCCGAGCGACCGGGATGTGGAGCTGCGGGGGGATTGATTTCGCTGCCTGTGCATATCGGTGGTTACGGTCCGGCATTCTCCGCGGACGCGCGGCTTCTGCTCAAACGTGCTGACATGATTCCCTAGGATATCATGATCTGACGGCGCTCGCCGCACGTGGATAGCGTCCATTTCCCTTGGTTTGTGTAAAGCGCCATTGTCCCCCCGGGCGGCTGCCTGCCCCGGATGCCGGGATTGGTCGCTATTGGAAGATGAACTGACCCTGTTGCAGCGGGCTTTGCATGGGGGTGCCCAGCTTCCCGAGCCCGGTAAGTTCCAGTTCGAAGATCACCGCATTGTCGGCGACCCCTGTCGCCAGGATGAGATGCTGTTTGACAATACGGATGGCCCAGCAGCAGCTTCGGTACTGCAGCCCGAAGTAGCCTTGCAGGGTGCGGTGGTCGAACTGGGAATAGTTCCAGCGCGCCAGACCGGTCCAGCGCGATGACAGCGGCCATTGGGCCGAAATGTCGCTCTGCAATTCCTGCCCTCGGGAGTAGCGGTATCCGATGTTGACGATGCTGTCGCGTGCGGGATGGTACTGAACAAGAAAATTGCCCTGCTGGTTCGTATCGCTGTGGCTGTCCCATTCGAGACCGCTGCGAAGATACCAGTTCTGGCTCAGACGTGCCCGTATCACGCCGACGCTGTTGGCAGAAGCGGCTGCAGCGCTGGAAGCAAACGGGGGTGGCAGCGTTATGAGCGGTTGGCGAATATTGACGATTCGCCCGATGCTGAGCCGCAGGTGCTGGATTCCTGTATCTGTCTCGAGAAACCTGCTGGTGAGGGCAAAGACAAAGCGATCCGCATCCCCGACGCGATCCGCTCCCACAAAGCGGTTATTGCGGAAAAGACTATCGAAGCTGAAATCGGGCGCACCGGTATCGAACAGTGGCAAGGCACTCTGGTTGCGGTAAGGAACGTAGAGATAGTAAAGCCGCGGTTCAAGTGTCTGGGTATAGGCTGTGCGATCCAGGCTCAGCGGTCGATCGAATTTCAGTCCGGTATCCAGGCTAAAAGTGGGCAGGGTGCGTTGCGGCGTGGTATCGGCAGGAGCCGGGACACCGTTCCCGCTCAGAACGTAGCCGGTGTACCGCATTTCCACCTTCGGGATGAGAAAGGCGTAGGAGTTTCGTAACGGCAGACTGATTCCTGGGCGTACGTCGAGCCGCTGTCCGACGACGCTGTCACTGCGCTGAAAATAATCCCATTCGCCCCGCAACTGCAGATGCAGCGAGTTCGGAGAACTCGGGGAGTTGGCGGAAATCCACAGCTGGGGCAATTGTTTGTAGGGTTGGTCGATGGTCGGGATTGTCGGATCCAAGTTCTGGTACCCAGTCAGGGCTCCGCCGAACTGCCAGATGGGACCGCCATAGGTAAGCTGAAGCTGGCGCGGCAGGTAGGTCTGTGTCGCATAGGCAGTGCCCTGGTCCAGATCGGTGAAATAAGTCTGGTCAGACACCCATCCAAGGTTGGCCGATGCGCTCCAATACGGGGAAAGTGTCTGATTATGATTCAGAAAGGCGGCCGAACGGTCCGTTCCGGTCGTCTGATCATGCGGAAGATATTCAAACTGGGCGGTGCCTGAGTAGCTGGCCCCAAGGTAGCGGAACTGGTTCTGCAGCTGGAGGCCGTGTTTGCTCATCTGAACCGGCGTGACGGTCAAATCGTAGTTGGGCGCCAGGTTGAAGTAATACGGCGCCGAAATGAAGGTCCCGAGCGTGGTCGAATTGCCGAAGCTCGGCGGCAAAAAGCCGGACTTACGCTTGTCGGTGAGCGGAAAGCTGAAATATGGCACGTAGAGGATGGGCACGTGCATGAAACGCAGGGTCACGTTATGGGCAGTGCCCACGCTGGTTGCCTTGTCGAGCTCGAGATGCGTGCCGCTGAGTACCCAGTCGTCGTTGCCTGGAGGGCAGGTGGTATAACGCATGTCCTCAAGCTGCAGCTTGTTGTTTCCGGAAAGACGAATGGTCTTGGCTGTACCGCGGGCCCCGTTGCTGGCAATGTGGAAGCGTGCCGAACTGGTATATCCGGTTTCGTGACCCAGATTGTAATTCAGGATGGGGGTGCGGATGATGTCCCCTCCGTCGCTTCTCAGGGTGATGTGGCCCTCGGCGTGCACCCGATTGTTGCGCCGGTCGTACGTGAGCCGGTCGGCGCCGATACATATGTTGCCGCGGCGCAGCGCGACATTGCCGGTAAAGGTGCTTGTGTCGTTGAGCCTGGCTACTGCCCGGTCGGCGTCGATGTAGATCAACGCGTTCGGGCCGTTCGGCGCGGGCTGAACAGCGCCGGGGATGCCGGCATTTTGCGGGCGGATCTGGGGACAGCCGGGCATGGAATCCACGGCCTGTGCCCCGAAGAGAGGCTCAGCAGCCAATAAAGCCACGCACGCCATGCACCACTTCAGGGGGGTACGAGGCATCATTCGGAGGCGATTTTTGTATGGCCATAAAATCGCATAGAATCGGTGCCCCATCAAGCAGCACGGCATCTTTAATTCAGCAGGCACCGGTTCCTGCAGATGCCGGGCGCATCTTGCGCCATGAACAGGTGAAAATTGGACGACAGATTAGAGGTGCTCAAAGACTGGGTTGTCTCGACTCTCGGAAGAGTCGATTGTGACATCCGTGCGGCATCGGCGGATGCCAGTTTCC
>VFSW01011810.1_pt1 | contig 12239 bp, 10 predicted proteins | sample 5358111 | NCBI WGS metagenome assembly VFSW01 (sample SAMN11554181, study PRJNA540505) | mine drainage metagenome | isolation source: sediment from site ElyBrook_90M | place: USA: Ely Copper Mine, Vershire, VT | collected 2017
TTAACAGCGTACACCGAAGTTTCGTCCAGGGTCATTTTGTCGTGGAGACCTGTACGCGCCGAGTTGAAGGCGACGTTCAGATTCTTCGTTTCGCTGTTACCAGCCGTGACGGCAAAACCCAGATTCACGCCGCCAACCCAGCCTTCACCCCAGCCGGGATGCAGGCTCTTCTGGTAGGCCGCTTCTTCGGCAGGACTCCGAAGCAGCGTCACCGAAGCCTTCGGCGCCTCTACCGGACCGCCTGTCTTGGTCGTCACCACCACATTGTCGCCATTCGTTGTAACCGGACCCACCGCCGTCCTGCCGCCCAGACTTACGTTCAAGTCGCCCGTGGAAGCCAGGCTTTGAATCGCATCGAACTTCACGGTTACATCCCCGGCATAGTCAGTTTTGATGACCAGTTCTTTTCCATCGGACTTGATGATTGACCCCGTCAGTTTGTCGCCATTCTTCAGAACTATCTGGTCGGCAAGAGCCGGGATCGCCAGTAACAAAATTAGACCGACTGTGAATTGCTTACGCATAGCACATCTCCTAGGTGTTTTGGACCCCGAATGGGTATCAACTTCAGTATTTTGGAGTAAACAGAGCAGCAAAAGAGGTGGGCGCAAAGGCTCCATGCCACCACAAACCATCTCAGTCTGTGGAATTAGAAATTATATCGAGCGAGCGAGGACTTGTCATGTAGGCCAGCAGGAATGACTGCAGAATCAGGCTTTGTTTTCCGGCTTGGCTTCGGGCTTAGCGTCAGCCTTTGTATCAGCGGGGGCGTCCTTCATCCCATCTTTCAGGGCGCGAATCCCCTCGCCCAACCCCTTACCCAACTCAGGTAATTTCTTGGGACCGAACACCAGCAATGCAATAAAAAAGATCACCAGCAGGTGCATCGGTTGAAAAAGACCTTCAAACATAAAACCTCCGGAACGACGTGCACTCGAAACGACCCGAACACAGCACCACTTTGTAGTGTACCGCAACTGATTAGGCCCGGTCTGCTTCAATTTCGGCAGTGTGCAAACCAGGGATGGGATGACTGTTGAAATTACTTTGGTGACCTATCGGCGATCCCTTCGCCGGACTATTTTGGCCACAGGGCAATTCTCGCGCATTCACACCGCTGGAGGGCTTCGTGAAACGTTGTGTTCTAAAAGGACTTTTGCTGCTACTGGTGGCAAGTCCATTGCAAGGGGAACAGACTCCAGTGACCACCGTGTCCGATACCATTTTTCTCTGGCTGGCGGCGGGACTTTCCAGCACACGGATTCAGCGCCTGACCCAAACGACTGACGAGGCGCGAACTCTTTCCTGCCACGCAACCCTGCAATGCACCCGCGCCCTGGAAAAGGCCGGGGCCGAATCAGCCCTGATTCAATCCATCGCGCGTCAAACTGCAACCCACAGGTCAGCCGCCACTAACGGTTGCACTTGCTCCAGTCCGGCGGCGCAAGTGGCGGCGCTGGTGCATGACAAGGATTTTGCCGCTGCCGAGGACAATCTACGCAGTCAACTCCAGAGCGCGTCAGCTGATGATGTTGGCAACCGCGCCCTGCTTCATTTTGTACTCGGAACTGTCCTGCGCCGCGCGGACCGGTTCGACGAAGCGCTCGATGAATTCACCGAGTCTTCCCGTTTGCAACCGAGTTTTCCCGAAACCCACAGCCAGATCTCTTATCTCTTTTATCGGACCGATGACCCTGATAATGCACTAGCTGAAGCCCGGACGGCGCTCAGTATCGATCCCGCGAATGCCGAGGCTTATCGCTATCTTGGACTGGCGCTCTACGCCGATGGCCGCTACGAGGCCGCCCTTCACGCTCTCGATGAAGCGTTAGCCCGCGAACCCGCCGGATCACTGGCAAACGCGGATGTCTACTTCGACATGGGAATCACGCAACGGGATCAAGGCGACCCGCGGCGTGCCGCGATTGCCTATCGGCACGCGCTCAGTCTGCGCCCCGATTTCTGGGAGGCGCACAGCAACTTAGGCGTCGTGCTGCACGATGAGGGAAAACTGGATGAGGCGGTCGCGGAGTATCGAGCCGCCAAGCGGTTGAATCCGGAAGAAGCCAGCGTCCGCAACAATCTTGGAAATACACTTTGTGACAAGGAAGACTTCGACGGCGCGATCGCGGAATTCAAGGATCTTTATCGACAGAATCCTGGTTGGGAAGGCGGACACAACTGTCTGGCCCGCGCCTATATGTCCAAGCGCGACTATTCCTCGGCCATTCGCGAACTGAAGGCTGCCATCACAACTAACCCAGCCGGAGCGGCGGAACATCGCGTTCTGGGCCAGGCTCTGTTGCTCGAGGGAAGAGATCAGGAAGCGGTCGACGTACTGCGCCAGGCAGTCACCCTCAATCCGGAATCCAGCCTGGGCCACCATTATCTCGGCACCGCGCTGGTGAATACTCAACAACTGGCCGAAGCGGAAAAGCAATTTCGCGAAGCCCTGCGCCTCGAACCTAGCGCGCAGAACCACTACTCCCTTGCCGCCTGCCTCATGGCCCTCAACCAGTACGAGCAGGCGCTCGGAGAGCTCGAAATCGCTTCCCGCATGGATCCCAGCGAGAACCTCTACCGGGCGCGCATGCAGGAAGTCGTCCGGCTCATAACTGCTTCAAAGTAGAGGCGCTAGCAGTCCATCGGGGTAATCCAGAGGTGGCAGAGCAAGCCTATCTCCAGATAACCCGGTCGTTCATTACTTTCGCCATGCACTCATGTGCATCGCCTCTTGGCCATCAATAAACCTAAAATGTCTCAAGAAAGAGCGGCGCGTGTGCCGCTGCCGGGGCGATGATTCGATATTGAGACAAGCGCTACCAAGCAAACTCGGGAAAAGACGGTTGAAGCAGCGCTCTTAACGACATCAGAACGGCGTATGCCGCGAGGGGCCGCGCCCGAAAGCGCAGACAAGAAGCCCGCTGGCTATGGCCTGCCTTGTGCAAGTTGCCACGCCTACTATCCCGCGGACATGCATGCCTGCCCGATCTGTAAATCGCCGGACCGTGTCTCGCCCAATGCGCCGGTGATCCATTCGATGGTTTCCGCCGCGCCCCAGCCCGCAACCACGCAAATCGACGATGACCGCGAACGTTTCCTGAAGGAGCTCAAGTCCAAGGCCTTTGCGTCTCACACTCAATTCAACGCCGCCGCTACCTTCCTCTGCGTTCTCGAACATCAGCACACTGGAGCCACAGAACCCGCTGCCGTTTGCCATAGTTGCTACAGTGAGGCGCGCCAGCAGGCTGACCACATGGAGGCCGCTCTGCCCATGGACCCAAAAGAGGCGGCTAAGATTGTTTACGAAGCCGTCTGGGCCGACACCTCCGATCCCAACACAACCTACTTGAACGCCGCCAATGCCCTGCTCTCGGAATTGCGGAAGCGCGCCGGAATTGGGCTCATGCTCGGGGCAAATCAGCCCCTCTCGCACTAGTGGGCGACCAGCGAAAAACTCGCCCGGATTGCTCCAAGCGAGTTCGAGGCTGACTGTTCTTCCTATGAAATACCGCTAGTGCGTAAAAGACCGCAGGTTCTCAGACTCCTGCGGTCCGGCATGCGATCCAACGTCACTGTGCAGGTGTCGCGACGAATCCGTTGCAAGTCTGGCTGCCGGTACAAGCATTGGGGCCGTAAAAGCCAACCAGATCGCCATTGTCGTTCACGCCGTTGACGATCGTCATGCCGATCCCGTTCGGGTCGTCAACCGAGGTGAACGTAGCGGCAGAGGTGTTGTACACGAAACCGTGACTGTTGCCGGACGCGTCAACCCAGAAGCCGACGACCAGGCCTTTGTTGTTCAGGCCGGAGGCCGACGTCTGCGCGGCACCGGGATAGTCGAGGACGGTGAAGTGTCCCTCGATCTGGACCCAACCGTGACTGTTGCCGGTGGTGTCGATGTAGAATCCGCAGACGTTGTCGGCGTTGTTGATTCCGGTAGCCTGCGCGCTCGTCGAACCGGGAATATAGAACGTTTCGAAAACACCACCGTCTTCGTCATAGACATAGGCAGTATCGGGACCGCTGCCACTTCCCGTGGTGCTGTAGTATCCCGCAGCTTGCCCGTAATCGTTCTGGCTGAGAAGCTGGTTGAAGGGTTTCTTGGGATAGGCCACGCTGGTGAATGTCCCTTTGTAGTCGGTGAATCCGATCGTTTTTCCGTGCGAGAGGTAGAAGCCGACTGTCTTGGAAGGCTCGTTGTTGATGCCAATGACCTGAGTCTGCTGCGAACCGGGGTAGTTTTCGTCAGTAAATTTAAGGTTCTTCGTTGAGTACGTGAATCCCTTGTTGGGACTGGCGCCGTGGTAGCCAGCGATGTCCGAAGAGTTGTTGATGCCGAGCAACTGGGTGAACGAGTCGCTCGGATAGTTGAGGGTCTCGAAGTTGTAGGTTTGGGCAAAGGCAGAAGACATGCACAGCACGGCGACGCCAAGGGTGAGGGCTAAGCTTTTCAGTTTCACGGCAGTTCCTTCCTGTTATTAAGACTTCTTTGTTTACTGCTCACCCTTAAGAGCGACACTCGTGGCGCAATTCCCTCATCCATCTTGATTTTTTTCTTGTTCATCTCGCTGTGGATCGGTCACGGTTTCCCTGAAACCGACCGTGGGTCGAGTTGGGCTGGGCTAGTGCGACGAGCTCAAACCCTTGGGAGATTTCAAGGAGTTCACGGGAGGGCGTTCTGCCCCTTGCAACTTTTGCGGCGGTTCCACATCTTATTTTCTGGAGAAACGATATGCCTGAAGAACTCAGTGAAAGAATTATGAAGACCGACTCCGAGTGGCGGCAGCAACTCACGCCCGAGCAGTACCAGGTGGCACGAGCCTGTGGAACGGAACCCGCCTTTACCGGCAAGTACTGGAATCAGCACGACGACGGCACCTATCACTGTGTGTGTTGTGGCACGCTACTGTTTGGCTCGGAAACGAAGTTTGATTCGGGGACGGGATGGCCGAGCTTCTTTGCCGCAGCGGATAGACACAACATCAAAGAGATAGCCGACAACAGCTACGGCATGAGGCGCATCGAGGCGCGATGCGCGAAATGCGATGCGCATCTGGGTCATGTGTTTCCGGATGGTCCGGGGCCGGATGGGCTGCGTTACTGCATGAATTCGGCGTCGCTCGACTTCAAACCGAAGAAGTGATTCCGGCCAAAGCCAGACGCTCGACAGTCAGCAAACGCCGTTCTCTTCGCACTCGACAGAAAAACGATGGAGTGCCGGGATTTCCCCGGCTGACGAGCGGTTTGCCCGTCCCTCCACCGTCGTTCTTGAATTCCGACTTCGAATTCAGACTTCGTTCGATTAAGCGTTGCCAGCGGTTGCGGCCAGCGCCTTGGGTGGCTCCGGCTTGTTCTGCGCCTGAGTCTGGTTCTGATTCTGATTTTTCTGGTCTTTCTTTTCGGGGTTGCGTACCTCCACGCCTCCCTTGAGGATTGCGCCTTCTTCGACGCTGATGCGGTGCGTGATCACGTCGCCCGAGAGCAGGCCTTCGCTGCGGATGTCCAGGCGGTCCGCACACTCGACATTGCCTTGTACCTTGCCCATGATCACAACTTCTTTCGCAGTAATGTTCGCCGCCACGTTTCCGTTGCGGCCGATGGTGACGCGGTTATCGGGGAAGCTGATCGTGCCTTCGACACGTCCGTCAATGAACAGCGATTCCGCGCCTGATACTTCACCCTTGATGACAAGCGAGCGGCCGATGTTGGCCTGATCCATGGGTGAGGTGGCCGGCTTGACCGGAGTGTAACTATTCGGAGCAGGAACTGCATTTGGAGAGAACTTCGGTTCCGGAGACTGCAACATGAATAACCTCACTTGAGTTCCGCCCCCGCAGCGGGAGTTGGCCCTGCGGTCGCGGTCGATGGGCTTCTAACGGCCAAACAAGAATTGCACGAAAGGACGTATTACGACAGGTTACCGAAGGGGGTGGCCGTTGGCGCGGAGCTTATCGCGTTATCTTCACGATGGAATTTCCCAGCCTTCATCTTTCATCTTCCGATTTGTCCAGTGCTGTAGTTGTTCGAACAATGCGGGCTCGATCACGATAAATCGCAAGCCGGCTCGACCGCCGGCTTCGGTCCACATCAATCGACCTTTGGCATGGATCACGATTTCGCTGTCGGGTAACAGGAAACTGACGTCGACCAATCCCGCGAAACCGGTGGGATCGCTGACGGCATCAAGGCCCATGCCTCCCGTGCTCAGGTTGACCGCTTGCACCTGCAATTCCTTGCCCTGCGCATTCTTCAGGGTCACGGATACGTTAACTTTGGCGCGGAAGAACTTCTGCTGGTCCTCACTAATGACTCCCAGCTTTGCCGAGCCCTCACCTGCACGCCCGTCAATCTCATACTCTCGCAACTTGCGGCTGAGAGTCCGGCGGGAGATTCCGAGCTGCTCGGCGGCTTGGGCGCGATGACCGCCGGTTTGCTCAAGCGCGCGGATGATCATCTGTTCTTCCATGTTATTGAGGTTGCCGAGTGGGACCGCGCCGCTGGTGCGCCTTTCAACCACGCGATCGCCGCACAACTCGGCGACCACTTCAACACCAGTGATCTGCCGTTCCTCCGTCGCCATCGCGAGCTTCGCGACTAGATTCCGGAGTTCGCGGATGTTGCCCGGCCATGAATGGTTTTGCAATGCGGTGAGTGCGTCTCCCGTAAAAACCTTAGTCGCAGCTTTCAGCGACAGGAAGTGCCGGGCGAGAGCGGCGATGTCCTCCGGACGGTCCCGCAACGGTGGAACGCGTAACTGAAACTGACTCAGCCGGTGGAAAAGATCCTGGCGGAAACGCCCTTCCTTCACCGCCAGTTCAAGATCCTGATTCGTAGCGGCGACCACGCGCACGTCGACAGTGATTTTTCGATTCCCACCCAGACGATAATACGGCTGGCCGTCCAGCACCCGCAGCAGTTTCACCTGGATCTGAGGCTGCAATTCGCCAATTTCGTCCAGAAAAATCGTGCTTTTGTCGGCCAGTTCAAACAAGCCGGGCTTCGAGGAGTCTGCTCCACTGAAGGCTCCCTTCTCGTAGCCAAACAGTTCGCTCTCCACCAGGTGTTCAGGCAAGGCGGCGCAGTTGATGTCGACCAATGCGCGCTTGTACCGGTACGAAGATTCGTGGATGGTGCGCGCGACTAATTCCTTACCTGTGCCGGTTTCGCCGGTTACGAGCACGGTCTCGGTGTGACCCGCCACGCGATCCACCATGCCCATGAACTTATGCATGATCGGACTGGCAATGAGGAATTGTGTACCATCGATTTCGCGCCGCGCGAGCGGAACCGCACCAGCTGCGGCTTTGGTCGGTGCGGGCACGAGCACGCTCTCCGCGGACTGGTTCGCGCTCTTCGCGATGGAAAATCCAAGAATACCGGCCGGCGCCACATGCGAATCGCGAAGCAGCGTCAAACAGAGATGAACACTGGCCCCCGGTCCCGCCTTTGAGCCGCAGGGCAATTCACTCTCAAATCGTCCCGTCTCAATGGCGGAGGCAATTGCCTGATCGATATGGGACGTCTGCGAATCGATGCCGAAGAGGTCGTTGACAGTCTTTCCAATCAGATCCTTCGGCGCAAAGCCATATCGACCGGCGGCATCGTTACAGCTGGTAATCCGTCCCTGAAGATCGGTGGTGAAGACCGCATCTTGCAGTTGGTCGAGGATCCCGGGAGTGATTAGGCCAGACAAAGCAGGGGCCTCTGCTTGCGCCCAGCTTTCGCCAGCTCGGCTCCCAGCGGCGGTTTTTGTAGTTCGCTCCGTTGGCGGAGTCTTCTGCGAAATTGCCATGCGTGTCGTTGGCTAATGGCGAATATCAAGTTGCAGGATCAATCGCTTCATCTCATTCGACAGGGTACGCCCTGCCAGAATCCCGTAAGCGCCCTCGCTCATGATCGTGCCACAACCTCAACGACTTCGTAGAACGGATCGGCGCTGACCTTCACACCGAAGTAACTGACTCAGACCTTACTCCAGCGTCGCTCGCCTGCAAGCAATTCTCGGCTGCGCTTGCCGCTTTGCTCCGCGCGAGTTACCTAGGTAAGTATCTGACCCTCCAGCGTCTGAACTACCATCCGTCAGAATGGGCTGCACTGGGTTTCCAACCGCCGCTAGCCGGATTCGACAGGCCAAAAAGTGGCCGCGTCTGGACACTGAAGGGCACCTTTGCGTTGTCATCAGGGAAAGTTTGCTGCGCTGATATCCCTAACTTTCACGGATTCAACGCGGTGACAGCGGTTATAAGAATCATCGGCATGGACGTGCAGTTGCACACACCGTAAGCAGCGGTTGCAATTTGGCTTATGTCGATTCGTGCAAGATTGTTTATCGGAGCAACGGCAGCGCTCGGCGCGTGGGCGTTCGCGCATGCGCTGTGGCATTACCAAAGCACGGACCTGGCACGATTTTCCTGTTACCTGCTGGTCGCCGTTCTGGCTTCCAGCCTCAAGATTCAGCTGCCCGGTATCGACGGCACCATGTCGGTCAACTTCCTCTTCATCTTGCTCGGCATACTTGAACTGAGCTTGCCGGAAACCCTGCTCCTGGGTTGCGCCGCAACCCTGGCGCAATGCCTGTTCGGAACCCGCCAGAAAGTCGTCCCCGCCAAGATCGTCTTCAACGTCTTCAGCATGATGGCGAATGCGATCACCGTCTCTTACTTCGCCTATCAGTCTTTGCAGCACGTGCTCGGAACGGGGACGCTATTGCTGCTGGTCGTCACCGCACTTATATTTTTTGTAGCCAACACCGTTCCCGTCGCCGTCATCATCGCGCTGACCGAAGGCAAGTCAGCGCATAAAGTCTGGGCTGAATGCCATTTCTGGTCGTTCCCTTTCTACATGGTCGGCGCGGCCATCGTGTTTGCGGTTGGCTTCCTCCGCAAGCAGGTTGGGTGGCAGACCTCGCTCCTGGTTCTGCCGCTTGTCTATTGGGTCTACCGCTCCTACCATCTCTATCTCGCCAAGCTGGCAGCGGAAAAACGGCAGGTCGAAGTCGAAAAGCGTAACGCCGAAGATGTGGCCGCCCTGCACTTGCGTACCATCGAATCCCTCGCGCTCGCCATTGAGGCTAAGGACCACACTTCGCACCAGCATCTGCAGCGTGTGCGCGTGTTTGCGGTTGAAGTTGCGAAGGAGTTAAAACTTCCAGCGGGAGAAATCGAAGCCCTGCGTGCCGCTGCGCTGCTGCATGACATCGGCAAGCTGGCGATCCCCGAACACATCATCAACAAGCCCGGCCGCCTGACTCCGGAAGAATTTGAAAAGATGAAGATCCACACGGTCATTGGCGCCGAAATCTTGGAGCGCGTCGCGTTTCCTTAACCCGTCGCGCCGATTGTCCGCTCTCACCACGAGCGCTGGGACGGAACCGGCTATCCCGACAGCCTGAAAGGTGAGCAGATCCCGCGGGGCGCGCGCGTGCTCGCTGCCGTCGATTGCTTAGACGCGCTGGCCTCACACCGCCAATACCGCGGGGCGCTGTCGCTTGAGGCCGCCATGGAAAAAGTTGCTTCCATGTCAGGTTCAGCCTTTGAGCCGGCCATTGTCGACATCCTGAAACGCCGTTACAGGGAATTGGAGAAGTTGGTCCAGGCGGATTCAACAACCGCGGAAGAGATAGTCCTATCCACCTCCACCGATGTTCGTGTTGAGACCCGGCCAGAACCGGCGGCTGGGTTCGAACAATCGGCACCGGTTGCCAACCCGGCCAGCGAGTCAGATTTCCTCTCTTCCATCGCCTCGGCCCGCCAGGAAGCGCAGACCATGTTCGAACTCAGCCAGGATCTCGGCAACTCGCTAAGCCTTGGCGAAACTCTTTCCGTGCTTTCCATACGGTTGCGCAAGATGATTCCTTATGATTCCATGGCCGTGTTTCTGTTGAAGGAAAACAGGCTGGTGCCGGAACTGGTCAGCGGTGACAACTTCCGCCTGCTCTCGTCGCTGAACATTGCCCTCGGAGAGGGGCTGTGCGGCTGGGTTGCCGAGAAGCGCAAGCCGATCGTTAACGGCAACCCCGAAGCCGAAGCGGGATACGTAAGCGATCCGGCAAAGTTCACTACTTTGCGTTCCGCTCTCGCCGTGCCTCTCGAAGGGCTCGATGGCGTGGTTGGCGTGCTGGCCATGTACCGCGCCGATGTTGACGCATTCTCCGCGGATCACCTACGCATCCTGCTCGCCGTCAGCTCGAAGATCGCACTCTCGGTCGAAAATGCCCTGAAGTATCAGCAGGCGGAAGATTCGGCGACTACCGACTACCTGACCGGACTGCCCAACGCCCGTTCGCTGTTCGTGCACCTTTCGCGCGAACTTGCGCGTTGCCGCCGCACCGGCACATCCTTGGCGGTGATGGTTTGCGACCTCGACAACTTCAAGCAGATTAACGATCTCTACGGACACCTCGAAGGCGACAACCTGCTCAAGGATTTTGCCGGCCATCTCAGGGGCACCCTCCGCGGCTACGATTATGTTGCCCGCATGGGCGGAGATGAGTTTGTCATCGTCGCTCCTGGATTGAGCCCGGAAGCGTCCAGCGAAAAAGCAAGCCGCCTGAATCATCTGGCGGCTGAAACAGGCAAGAAAATCGCCGGCCGCGATCTCGTGGGCTTGAGCGTGGGCACGGCGTTCTGTCCGGAAGATGGTTTTGACGTCGAACGTCTGCTCGCCGAAGCAGACCGCCGCATGTATTCCATGAAGAAACTTCACCACTCCGACACCTCAGCCGAGCACGGCACGATTCCTCCGGCCCGCGCGCGCGGTGCGACGGTGAACTAGAGCATCCCCATGTTGCACAAACCCCTACTTTGGAAAATCGCGCGGCACCTGGGAGCGATTGCCGCTCTCGTTTTGCTCGGCGGACTGCTTTCCGCAACGCTCGTGCGCATGGCTCCCGGCTTCGACGCCGACGAGCGAGAACTCGACCCCAGCCTCAACGCCGATAGCGTGCGCGCCTTGCACCAGTCTCGCGCCACTGAACACAATATCCTCAGCTTTTACACCGGCTATCTGCGCGCAGCCATGCACGGCGATCTCGGAACTTCGCATGCGCTTGGTCAACCCGTACAAACCCTCTTGCGCGAACGCTGGCCTGTGACGGTGCGGGTAGCGGGTGTTGGCCTCCTCCTGGCTTGGACCATGGCTTCAATTCTTGCATTCACCACCTGTCGATGGCGTCACCCGACTTATGAAATTCTGGGGAGCACGCTCAGCGGCGCATTTCTTTGCATTCCGGCGGCGGTGCTGGCCCTGCTCTCGGTCATCCTCGAAGCTCCGGGATACCTCGCCATCGCACTGATCGTCTTTCCCAAGATCTACCGCTATTCGCGGAACCTGCTCGGCAAAGCCTACGCCTTGCCCCACATCACGGCCGCACGTTCTCGGGGACTGGGCGAACTTCGCATCCTGGCCTGGCATGTGCTGCCTGTCGCCGGGCCCCAGATGATCGCACTCGCCGGCGTCACCGTCAGCATCGCACTCGGGGCGAGCATTCCCGTCGAATCCTTGTGCGGCCTGCCGGGCATCGGTCAGCTAGCCTGGCAAGCGGCTCTTTCCAGAGACCTCCCTTTGCTCGTGAACCTGAGCGTACTGGTTACACTCGTAACCTTGCTGGCGAACTCCGGGGCCGATGTAATGACTTACATATTGAAGCCTCGAGAGGCATAAACGCCGCATGAACGCAGCCCGCAAGCTCTCCTGTGTCGTAGTGCTCGCAGTGTGCGCGGTGTCGCTCGGGGCAAATTGGCTGGCGCCATCGGGATACGCCAAACAATATCGCGAAGCGCCCAATGCGCCTCCTTCGCATCAGCATCTGCTCGGCACTGACGACGTCGGACGCGATCGCTTCGCACGTGTTCTCTACGGCACTCGCATCTCATTGCTGCTTGCTCCCGCCGCCGCTCTGGTCTCGACCGTTTTGGCGGCCCTGGTCGGCGGACTTGCTGGGTATCTAGGCGGAATCTGGCTGCGGTTGGCCCGGGGATTCACCGACTTGTTTCTTTCCCTGCCCTGGCTCTTCCTGCTCATCACGGTCCGTGCGCTAATGCCATTGAACGTTTCTCCGCTGGTTTCGGTGCTGATTACGTTCCTGATACTCGGTCTGCTCGGATGGGCTGCGTCGGCCCGCGTGCTTTCGACGAGCGCGGATGCGCTGCGCCATTCCGATTTTGTCCTGCAAGCTCGCGCCTCGGGTGTCCATGGCTCGCGACTTTTCTTTGTTCACGTTTTGCCCAACCTGAAAC
>VFSW01011811.1_pt1 | contig 12238 bp, 14 predicted proteins | sample 5358111 | NCBI WGS metagenome assembly VFSW01 (sample SAMN11554181, study PRJNA540505) | mine drainage metagenome | isolation source: sediment from site ElyBrook_90M | place: USA: Ely Copper Mine, Vershire, VT | collected 2017
TGCGATCGCTTCATTGCAGAACACTGCTGCCAGCATCGCCGCACCTGTCCTCCAGCCCGTGCAATTAACGATCAATGCACCTGTCACACAGAACAAATGGAGCGATGAATTCAGCCAGAAGATTACCTGGCTGGCTTCTTCCAACAAGGATCAGACCGCCGAACTTCACCTCAATCCGCCGCAGCTGGGCCCGCTGGATGTGGTGATCAAGGTCAGCGGCGACCAGGCAACTGCGCTCTTCACCTCGCCCCACGCGGCGGTACGAGATGCGATCGAACAGGCCATGCCGAAATTGCGCGAAATGATGGCCGACAACGGCATCATGCTGGGCAATGCCACGGTCAGCGATCAGACTCCGCGCGATCAGGGCCAATCCGGCGCACAGCGCTCGTCCGTTTCTCCCGTCAGCGATATCCGCAGCATTCCGACCAGCACCGGCAATAGTAGCGCCCGGGTATCCCCAATCTCGCGCCATAACGGTATAGTGGATACATTCGCCTGATGGTTGAAATAAGGTCGGTTTTCCACCTTATTCCAGCTATGGCAGGCGATAGATCAAATCCATAATGCCAATCAACTAAAAGGAATCGCTAAATGGCGACGAAACCCCCAGCCAAACCTGTTGCTCCAGCCGCCAAAGAAGAAGCACCGGCCGCCGCACCACCCAAAAGCAAGAAAATGCTGATCATCGGCATCGTCTCGTTGCTGGTTGTTGTCGCTGGTGGCGCTGGCTGGTACTTCACCAGGAGTCATGCTCCGGCTGATGCACACGCGGATGCGCCCAAAGTGGAAGCTCCCCATGAAGCAAAATTCGTTTCCTTGGGCGAGAACTTCACTGTCAACCTGCAACGCGAAGAAGGAGACCAATACCTGCAGGCAGGCATCACGCTGAAGGTGCTGCAACCGGAACTTGAAGAAAAAATCAAAGCCACGATGCCCGAGATCCGCAGCAAGTTGTTGTTCCTGCTTTCCAGCAAGAAACCTTCCGAGCTCCAGACTATAGAAGGCAAAAAGAAACTGATCTCCGAAATCATCGCCGAAACCAACAGCGTACTCGGCTTGGGAGCTCCGCCCGCCGCAACCGCTCCGGCACATGAGCTTGCAGCCTCGGGAGCCGCCTCCGCACCAGTGGTTGTCGCCCCCCCTGCTGTCGTCGAACCCAACCCCAAGGGTGTGGTGGACGTATTGTTCACCTCGTTCATTATCCAGTAACGGCGAACTGATGCCATGAGCAAGGAATTTCTCTCCCAGGACGAAGTCGACTCGCTGCTGCGGGGCGTCACTGGCGAAGCCGAAGAAACCAAATCGGACGCGCCGGAAGGAGGAGTACGCCCATACAACATGGCAACGCAGGAACGCATCGTGCGCGGGCGCATGCCCACGATGGAAATCATCAACGAGCGCTTCGCACGCCTGTTCCGTATCTCTCTGTATAACTTTATCCACCGCAGTTCCGAGATCTCGGTCGGGCCGGTGAGAGTGATGAAATTCTCCGAGTTCATCCGCAACTTGCCCGTACCTGCCAACCTGAACCTGGTTCAGGTCAAACCGCTGCGCGGCAACGCGCTGTTCATCTTCGACCCAAACCTGGTGTTCATGGTGGTGGACAGCCTGTTCGGCGGCGACGGGCGTTTTCACACGCGTGTCGAAGGGCGCGAGTTCACCCAGACCGAGCATCGCATCATCCAGAAGTTGCTGGAAGTGGTATTCCAGACTTACGGTAAATCCTGGGAAACCGTGCAGAAGCTGGATTTCGAATTCGTCCGTTCGGAAGTGAACCCGCAGTTCGCCAACATCGCGACGCCGAACGAAGTGGTCGTGGTGACGACTTTCGAGGTTGAGTTCACCGGCGTCGGCGGCTCCATCCATATCTGCATGCCCTACGCGATGATCGAACCGATCCGCGAACTGCTCTACAGCACCATGCAGGGGGATCATGTCATCGCCGACAAGCGCTGGCTGCACATGCTGTCCAAGCAGATCCAGTCGGCAGAGATTGATCTCACCGCCGTGCTCGGTCATGCCATGACCAATGTTGAACATGTTTTGAAAATGCGTGTCGGCGACGTCATTCCGCTGGAGGTTGCCGATCATATTCAGGTCATGGTCGACAATGTGCCGGTAATGGAATGCAAATACGGCGCATCCAATGGGCAATACGCACTGAGAGTTGAGAAGATGCTGGCGACGGAACCCGTCGAATCATTGAATGGAGGAAAAAATGGCTGAAGAATCCACGGAACAAATCAGCGCGGACGATTGGGGCGCTGCCATGGCGGAACAAGCCGCTGTCGATCCCGTAGCACCTGCAGTTCAACCGCATGTATTCGAGCAATTCGGCGGTGCCGGCGGCGCGACCGCGCACAACGACCTGGACATGATCCTGGACATCCCGGTGCAGCTTACCGTGGAGCTGGGCCACACCAAAATGCCGATCAAGAACCTGCTGCAACTGGCCCAGGGCTCGGTCGTGGAGCTGGCCGGCATGGCGGGGGAACCGCTGGACGTGCTGATCAACGGCTTTCTCATCGCACAGGGCGAAGTGGTGGTGGTGAACGACAAGCTGGGCATCCGTCTCACCGACATCATCACGCCGTCGGAGCGTCTGCGCCGCATCAACAAGTAACGGATGTCCATCATGCAAATTCGCATTCTTGCTGCTTTGACTTCGGCAGTTTTCTCCCCGCTCGCCCTTGCCGCTGACCCGGCGCGTCCAGTTTATGTACCGCCGCCCGCCGCGGCGATGTCTTCCGGCAGCGTGCTCCAAGTCATCCTGAGCCTGTTGCTGGTGCTGGCTGCCGTCGTGCTGGTGGGCTGGCTGCTGAAGCGTATCAACCTTCCCCAGCAGGGTGCGGGCAATGCGCTCAGGGTCATCAGCGGCGTTGCAGTGGGCCAGCGCGAGCGTATCGTACTCGTTGAAGTGAACGACACCTGGCTGGTAGTCGGTGTTGCTCCCGGCCAGGTCAACGCGCTGCACACGATGCCCAAAGGCTCCTTGTCCGCCGCGCCGGGCAATCCCGCAGGAGACGACAGCAAGTTCCAGGTCTGGCTGAAACAGATGATGGAGAAGCGCAATGTCCGTTAAAAGGATAGCAATCGCTGCCCTGCTGTTTGCAACAAGCGCTTCGGCGTTCGCCGCCGAAACCGGCATGCTGGCACTGACCAGCACCCCCGCAGCGGGCGGCGGGCAAACTTACACACTCAGCCTGCAGACGCTGATCCTGATCTCGTCGCTCACTTTCCTGCCGGCCATTCTGCTCATGATGACCGGCTTCACCCGCATCATCATCGTATTGTCGCTGTTGCGCTCCGCCCTCGGTACTCCCTCGTCGCCGCCCAACCAGGTACTGGTCGGTCTGGCCCTGTTCCTCACTTTTTTCGTGATGTCGCCCGTGTTAGACAAAATCTACGACGATGCCTACTTGCCCTTCAGCGAGAACAAAATCACGCTGCAACAAGCCTATGAAAAGGGCAGTGCCCCGCTCAAAGCCTTCATGTTGCGCCAGACGCGCGAAACGGACCTTGCACTGTTCGTGCGCATCTCGAATAGCGAACCTCTGGACAGCGCCGAGGATGTGCCGCTTAAAATTCTGGTTCCAGCCTATGTTATCAGCGAATTGAAGACCGCCTTCCAGATCGGTTTCGTGGTGTTCATCCCTTTCCTCATCATCGACATGGTGGTGGCCAGCGTGCTGATGTCGATGGGTATGATGATGGTTTCGCCCGCCGTAATCTCCCTGCCGTTCAAGATCATGCTGTTCGTGCTGGCGGACGGCTGGAATCTGCTTGTCGGCTCGCTCGTGCAGAGCTTCTACACATGAAATCTACTGCGCAGGCTGGATCAGGGATTGGACGGTGTTGGCTTCGGCATAACGCGCTTCGCGCATTAGCCTCCACCGAAACTGCGTTTTCGCAATCCGTGGTCGCGCAGCGACAGACAGAAAGTACATTCCGGTTGCTGTGCTCCGTCCGCACCCTGCTGCAACCTGCTCGCTACGATTTCTTCGATTGAGCGGCAAGTTGAAAAATGAATTTATGGAGATATCCAAATGACACCCGAATCGGTAATGACCATAGCGCAGCAGGCGATGGAACTGACGCTGATGGTTTCTGCTCCGCTACTGCTCACCGCACTCATCATCGGCCTGGTCGTCAGCATCTTTCAGGCCGCTACGCAGATCAACGAAATGACATTGTCATTCATTCCAAAACTGATCGGCATGTTTGCCGTGCTTATCCTGTCCGGCCCGTGGATAATCGGCCTCCTGCTCGATTACATGATCCGGTTGTTCAGCAGCATTCCCTACCTGGCTGGCTGACGTGATCAGTTTTACCAGCGCTCAGCTCACCACCTGGCTGGCCGCTTTCATCTTCCCGCTGTCCCGCATACTCGCCTTCATTGCCAGTTCTCCCATCTTTGGCAACAAAGAGGTTCCTGTTCGCATCAAGATCGGGATTGGATTGGCGATCACCTTTGTCATCGCACCGACGCTCAGCATCCCTGCCGATCTGGATCCCGTTTCGGCACAGGGCTTGTTCGTGCTGGTGGAGCAAATTGTGGCCGGAGTCATCATGGGGTTTTCCATACAGATCATTTTTGCCGCAGTGGAGATGGCGGGTGATCTTGCCGGCATGCAGATGGGCCTGGGCTTCGCCAGCTTTTACGACCCGCAGAATGCATCTTTTACGCCCGTGGTCGCTCAATTCCTCGGCATTATCGCCGCGCTGGTCTTTCTCGCCGCAGACGGGCACCTTTACATGCTTTCCGCTCTGGCCGACAGTTTTCGTGATTTCCCGATTGGCGCCGGCATTCCCCCTTCAGCCCAAGCTTTCCGCACCATGGCAGAATGGGGAGGTTCCTTGTTCAGCCTTGCGCTGCAATTCTCGTTGCCGCTGATCGGCGCTCTGCTTATCGCCAATCTGGCGCTTGGCATCCTCACCCGCAGTGCCCCGCAGCTCAACATCTTCGCGGTCGGCTTCCCTATCACCCTCGCGGTTGGATTCGCCACACTGATGTTAACGATTCCTTACCTGGCACCGCTAATGGAATATTTCACCCGTTCCGGGCTGGACACGATATCGCGCATCATGCAGCAACTGGGCGCGCACTGAGCTGAATGCGCTCGGCAATCAAGATCATCTGGTCAAAATACCCATTTCCAGGTGGATGTTAATTGGCAATTCCCCACATATTTCGGTGTATTTCAATCTCAAGGTGACAAGCGTAAAGTTGCATCGGAGAATAGTTGGGGTTATCTGTCCATATTGATTGAGGACCGCATGTGAGCATCAGTAAACATTCCAAAATTGGCAAAACAGAATAATTGAAATCTGCAACCGAAAAGGGCTGATATGTTTTCAAATCTCCTGCATGCATCCCGCAGTTCAATACAGTTAAAGCTGTTTCTGTCTTTGACCGCCATTGTTGCGCTCAGTCTCACGGCAATTTTAGCCAGCCAGGTCTATCTGGTTCAGGACTATTTCGTGCGCCAGGCAGAAGCCAATTTGCGCAGCAGCAATTACTTGCTGAGCCGGGTATTGGCCGATCCCCTGTTTGAAAAGGATTTGTCACTATTGCAGGCGAGGTTGCAGGAAGTCCAGACCAAACTGCCGCTGTGCAATTTTCAGTTGAAGGACGATATCGGGACCGTTGTTTACAAGGTCGGGGAAGTACATGCGCGGAGCGATACCGAATTCGACCCGAACAGTCTTGACGGGTGCTACAACACAATCATCCCCGTGGTTCATGAGAATCGGCTGTTGGGCACAGTGCGCATGGGTGTGCGGACCGACGACATTGCGCAGGCGCGAGAAAGCCTGATCCATCAAAGCGCTTTTTTTGCATTATTCTGGTTCGCAATATTCATGCTGCCTTTCTTTGTGCAAATCCGTCGCCTGGTTCACCCCTTGGGTGATTTGTCCAAAGCTGCGCAGGAGATCGCCAATGGCAATCTCGACTACCCCACTCCTGAACCGGTGCGCGGAAATGATGAAATCTCGCGACTGCTTACCAGTTTCCAGGGAATGGCACAGGCACTGGTAAGCAACAGGAATACGCAAGCAGCCAGCCTGGCCGCGCTAAACAATGAAAAATCCACGCTGGACGCGCTGCTCGCCACCCTTCCGGTCGGTGTGATATTTGCCGATCGCAGCCATATCCGGTATTGCAACAATGCATTCCGGCAGTTGTACCTGCTTGGCCCGAATGTAGAGATAGTTGGCATGAAGAACGATACTATGCTGTTGCATCTGGGTCAGATCGCCGCCGAAGCTGACTCTTTCCTGAAGACCCTCGCAGAAATTCTGGAAACTCGAAAGCTGATCGAGCCGAAATACATTGCGCTTAAAGATGGCCGCCACCTCCGATTAATTTCAAATATTGTGATCGCGCCGGAAAGCAGCGGTTACCTTGGGCGTTTCTGGCTATTCGAGGATGTGACGGAAGAGAGAAAGACACTGCACATGGCAGAGCTGCGTGCCGAACATGATGCGCTGACATTGCTTTTTAACCGTCAACGCTACGATCAGGATCTGCCTCGCCTCATTGCCCAAGCCGAGCGTGATGGATCGCGGCTTGCCCTGTTGCTGTTCGACCTCGACAATTTCAAGCCGGTCAATGACCTGCACGGTCATGCGGCAGGCGATATCGTGCTCAAGAAAATCGCTGAAACGCTTACTCTGCAGTTGCGCCGTAACGAAGTGCTGTATCGGATCGGAGGCGACGAATTCGCATTATTGCTGGTCAACGCGAGCAATGATGAAATTGCTTTACTGGCAGAGCGTATCGTCCAAACCGTTCATTCCCTCTCATTCGATTTCAATGGCACGACCGCGAAGGTCGGATGCAGTCTGGGTGTTGCGCGTTTCCCTCATGATGCGATAACGCTCCAGGTCTTGTTGCAGCTTGCCGACCGCGCCATGTATGAAGCGAAACAGCGCGGCAAGAACAATTGGGTAATGCATCAGGACAAAACAAGACACTGACTATTCAACCATCATTAATTGATCCTCCAATCTATAACCATTCTCACCTGTCGTCTTTAGACCCCCGGATAATTGACTATGATCAATAGTCAGGCTTAAAGCCTGGCTATACTGAATTCCCTTGCATCAAGAGAATTCACATGCCGCGCAACAAAATTCCCCAACTCATTTGCCCCGCCGGCAGTTTGCCTGCCCTGAAAGCGGCGGTCGATAACGGTGCCGACGCCGTCTATTTCGGTTACAAGAACGACACCAACGCGCGCAACTTCGCAGGCCTCAATTTCGACGACAAGGCCATGCGCGAAGGCATCCGCTACGCGCAGTCGCGCAGCCGCGAGGTGCTTCTGGCCATCAATACCTTCGCGCAGCCCGGTCGCGACGCCGATTGGCAGCGCGCAGTCGACGGTGCCGCCGAACTCGGCGTCGATGCCGTGATTCTTGCCGACGTCGGACTGCTCGATTACGCCGCCAAACGCCATCCCGGTCTGCGTCTGCATCTCTCGGTACAGGGGTCGGCAACCAGCTACGAAGCGGTGAATTTTGCGCAGCGTGAATTCGGTGTGCGTCGTGCAGTGCTGCCGCGTGTGCTGACGCTCGCTCAGGTCGAGAACGTGATCAGGAACACCACGGTCGAGATCGAGGTCTTCGGTTTCGGCAGCCTGTGCGTGATGAACGAAGGACGCTGCTGGCTCTCTTCCTACGCCACCGGCGAATCTCCAAACACGGTCGGCGCATGTTCACCGGCCAAATATGTCAAATGGGAAAAATCCCCGGGCATGATGTCGACGCGATTGAATGGCATTCTGATCGACCGTTTCGGCGACAACGAACCGGCTGGCTACCCCACGCTGTGCAAGGGACGCTTCGAGGTGAACGGCGCGACCTACTATGCGCTGGAAGAACCGACCAGTCTCAATGTACTGGAGATCCTGCCGGAGATCGCCGAAATCGGCGTTGCAGCGATCAAAGTCGAAGGGCGCCAGCGCAGCCCGACCTATGTCGCGCAAGTCACAAAAAACATGCGCGCAGCGCTTGATACGCTTGCCAGCGAAGGCAAGCGCTACCAGGTAAAGCAAGCCTGGCAGGCCGAACTGGCCAAAGTTTCGGAAGGCAGTCAGGCCACCCTCGGCGCGTACAGCCGCCCTTGGAGGTAAATCGATGAAACTTGCCCTGGGTCCCCTGCTCTACTTCTGGCCGAAACAGGCCGTGCTCGATTTTTACGCCGAGATGGCGCAGAACCCGGCCATCGACATCATCTACGTCGGCGAGGTGGTCTGCTCGCGTCGCCAGCAATTGCGAGTTGCCGACTGGATCGCACTGGCACGCGAACTCTCCGACGCCGGCAAGGAGGTCGTCGTCTCGGCACAGGCCCTGCTCGAATCGGAGAGCGACCTGAAGGCATTGCGCCGACTGATGGACGAAGCCAACTGCAAGGTCGAAGCCAACGATCTGGGCGCGGTGAACATCGCTGCGGGCCGTCCTTTCGTCGCAGGCCCGCACCTGAACATCTACAACGAAAGTACGCTGAAAACTTATGCGCGTTATGGCATGCAGCGCTGGGTGCCTCCGCTGGAGGCAGACCGCAAGCTGATTGAAACGCTGCACGCCAGCCGACCCGCGGGAATTGAGACCGAGGTCTTTGCCTTCGGCAAACTGGCGCTGGCATTTTCGGCCCGCTGTTTCACCGCCCGCCATCACGACCTGAACAAAGACGATTGCCAGTTCAAATGCATGGAGCACCCGGAAGGGATAATACTGAAAACGCGCGAAGGCCAGCCGTTCCTGACCATCAACGGTATCCAGACCATGTCGGCGCAAAGTTACAATTTGCTCAGCCAGATACCGGACATGCTGAAGATGGGGATCGATATCGTTCGTATCAGCCCTCAACCGCAACATACATCCGCTATCGTCGCCGCGTTCGACGCGGCAAGACACGGAAAAACGTCCTGTCCGGATACCAGCGACTGGAACACTGACGGTATGGTTGACGGATACTGGTTTGGCGAGGCCGGCATCGTACAGCGTCATCAAAGTAAAATTCACGAACTGCAAGGAGCTTAAACATGAGCCAGCGTTTCAACATCCCGAAATTCAAGTTGCCCGCGCTGGTTGCGCGCATCGGCGTTCACCTGCCGCAATGGCCGCATGCAATGACGCTGACTGCAGGACTGAATGCTGCAGCAAAGATGAATCTGCTGCCGATGGATAGCCTGGAATTACTGGAAGGCCGCAGCTTCCTTGTCGAGGTGCTGGATACCGGCGGACGCGCCTGTTTTACCTATCATGCAGGCCTGTTCCGTCCTCTGTTTTCGGCTCCGCTCACGCCGGATCTTTCCTTCCGTGCAAACCTCTCCGCTTTCATGCAACTGCTGGCCCGCCAGGAAGATCCCGACACACTTTTCTTCAACCGTGAATTGTCGATCGAAGGCGATACCGAACTCGGGTTGATCGTCAAAAACATGCTCGATGCGGTCGAATGGCCGCAGCTTCCGAAATTGCCCGTATTCAGCCACTGAATCCGCACTGCTAAATCAGGTATGTTTTCTGCACAGTTGGCTTGCGGAAACGGCAATGCGCGCTAAAGCGCAATCTTCTCCAAAGTTATGCGGCACTACTACTGCATGGTCTGTTGCCCATAACTGTCCATTTTATTAAATTATTTTCATCTGCAGCTCTTTCACTACCCCGTAAGTACAATTAATCACTGGTCTGTTTTCGTCGGAGTACGGAAGCCGATCTTGCCAATCGCTCTCTTGCCTTGAACCAATTTGTGCGTCTACTTGACGCCTTGGCTGTTTATAAGAACACATCAATTTTATTTCCGGGAAACGGAGTTCATACATCATGGAATGGAAAGATGAATATTCGGTCGGAATACTCGAAATAGATGACCAGCACAAGCTTCTGTTGCAGAGTTTTACCGAGATAGAAGAATCAATAAAACTGGGGCAGGGCTGGTCCAATACGCACTACGCCATACTTGAATTGAACCAACTGGCAAGAATGCATTTCACTTTCGAGGAAGCGATTATGCATATGTTCGGTTATCCGGAAACGGAAGCGCATAAAACAGAACATCAGCAATTTTTTGCCAAGATGGCCAGCATAGAAAGACACTCGCTAAAAAAGTCTGCCGAAGTTGAAATGGTCCAGTTTCTGCGAGGCTGGCTGACTTCGCACATACTTGGAAGCGACCGAGCCTATGCAAAATACATCTTTTCCGGGGCACAGGTTGTCAGGTCCAACTACGATTCTTTGATTCACATGGGCTGAGAAATTTTTTGGCTTTTCAGAAGGTCGGTCTCTGATGAGAGGCTGATCAAACAATTTTCAACCAGCATTACATAGGCAAAGCAGAACAAAAGGTGGATGTATAAAAATCACACCATGATGCCCCACCCTTCCTGCTACCTTTATGCAAGCTTGAACTTCAGTTCACCCAGCTTCTCGATCGAGCTGACGATCTCGTCGCCGGCCTTGAGCCAGACCTGTTTGTCCTTTGGATAACCCAGAATCACGCCGTGCGGTGTGCCGGTAAAAATGATGTCGCCCGGCTCCAGCGTCCAATGTTTGGAGATGTAAGCGATCATCTGTTGGGTATTGAAGATGAAGTCATTGGTGTTCCAGGACTGCCGTACCTCGCCATTCACACGCGTTTCCAGCTTCAGATTGTTCGGGTCTCCGACCAGGTCGGCCGAAACGAAATAGGGGCCTATCGGTGCGAACTTGTCGAGCGTCTTGCCTATCATCCATTGGCTGCTCGGCAGTTCCAGCTGCAGGTCACGTGCGGAAAAATCGTTTGCGGTGCAATACCCGGCGATGTAGTTCAAGGCGTCGGCTTCCGGAACATTGCGAGCCGACTTGCCGATGACGATCAGCATCTCCGTTTCATAATCGAATTTGTAGGAAATGTCCCTGGGTGGCAAGTCGATGGTGCAATTGTGGGCGGCGAGTGCATTGTTGAATTTATTGAACAGCGGGGGCACGCGCGGCTCCTGCATGCCGATCTCCTTCGCATGGCGTTTGTAATTGAGGCCGACGCAAACGATCTTTCCGGGGTTGGTGAAAAGTCTTCCATGGGTGATATTGGCCTCGTCGAGCAGGGCCGGCTTGATCTTGGCATTGCCGCTGTTGGCAGCGATTTTGGAGAGTCCGGCGGCATTCCCTTCGCGCAGCAACTCCTCTAGAGTCAAAGGCGCCGGAATACCGAGCAGATGGGATGCCTTCCGTACATCGATAACGGCGCTAGCGGTCTTGATGCCCAGCGTCTCGGTACCATCGGCATTGGCGATGGACAGCAGGGTGAGTCCTTTGGGCATCTCGTGCGGCCCGGAAAATTTCTTCGTGTGCGGCTCTTGCTTGGCATCGGCTTGCCCGGAAACTCCAAGGGCGACTCCGGCGGTAACTGCGGTCGTTGCGGTCAGGAACGTGCGTCGTGTGATCACAATATCTCCTCAAAAATAATTCAGTTCGTTTTGGATTGAGCCTGCCTGCCTATCGCACGAAGCAATTACATGGTGTTCCACTTCGTGCAGTAGCCGTTGGGTGTTATTTCATCATCCCCGGGAATCACCTTGCACCTGCCCAAATCCTTGTCTGTTTTTCCCGGGATGAATTCAAGGCAAGTCGTGCAGCTCATATTGTCCTTGGGGGAATTCTGGTATTTCAATTGGGCGCGCATATCGGAATTCGTAGTCGCACCAGCGTGACGACTGAAAGCAACAAGCGGAACAAGAACAAAAGAAAGGCCGACTGATTTCAGAAATTTTCGGCGCATCGGATCTGTATCCATATTATTTCCAGTTGTCGGTTTGTACGTCACGATTCTGCCTGGCTAACATTTCACAATTTCTGCTCAGAAATTAGCTGCTGGCCATTCTGCACCAATATCGGCCCGCTGCGAAAGTAACGCTGGCAATACGGGCTTTTCATAGTGCGGAATGGCCTGCAGTATTTCCGGGATTGAGTCCGGTTACTCATCTCCGGGTTCGCAGCATGGTTACCCTGCTATTTGGCGCGGCTCGCGCAAACGAACTGGCCTTCGATCTGGCAACCGGATTCATTCCTGATTGGAACATTGGTCATTCGTTGAACTCTGAATCCGGTATTGCCCAGCAAGGTTGTCAGATAGTCGGGGTGATGGCTGTATCTGCCGCTGATGTTCAATCGATAGTCCGGCCCCGTAGCCCCGTGCAACTTTTCGGTACTGAAGAGCAACATCCCGCCAGTCGTCAGCTTCCCGTAGATCAAC
>VFSW01011812.1_pt1 | contig 12238 bp, 14 predicted proteins | sample 5358111 | NCBI WGS metagenome assembly VFSW01 (sample SAMN11554181, study PRJNA540505) | mine drainage metagenome | isolation source: sediment from site ElyBrook_90M | place: USA: Ely Copper Mine, Vershire, VT | collected 2017
GCAATCGTCTTGCCGATGCTCTCGTCGGAGTTCGCGGAGATCGTGCCGACCTGCGCAATCGCCTTCGGGTCCTTGCAGGGCTTGGAGAGCTTCTTCAGCTCTTCGGTGGCGGAAGCGACCGCGAGGTCGATGCCGCGCTTCAGGTCCATCGGGTTGGCGCCCGCGGCGACCGACTTCAATCCTTCGCGGATGATGGCTTGCGCCAGCACGGTGGCGGTGGTTGTCCCGTCGCCGGCCTCATCGGAAGTGTTGGACGCGACTTCCTTCACCATCTGTGCGCCCATGTTCTCGAATTTGTCCTTGAGCTCGATCTCTTTCGCGACCGAGACACCATCTTTCGTGACGGTGGGAGCGCCGAAGCTCTTGTCGAGCACGGCATTGCGGCCCTTGGGGCCCAGTGTCACCTTGACGGCATTCGCCAGGATGTTGACACCCTTGAACATGCGTCCGCGGGCGTCGTCACTGAAACGTACGTCTTTAGCTGCCATTGACTGATTCCTCTATTTGAATTTGATAACGATAAGGTGGATCGAGGCGCTTACTTGCCTTCGACTACGGCCATGATGTCTTCCTCACGCATGACCACCAGCTCGTCGCCATCCATCTTGACTTCCGTGCCCGAATACTTGCCGAACAGGATCTTGTCGCCGACCTTGACGTCGAGCGGGCGAATTTCGCCGCTTTCCAAGATCTTGCCCTTGCCGACGGCGATGACCTTGCCGAAGATCGGCTTCTCGGTCGCGGTGTCCGGGATCACGATGCCGCCTGGGGATCTACGCTCCTCTTCCTCGCGTTTCACGATCACACGGTCATGAAGGGGTCGAATCTTCATAGAACAAGGCTCCTTAGAACTTAAGTTGCGGGTTGAATTGAGCGCGAGTGTTAGCACTCGTCGCTTGTGGCTGCTAATGATAGCGGCGATTTCCCCGGAATCAAGGGGCGCCGCGATAAGATTTCCGGCGCACGGGTGCAGGTTCCACCCATGCATCCCCCGTCGGCATCCCCGTCGGCCCCGCATTGGCCTGACTTATTATAAAGTGCCGGCATGAGCGCCAAACCCCGGTTGATTATGTTAACTCTTCTCGTTCTGGTGAGCGGCACTTCCATGGCCAAACCCTGGTGGATGCGCGGGATCGAGTCCAACGAGACCGATTTCCTGCCGCCCGACGTGGCATTTCGTCCGGGCGCCCGCCTGGACGGCGGCACGTTGCGGGTGCGCTGGGTGATCGCGGACGGATACTACCTGTACAAGCAGAAGATGTCGGTCGCCGCAGAGAGCCCCGACCTGGTGGTGTCGGACTTCAGTCTCCCCCCTGGAACCCTCAAAACCGACCCGTACCTGGGTACCCAGGAGATTTACACGCAGCAGGTCGAGGGCACCGTGGCCTACCGGCGTTTCGACTACGGCGCCCATCCGCTGCAGATCAAGGTGACCTACCAGGGGTGCGCCGAGGCCGGGCTTTGCTATCCGCCGATCGTCAAAGTGCTGTTCCCGACCGTCGCTGCGCCGGCGGCACCGAGTCCTTCGCATCGCTGGGAAGGCGTCGCCATCGGCGGCGGGATACTGGCGTTCCTGGCCGCAGGATTGCTGCTCCGCAAGGGACGCACGCTGGCCCTCCCTGCGGCATGAACGAGCGCGCCTTCCGGATCGCGGGCGCGGTGCTGGTGGTGGTCGTCGGGATCTGGGCCGGTGCGCGCATGCATTCGACCCGGATCGCCCAGAGCGCGGCCGAGATGGCGACGCCCGTGGGAGTGGCGAGCCCCCCGCCCCCGAGCGACATGCTCGGCGAATCGACCCCTCAGCCGCGGACGATACCGGACCGACTGCCGCATTTCTCCCTGCGCGATCTGCACGGCAAATCGACACCCATCGAGGCCTGGAGCGGCAAGTCGCTGATCATCAATTTCTGGGCGACCTGGTGCGCACCCTGCCGCCGCGAAATCCCGCTGCTGCAGGGATTATCCGCGGAGTGGGGGAATCGGGGGATGCAAGTGATCGGAATCGCGGTCGATCATCTCGACGAGGTAACCGCCTACGCTCGCCGGCTCGACATCGGCTATCCGCTGCTGATCGGGGACCAGGACGCGCTCGACGTGGCAACGGCACTGGGGTTCGACGCCCCGGTGTTCCCGTTCACGGTCTTCACCGACCACCGCGGCGCGGTGGTGGCGCTCTATGTGGGCGAATTGCATCGTTCCCAGGCCACCCTGATTCTCACCGTGGTGCAGAATCTCGACCAGGATCAGATCGAGCTCCAGGAAGCCCGCCGCACCATCGCCGAAGGCCTCCACGAACTCGGCTCCGGCAAAGCCGGCTAAGCCTCGTCCGGCGAAGTTCGCGGAAGAACCTTGCCATTTCAGCTCACTTTCCGGTTAATATCGCGCATCTTTCAATATCGGTGACCGCGGCTCGACGATGGCGCGAATACTCCTGCTCAACGGACCCAATTTGAACTTGCTCGGTACCCGGGAGCCGGCGCTCTATGGCGCGGCAACCCTGACCGATATCGAGGCGCGGCTTGCCGGCCTGGCGCGCGCCCAGGGTCATGAGCTGATTGCGGCGCAGAGCAATGCCGAGCACGAGCTGGTCGCCGGCGTGCAGGCGACCCGGCGCGACGGCGTGGCGTTCGTGATCATCAATCCAGGCGCCTTCACCCACACGAGCATCGCGCTTCGGGACGCATTCCTCGCCGTTTCCGTGCCGTTCATCGAAGTTCACTTGAGTAATGTGTTTGCCCGCGAGGAATTCAGGCACCGCTCTTATCTGTCCGATCTTGCCGCCGGCTGCGTCGTGGGACTCGGCGCTCTCGGGTACGAGCTCGCACTGACTGCCGCCTGCGCGCAGTTGGCCGCAGCTCAAGGCTTGCACCAAAAATCAATTTGAAGGGGTTTTGCGGATGGACATTCGAAAAGTAAAGAAGCTGATCGAGCTTCTGGAAGAATCCGGCATCTCGGAGTTGGAGATCTCCGAGGGTGAGGAATCGGTGCGCATCAGCCGGCATCCGCGAATGTCGATCGCCGCACCCATGGCGGCCGCCCCGACGATGCAGCCGGCGCCGCTTGCCCCGGCGCCGGCCTCGCCGGCAAAGCCGGCCACCGCTGCCGGCGAGCACAAGCCGCGCAACGACGACCAGACCATCACCTCGCCGATGGTCGGCACGTATTATTCGGCCTCGGCGCCGGGAGCCAAGGCCTTCGTGGAACTCGGCCAGGAGATCAAGGTTGGCCAGATCCTTTGCATCATCGAAGCGATGAAGATGATGAACCAGATCGAATCCGACAAGGCGGGCCGCGTCACGGCGATCCTCGCCAAGAACGGCGAGCCGGTCGAGTTCGGCCAACCGCTGTTCATCATCGAATAGCCGCGATGATCGAGAAAGTCGTCATCGCTAACCGCGGCGAGATCGCGCTTCGCATTCTGCGAGCCTGCCGCGAACTCGGGATCAAGACGGTTGCCGTGCATTCGACCGCCGATTTCAACACCAAACACGTTCTGCTCGCCGACGAAACGGTGTGCATCGGGCCACCGCAGGCCGCACTCTCGTACTTGAACATGCCCGCCATCATCAGCGCCGCGGAAGTCACCGACTCGGTAGCCATCCATCCGGGCTACGGATTTCTGTCGGAGAACGCCGATTTCGCCGAGCGCGTCGAAAAGAGCGGCTTCATCTTCGTCGGTCCGCGCGCCGAGACCATCCGCCTGATGGGCGACAAGGTCTCCGCAATCAAGCAGATGAAGGCCTCGGGCGTGCCGTGCGTGCCGGGGTCCGACGGACCCGTCGGAGGCGACACAGACGAGAATTTCCGCATTGCCAAGGACATCGGCTACCCGCTGATCGTCAAGGCCTCGGGCGGCGGCGGCGGACGCGGCATGCGCGTGGTGCATACGGACGCCTCGCTCCTCAACGCGATCAGCGTGACCCAATCGGAGGCCCTCGCCGCGTTCGGCAATCCGCAGGTCTACCTCGAGAAGTTCCTCGAGCGGCCGCGTCACATCGAATTTCAGGTGCTGGCCGATAATTTCGGCAACGTGGTGCATTTGGGCGAGCGGGATTGCTCGATGCAACGGCGCCATCAAAAGGTCCTGGAGGAGGCGCCTGCCCCGGGGCTCACCGCCAAACAGCGCAAGACCATGGGAGAGCGCTGCGCGCAGGCGTGCCGCGAGGTCGGTTACCGGAATGCGGGCACGCTCGAGTTCCTCTATCAGGATGGGGAGTTCTACTTCATCGAGATGAACACCCGGGTCCAGGTCGAACATCCGGTGACCGAACTCGTCACCGGCATCGACATCGTGAAGGCACAGCTGCTGATCGCGGCCGGCGAGGCGCTGCCGTACACCCAGAACGACATACAGATTCGCGGCCATGCCATCGAGTGCCGCATCAATGCCGAGGATCCTAAGACCTTCATTCCCTCGCCCGGCCCGATCAGACTCTGGCATTCGCCGGGCGGCCCCGGAATTCGCGTCGACAGCCATGTGTACACCGGCTACAACGTGCCGCCGTTCTACGATTCGATGATCGGCAAGGTCATCGCCTCGGGCGATACGCGCGACACCGCGATTGCGCGCATGCGCAATGCGCTCGCGGAAATGGTCGTCGAAGGAATCAAGACCAATATCCCCCTGCATCAAGAGATCTTCAACCATTCGGCGTTTCGACAGGGCGGCACGGACATCCATTATCTGGAGCGCCGCCTCGGTCTGAAGTGAATGCCCGGGAGCCTGTCGGACTTGGGGACATCGTCGGGGACATCGTCGCGAGGCCGTGGGAGGGCGCGGACCGATGATCCTATGTCCGACAGGCTCCGAACGCTCTCCGGCGCACACGCCTGGCCGCACGATCATGCTGTATGAGATCGAATTTCCGCTCGCGGCCTTGAGCTCCGAAGCCGTCGAGACGGCGCTTCTGGAGGTCGGCGCCGGCTCGATCACCTTCGTCGAGCGGGGCGATGAGCCCGTGCTCGAGCCGCGGCCGGGCGAAATCAGATTGTGGAGCGATACCTCGGTGCGCGCACTATTCGACGACTCCCATGACGCCGCGCAAACGATCGGCCGGCTGGCCTCCCTGTTGGGACCGCACATCACGGGCTCGGCGCGTCTGCGCACCGTCGAGGCCGAGAACTGGGAGCGCGCGTGGCTGAAGGACTGGAAATCCATGCGCTTCGGCCGGCGGCTGTGGGTGTGCCCGACGGCCGATCCGGCGCCGGCGGACCCGGAGGCGGTGGTGGTACGCCTCGACCCGGGACTCGCTTTCGGCACCGGCACGCATCCCACCACGGCTCTGTGCCTGCAACTGCTCGATGCGTTGCCCGTTGCCGGGCGCTCGATGATCGATTACGGCTGCGGCTCCGGCATCCTGGCGATTGCCGCCTTGAAGCTGGGTGCATCCCATGTCACGGCCGTCGATCTCGACCCGCAGGCGCTGATCGCCGCCCGCGACAACGCCATTCGCAATGAGGTCGCGACGCGACTCGATGTCCAAGGCGTGCCGCCCTCCCTGCTGCCCGCGGACCTGGTGGTCGCGAACATCCTGGCCGGACCCTTGATCGAGCTGGCGCCCGTGCTGAGGGCGGCATGCAGGATCGGCGCGCATCTGGTGCTCTCCGGGTTGTTGAAATCGCAGGCCTACGCGGTGAAGGCCGCGTATTGCTCCGGTTTTGATATCGTGCAGGTCGTTGGGCGAGAAGACTGGTGCTGCATCCACGCGCGGAGAACGGCTTAGCTTGTATACGCAGTGCATTAAGTGCGAAACGGTGTTCCGCCTGTCAGCCGAAGTATTGCGCGCGGCGGGCGGCCAGGTGCGCTGCGGGCGCTGCGGCGAGGTATTCAACGCGCTCGCGCGCCTCGCGGAGGATCCGAACGCCTTCCCTGCCGGCGAATCGCCGCTCGACATGGAAACGCGGGCCGATGAGATCCTGGAAACCGCCGCGGTGGAGCCGTTCAAGGAGCCCGGCCCATCGCCCGAATCGGACGGTGAGGAGATCGAGATCGAGGATGTCGACTCGAGCGGCATCGACTTCGCGCGACTGCAACTGGTGGATACGTTCGTCGATAACCCGCCGGCGGCACCGGCGGCAACACCCTCGGCCGAGGCGCGCGTGCCGCCGTCCTCCGCAAGCCCCGCAGCGCCGTCCGGGTCGCGGCTCGCGCGGCCGCGCGCACCACCGCCGGCGCCCCCGCCCCCATCAAGGCCGGCGCCGCCTGCCGTGTCGCGGGGTGCTACGCCCCCACCGGCCGCCGCTCCACCCATTTCGCCGCCGGCCGCGCCGCGCCGCCGGGCCCCCGCGACGGCTGCGCCGGCCGCTGCCGCCGGGGCCGTGCCCGATGATGGCTCGATGGAGTTCACGCTGCCCCCGGGCGAGCTGGACCGGGTTTTCGTTGAGCGATCGGTGCGCTCCGCAGCATCCGCCGCCGCAATAACGTCGGAAGCATCGGAACCGACCGCAGCCGCAGAGCCGACAGCGCAAGCCGATGTCTCCCATCCGCTGCTCAATCCCGGCGCCGGCCTCGAGGTGTCCGAGGAGGTACGGCGGGAAATGCTCGCGGGGATCTCGGCCGTCGCGCCGCGCCCGCTTGCGGAGATTTTGCCCCCGTCGCGTCGGTCATTGCCGTTCGGCTTCTGGCTGGGATCTGCGGTTGTCCTGGGGTTGCTCCTGTGCGCACAGATGCTTCACGGCAATCGCGAGTGGCTGGCCACGCATGCGCCATTGCGCGCACCGCTGCACGGGTTGTATGCGGCTTTCGGCTTGGGCGCAGACGCGCCTGCCAATCTGTCCGCGTACCAGCTGCGCCAATGGGGCGTCACCGGAGATCCGGGCGCGAGCGGAACCCTGCGCGTGCGAGCCAGCATTCTGAACACCGCGGCGCAACTGCAGCCCTATCCGCTGTTGCGCGTGACCCTCGCCAATCGATTCGGGGCGAAGCTCGGTGCGCGCGACTTCGCGCCCGCCGAGTACATGGGCAAGCCCATCGCCCGTATGCTTGCGCCCGGCGAGCGGGCGGACGCGACGCTCGACATCGTCGATCCCGGCAAGGACGCGGAGGGCTTCGAGATCGATGTGTGCCTGCGCGGCCTCGATCAAAAAATATCATGCGCCGGAGATGTTGCGACGCAGGCCAAGCAGGCGCCTGAGGGGAATTAGCTTGCCTCTGAAGATCGGACCGTATGTGCTGGATTCCAACGTGGTCCTCGCCCCCATGGCAGGGGTTACCGATCGGCCGTTCCGCATGCTGTGCCGTCGACTCGGTGCGGGATTGGCGGCGTCCGAGATGCTCACCTCCGATGCGCGCCTGTGGGATACGCCGAAATCCCGGCATCGCATGGACACCCTTGGCGAACCGGGGCCGCGCGCCATCCAGATTGCGGGCTTCGATCCGGAGATGATGGCGGACGCCGCGCGGCGCAATGTCGATGCCGGCGCGCAGATCATCGACATCAACATGGGCTGTCCGGCGAAGAAGGTGTGCAATCGTCTCTCGGGCTCGGCCTTGATGAAGGATGAGGACCTGGTGGCACGCATCCTGCAAAGCGTCGTGAACGCGGTGACCGTACCGGTCACCTTGAAGACGCGCACCGGCTGGGATGCCGACCACCGGAACGGCACTCGTATCGCACGCATCGCCGAGGACTGCGGCATTCAGGCGCTCGCCGTTCACGGCCGTACGCGCGCGGACATGTTTCAGGGCGCTGCGGAGCACGATACGGCTCGCGCCATCAAGGGCAGCGTCAAGATTCCGGTGTTTGTGAACGGCGATATCGTCTCGCCGATGCGTGCGCAGGAGATTTTGAACTACACCGGATGCGACGGCGTGATGATCGGCCGAGCCGCGCAGGGACGGCCATGGATTTTCGATGAAGTCAATTTTTTCGTCGAGACGGGGAAATTGCGCGCGGAGCTAGCGCAGGAAAACGTCCGTGATATTATGCGCGCCCACCTCGAAGACCTATACGATTTCTACGGCGATGAGACCGGTGTTCGAGTGGCACGCAAGCATTTGAGTTGGTATTTCCGTCAACATCCCGGGCAAGAGGCATTGCGGGACCGTCTGGTGCGAATCGAGACGCCGCAGGACCAGCTGGCCACGCTGTTGGACGAATACGACACGCAAGTGCCGCGCGCGGCATGAGCACACATAGTTCAAGAATAAGAATGATCTGCAGTGATACCGGGTGGGACCATGGTCGCAAAAAAGAAAGCCAAGGCACGCAAGGATCTCGCCGCCCCGTTCAACGGACGCGACCTGAAGGTCAACGGGAAGGGCGTGCCGTTGCGTTCGCAGGCCGAAGAGGCGCTGCAGGGTTATTTCGAGACGTTGAACGGTCACAAGCCCGCGCATCTCTATGATCTGGTGATGCGCGAGGTCGAGGAGCCGCTTTTCAAGGTCGTCATGGGGCACGTGCAGGGCAATCAAAGCCGCGCCGCGACCATCCTCGGCATCAACCGGGGCACATTGCGCAAGAAGCTCAAAGAGTTCGGAATCAACGAGTAGGGACATCTGCATTGCTCACGTCCGTACGCCGCGCACTGCTGAGCGTCTCCGACAAGACCGGGATCGTCGAGTTCGCGCGTGAGTTGAAGGAACGGGGCATCGAGCTGCTGTCCACCGGGGGCACCGCCAACCTGTTGGTCCGCCACGGTATTTCCGTCAAGGAAGTGGCCGAGCACACCGGCTTTCCGGAGATCATGGGCGGCCGCGTGAAGACGTTGCATCCCAAGATCCACGGCGGATTACTCGGGCGCCGCGGTGTCGATGAGGAGATCATGCGCGCGCACGCCATCGAGCCGATCGATTTGCTCGCGGTGAACCTATATCCGTTTGCCGCGACCGTCGCCCGGCCCGACTGCACCTACGAGGAGGCCGTGGAGAACATCGACATCGGCGGTCCGGCGATGGTGCGGGCGGCCGCCAAGAACCACGCCTCGGTGACGGTGGTGGTCGATCCCGCCGATTACCGCGCGCTGCTCGATGAACTGGCGGCCAACCAGGGCGCGACCGACATCGGCATACGGCAAACGCTCGCCGCCAAGGCGTTTGCTCACACGGCGCAATACGACGCCATGGTGTCTGCCTATTTCACCGGCGCGATCGGCGCCGGATCGACGACGTTCCCCAATGATTTGAATCTGTCGCTGCGCAAGCGCCTGGAGCTTCGATACGGCGAGAACCCGCATCAGCAGGCCGCGTTCTACGCAGATCCGCGCGCGATCGGCGCATCGGTCAGCGGCGCACGACAGCTGCAGGGCAAGGAGCTCTCCTACAACAACATTGCCGACAGCGACACCGCGCTCGAGTGCGTACGCCAGTTCGACTCGCCGGCATGCGTCATCGTGAAGCACGCGAATCCCTGCGGCGCGGCGACGGGGGCGTCGATCGCCGCCGCCTACCTGAACGCCTATCGCACCGACCCGACTTCCGCGTTCGGCGGCATCATCGCCTTCAACCGGGAGCTGGATGCGGCCGCCGCGCGGGCGATCGTCGAGCGGCAATTCGTGGAAGTGCTGCTCGCGCCAAACGTGTCCGGCGAGGCCCGGGCAATCCTCGCATCCAAGGATGAGGTGCGCGTGCTCGAAACCGGCGACCTCGCACGGGGAGTGTCGCAGATGCTCGAATACAAGAGCGTCGCCGGCGGCCTCTTGGTGCAAACCCGCGACACCGCGTCGGCGCGTGCCGAGGACCTGCGCGTGGTCAGCCGGCGCCCGCCGGGTCCCGGCGAGCTCGAGGATCTTCTGTTTGCCTGGCGCGTCGTAAAATATGTCAAATCGAACGCCATCGTCTGCGTCAAGGATCGCGCCACCCTGGGCGTGGGGGCCGGTCAGATGAGTCGCGTGGTGAGCAGTCAGATCGCGGCATTGAAGGCCAAGGACGAGGGCCTGTCGCTCCAGGGCGCGTCCGCCGCCTCCGATGCGTTCTTCCCGTTTCGCGATGGACTCGACGTCCTCGCCGAGCTCGGGATCGAGTCGGTGATCCAGCCGGGCGGTTCGAAGCGCGATGCCGAAGTGATCGCCGCGGCGGATGAGCACGGCATCGCCATGGTGTTCACCGGCACGCGTCATTTTCGGCACTGATGAAGGTCCTGGTCATCGGCGGCGGCGGCCGCGAACATGCGCTTGCCTGGAAGTGCGCGCAGTCGGCGCGCGTCACCCGGGTGTACGTCGCGCCGGGCAATGCCGGCACGGCGCTCGAGCCGAAACTCCTCAATGTGGACATCGCAGCGGGCGATACCGAAGGCTTGCTGGCGTTTGCCGCGCGTGAAGGCATCGAGCTGACCATCGTGGGACCCGAGGGGCCGCTGGTGAGCGGGATCGTCGATCGGTTCGCCGCCGCGGGCCGCGCGTGCTTCGGCCCGACGGGCGCCGCCGCGCGCCTGGAGGGATCGAAGGCCTACGCCAAGGAATTCCTGAAGAGGCACCGCATACCGACGGCCGCGCATGCCACGTTCACCGCGGCCGACTTCGACCCGGCGTACATCCGCGCTCAGCGGCTGCCGCTGGTGGTGAAGGCCGACGGCCTCGCCGCCGGCAAGGGAGTCGTGATCTGCGACACCCACGAGGCGGCCGTCGAGACGGCAACCGCCATGCTGGGGGGCAGCTTCGGCGCATCGGGCCGGACCATCGTGATCGAGGAGTTCCTCGCCGGCGAGGAAGCGAGCTTCATCGTTGTCGCCGCGCACGATCAGGTGATGCCGCTCGCCACCTCGCAGGATCACAAGCGCCGCGACGACGCGGATCGGGGTCCGAACACGGGCGGAATGGGCGCCTACTCGCCCGCCCCGATCGTCACCCCCGAAGTACACGAGCGCATCATGCGCGAGGTGATCGAGCCGACGCTGCGCGGCCTGATGCTCGACGGAACTCCCTATACGGGGTTCCTGTATGCCGGCCTGATGATTGCCCCGGACGGGACGCCGAACGTCATCGAGTTCAATTGCCGCCTCGGCGATCCGGAAACCCAGCCGATTTTGCTGCGCCTGCAGAGCGATCTGGTGACGCTTTGCGAAGCCGCGCTCGGACGCTCGCTCCACGGCATGGACGCGTCCTGGGATCCGCGCGCGGCGCTCGGCGTCGTCATGGCGGCCGGGGGATATCCCGACAGCTATCCCAGCGGCGATGCGATCTGCGGGCTCGACGCCGCAGCCCGCCTGCCGGGCAAGGTGTTTCATGCCGGGACGCGCATGGAGGACGGGAAGGTCGTGACGGCCGGCGGACGCGTACTGTGCGCCGTGGGCCTCGGAGCGAACGTCGAGGCCGCTCAGCGGCAGGCGTATGCTCTCGTCGATGCGATCCACTGGAACCTGGTGCAGTACCGGCGGGACATCGGCTATCGCGCGGTGGCGCGGGAGCGGAAGTCTCGGTAGTGCGTGCGAGGGCGACGACAAACAACGCGCGGTTCCTTCCATGCCGCCGTTCGCACGCCCGTTTTATCAGTGAATCGAGAACACTCAGTTCCGCCGCGGCCGCGATCACTAAATGCAGTTTTGTAAAGTCCGTACGGTCCTAAAGAGCTTGCGCAATATTATCGGTACCGCCTATGCTCGTTCACAGGCCCACGCCCAACCGCCGGTTATCGCGCCGGCTGCAAGCGATGGATGCGCTGCCCAAGCGTGACCAGGAAGCGTTGCTGCGAACCATCGATGCCTTTATTTCCAAGACGGCTTGAGGTCGGAAAGTCCCTATGAACGCCCGTGATGCGCACAACCTCATCGAGAAGCTCAAAGCCCTGCCGCCGCAACGTCAGGCCGAGGTCGAGGACTTCGTGGATTTCTTGCGCAGCCGCGACGAGGATCGGCATCTTGTGACGGCCGCCGCCAAAACCGCGGAACCCGCATTCGCCCAAGTCTGGGACAACGACGACGATGCCGAGTATGACCGCCTTTAGCTTCGGCGATGTCATCCTGGTCCCGTTCCCGTTCACCGATCAAAGCCAGGCGAAGCAGCGGCCCGCGGTCGTCGAACAGCGCGCAGAGGTGGAGGATTTCGTCGATTTCCTCAAAGCACGCAAGGAGCGGGCTCGCGATGAGGCTTCCCAGCGCTTGGGCGAGGCTTTTGCCAAGCTCGATGCGCTGAACCTACCGCCCCTGACGCCAGAAGAAGTGCAGGCCGAGATCGACGCGGTGCGCGCCGAGCGACGCGCCCGTCATGCGGATCGTCGCTGACACCAATACCATCTTATCGGGCTTGCTCTGTAAGCGGTAAGCAGGTGGCGTTCTTCCCGCTCGCTTGAGGATCTGGAAAATGT
>VFSW01011813.1_pt1 | contig 12237 bp, 23 predicted proteins | sample 5358111 | NCBI WGS metagenome assembly VFSW01 (sample SAMN11554181, study PRJNA540505) | mine drainage metagenome | isolation source: sediment from site ElyBrook_90M | place: USA: Ely Copper Mine, Vershire, VT | collected 2017
GCGCACGGTCGACGTCTATTTGAACGCACCCCTGCTGGGGCCACCAACCGAAGTGCCCGCGGGTATTGGCCCTAACGTCACGTGGGGCACCACCTCGGTTACGTTTCTGTCTCCGGTTCCGGCGGCCGGCGACTGGGTGCTGGTCAGAGGCACGCCGTGAGCTGGCGGCGGTGGTGCTACTCCGTCACGATTGCGCTTTGCCTTGGCGGCTTGTTTCTATTTGCCCAAGCCCCCACCATCAACCCCTACACCCAGCTCCGCGCCCCGACCTACAACACCTGGTCTACCGCTGGCGATCCGAATACCCGGATTCCCTGCAACGTGCAGCCCGCGCAAGGCGTGCCGTATCCGCATCCCTACGATATTGCGATCTGGTCCGGGGTGATGGGGCTGTCAGGCGACCAGGCTTTTCTCTGCCTCAACGGGTCGAAGGGTCCGACATGGATTCCGCTTGTTTCAGCCCCATGAAAAGACCGTTCTGGCCTATCGTGATCTTGATGCTGACGCTGGCTTGGTGTGGCCGGGATGGCGCAAGACGTTCACACGTCAATCAGTTGATGACCTGGTAGCCGATGCACATGGGGTTTGAGGTCGGCCCCACGTCGATGGAGATTGTAAAACTGGTGTTACCGCTCCGCGCTGTGACTCTTGGAGTTCCCAGGACAAGGCTGGATTGAGTATTGCAGGTCACCCCGAGCTTGGTTCCTAAACTTTCGTCTTCCGTTACGATGATGGTGTTATTGGCCGTTATGACGGTGGTGTCCACAACAATCGAGGTCGCACCCGCCGCGATGTTGACGCTGCCAGCCGCCGCCGCGCCGCACACTGCCGGACTCGCGGAACTGCTGCAGTTGCCCATGAGCAGCCTACCTCCCAGGTAGACGTTCCCCTCGTTCACCTGCTGCAAGCTCAGATTGGTCAGCGTGAATTGCTGGCCGGTTGTCAATGTGGTTGTCACCGTGAAAGCCCCGGTGGCGGCTACGGACTGCAAATACAAGATGTGCGTTCCGTTGATGAGGTCTAAATTGACGGGAGCGGACGCGGTGGCGTTCGCGAAGACGTTTGTGACGCTGGCGCTTGGAGAACCCGCCGAGCCGGACACGGTGTACGTGAATTTGTAAACCCGGTTCCCGACTCCGGGTATTGCCAGCGTTCCCGCAGCTTGGCTGAAGGTTGATGCTGTGCCGGCGCTGAAGGCGCACGTTACTCCCGTCCCTGGAAACGTGCAATCATTCGTCCGACTCCAGGACGTTCCCGATCCGGACATCGTGCCGTTTGTTAGGGACGTAAGCTCCAGCCCAGTCGGGTCCCAGGTCGAAGTTGACCCGCACACGTTGAAATTCTGAACGACTGCGCGGCAGGTTCCCACCCCCACATTGCCATCGGAGGATTGCAGGAACATCGGAGCATTCGCCCCGTTCAGGACTTCGATCCTGTCTGCTCCATCGGTGTAATCGTAGAGGTCAATTTGGTCAAGCAAGGTGGGCCACTGCGGAGCACCAGGTGTGGAAGAGAAATTGTCAAACCAGCCGTAGGTCCCCATCCCGTACCCGCCGTGCGAAAAGGTCAGGCCGCATTGGGAAAAGGACGTGGCTCCGCAGTCGATTTCAAGATTCGCGGTGCTCGCCCCAGTCTGTGACGGCGGCCCCAGGTGGGTTGCTTTGTACAGCAGATTCGCGAAGGCATCGCTGACCGAATCCGCGTGTGTGAGCACTACAGAAAGAAGGACTGCGGCGAGAATGCGTAGAGTGTTTTTCATGTTCCCTGTAGCCAGCTCAACAGCCACAGATTCCCGGCGTAGCTCACCCCCTGGTTCATGTCCAGAAAATAGCCCACCGATTGCGGCGTTAGAAATAATCCGCGAGCAGCGGAGTAGAACTGAAAAAAGTGCTGCCCGTCCGACGACGCAAAAAAGATGAAGTTGGTTCCGTCGTCCCGAATCCTGAAGCAGACCGGCCCGGTGAAGTCGAAATTGGTCGAAGTCGGGGCGCTGCTGATCGCGGTAACCGAAGTCCAGTACTGTACGGTTATGTTGGTCGTCCCGCCGTTGTAGGTCAGGGTCACCAGCTTGCCTGAAGTCGAATTGTAAAAACACAAGCCCTGGTTGATGAAGCTGGTAGTCGAGTTGGATGGGTTTAGAATCGCCGTGATGCTGTAGGGTGTTGCGGGAGCCGCGATGTAGCGGACCCGGAGACTATCGCTCGCTGAAGCTGGCGCGGCAAGCGACTCCCCACCCTGAGTGTAGGAAACCGACGCGCCTCCTTGATTGGCCCAGGAAAACCCAGGCGAAGCGGCGGTAGGGATTGTAACCGCGCCGAAGACCGGCAGAAACGGATTCCAAACGCTTGATCCTCCGATGAAGGTATACGGCCCGTCGGTCTGCCGGTAGAGATTTCCGTTGTTCCCCGCCCCCGCAGCCGGCAGACTTCCGAAGGTTCCGAAGGAAGACGACGCGCCCGAGCTGGTGACGTTGACCTTTCCACCGCTCAGAGTGCAGGTCACTCCGGTTGAGCAGTTGAAAATCCCCGTGGCTCCCAGCGTGGTTCCGGCGTTCTGAATGATGAGCGACCAGCCGGAGGGGGAGTCTGCCCACAGCCCAATCCCGAGCACGGCGAGCGCAACGCAGGTTGAAATCAGAATCTTCCGCATGTTCAATTCGTCAGCGTCCAACTCACCGATGCCCCGGTGGTGGACGCGATCACATAAATCAGATTGGTGTTGTTCACCTGCCAGCAGAACCCCTGCCCTGGCGCAAGTTCCATTCCAGTGTTTGCACCGCTGGCGGTAACCGTTGAAGGACCCACGTACACGTTAATGGTATTGGCTACGAGCGCATGGACACAGACATTTTTAGCTGTGTTGGTTCCAAGATTCGCCGCCGTCGCTGTGACGGCCTGTTGCAGTGAGTTGAATGTCCCGAGTCCGACCTGGCTGACCACCCAAGGCGTTGTCGATTGAGTGACCGGGCAAGGATTCGGACAGCCTGTGCCTGCTCCCCCTCCCCCTCCTCCGGTGCCTCCGGTTGCTCCGGTTCTCCAGCCTTGAAGCTGTATACGCATGTTCCCTGTTCCTGATCCTCCCGAGACATCGACGCGGACCCAAGGGGTATCTACGCTCATGCCGGAAGTCGCGGAGAGATTCGTGTACGTGGCGATTCCAACATTGGCCGTTCCAAAGCTCGATGAGCTGGCCACCATCGACCCGGTGTAAGCCGTGAAAGTCCCCGGCGTGTTGGTTCCCGTGGCGGATTGAAGAGCCACCGTAAAGCCACTGGCCCCACCGTCGGACACGTAGGACACGACCCAGGTGACGCAGTTGATGGTCCGGTTATCCCAATAGCCTTGGTTGTATGGCCCGTCTCCGTTGGTTTGCAGGTTGAAAGCTGGCGGATTGCAGTCCGGGGTGGTTTGGGCTTGCGCGATCGCGCACAGCAGAAAGGAAGCAAGTACGAGGGTGATTCGCTTCATGAAGGCTAGTTTACGCCTTTTTTGTTCCCTCTGGCGAAGTGCTTGCGGCTTCGGGCGGTCTGGCGTTGGAGGTCCCCGGCGGTGTGGGATTTCGGATATAGGGCTTGCCTTCGAGCATGAGAACCATTTTTTCGGCTGCTTTCCAATCGCGCTGATCTATTTCGATGCCTGCGGCCTCTTGTTCCGATCCGGGAGGCGTGGCGGTTTCAATGCAGGATTCCAAATGCGTTTGCAGCATCCCCAGGAGCCGGATGATTTCTCTCCGTTGGTATGTCGTCAGAGTCAAGCCAGCCTCCCCGCCACCAGCCCCACCGCAATTCCCGCGAGAACATCCCCCAGGTAGTGAGCTCCAATCAGAACGCGCGAGGCGCACACGCACACCGCCAGCGCTGCTGCTGCTGGATTGGGCCACAGCGCCACGGCGAAAGCGACAGCGACCGCGGCATGCTGGGAAGGAAAGGACCAGCCATTCCAGCGGTTCATCCAGCGGGCGCGTTTGAAGATTCTGGGATTCTGGCGTTTCCGGCGCACGAGAATTTTCAACGCCGATCCGATTCCCCAGGCGAGAAAGCAGGACGCGGCCACGCGGCCGGCCAAAGGCCGCTGATCCATTTCACGAAGCCAAAGATACGTTGCTGCATACAGCCAGCCGTCACCCAACCGGGAAAACAACCGCCACGCCATACGCGGGGAGCGGCTGGAAGCCCAGTTCGTCAAAGCACGGTCGCACCAAAGCACGAAGCTGGGAAGCAGCGCAAGCGTTCCGCCTGTGGTCAGACAGAAGCTTTTCCAGATGGGCTGGGTTTCCGATTTCACTTTTCCGTTGCCTCTGGTGCGGGCTGTCTGAAGTCATCTACCGTTATCTCGGATGCGTTGAGGGACAGGTTGAGAACAAGATCATTGGAATCCGTGTAGCCGAGAATTTCAGCCGTGACGTACTTTTCGCTCCGTGTGGTGTAACGGTCCCGAATTTGGATTCTGATCTTCACGCCGCCAGCCTCCCGGTTTCCGCCTCGTAACGCTCATTGCTATTTGTTGGTTTCACTTTTTCGTTACCTCCGGCGCACTCGGCTCTGGCGTGGGGCTGGCGTTGGCGGGTTCGCGGTACAGTTTTGCTAGATCCCCGAGTTCGACGGTCACTCCTTCAGGATATAGTTTGTCCAAAAGCGCAGCCGCCCCGCCGGGCCGGAACGAATGATTTTAAGGAATGTGGGAATTAGCGCGCTTACGAGCATCTTCTCTTCAAGGGTCGCCCCGACGAGGGCCGAATTGACCATCAGGTTTCCGGCGGTGCTTCCCAGTGTCTCGCTCAGCAATCCGTATGCGGGATTGGGCCGTTTCTTGCGCGGGTTCTTTTTGCTCACGCCGCGATCCTCCCTGTTTCCGCCTCGTAACGCTCATTGTACTCCCGGATGAGTTCGGCCCGGTCCAGCCCGTAGACCGCCCAGAATCTTTTGCCAAGCGTGTGAATCGAAGCTGAGCTGCCTCGATCGTGATGCCTCCAGCACAAGGGGATTGATGTTCTGTCATCCGCTTTTCTGCCGAAAGCTCTCTGGCCGGCGTGGTGCGCGTAGATGGTGCCGAAGTTGATGAGCCGCAGTTTTTCGCAGGCGCAGCACTGCTGGGTTTTGATCCAGGATAGGAATGCCCAGTCTCGGGGTCTTTGCTTGTAGCTGGTCATTCGTTGCCCTTGCCGCGCGGCCCGTAATGCTCATCCAAAAGTGCCAGCGCTTTTCTGAGAACGTCTCGGAGGTCGCGCTTTCCCCAAAACGTGACGGCGCTGGAATCGTCATCCCCCTGCCGGTGGAGGAACGGCCCAGATACATGCGCGATTCCGGGCTGTGCTCCCAGTTTTGCGGGGGGCGTGGCCAGAGCTACCGGAAGTTCCAAATAGAAACGAACGCCGGTGAAGGTCACACCCTCAGCGGTTTTGCTCACCAGCTCGACACGATCCGTGATTTCCTCAGCGTAGACGTTGACTCTCATGCTGCAATTCTACAGGCCGGGACCCAAAAACGAAATAGACCGTTGGTACCAACCGTTTCGCTGGAAGCAACGCATGGGACTCTTGGCCCTCACTTTTCTTTTTCGTTCCCTCCGGCGGGAGCTTGCGGGCCGGGTGGCTGTTCGTTGGCGGTCCTCAACTCTTTGAGTTTGGCTTCAGCGCGGTCGATTGCGCGGATAAGATACCAGCGCGCTTTGTGAAGATCCTCTGCTTCTGCTTGCCCTTCTTCTGGCGTGCCCCCATAGGTCGATTTGCGACCAGCGCGCAAAATGTACTTGACGGCGTTCCCCAGAGAGAAATCCAATTCGAAGGCTTCGATCACGTCGATAGTTTCCATACCCCCGGATTTGTAGTTAGCGGGATGGTTGACCGTCTCCAACTCGGCAAGGTACGTGTCCTGCATCGAGGGCGTGAAGTTGCACTTTTTGCAAAAGCCCTTGGCATCCAGCGGATTCTCGCAATCAACGCAATGGAGAACCTTCATGCTGCAATTCTACAGGCCGCAACCCAAAAAACGAAATAGACCGTTGGTACCAACCGTTTCGCTGGAAGCAACGCATGGGACTCTTAGGGCTTGTGTTTCTGCCAGGACTGTGGCAGTTTTGAGGGCATGGCCGCCGCGTCTTTTAGCCTATCCGCTTGTCAGTCTCGGGGGAGGTGGTAAGTGGACGGGTCCCCTGGCGCGGCGGTCAGAAAATGGAAACGTAGGCGCGCGGAATACCTGCTCCACGCCGGAAACCCAGCACTTCTCAGAGGACGATCACTTGCTGTTTGTTGCGGCCTGCGAAAGATCCGGGTTGGACCCGTTCGCCCGGCAAATCTACGCCATGCACCGGGAAGGGAAGCTGGTGATCGAGGCAACCATCGACGGACTGCGGCTCTCAGCCGAGCGCACAAAACAATACGCTGGGCAACTCGGCCCGGAATGGTGCGGACCCGACGGGGTGTGGAAGGACATCTGGACCGAGCCCCAATCAAAACGCGAGACGCGCACACGCACACAGCCAGCGCGATCGCGGCGGGATGGGGAAGCGCAACCGCGAAAGCAACAACGACGGCCGCATGCTGGGAAGGAAAGAGCGGATCTGATCGCGCGATGCGGAAGCCAACTGAAGACTTCACCCCGATAGAGCGGCGCTGCGTCGGAAACGCGCTTGTCATGGCGGCTATGGTTCAACTGTTTGGCGTGTCTTGGGAGGAAGCCGCGTTGATCTATGAACAGGGCTGGGCGCCGGACTTTATGGAATCCCAGCGTACTAAGAAACTTTCTAAGGGCTGAAACGGTACTTCCGGTCTATTCCCGGATGCCGGGTGAAGTGGCAAGATTGGCTATGACCAACACCTATCGCTTTACTTTGAATCCCGAAAAGCAAGCTTGGGATGCCTACCACGTCGAAGAAAACATGAAGGTCGAGTTTTCGAGTGCGGAACTGCGAAACTGGTTCGCTGCGCATATCGGCAAAGAAACTACGGCCAAGGTCACCATCATCATCGAATCGGAGACGCTGTGAAACCCCAAGACATCGCCCTCTTGCGGCGCACCCTAACCCAGCACTTCTCAGAAGACGATCACGCGCTGTTTGTTGCGGCCTGCGAAAGATCCGGCCTCGATCCCTTCGCCCGGCAAGTCTATGCCATGCACCGGGAAGGCAAGCTGGTAATCGAGGCAACCATCGACGGGCTGCGGCTCTCAGCCGAGCGCACAAAACAATACGCCGGGCAACTTGGCCCGGAGTGGTGCGGCCCGGACGGGGTGTGGAAGGACATCTGGACCGAGCCCGAGCCACCGACTGCGGCGCGCGTGGGCATCCGCCGCGTGGATTTCGCAGACCCAGTTTGGGGCAAAGCGCTGTATTCTGAGTACATGCAGCCCGGCAGGTTCTGGCGCGACATGGCGGCGAATCAGCTTGCTAAATGCGCCGAGGCGCTGGGTTTCCGCAAAGCGTTTCCGCAGCATTTCTCCGGGCTGTATACGCCGGAGGAGATGGCGCAGGCAGAACAGATTTCGCAACCTGTCAAGGTGCGCGATACCGAAGCCGGTAACGGTTGGGCCAAAAGCTCAAAGCGGGGGAATGACATCCCTCCGCAATCCGGCATAATTTCGATTTCGGCTAGTTCGGTCCCTACCTCCGAGGGGAAACCGCGCCGGGTACCAACGCAGCCCGGTGATTATGCCGTTCGCGGGGGCGAGGTTTCAGACATTTCCTCCGTCCCCGCGCCTTTACAACCGTTTGTTGAAGCCGGATTTGGAAACAGACGCAACGTCCAAGCTGCGTTTGGCTTCCTGCAAGTCGAGTTGGAGCACGCGCTGGGTGCCGAAGGCACAGCGGCGTTTCGGCGGATCTACCTCAGACTGCCCCGGATCTTTCCCAGTAAAGAAGCTTGTGCTAAAGCTCACCTGAACTGCTGGCTGGAAATGTGGGCCGCGGTTCAGAAGGGCAGGGCGGCGGCGTGACCAGCGAGGACATCCGGCGGCAGATCGACAAACTGCGCACATTGACCACTACGGATCGAGGGCGAAGATTCAGGCCCGCAACCTGGCTACCACTGTGGGAGATCGCCTATCAGCTTGCGGTTCACAACGAAAACATTACGGAACGGGAAAGACAACGATGCGCTGAAATCGCCAGAGCGTTCGATACGGGATGCAATGAGCCTGCGGACGGAATCTGCCACGTCATAGCCGAAGAAATTCTCGGAATAAATCCAGTTTTGAGGACCGCCAACGTCAACCCCGAGTCCCCCAAGTCAGCGCCGGAGGGAACGCAAAACATTTTAGATCGGCAGTTTGCGGACTTCGTTTCGACTGAGTCTCTGGAAATCATCAAAGAGAATGAATGCGTTCCTGGAGATTTGACAAGTAGCCGATTCCGCCGGGTCTTCAACGAAATCGCTACACTGCGGGAGGCGGCCAGAAAGTGACCACCCAGCAGCCCTACCGCCCAACCCGGCTCCGCGCCACATTTGAAACCTGGATTGTGCCGGAGGACAAAGAGCGGAACCCACTAGCTCTCGCCAAGGAGATCCCCGGCAGTTTCGAAATCGAAATCCGGCTCAGTGAGTTTGGCCGCAGATCCGTTTACAGACCGTTTGTGATGCCAACGCTTCAGCGGATGAGGCTTGAGCCTTTCGCCCTTTCGAAACTCCCGGAATGCAAAAGCTACGTGGAATCCCAGTTCAAGCGGAAGCTGAGCGACTGGAAAGAGGTCTGAGAGCCTGCACCGCCAGCTTGAAGACTTCATCAAAAGTCCCATCCGGTAGCCGCATCGTCGCTTGGCCGGCGGCCCAACGTGCTCTCGATTTATCCGCCCCCATCCCGCGCAGCGCCAGAACTACATCCGTGAAGACCGGGGAATCATCCTTGCGGATCTGCGGCTTCTCTTGTGCCGTTTTTTCACGGGTCACGGGAGCTGGGGTGTTCACCTTAGCGCCGGAGAGCCGGAGTAGGAATTTCCCGGCCCTCTGCTGGCGATCCTGCGAAGCCAGCAGCCACGCGAGCAGCAAAAAGGCTGTGACGACACCCAAACCAAACCCGAGCTTTCCTGGCTCGCCTGAGGCGCAGGAATGGGCAAATGCGACGGTAGCCACACCGGCCACGTAAGCGGTGAAGGGTTTAAGCAGCACGCGACACCTCCGGTTTGACGAAATTTTTCTCGCGCATCTTGTTGAACCGTAGTTGCTTGTCGCTGGACCAATCCCGGTTGCGGAAAAAGTCTTCGAGTAGCTCGGCCTCGTGTTCCTCTGTGAAGGCCAGATGAGTAAGTTTTTGTGTGTCTTCCATGACTGTAGTTTCGAGTATGGTCCTGTAACTGGGAATGGAGCGAAAGTACCGATTGGGCCTTAGATGCGCGAAAAAGGTTTCTCTGTGGAAAACCTCCATATTGTCCACGCAACTGGTCGCGCAAAACCGCGAAACCAGTTTCGTAAAACGCCCCGCGTATCATTACTGTATTTACATACTCTCTTTAACAGCCACGCGGCGGAGGCTGTGGAAAACTACCCCCCTTGACAAACCGGGTGAGTTGTGCGCTAAACTGAAATTGGCGTCCGGGGCGCTCGCCGCGCAACGTGTTGGCCGGTGGCCGTTTCTGGGATTCCAGACCCCCAGGGGCGGCCATCCGGCACAGAGGAGAAAGGTCTGGAATGCATCCGCAACGTATTTCCCCGCGATCAGAAAAACTCACCAACTTCACCGCCGTCCCAAACTCCATCGTCCAACATCAAAGCATTCTCACCCCAGCGGAGTTGCGCCTGGTATTGCTCGTGCTCCAGTGGCGCGAGACGACCATAACGGATGAGACGTGGAAGGAACGAACCGGCCTCGACAAGCGCATGAAGCTGCTGGCGATCAAAGGACTTCGGGAGAAAGGCTTACAGGTAACCGGGGAAGGGAAGCGGGCAAAGTATTTCTTCGACGTGACCGGCTGGGATTCCTGGGTAAGAACCAGGCCCCGATACGAACGCGCGCGCACCGCCGGCCGGCGTGAATCCGTCTCAGCCAAGCCGGGTATGCAGATACACCAGGAATGCCGTGAGCGCGGTTGCCAAAGGCTGTGCCAAAACGACGTAATCCCTTTTCCTGCAACAAATCTTGCGAAACCAGTTTCGCAAGAGGAAAGGAGGGCGGAAGACCAAAACCAAGCTAAAAGCCAGAGTGCTCCGGGGGCGAGTACGCGGCCCCCGGAATCCCCGCCGAAGAAATTTCCACAGGCACTAGCTGCCGTTCAGACCTACTTCCCGCACGTTGAGCCGGAGTTCATCGACAAGCTCCGCGCCCGTTGCGACCGCAAAGTAAAGCACTACACAGACGCGCAGCTCGCCCAAGCCGTAAACAAAGCCATGAAGCGTACCCAAACGTCCGAGGGGCTTTTTCTCGACACCGTTCCCGGTCACCTGGCCGCGATCTTATCCACCCGTTCGGATCTGACCGAAACCCAGAAGCGCGAGCTGAACATGGCGCGGATGTTCCTGGAGAATCCAGCGAACCACACACCTGATGCAGTGGAGCAGGCGCGCGAGATTCTCAGGAAGTATGGCGGCGGTTAAGCGCAAGCTCACCGAAGGACAGCGCATGGCGGCAAAACGTCGCGGAGGAAAAAACAGCCGCAAGAAACGCGGCGGCACCGGGCTTGAGTTTGTGACCGTGAAGTACTCCCGGATCATCGAAGGCGATGAGTATACCCGACGTTACGAATGAATTGGCCCGCTGTGACGCGGAGCAAGAGAGGCTCAGCCGCGAGGGCCACGCGCCGGAGTGGCTGCGGTTGATGGGCTGGGCGGATTGGGAGATTGAGCGGGAGCTGATTCAAACGCATCGGGAGCGAGTTCGAACACAATCCGCTCTAGGTTGCCGATAGCGCGCCCTTGGACGTTAAGCCTCCGCTCCAATTCGCCCGTGATCTGGCGCACCAGTTTTTCAAGCCGCGTCTTCAAGGGTCCAAACGCATTCCCGCCATTCGCATGAAATTCTTTCCGGCAGTTGTCGCAGCAAAACTCCCGATTAGGCTTGGTTACATCGAAGAGTTTTCCATCGTTCTTGCATCGCTTGCGGGGAAGTTTCTTGGGATCGCGCAAAAGGCCGAGCCTAGCCCGGCGCTCCATTTGGGCCTTTGCTGATAGTGGCATGGCTCGATGGTATCACCCATCCGTCTACGGCACAAGTGAAACCCGTAAACGGAACGCAAAAAGCGCTATCTAGCTTGCTTTTCCGGCTGTGAGTGCTTCGAAGGTGTACTTTCCGGGTTCCTCCAGAGTGTCCCTCATGGATTGCAGCATCCCGGTAAGATTCTTGGTGATGGTCGCAACGTCCCGCATGTCCGCGAGGGTGAGCAGTTGCGGAATGATCTGGCCTACCCACTGTTCGATCATTTGATCGGTGTATCGCGCGGCCAAGGTTTTCTGATGCACCTTCCAGCGCACAAGGTCCAGTTGCTCTTTCAGATTCGGGTCTTCGGTTTGGAAGTTGGATAAAAACAATGCACCCTTGTACTCTTCCCCTTCCTCTAGGATTTCCCGTACCTTCTCTTTGTGCTCTTCCGCGATGTGTCTGGTCATTTTCTCAACAAACACCGCGATTCGATTGTTAGCGGCGCTCAAGCCAAGGCCGATCTGTGCGAACTTCGGACCCGCGAAAGGCTTCTGGCAAATCGCGCATCGGGCGATCATGGCAATCTCAGACATTCTGTTTTACCTCCGGCGTTGGTTCTTCAGACTTCTGATCTTCGTTGGCGGTCCCCGGTGTTTTGAGAAATTCGGGAATAGGCAGGTTCGTCTCTGTATGAGTGTCAACGGCATCGAGGATAGTCTCGATCAATTGCCGGTCGGCACCATCGAGGCGAAAGTAATTGAAGTTTCCAAGCAATACGAGCTGTCCAGCGGCAAGCTGCACGATGAGGCAATTCTGCCCCGGCAACTCCTCTGGCGGCGGAGTGCTCAGCCGATGCTCCGACAGATACAGGCTTTCTTCAGCCGCCGTATACAAATCAGACATTCGATTCTCCTCCCGCTAATGGCGGATCATCCACTTCGTCCTCATCGTCTTCTTCGTCCAGCATGTTCGAGAAGAACAACAACACCTTGTCCTCCGGCGTGAAGACCGCTTTTAATTCCGGCGCCATCTGGGTGAGGGCGGTGAGCAGCTCGGGCGTTGCATCCTTTTTGAATGAAGCCCACAGGTCCCCGCCCTTCCTGTCGAGGAACCAATCGCGGAAGTCGTCGCCGGTCTGGTTGCGGAAGAAATCCTGGAGTTGCGGGAAAATCTCACGG
>VFSW01011814.1_pt1 | contig 12236 bp, 18 predicted proteins | sample 5358111 | NCBI WGS metagenome assembly VFSW01 (sample SAMN11554181, study PRJNA540505) | mine drainage metagenome | isolation source: sediment from site ElyBrook_90M | place: USA: Ely Copper Mine, Vershire, VT | collected 2017
GCTTGCATATTGAGCGGGACGCGGAATAGCTTGTAATCCACGTCCGACTCGATGCCCTGCAAGCTCCCGAAGCGAACCGGCGTAGCGTTTGGCTGGGCCGACGACACGCCGAATAGGTATCCGCTGTCGAATACGAAGCTCATATCGTCGCCACAAGCTCGATGGGAACTAGGGCCGCGCTCCAATTGCTAGCCGTGGGCACTTGGTCCCAATACTCGATTTTGCCGTTTATCCTCGCGCTCGAAATCGGAATCCCGAGTTGCTGGAATCCAGTCGCCAGACTAGGCCCGATGGCCCCCTCAATGGCGGTGACGAGGTTGTTCAAGGCCGTGGACGGTATAACCGTCGTCGTCCCGCCGTAGTTGGCCCCGATGACCAGGTGGACGGTGAACGTCCTAACGCTCGGCAGGCCCTTGACGCTGGGCTGTTCCTCGGCGTTCTGGACCTGGAATAGAACGGGCGCCGAGGCCGGCGGGTAGCTATTCAGGGCCACAAGCCGGCGTGAGTAGGTCTTGAAGGTGGTTCCAAGACCCGTCTCCAGCAACGTCAGCAAAGCCGCGTAGACCGTTTCCCTGTCAGGTTGCGCCACTTGCCGCCTCCACCGCTGCCGCCGCGTCCTCTACTGCCTGGTCCATTTCCGTCTGCCAGTCGTCGGCTGTGTCCGAAATGCTGGGCGCCAGGAATGCCCGGACGGGGTAGCTGGCTTCATGCTGCCCGACCGTTATCATGCGAGGCTCTACAGGCCGCCCAAAGACCGCGCTCATAGTCCGCTGATGCTCTGGCACCGTGACCGTCAGACCTAGCTCGTGGACGGCGGCATATTTGATGTTGGTGCCTACGTTGCTGCTGACTCGGTGGTCCCCGACTTCTACGGGCGAGTAGTTGATGCTGTTGAACAGTTTACCCGTTCTCTGGTGCAGCGGGTCGTCGCTCAAGTAGGTCGTCTTAACCCACGATTGAAGGCCGATAGCGTAGCGCAGAACGTGGCTCTTTAGAGCCTCGGTCAGTTCCGGCGTCCAGTTTTCAAAGACCCGCCTAAGCTGCGAATCGTCAACGCTAGATTCCAAGGCTTTGCACCGGAGCAATCTGGCGGTACTTGTCCACCACGATTTTAACGCTCCACGGCATCGCCCCCAGGTACGTTGTGTTTTGCCCCTCAAGGCCGCCGTCCGACTTCTTGTCGATGTGCTGCTGGCCCTTATACAGCGAAACCACCCATTCCGCAGCGGCACGCCACAGGTCGGGGAAGTTCGTGCTGCTTATCGAAAGCCCAGCCGTGTAGACCACCACGATGTTCTGAAAGCCTTCGCTGAAGTAGTCGCCGGTGAAATAGAGCTTGTTGGCGTCAAACGTCCAGCCGTAGGCCGTGGGCTGTCCAGAAGGCCGTTGAGTCGCCGCCAGGCCGTCGATAGTCACCGATGAAACGGCGGTGACAGGGCGTTGATTGAGCCAGACAAACTGACTCCCGTCCCCGTTATACGTCTCGGTGTAGCTGGCCGTGCCGAAGTTCCGATTGCAGTAGGTCGAAATAGAGGCGCTGACGGATGCCAGTAAGGACGTGAGTAGGGCATCGTCCCCCGTCTGCGTCGGGTCGGTGATACCCGCAACAGCCCGGCAAGTGGCTAGGTCCGTCAGCGCCGTAAATTCCGGCATGACTGCTTATTTCCTCGGCTGACCATCGGAGCCCAGCACCACGCCGGCCTCCTGCGCGATTTTCGCCGCGCTGTCATCCGCCAGAATCCACCCCATCGAAAGCAGGTGCAACAGGGTGGCGGCTGGCGTGCTGTTGGGCAACTCGACAGCGCCGTTGTCCTTGTTCACGTCGTAGGACTTACCCTCCACGCTAACTTTCAGCGTGGGGGTGTCCTTCTTGGGCAGCTTCAGCTTCATGTGACCTTCCTCCGGCTAAAGGTTACTTGTTGGCGATGTTGGTGATGAGCGCGAACGCGAAAGGAGCGTAGTTCTGGAGGACTTCCTCCACGTACACGCCCCACTCGCGCTGACGCTTCGTCAGCGGCCATTGCAACTGGTAGTATTCCTTCCTCGCGTTCATCCGCAGGATGGTGCCGACGTTGGTCACGGCATAGGGCAGCTTCAGCGGGCGGAAGATGATGGTGCCCGGCACCAGGTAGGGGTGCAGCTTGATGGGGATTTTCGCCGGGCCAGCCACGGCGTAGCTGTTCAGGTAGCTGCCCACCACGGCGCCGCCCATGACCTTGTCAATCTGGTCAGGGGTGTAGTCGAAGCGGGTGAAGCTGGTCCCGGTCCCCAGCACCTTGTTCGTGGTGTTGACGATTTCCTGGGCGTTCATCCAGATTTCGCCGATGCCGGTCTTGTAGTTGGTGAACAGGTAGGACAGGACGTTCTCGAACTCGACGATGCGCGAACCGCCGCCCGCCGGAGCCGGAGTCAGGCCCGTTCCCGCCCCGCCGACGCCAGGCGTGCCGGTCGGCATGGTGTAGACGTAACCGCCCTGCTGCGTCTGGCTGATGATGCCATCGAAGCTGCTGGAGTTCTGGCTGTAGTCGGTCGCAGCCGCCAGGGTCTGGAAGTCCTGGCCAGCCGAGGACGGGTCAGCGGTGAAGTTGAAGCTGTTGATGGTCGTGACGCCAGCGAAATACTGGTGAGTCGCGCCCGAGCTTCCGGTGCTGGCGAACCAGGCGTAAGCCACGGCACCCGGCAACGCGGCCACGGTGGCAACGATGCTCTGATTCGCGCCGGTGGTCAGGACGTTGGCCAGGGCGCTGATTTTGGCGCTGCCGCCGTTGAAGGTGGTGGTGCCGCCGCTGGCGCCCGCCTGGGTCTGCGTCACCGACTGCTTGACCACGCTTAGGGTCGTGGCGTAGTCCCAACCGTCATAGGTCAGGCCCACGCAGCCGATGTAGTAGGTCGAGCCGTTGGTCAGGCTGCCGCCGCTGGTCTCCAGCGTCAGGACCGGCGTCCCAGTCTGGCCCAAGGCCAAGCCGGCATTCCCGCCGATGATGACGCGTTCCTCCTGCGCCCACATCTCGTACATCAGGCCCTTGGTGGCCAGGTCGTCCACGTTGTCGAAGCCAACAGCCGCGCTCTCGGCCTCAAACGTCACGTTGTTTTCCAGGCCCAGCGTCACGTAGGGCGCCGTCTTGTCGGCCTCGGTGTATTGAATCACCGCACCGCGCGCACCTTCCGGCGTGTAGAGCTTCATGTTGTTCGCGTTGAAGCTGGTGATCTGCTTCCAATGCGGCTGAAGGCCGGCCACGTTGCCCTGGGGCGACACGCGGGGGATGCTGTCCCGGAACAGCTTGAATTCCGGCACCATCAACTTGGCGTATTCCTCCAGGTTGTAGGCGACGAGTCCGGTGCTGGTGCTGATGCCAGCCTTCGCGGCATCCCCGGCAAACAGGCTGTTCACCTGGGCCAGCGTATCGGCGGTCAGACCGCCATAGAGGTTCGACATGGCTTTTCTCCTTTGGTGGTCTGTGGGTTACTGGGCAACTTCGCCGGACTGCCCGGCGAGTTGGAGGACTTTGTCAGCGGCTCGGAGCGAATCCTGGCCCATCTTGGCGAACTCATCGGCGGCGATGGGCATTTGCTTGGAGCGGGCCAAGGCAGCCTTGCGGGCCTCATCGCGCTCGTCTTCGCTCATGTCGCCGATGGCCTTGTGCGCCACAACGCCCTCAAGGGCCGCGCCCTTGGTCGCCGTCACCACGCCAGGGCCAGCGGCCCGGGGCTGATAGGCAGCCTTCTCCAGGCTCTCGATTTTGGCGGTCAGCATGCCGATGGCCTTCATGGCATCGCCGAAAGCCGTCTTCTCGCTCTCGCCGTCACCCTCGCTGGCCTTGGGCTCCATGCCGGCGGCCTTGTGGCAGTCACCGTGCAACGCCTTCATGCTCTTGTGGACCTTCTCGCCGTCCTCGGCCAGGCCAGAGGCGCCCGGCGCCTTGTCCTTGGCCATGCCCTGAAGATGCTCGTTCAGGTCGCCGACGGCCTTGTGCGCCTTGGTGGCCAGGTCAGCGGCCTTGCCGAAAGCGGCCTTGTGGTCGTCCTTCGGCTCCTCTTTCTTCGCGGACTTGGCGGCAGCGGCGGCGTTCAACGTCGCCAGGATGGCCTGAATTTTCTCCATGTCAGCCATGACTTCTCCTTATGCGGCGTGAGCCGGTTCGCTCTCGGCGGAAATGCCTTCGAGCAGTTCGTCAACTTCCTCGTTTGCCATGTCCATGAAAACTTCGGCAAAGGTTTCGATGGCCTCGGCCAGACGTTCCGGCACGTCCGAGCCATCGTTCTCCATGTCGCGTTCCCACTCCACGGACTGCTGCATCATCTGCAATTGGTCCAGGAGTCCCGCCAACGTGGCGACGGTATACATGCCCTTAGCAGCGTCGCCGTCAGCCGTCTTTTGCGAGGCGCTGGGCGGGCCGCCCTTGTCGATTTTCTCTTTCCACGCGGCGACGATGCGGGCCTTGATTTGCGCCACTTCGCTGGCCTTGTATTTGGACTCGTTCTTTCCCTTGTTGATGTAGTTCCAGGCCGCGCGGATATGGGCCACGGTGTCGATGGGATATTTCTTGTTGGTCTCGTCGGCGAACTTGACGTCCCCGTATTTGTCCTTGCCCTCTTTGGGGCTGACGTCAGAACGGGACTCAACGGCCTTGTACGCGGCGAAGGCCCGACGCTCCATGATTCCATCCGCCTTGATGGCGTTGAAAAGCGCCGAGGGATTGGCCGGCAGGTCAGCGAGGCTGATCTCGCTGGGGGCGATGGTGACGCGGCGGACGCCTTTGATGGCCTGGTCGGGCCACTTTTTGGTATACGTCCCGCCCACGCTAAAGCCGGTATAAACGCCCTCTTGGACCTTTTCCCATTCGCTGTCGTCAACGACCTTGGCCGAAATCGCCATGCTCTTAGCCGCATCGTCAAAGTCGATGCTGTCCAGCCGTCCAGCGGCGACAGGGCCGTGCATGGCGCGGAGATTGCCCAGGCTCACGGCCTGCCCAGCATTGGCCGTGTTTTTGGCGGCTTCGCTGCTCCACGCTTCCCAAAGCGGTTTGTTGGTGGCGTAGTCCCAAATCTCGCCTTGCCGGTCGGGAGTCTCATCGGCGGCCACGCCATAAACGAGGCGCTTGGCCACGTCAATTTTCGTGATGGGGATGAACATGCCCACGGAAGCCGCCAAAAAAAGAAGGGGCGCACCGACGGTTTTCCGCCAGCACGCCCCTTTTTCTGCCCAGGACTGGGCCAAAAGTTTCTTTAGACTAGCTTTTTCGCGTCTGTGCTGTCAAGTAATTTCTGACCTTGGCGAAGAAATTCGACTTCGCCAGCGTCCAAAGGCTGCCCGTCGATGATGACGCTTTCCAAGCCGCGCGTCCCAAAGCGCAGATTCAGCACCTTGGTTTTGCCACCCCGGCGCATTTCCTCGATTAGGTGCATCGTGCGGAGAAGCTGGGGGTGGATTTTCATTTTCTGCCCTCTGTGGCCACGACCTCGGCAAAAACGCGGCCCGGAATTTCTTCTGTTTTTACGTTCTTGAATACCTGGTCATCAAAAAAGCCTTTTTTGACCATCACCTCATGGTAATAGGCTATCCCAACCATCGCACCACGTTCAAACTCGCCCTTGGGCTCAAAGGCCCACTCGGCGCTCATGATTGCAGCCTTTCCCGGGCCGCCTGGATTTGGGCTCGGATAAGCGTGACTCCCGCCTCATCGTATTTGTCGGCATTGGCTGGGTCGTTGATATACGCCTCAGCCTTGTCCACGTCCTCCGGCGTATCCATCGGCAACGCTTCCCCGGCTACGATTTCGTCAGCCGTCTTAGGCGGCCAGGGCATCCCGGTCAGTTCGGCGATACGCTTCAAAGCCGATTCCAGCGCCACCTTCAGGCGCTCGTTCTCCTGGGCTAGGCCGAAATTGGCTTCGCGGTACTCGGCCAGCTTGTGCGCGGCCTGCTGAAGAATCGCTGCCTTGACCTGCGGGTCTTTAATCTCCATAGCCCGGCCAAGGATGCCGAAGCCTTCCCGCTTGTTCGGACGCGCCTTTAGGACTTTGCCCATCTTTTCCTCCGGTCTTAGGTTTCACTTAACACGGCGACTTCGCCGCAATGGCAATGCGGATGAAATGGCGGTCCATCGTCTCCGCTTGGGTAGGCGTCATCCAGGGGAATCTCCCCGGCGTCTGCGTTGTCGTCGCACTCGTCTTGCTCGTCATGGTCGGCGCTCAGGCTCGAATATTTCTTTGAAACGACGCCCGATTCACGCCAGCCAATCCGGTTAGCCTCGTTGTGGGCGAAGCTCAATTCCGTTTGGGCAATCATCTTAGCCCGGTCGGCCGATAGAACATCGCCACGCATTGACTTGGCCAGTTCGGCCCTCGTCCAGCCTTCATCCAAGGCCTTCTTGACGCTGTTCCTGATAAAGGTCCGGGTGGCGTCGTCAATCCGCCAGACCTCGTTAGGATTAGGGATTAGGCTACCATCCTCGGCCAGCGTCATGCCTACCATGTTCGCCGCCCGTTCTTGCGCCCACTCGATAGCCTTCTCATCCGCCTGCTTGAGCAAGTCGTCAATATTGACGCTGACTTGAGCCACGCCAGCGGCTTGCTTCAAAGCCTGGGCGGCGGCCTGGGCTGCAATCGCTGTGTAAAGCGGGTCCAGCTTCTCGCGCAGTTGCTTGAAGAAGTCCAGGTCAACCGCTCCGCTTACCGCGTCCGCTTCGTTGGCGTCGACGTCATCATCTTTGACCGCCTTTGTGGTCGGGCGCGTGCCGATAAGTTGCCAAATCTCATCGGCCAGGCGAGGCGCGTTGTCCTCGAATACCTTGTCGATTATATCGGCGAATTTTTTTTTTGACCCGGCCATGCCGGGGACCGGAAGCCTGGGCAGGTGCTTGGGCTTTGCTTCAAGCAGCGCCTTGACGGCCTTCGCCGTGGCGTCTGGCTCTGATGGAGTAGTCGGCGCAGGATTCAATTGAACGCCGCCAGAGGCCAGCAAGTCCTTGACGAAAACAGGGCCTTGAGGCGTCCAAACAGCATTGCCCATGCCAATAGGGTCAAGCCCCTTGCGCTGCCGCACCTCGTCCACGCTATAAACGGCGTGTTCGATGTAGGCCACGTCCATCTGCTGTTCTTCCAGCGGGTCAGTCTGGCTTTCGTCCGTCCAGGTGAAAACCAAGTCGGGACGCTTGAAAACGTCTCGCAATATGCGGTTGAACAGGCCGGAGATAAACGACATGACGGGCTCTAGGCCCTCTTGCCGGGCCTCGTCCTTGGCGTTGTCAGCGGTGGCGCGATTGTTGGCCTTGATGAAAGGCGTGGGGGCGATACCGAAGGTGAAGCACGCCAGCCGCGCCAGCCATTCGTCAAATTCCTCTTTGAGCGCATCGGCGCGAAGGTTGACGGGCGCCGAGCCGCCAGGGAACCAAGTCACCTTTGACCGACGCTTGAGATTGCCGGACATGCGGGCGTCAAAGAACTCTTGGAATTCCTTAATCTGCTGCGGCCCCCATTCCTTCGGCGCGCTCACAATGGAGTCGGGAATCGTGCCTTCCGTGAAGGCGTAAAGCTGCTGGGTCTGACGACGTAAGGCGATGTTGGCCAGGATATAGATTTGCTCCACCTTTGAGACGCCGAACATGCGCGAGAATCGCAGGTTTCCAGGGTGATAGATTAGCTGGTCCCTGGTGAAGTTGGCGTAGGGGGTGCCCTTGATGACCTGCTGATAGGCCGTATTGGGCGGCAGCGGTGTCCGCCCGCGCTCGTCAATCTTGAGGCTCACCGTCCGGCCGTTGATGCCGAACAAGCCGTAGACGGTCCCGTCCGGGCGATACACCGGCTCGATGGAAACGCAGTCGCCGACGAAATGGTCTTCAAGGATGGCGCGAATCCAGGTGGGAAAGTCATGCTCACCGTCTGGCAACTCAAAGACTTTCTGAATCGCCAGGTCGGCATCGGTCAACTCGGTATCCTCGTCCTTGTAGGCCAAGGCCCAAGAGAGCCTTGCCACCTCGTCCTTGCGGCGTTCGATGAGAGCCCGAAGCAAGTCCCAATTGTCAGCCAAGCCCCAAAGCTGCTCAAACGTAATGGCCATGCCAGAACGCGGTGCAATGTCGATGTTAAACGTCAGCCCATAGTCAAATTGGCGCGGGGGGCTGCCAGCCGGCGCGGCGGGCGGCAGAGGCACGCCAGGCGTGAAGAAGCCGTCGACGAAGCCGTTCACCGCGCCACTCATCCGGCGCCAGAGGCTTAGGCGTTGACCGGATAGTTGAATGTCCGACCGTTGCGGGTCGAATTTGGCGAGGCTTGTTTCAATGGGCTGGCCGGGATCATTTGGCATCTGCGTCCTCTTGGGCAAGCATACGGTAGTAGTCCAGCACCCCGTTTGCTTCGCCCATAAGTTCGGTTATCGCCCAAACAAGCGCATCCATCCGGTTAGGGCTGGGCGCGTGGGCGTCGTCAGGGTCAAATCCGGCGAGTTCGTTCTCAAGCTCGGGCTTTGCGCCAACGTGGAATATTAACCCCTTTTCGTAAAGGGACGCAATAGGTTGAGCGCGAATTGCTTTGCCGCGTGAAGCCGTAACTTTCTTGATATTAGCATACCTGTCCACCGTCTGAATCGTCGAAATGACCATATCGCCGCCGAAATTGCCTTCGGCCACGATGGTATCGGCCTTGTGTAGGGCGTAGGTGTCGACGGCCACTCGGCCCCATCCAGCCGGCGAAAGGCTACAGGTAGCGTCGTCCAGGACGTAAAACTTGCCGTCTCGGCCTTGGGCAACGGCCACAATGCCCTGGGCGTCATGGCCTTTGCCGGAACCGCCCGATGGGTCAACGCCGACGACAACGCGGGTATAGGTTCGCGGCTGGCCCGGCACATCCTCCGGCCCAATCTCACGGAACCATGCCCGTTTGAACATCTTGCCCTGTTTGCGGGCCTTCCAATTGCCCTTGAGAAGCCTTTCACGCTCGGCCTCGGACTGCATATGCAGGTTGGCGCGATAGCTGGGGTCGGACGCCAGCAGCGCCGGGTTGTCGTCCAAGTCCGCATGAATGAATGTGACGCTGCGTATCTCGCTGTCTGGTATCTCGGCTGGGATGGCATACGTTTCCCGCAATTCCTGCTTCGTTGCCGCCGTCACAAACTTATCGTTGTGGGTAAAGAAGAAGCGGAGCTTTCCGCAATGCTCCAGGATTGGATAGCCGTCTGCGCCAATGTACCAGTCGATTAGTTCCAGAATCCAACTATCCGGGTCAGGATTGCACGTTGCCCGGCAGTAGGCTGGTACTCCACAGGTTGAGCGATTGCGGCTTAACAGGTAGCGGAATTGGGCGCGGCTGAAATGCTGTAGCTCGTCAAAGCCTAGAAGCGGTATCTGTGAGCCGTCCCATGAGTAGACGTCTTTCTCGTACTCAGAATGGGCAAACGTCACGTCTACCTGATTGGGCCATTGGACGGTTAGGACGCTTTCCAGCAACCTAGCGCCTGGCAGCCGGCCATAAATCGTTGTGGCCGTGTCCCATAAGCCGCCCTTGTTGCGGACCTGCTTAGTCGTCCGGCGGAATATGACGGCACCGAAGCCTGGCACATTGACGTGGCGCAACGGCTCAAGCAGCAGACCGTATGTTTTACCGCCGCCAGCCGCTCCACCATAGATTACAACGTCAGCCGGACTGGCTAGGAATTCAGTCTGCGGTCCCGGCTGGGGCGCTAGCAGCATCGGCGGCATTCTCTACTCCGTCCGGCTTTTGGCTATTGGCAAAAATGTCCATATCGACAACTACGCATCGGCAAAGCACCGTCCGCCGTTCTGGCCCATCAATTTTGACGCCGACGAGGCCAGTACCATAGCAATGTTTGCAATTCCCTTTCGCCCTAAGCATATCCGCCTTCACGGCGCGCCGAACATCGGGCCGCAGGCTGGAATAGAGCATGAAATTACGTTCACTCATCGGCGTTCTCCGGCAGCTTAACGCGCCCATTGTCGGGCAGGACGATGTGGACTTGAAGCGGGGCATTTGGGTCTCCGCTGACCTGGACCTTGTCGCGCCAGTCGCCCACCTGCTTGAGATAGGCCATCTGAGCCGATACGTTGCCGCCGGGGGGGCCTGTAGGTCCATCCTTGCCCATCGCTGGCTCGGTGGCGTTCTGGTAGAGCTTCCCCGCCACTTCCTCAACGCCGTCAAGCTTTCCTTGCTCGTAGGCTTCAAGAAGCTCGGGATGGTCTGGCGCGTGAACCCGTAGTGTCTCGTCCGAAACGCTTAGATATTTGGCCAATTGCCCCTTATTGAATCCAAGTTTCCCAGCCTTGCGGGCGAGTTCCAGCGTGTCGGCTGTCACCTCAAAGGGTCGCCTGCCGCCTATCCCGCCTCTTAGGTCTCTGATTCCGTGTCGGTCGTAGGGCATTTTCGTCACCACTTAAACGAAAGCGCCAGTTGGCTGCCTGCGAGGCTGGCAAGGGCGTCATCCCCGCTTCTGTCTGACCCTTGGACGAAATGGCCGGCGAACTGGCCTAGGCAGAAGCCTATTACAGCCGGGGCTAAGATTCGGATGGCCGTCTTGCCATTGAAGCTCCATCCTTGTTCCGCCCTTGGGTCTCTGGTGGCTTGGAAGAAAGCTTGGGCGCCGAAGGCTGTCACCCCTGCTACCAGGGTTTCATAGGAATTGTTGGCCTGGGCGGGAGGCGGCAGTTGTGTCCCCCCGCTTGACTTTGTCAGAGCTAGGGCGTGAGCAGCCAGGGCGGTCAAGAGTAGGGTAGCGCAAAGAGTTTTCACGGTTCCTCCGGCATTTCTAGGAAACTTCCATTACTATAGCACTTGGGAGGGCCGATTGGTCAAGCCCTCAAACAGAGGCATCTGTTCCGGCATGCGAATTGACAGCCTGTATTCGTGGAGGGGGCCTTGTCTCCGGCGCTCGTAGGTATAGACGCCAGAGGCTTTGAGGTCGCGCAGGTGGCTCGTGATGGTTCCGGCGTTCCGGGCGTGGAGGACGTGGGCCAGGGCGTCCGGACTCCACCATCCCCCGCGCTCTAGCATGAGATTGGCCAGGGCTAGCCGCCCGGGCGCGAGGCGCTTGCGGTCGTAGTCGGTATAGTGTCCCTGGTCTTCCATCATGCCCTCCCTAGTCTGGGCGCGAGATTCAGAGCCGCCCGGCGCTCGTATTCCAGCTTGGCAATTCTATCTTTTCGGCGTTGGTAGTATTCGCGCTGCTTCTCGGCCCGGCAGGTGCGGCAGTAGCGTTGGCCGTCGACGGGCTCATGGGTGCAGCCTGGGGCTGAGCAGACGAGGCTCATTCTTCCCCCGGCGCAAAGAGTCCATCGTGGCACTCGGTTCGGTGTAGCAGGCACGGCTGCCAGACCTTAGCCGCAACTGTCCCAAGCAGTCCTTCTGTCTCCCTACAGCCTTGGCAGCTTTTTCCCTTGTTCGGGCCGTGCGGGATGACGTAGCCCTTGGGCTGGGGCTCGCCGTATTTGAAGGCAGCGAAAGCTTCATTCAGCCCGTAGGCTTTCCAGTCGATTCTGAATCCGTTGACGACATTGGCCGGGCTGTGTTCTGCCGCCCTTCGATGCTCACGCCTGTTCAAGTCGTGGACAAAGCCGATGTGACAGTTTCCACAAAGGACGAGCTTGTTCTCGATGTTCTCGCCCTTCTGCTTTTTGTGGTGGCCTTGGGCTGTGCCGTCATTGGCCAATAGCACGCCGCAGCTTTGACAGGGCGCGAGGCCGTCTTTGCCGTGGTGCTTGAAATAGAAGGCGCGGGCGGCGAGGTTCCCAAGCTGGCGGAGCTTGCCCACCCTGCCCAAGCCGGCGGTGAACTTCGACCGGGCGAGAGGCTTTGCGCCTGGCTTGCGCTTGAAGCCCTGGCCACGCTTCATCGGCTCTTTGCGTTTCACTTCGCACTCCTAGGCTCACTCACGCCCTGGTGGTCCCGCGTCCCTGGAATCTGGCGAGATATGGCAGCCAAGGGGGCGGCGTCCAACGCCCGTTGGTATCCACAGGTGCAGACCTCCCCGTCTTCTTGGCTTCCCCGGCATTCGCCAAGGTGGTCGCCATAATCACGTAGCGCCGTCACCAACGCCTTTTCCCTCGCGCTGGCCCCCTGGACGCAGGAGGGGCGGGCGGCTCTCGCCTCGTTGCGTGCGGCCATTAGTCCCGCATCCCAGCCTCGGTGCCAATCGGTCAACTTGCCAACTAGCGGCCCCTCCCCCTGTCCGGCTGGCTGGCTGGCGCTCGGGCCTGCCGGGGTGTCGGCGTCCAGGTCCAGGGCGCGGAG
>VFSW01011815.1_pt1 | contig 12236 bp, 18 predicted proteins | sample 5358111 | NCBI WGS metagenome assembly VFSW01 (sample SAMN11554181, study PRJNA540505) | mine drainage metagenome | isolation source: sediment from site ElyBrook_90M | place: USA: Ely Copper Mine, Vershire, VT | collected 2017
TTAAAGTGCTATACTCAAAGCATGAGCAAGAAAGGATCGACAGTCGTTATAGTTATCCTTGTGATAGTGGTTATATTTGCTATCGTGGGTATTTGGTATGTGACGCAACGATCGAGCTCGGTTCCGAATTCCTCGCCGCAAACGAGCCAAAGTTTGCCTCCCGCCCCGGCGCAAACCAGTACCGCGTCAGTTCCACAAGTGGAGCCAACAAATGTTTCTTCAACCGTCCCATCAAGTAGTGAGAACAGTGATTTTCCGGTTCCTGCGTTGTACAACGGGTATTCGTGGCGACTGGTCGCTTCATCTTCTGACAATGCGATTTCGGTCTTCCCCACGTTAAGCTCAATACACCCAATGATTGGCCAGTTGTACGAAGCCACCAATACCGACCCGGGCGTTAGTGCGTGGAAGCAAGCAATCAAAAACTGCGATTCGGGCGACTGTCCGTTTTATGGCGGTGACCAATCATTCTTGAAATATTACGATCAAGCGCTCCAAGCCGTCGGGTATCATGACGAAACTCTTAATTTGGATCAAAACTTGAATATCGTTAGCACAACTACACCGTCACATATTCTGTTTTCCTTGGATGCCGATGGTCCTCACGGTACAGTGAGATACTATATAAAATATGCCAATGGTGAAATCAGGGTATTTGTTATCTCCAGCGGCGATACCGAGAACCAGGTTTTTATAAGCGATGTTACCAATCTCAAGTCGCTTCTGAACCTGAAATGAGGCGCGTTCAATCTTGAAACAACATTCTGCGACAGGTTCCTTACAGGGATCGAACCTGTTTACCTCACCTTTTGCTGGCCATTTCTATAAAACAGGTTCTGATGTCCTCGATTGAAGCACCCAGCGATTTTTTAACTTCTCATCGGGATTGAAACGAGACATTGATTGAGTTATCATGAACATATGATAGTTCAGGAAATAACCAAGAAAATAGAGCCGGTTTTAAGGAAACACGACGTATCGTTCGCCGGCCTTTTTGGTTCCCGCGCAAGGGGAGAGGAGCGGTCCGACAGCGACGTAGATATTCTTGTGCGCTTTAACAAGCAGAAAGGACTTTTTGAGATGGTTGCATTGGAACGGGACCTCTCCGCGTCGCTGAATCTTAAGATTGACGTGGTGACGGAAGGGGGTTTATCCCCCGCACTCAAATCAGAAGTCATGAAATATCTTCAGCCCATCTATGGACAGAGATAAGCTCTACCTCGAACACATTATTGAGGCGATCGGGAGAATCAAAAGATATACCGACGGGATGACGGTGGAGAATTTCAAAAAGGATCCGTTAATTCAGGACGGCGTTGTTCGTCAGCTTGAAATTATCGGTGAAGCGGCGCGTGTTATTTCTGAAACGACCAAAACGAAATATCCTAAAATTCCTTGGTATGACATCTCCGGAATGCGAAACAGATTGATCCATGAATATTTTCAGGTTGACATCGATCTGGTCTGGAAAACCGTTACTCAGGATTTGCAAGTTTTGCTCGAAGAATTTGAGAGAAATCAAAAGTAGTATTGCGCGGACATTTACAATCTTGTTATAATAGCTTCCCATCGGGCTATTTCCTTATCGCAACCGCCTCAATCTGCTTTACCGCATTGAACTGCGAAAGCAGGTTTTCCATGTAATTCCTGTCTTGTAAGATGTTTATAATACGCTCATAGCTAAGACCCAAGGTTTTTAACTAGGTTTTATAGAGCGTGTAGAGGATGCCCCTAACAGGAATCAAACCCGCCGCCTTCATCCCTTCAGGAATCTCAGGGCGAACGCTCCAAATACCAGGACAATTCCTACATTCACCATCAGCCGTTCCCAGAAAAAGTTTCTGAAGAACAGGATGTCCACGGTGGCTACGACGACTATCAAGAGCACAACGAAGATCGCTACAACGTATGAGAGATTCATAGTGATAAGTGTTAATTCTTACGTATGAATTTTCCCAGGCCCCAAAAAAATACTCCCAAACCTGCCATCCAAATCCCAACACCCACGGGAGACGCCCAAGAAAATATTGTTGATATATCCATGGCTATAAAATAAAATTGCGGCCTTTTTGCTTCGTGAGATTAAGCCGTTCAGATCATGCTTCTATTACGCATAAGAGTCGCAGCGCAGCTGGTCTAGCATTTAAAGGCGGTCCTCTTGAGACAGGTTCTGACGTCCTCTATCAAGACACCCAGATATATAGTTCATTCCTTAAGCGCCTCGATCTCTGCCTTTATGCCCTTAAATACCGAAGCCATCTCGGCGACTGTTGGATTGAATCCTGTTTCGCCTTCATTCACGTGCGATAGTTCGGATAGCTCTTCTGAGGCGGTGGGCGTTTTTATTGTTTCTTCATCCGGCACCTGATCTATATTTATAAGTTTGATAGGCATATAAAATAAGCCGTGTGGTGTAGCGCTCACTTACATACAAGGCCTTCGGCGGTCTGGTACTCTTTTGTAAGAGATATGTTCTTTGGGCGGCTTATCTACCATGCAGGTCGTTAAAATCAAGGTATTGCAGATCATCCAGCGCTTCCTTCGTCGCGTTATTGCAATCCTACCCGAATAATCATGCTTTATACCATTGCGCTAATTTTGTTGGTCCTCTGGCTCCTCGGCATTATAGGTGTATATACCATCGGCTGGTTCGTGCATGTTTTTCTCATTATAGCCATAATACTTATCCTTATCCGCATTCTTTGAAATAAAAAGTGAAGATTTTTAGCAGCCGATGCCGTTCAGCCCTCCACCGATGAAGCTTGAGATGATAAGAGGGAATCCTTTTGCAATGAGTGCCACAACGATCGCGATCGCAACATAGATAAGGGTGCTTCCCGCGCGAGCCACCTTTTCCTGGTCCCCGGCGGCAGTGAGGTACTTGAAGGCAGCAACAAGCGTGAAGATTATGGAGAGCATGATGATCAGCCAGAACACCCAATTGATGACGGCGCATACGTTTACTGCGCTAAGGATCTGATTGATATTGGTTATAATGCCAGGTGCCGGAATGGGGGATTGCGGGACGTTCATGACTCACTTTCGTCGCGCGTTCTAAGGTTGCCAACATCTTTTTTGAGCTGTTCCACTTCTGTTTCCAGGTTTTGCGTCCGTTCGCTCAACTTGCCTTCAACTTTTGCGGCATAATCCGCGAGTTCCGTGGCAATGACGGTCATCTGGGTGATGTCTGCCATGGCAAGCAATATGATGGGCGGGAACATCGCCGAGACCTCCCCCTCTTTATAAATACGTCTGCCGTTCAAAAGCATTACTTTGTTACCTATCATGGGAAATTTGCGGTTCACTTCAAACCCGGTAAAAAAAGTATTCTTGGGAAGTATTTCTTCAAGAAGAATTTTCAGTGCGGGAATGTTCCATTCCCCGTCGCCAAGCTCGCTGATGTTTTTATATTCCGTATCCTTTTCTTCAACTTGGAAGAATTTATAGAATGACTTGTTGGCCGCGATGACGCGCAGATTCTTATCGAGGATCAAAAACGGGTCGGTCGCCGTATCGACGATCGTCCGTATGTACGTCCAGCTTTCCTGCCAAAGACGCTCGGCCCATTCGGTACTATTTGGCTGTTTTGTTGCCTTTTCCATATAAGGTATGCCGCTTGCAAGCACGATTCATTACGGCGTGGTATAATTGAATTTCAGGGTTTCAACTGCATTCTATGGCTATATTAACCAACAATCAGATATTGACTGCCGCGCATGATGATTTCTCGCGGGGGCTTTTCCGGTATGCCAATTTGAAGACCAGCAACACGGCGCTTTCTGAAGACCTTATTCAGGCAACATTCACGAAGACGTGGATCTATTTGGAGAACACAGGAAAGATAGATCTGATGCGCGCATTTCTTTACCACGTTCTCAACCGGCTGATCATTGACGAATACAGAAAGCATAAGGCGGTATCGCTCGACGTCCTTACTGAGGGAGGCCTTGAACTTGCCGCCATACAATCCGGGAATCTCTTTAATCTTATTGACGGGAAGGCGCTGGCATTGCTGATCGGAAAACTTCCGGAGAAATACCGCGGGGTGATAACCATGCGGTACATGGAAGATCTTTCTCTTAAGGAAATGTCCGCAAGGACAAAGGAATCGCAAAATACTATGTCGGTGCAGGTCCACCGTGGACTTGCACGGCTGAAATCGTTATATGAAGTAGGGAACGCATAGGCGCGGGAACTGCTTTCTGTAATGTTTTATGCCGTACTGCGGCTTCGTTTATGTACGGCAAAGGTCGGATTATAACATCAATAATCAAAACATGAAAACAAACAAAAAATACCTTGCCATCTCTTTGGTGACCATTCTTGCGGTCACGGGAATGAGCTTTGGCGTGTTGAGCTTTGCGCAGACGGTTACGCCGCTGAGCTGCAGCGTGAACGTGTCTTCCGTAAACGTAAATCAGCCGACGATCTTTACCGCGACGGGTGGCAACGGGATCTATAACTGGTCCGGTGCGAACCTGAATGTCACAAACTCGGGAGGGAATCAGTTTGCGGTCAGCTATCCGCAGGCAGGCGTCTATGCAATAACGGTCACGAGCGCTGGCCAGTCAGCGACATGCGATATGAATGTTGTGGGCACGGGCTCTACGAACGCTCTCGCGTGTTATCCGGCGACCCAGAACGTCACCTTGGGGCAGGTCGCCACCCTTTCCGTTACGGGCGGTAACGGCGTGTACACGTGGTCGTCTCCGGATATTACGATCGCCAATCCGAATGGCACCGGCTTTAGCGCGAACTACGCGACCATCGGGGTGAAAACCTTGACGGTCACGAGCGGCGGTCTTATCACGACCTGTGCGGTGAACGTCCTTGCGAACAACGCAATCGTTGTTCCGGTCACTCCTAGCTTGCCGAACACGGGTGGCGGTTATGGCCGGTAGAGAAAAGCAGACCCCTACGCCCCTGGATATGATGGATACCAATTCTACAAAAATATTTTCTTGGAAATCGGCGCTCCTTTTATCCTTTGGCGTAGGCCTGCTTGCAGCAGGCCTTTCCGTTTTTCTCCAGGTACGCGGCGAGGCCGTACGGATTTTACCCGCAGAAGTTCCAAAGCCCGCAGCAGCGACTTCAACGATAATCGCTCCCGCGGCAGCGGGCCTTGGAACTTCTTTTGCGGCTCCGGCAAAGCCCGTGCGGCTCATCATCCCCGCGATCGGGGTTGATGCGAACATCCAAAGTGTCGGACTTTTCTGGAATGGCGATGGCAGCATGGGAATCCCTACGAATTTTACGGATGTTGCATGGTATAACGGGGGACCGCGACCGGGTATGCCCGGAAGCGCGGTGATCGATGGTCATTTGGACGGGAAAAATGTCAAAGAAGCGGTTTTCTATAATCTGGGGAATCTGAAACCGGGCGACCTTGTTGAAGTGGCAGATGGTGCGGGGAAAGTATGGAAATTTCAGGTTGTGCGGCTCGCGACCTACGACTATAACGCCACAACGACCAATATTTTTTCCAGCGATGCTTCGGTGGTGCGGCTGAACTTGATCACCTGCGCAGGCGATTGGATAAAGAGCCAGAAGCTTTATGACAAAAGAATAGTTGTTTTTACTGAGCTAGCGCCACATTAGACAAAGAAGCCAGGCTCGGGTACATTTAAGTCATTGCGTAAAGACCTTTTACAAAGGCCTTTTGCTTATTTCTTTATGAAACCCAGAACGTCATTTTTTATTTTTCTGTTTGCCCTCGTGCTCGCTCCATTTGCCCCTTCAATCCGAGCTATTTACCAGAGGGTTGCCCAGGAATTGGAAGCGACGTATGCAAAGGCAGCGGCTGCTTCTAATGTTGGTCCGGGGTTTCCCCTTGCCGCCATACCTTTGTCCGTTACGGCGGCCGTTCAGCCGACCGTTGCCGAAGCGGCGCCGATCCGGCCGGTGTTATCGCCTGACGCGCCGAATACGCCGGCGCAGTTGGCCATCCCCTCCATCGGTTTGGATGTTGCGATCGGCTCCGTCGGCCTCACCCCCACGGGGAACATGGGTGTTCTTAATGATCCGGCGAAGGTGAGTTGGTATAAAAATGGAACAGCCCCGGGCAATAGAGGTAGCGCGGTCATCGGTGCCCACGTTTTCCAATCCTTTGCCAAACTGAAGGATGTAAAATTAGGAGACAGTATTTATGTTGAGCGTTCGGACGGCTCCCGATTGCGCTTCGTTGTCTCTGAAATTGAGGTTTATCCTTATACCGCCACCGCGCCGCTCCCAAAAATTTTTAACCGTTCAGATAAGGCCCGCCTTAATCTCATTACCTGTAGCGGGATGTTGACCGCTGATCATTCCACGTACGATCATCGTCTGGTGGTTTTTGCTGAACTGGCAAGATAATACCGCCATGCATTTTTATGCTGCGACCGGCGTGCTCTCTTCCCAGGCGCCTGGACGGTGAGAAATTAAAAGGAATATATTCGTTCCCGGATCACGCCTGGCCGTCCGTATGCCGGTACACAATCCTATAAAAATCGCGGTAGGTGAGTCCTTGTGCGATGACGCCAATAAAGAAGAACAGCACCGTTATGTGCGCGCCCATCTCTGCGGGGAACGCAACAATAATAGCGCTCGCGTAGAGCCAGTGATGGAGATGGAGCGTGTAATCGTTCACCTTGAACTTCAATGACGGTAGCTTGCCCCTTTGCCCCATCTCTTTCCCTGCGGAATACTTGGCAATAAGATATCCGCCGATAGCGCTGAAAGCTGCACCGAACATACCCTTTATTATAGCAAAAAGCCGCCGAATTTTCTCCGGCGGCCCTAGGACCGCCGTAGGGGCTCTCTGCGAAACTTTTTTGCCATCGGGGGCGTACTACGTTATAGTAAAAATGGCTATTGGGGCCGTTAACATTCTAAAATAATCAAGGAGGAGGCGCAGTGATGATCGTAAGTGATATCAAGATTGGAAGTGGGCGCTTGGTGCGGTCCATAACCATACATGGTCTTTTAGCGACCAATTGCATGCTCCTGGAAAGAATCGGGGATTTAAAAAAAGGGAATTATGCAGGAGTGCTTTTGGATCTTTCGAGCGTGAGGGGATTGGTCGGTGATGCCGGAATACTGCTTCCCGAAGCGGCAAAAACATGCGCTCATCACGGAGGACTTTTCAAGATCGTCGCAAAGGAACGGATGCTGGCGACCCTTCGGAAATCCCTCCAGCGCCTTCCTCCTGCGTACGCAACCAAGGAGGAGGCGCTCGCCAGTTTCTGCGCGTAACATCCAGTGCGAACCGCCGGCTCTTCAGGGAGCCGGCGTAGCTTTTTATAAGACAGCGGGTATAATGCGCTTATGAAGATATCCATTGTGGCTGCGGTGGGTGAGGGCGGGGTGATCGGCGCGAAGGGGAAGGTCCCGTGGCACCTGCCCGCGGACCTCAGGCGGTTCAAGGAACTTACCATGGGGCATCCCATCATCATGGGACGGAAGACATATGAATCCATCGGCAAGCCCCTGCCGGGGCGGATGAATATTGTGCTCACCGGGGATGCGCGCTATGGCGCGCCTGGCTGTACCGTGGCGCACTCGTTCCCGGACGCGCTCCGCGCCGCGGAAAAAAGTTTGGCGGGGGACAGCGAGGTTTTTGTGATCGGCGGCGCGCATGTGTATGCGCTCGCCCTGCCGCATGCGGAGAAAATGTATCTCACACGGATTCGCGGCACGTTCAAAGGAGATGCATTCTTCCCTACGTTCAATGAGAGCGAATGGCGGCTCATGCGCTCCGAGCCGCACGCCAAAGATGAAACGAACCCGTTTGATTACGAGTTTTCTGTATATGAACGCGCGGCAGGTCCTGCCGGCAAGTGAGCGTTACGGCTTCTTCTCCGCGGATCCGCCAGCGGACCGGCCGGATTTTTCCTTGACGAATTTTTTCCACGAATCCGTTGTGAGGCCGCCCGTGGGGGCGAGCTCCGCTTTGATCGGCGGGTGCGGATCGTAGCCCGCAAGGACCGCATGCTCCGGTTTGAAGTTGTCTATGTCCGTCATTGCAGGATCCAGCGTAAGCGCGGGGAATGGCCTTGGCTCGCGCGCAAGCTGTTCCTTCACGGCATCCATGTGCGCTTCGTAAATATGCACGTCGCCGAACGTGTGCACGAACTCGCCCGGTTCGTTGCCCGTTGCGCGGGCAAGGATGGCAGTGAGGAGCGCATAGCTTGCAATGTTGAACGGCACGCCAAGAAAAGTATCCGCGGAGCGCTGATAGAGATGGAGCGATAGCCTTCCGTTCTTGACGTTCGCCTGATACAAATTGTGGCAGATGGGGAAGCGGCACGCTTCCGCAGGGAGCGCCATGCCGTAAAGATATTCAGGATCCCATGAGTTCACCAGGGTATTGTGCGCGTCGGGATCCTTCTTGAGTTCGTTCACAAGCCACCGCACCTGGTCCACCGTACGGCCGTTCTTTGCCGGCCAGCGGCGCCAGAGCTCGCCGTAAATATGCTTGAGTTCGCCATATTGTTTTGCAAATGCCGCATCTCCCGCGATCTTCGCCACAAACTCTTCCTTGGTAAGCTGCGGCAGTTCGCCCTTATCCATTTTTTCCCGGTAGATCTTGTAGGGATAGTCGTCCCAGATGTGGACGTTCGCATCCACAAGATATTTTATATTGGACTGGCCGGAGAGGAACCACGCAAGTTCGTAAAGAACTCCCTTCCAGTACACTTTTTTTGTTGTGAGGAGCGGAAATCCCCGCGAAAGGTCAAAGCGCATCTGCCGGCCGAAGACGCTATAGGTGACGGCGCCGGTTCCTTTGTCTTCCTGACGGACGCCGTGGTCCAGGATGTCCTGAAGAAGGTCCAAATATTGATATTCTGGGTGGCGCGCGGACAGGGGATCGTTCGGCATGCCTCTACTCTATCACGAAGATATTTTCCGTACCATAATATTTCTCCCAGTGCTTGTTATAGTGGGCGAACATGCGGGCAAGGCGCGCCTGATCCAGCTCTTCAAGCTCCAATGCTTTCAAGAGTCCGCGCAGTTCTTCCTTTGCGGCGTTCGCGCGGCCCGGGTCGCTCTCTATTTTTTCAAATTCGGCAAGGTAGCCGTAGCCGGCGTTCCTGTCTATGGTGACGTTCGTATCCGCAAGCTTATATTCCGTGCGTTCGCGCGACCATTTTGCCTGGCAGGTGAACCCCGCTTTCAAAATGATGGCGTCCAGCGCGGCAAGGGACATATCAACTTCCGATTCAAACTCCCGCCGCGCGGTGCCGTTCGCGCTCGTCGTGTCGTCTATTGCGGCCTTAAGGACCAGGAAGACCTTCCCGTCCGCATCGCGCGTGCGCAAAGAGAAATCTTTTGCTTTTTCCGCGAGCGTGACGAACTCCTGCCTGTCCGCGCTGTCCGCGAGCGCCTGCGCGATCGCGCGGAAATCACCTTTCCCTTCAAAATAATGGTTCAGCTGGCGGTGCGCGCCGATCTTTTTGAGCGATGGGTCTATGGACTTCATCCGCGTCTCAAGCTTCTCCGCGTTCTCACGGCCGCCAAGGAGGCACTTGATCTCTATTTCATATCCGCCGCCGTTCATTTCTTTTGTTCCGCTTCCTGGGAAAGTTTTGAGGCGAGCGGCTCTTTTTGTCCGGCATATTTCCCGCCTTTTTTCATGTAGTAAGGGGTTTCCACTTTGCTCGTGACCTCTTCAAACGTGAATGCGCAGATGCGCATGCCGGGATAGAGGAGTACGGGCACCACGCCAAGATTCCCCAGTTCCATCACCGGCTTCCCGCGCCAGCCCGGATCAAATACGGATGCCGTCCCGTGCACGATCACGCCAAGGCGCCCGAGCGAACTGCGGCCTTCAATGCGGCCCACAAGATCGTCCGCGATCTCCAGCCATTCCAATGTGGTTGCAAGCACCAAATCTTGGGGATGCAGCACAAAGGGCTTCCCCTCCGGCACTATCACGTTTTCCATGAGCCCTTCTATCTGCTGCGTGTTCTGCGTATCTATATGGGAAACATGCGTCCGGCTGAACACGCGGAATTCGTTGCCCAGCCGGAGGTCCAGCGAGCACGAACCGAGATGCGTTTTGAAATCCGGTTCCGGCGTGAGCTTTATGCGGCCTTCTTTGAGCGATTTTTTGATATCACGATCGGACAATATCATTACGGATATTTTAGCCCCTTTTATCTTGGGGCGAAAGGGGGTACCATGGAGGCAATGAACTATCCGAATTTGGAGGAACAGGACCCGCAGGTCTATGAGATTGTGAAGCGGGAGGAGCAAAGACAGAAGGAAGGCATAGAGCTCATTGCGAGCGAGAATTACGTCTCCCGCGCGGTCCTAGAAGCCATGGGTTCCATCCTCACCAATAAATACAGCGAGGGTTATCCGGGCAAGCGTTACTACGGCGGGAATGAAATTATAGACCAGGCGGAGAGTTTGGCCATTCTGCGCGCGCGCGAACTTTTTGGCGCGGAGCATGTGAACGTACAACCGCTCTCCGGATCGCCCGCGAATCTGGCGGTCTACATGGCGTTGCTGCAGCCGGGGGACAAGGTTCTTGGATTTTCCCTGGACCAGGGCGGACACCTTTCCCACGGGCATCCGCTGAACTTTTCCGGGAAGCTGTATACCATCGTCCCGTACTTTGCAAAAAAGGAAACGGAGATCATTGATATGGACGAAGTGGAGGCGATCGCCCGGCGCGAGAAACCAAAAATGATCCTTGCCGGATTTTCCGCGTACTCGCGCTCGCTTGATTGGAAACGGTTCCGCGCGATTGCGGATAGCGTGGGTGCGTTCCTCTTTGCGGACATTGCGCACATCGCCGGGCTCATTGCCGGGAAGCAGTTGGAGAATCCGGTGCCGCTTTGTGACGTGGTTTCCACCACGACGCACAAGACCCTCCGCGGCCCGCGCGGCGCCATGATTATGTGCAAAGAAAAGTTCGCCGCCGCAATAGACAAGAGCGTGTTCCCGGGCGTGCAGGGCGGCCCGCACGACCATATAAACGCGGCAAAAGCCGTGGCATACGGCGAAGCGCTCAAACCGGAATTCAGGGAATACTCGCGGCAGGTGATCGCGAACGCCCGCGCGCTCGCGGCGGCGCTTACCGCAAAGGGCTACCGCATCATATCCCACGGCACGGACAACCATCTGATGCTCGTAGATATTTTTGGGAGTAAGAACATCACCGGCAAAGAAGCGGAAAAAGCATTGGAGTACGCGGGCATCTCCATCAACAAAAACATGATCCCGTTTGATCCGCGCAAGCCCCTGGATCCGTCCGGCATCCGCGTGGGAACGCCGGCACTCACCACGCGAGGCTGCCGTGAAGCGGATATGCAGACCGTGGCGGACCTGATGGACAAAGCGCTCGCCGCGCGTGCGGATGAGGCCGCGCTTGCCGGCGTTCGGGAGAAGGTAAAAGAGTTCGCATTGCAATTCCCCGTGCCGGCAATAGATTGATGTACGATCGCCATGATCATTGACGGGAAAACCATTGCGGAAGAAATTATTGCGCGTTTGAAGGCGCTCCCGCGGCCGGAGAAATTCTTCGGCGCGGCGCTCGTGGGCGAGGACCCCGCTTCGCTTAACTTCTTGAAGCAAAAGGAAAAAGTTGCGCGCGAACTTGGTATTGAATTCCGGCTCTATAAATTGCCGGCGGATATCACCACGGACGGACTCCGCGCGGAGATCGGCCGGCTCGCGGGGCCAAAGACCTGCGGCGGGTTCATTGTGCAGCTGCCGCTGCCCGCGGCCGTGAACCGGCACTATGCGTTGAACGCCATTCCGCGGGAGAAGGACGTTGATTTTTTGAGCGAAGCGGCGCTCGGCGCGTTCTACACGGGCCGGAGCCGCGCGGTGCCGCCATCCGCCGGCACAGTGGAGGAGGTGCTGCTGAAGCTGGAACACCGCAACATCCGCGACCTCACCGTGCTCATGCTCGGTGCAGGATTCCTGATCGGCAAACCCGTTGGGTTCTGGCTGCAGAACCGCGTGGGTGAGCTTGTGGTGGCGGACAAAGACGTGAAGGACCTGCGCACGCGGCTCCGTGAAGCGGACATTGTGATAAGCGGCGCGGGCGTACCGGGACTCTTCAGTGCGGAGCAGGTGCGGGAAGGGGCCGTGGTCATTGACTTTGGCTTTGCGCGCGGCGCGGACGGTAAACTGGCCGGCGACTTTGATCCGCAGGGCACGGTCGCGGAAGAACGCGGCGTCCATTACACAAAAACCCCCGGCGGCACGGGGCCAATCTTGGTCGCCAAGCTATTTGAGAATTTTTA
>VFSW01011816.1_pt1 | contig 12236 bp, 9 predicted proteins | sample 5358111 | NCBI WGS metagenome assembly VFSW01 (sample SAMN11554181, study PRJNA540505) | mine drainage metagenome | isolation source: sediment from site ElyBrook_90M | place: USA: Ely Copper Mine, Vershire, VT | collected 2017
AAACAAAGGCTGCTGGGTCATGCGCCGCGCCGGCACAGATCGTGTGGCGCGGGCACTCCTGCCCGCGACTGCCAACGCCAAGAACGCTCCTCAATCAACCGAGGATCTCGACAAGCTGTTAACGAAAATCGGAACTCAAGGACTCGATAGCAGTCCCGACCAGATTTCCGAAGAAGACCAGAAAGTAATCGTCCGCTCCACCGGCACGGTCGGCTATGTCGGCAAAGACATCGCCTACCACATGTGGAAGTTCGGCCTGCTCGGCCGCGATTTTTCCTACCGCAAGTTCTACCGCTATCCCAACCACCACGATTGCTGGATCTCGACAACCCCCGCCGACCCGAACGCCGAGAAAAATCATCCCCACTTCGGCGACGTCGCCGAAATCTACAATGTCATCGACGCGCGCCAGTCCGAAGCGCAAAGCACCGTCATCGAAGCCCTGCGCGGACTCGGCCACAACGCCGCCGCCGACCACTACACCCATTTTTCCTACGAGATGGTCGCGCTCACCCCGCGCTGCGCCGCCGAACTCGGCTACACCCTCAGCGACGAAGACAAGGCTCGCTCCTACATCGAAGTCAGCGGACGCAAAGGTTTCGGTGTCAAAGCCGACGACCTGCTCGACCAACTCATCGCCTCCGCCAGAACGGAAGTCGACTCCCGCCATCCCCAACTCACCGAAGCCGAGCGCGAGTCCATCGCCAAGCAAATCGCCATCGGCGCCCTGCGTTACTTCATGCTGAAGTACACCAAGCAGTCCGTGATTGCCTTCGATTTCAAAGACGCGCTCAGCTTCGAAGGCGAAACCGGACCCTACGCCCAATACGCCGTAGTCCGCGCCACCAGCATCTTCAAAAAAGCCGGAATCGATGCCGACACCTTCCTCACACATGTGGCGACGGCCGCCTTGGCCGTCCCGCCGGGGCGAAGCCCGGCGGCAAGCTTCCCAGCCGCAGACCTCACCCAATACCTAACCAACGAATCCCCCGCCGAGTCCGCTAACGAATTCTGGTCCCTCTGGCTCGCCGCCGCGCAAACTTCGCACGTCATCGACAAATCCATCGCTACCACCGAGCCCGCCTACCTCGCCAAACACGTCTTCCAGCTAGCGCAACTCTTCAACACCTTCTACCACCGTCATCCCATCCTCGCGGAACCAGACGAGAAGCGAAAACAATTTCTGCTAGCCACGGTCGCCGTAGTCCGCCGCGAACTGATCGCCGCGCTGGCCGTCATGGGCATCACCGTCCCGCCCGTCATGTAAACGACAATGTAGACTGTGTGGGCGTCGGCGACCCTTCGACATCGCTCAGAGCTTGCCCTGAGCCTGCCGATGGGACAGGCTTCGCCCGCGCGGTTTTCGCCTAGGGGGTCTAAGAAATGTCTGTGGCCGCTAATCCGCGCGTGCAACCCCGCCCTTGGCTCCGCATCATCGTCCGCGGCCTGCTGGCCCTGGTCATCTTCCTCGCGATCGCAGGATTCCTCTACCAGAATATCTCGGAAGCCCGCGACCGCCGCTTCCATCCCATGCCCGGCCAACTTATCGACGTCGGCGGCTACAAAATGCACATGGACTGCACCGGCCAGGGATCTCCCACCGTGGTCCTCGACTCCGGCCTGGGCGATTCTTTCATCTCCTGGCGCAAAGTCCAGCCCCAGATTGCGCAATTCACCCGCGTCTGCTCTTACGACCGCGCCGGACTCGGCTACAGCGATTCCAGCCCCCGCCCACGCACCAGCCGCGTGATCGCCGAGGAACTGCACACGCTCTTGCACAACGCCGCCGTCACTGGCCCTATCGTCATCGTCGGTCATTCGGCGGGCGGATATAACGTTCGCGTTTTCACCAGCCAGTACCGCAGCGAAAATCAAGTCGTCGGGATGGTGCTGGTGGACGCCTCCCACCCCGAACAGCAGAAGCGCCTCCCTCTCCGCGACATAGACGCGACCTGGGTGCGGGAGGCCGAATTTATCGAATTCGCCATGCCCCTCGGCCTTCCGCGGTTTCTCGGTTTCTGCGAGAGCGACGCCGAAATCCGCGCCGCCGAGTGCACCTTCGAATCCGCGCGCGAAGGTGTCGCCGAGTTGAAGGCAATTTCTGAAAGCGCCGCGCAGACCGCGGCCGCCGGCTCGCTCGGCGACATTCCTCTGGCCGTGCTTTCTCAGGATCCCGGCGCACCCCAGCCCGACCTGCCCCCCGATCTCGTCAAGCCCACCAATGACGCCTGGGAGCAAATGCAGGAAGAGCTCGCGCACCTTTCGGCCAAAGGCACGCAAACCATCGCGAAGAACAGCGGACATTACATTCAGCTTGATCGCCCCGACGTCGTGGTCGATGCCATCCGCAGGATTGTGGACGAGGCGCGGCAAACCGCGCTCGCCCGCCGGAGATAAATCCTCGCCGCGAACCCAAAGCCTCAACCGCCCGGCACTTCCAGGCTTGCCCCGCCTTTCCCCGCACACTAGATTTGGAATAGAAGTGACGTCTCGCGCTTGCGCACTTTCAGGAGCACCGATGTTTTTTTCATTCCACACCCGCGCCATTGCAATTGCGCTGATCCTTGCCTCCGTTTTTTGTTCCACGATGTCTCAAGGCCAGCAGCAACCCTCCGCCACAGCGCCCGCTCAAATACCCGGCGACATTCCGGCGCAACCCGCGCCCGCGCACCGCCCCACCATCGGCGTCGCTCTCGCCGGCGGCGGCGCGCTCGGCCTGGCCCACATCGGCGTGCTGCAGTGGATGGAAGAGAATCACATCCCCATCGACAAGCTCGCCGGCACCAGCATGGGCGCTCTGGTCGGCTCTCTGTTCGCCACCGGCCGCAACGGCGCCGAGATGCGCCAGTTCGTCAAGGGCATCCGCTGGGACGAAACTCTGCTCACCGAACCCAGCTACGATCAACTTTCCTACCGCCGCAAGCAGGACCGCCACGACTACCAGTTCGGCGGCGAACTCGGCCTCAAGCACGGCCTCAACGGTCCCAACGGATTCGATCCCGGTCACGGCGTCGGCCTGGTGCTCGACCGCATCTCGTTCGCCTATTCCAACATCTCCACCTTCGACGATCTGCCCACGCCCTTCCGCTGCGTAGCCACCGACCTGCTCACCGGCCAGGCCGTTGTCCTCCGCGATGGTTCGCTGGTGCAGGCTTTGCGCGCCTCCATGGCCCTCCCCGGCGTGTTCACTCCGCTGGAACTCAAGGGCAAGGTCTTGGCCGATGGCGGCATGGTCGATAACCTTCCCACCGACGTCGTCCGCCAGATGAATGTCGATGTCGTCATCGCCATCGACATCGTCACCCAAGCGCCCGCGCCCACCCAGTTCGAAACTCTGAGCGGCGTTCTCAGCCGCGCAGTAGACGTCATGATCCTCGACAACGAGCGCCGCGCCCTGCAACTCGCCGACGTGGTCGTCTCCCTCGATCTCGGCAAGGTCGGCATTTCCGACTATGACCAGTCGGAAGCCATCATCAATATCGGCTATAAAGCCGCCGCCGCGCGGGCGGCCGCGCTGCGTCCCTTCGCTTTGCCCGATGCCGATTGGCAGACCTACGTCACCGAACGCGAAGCCCGCAAAAGATCTCCGGAGAAATCCGCCGCCGTTCTCGAAGTCGCCGGTGTCGGCGGCGACGAGCAGCAGTATCTCGAGAAAAAATTGCAGAAGACTTTGCACCAGCATCTCGCGAACGGCGATCTCGACATCGACAAGCTCGACGCCCGCCTCACCCACATCGTTGGCGAAGGCCGTTTCGACCGCATGGGTTACGAAGGCTTCGTGCAGAATGGCGTTCCCGGCCTGCGCGTGGTCGCGCACGAAAAATCCTACGGACCGCCCTTCGTCGATCTCGCCGTAAACGTAAACGGTTCCGGCGTCGCCGCCTTCGACGTCTCCGGCGGCGTTCGCGTCACCTTCATGGACATCAAGCACCATGGCGGCGAATGGCGCAACGATCTTCTCTTCGGCTCCAGCAATCTCGCCGCCACCGAGTATTACCAGCCCATCGCCATGAGCCGCTTCTTCGTCGCGCCCTTCGCCTTCGCTTCCAAATTCGCCCGCAATTCCTTCACCGGCACTACCCGCGTCGCGGTGTTCGGTGACGAACGCGCCGGTGGAGGCTTCGACATCGGCTACGATTCCGGACGCCGCAGCGAAATCCGCCTGGGCTACGAAATTTTCAGCGGCAAGCTCGATCCCCTCATCGGCAGCGCCGGCCTGCCCATCGTCCACGGCAGCACCGGAGAATTCCGCTTGCGCTATGTCTGGGACGGCCAGGACAGCCCCACCGTCCCCAGCCGCGGCCTGCGCGTCGTGGCCAACCTCTCGCGCGTGTTGCAGAGCCCCGACCTCGCCCATCCCATCAGCCAGATCGATTTGCAGACTTCCACCTTCATTCCCGTCAGCGGCAAAACCTCGCTCTTCTTCATCGCTTCCGGAGGCAGCACCTTCCACGGCACCGCCGGACCCTTCCAGCTTTTCGCTCTGGGAGGCCCATTCCCCCTTGGCGCCTATCTGCCGCAGGAATTCCTCGGCAACCACTACGGATATTCTTGCCTGGGATTTCGCCGCCAGTTCTATCGCCTGCCGCAACTGGTCGGCGGCAAAGTCTACTGGGCCGGATGGTACGAAGCCGGCAGCGCCTTCAACGATCCCAGTTCCGTGGCAGTGCACGGCACCTTCAACCTGGGCGTGATCGCCGAAACCATCGCCGGACCGCTCGCCCTGGCCGGCAGCATCAGCCCCACCGGCCAAAGCCGCGTGAATTTTTCCATCGGAAGATTGTTCTAGGACAGAATCCGAATGGTTTCTACCTCACACCGTCTTGTCATCCTGAGCGAAGCGAAAGCCTGCCCTGAGCGAAGTCGAAGGGGACCTCTGCACTGTGCTTGCAGCCCCCAAGCCCAACGTCATCCCGAACGCCGCGTCTTTCATCGCGGCGGAGGGATCTCATGCTTCACGGCTGGGGAGCGTCAGCGAAGGCGTCTCAGTCTCAACCGCCCTCGCGCGCCAGTGAAGGCCTCTCATTCTCAACCCTCGCCACCCGCCAGACCGGTGTCTTCTGCGCTCGCCGCGCCACGATCCACAAAAGCCGTGTCATCCTGAGCGAAGCGAAGGACCCATGCAATTCGCATACAGCGCCACCACCGCCCGCAGAAACGCCGGTTTGACACCCACCCCCGCCAGGCCTAGCATCAAACTTGGAGCAAGCCACGTCTCCTTACTCCTTCAGGTCCTCTGAACTAAGTCAGCCCATCTGAAGTTCTCCCTCTTAGCATCCCCGAACCAAGGCCAGCCAAAAGCGAAGGAGTCCGCATGCGCAACCAATGGCGATTTGCGTGGATCGTAGCAGCAGCAATCCAACTGGCCAGTGTTGCGGCCGCGCAGCAAGTTCTTACGGAATCCGGCGCGCTCTCCGGCGTGCACGAAGGTGGAATCACAGTCTACAAAGGCGTCCCCTTCGCTGCGCCCCCGCTCGGCGACTTACGTTGGCGTCCACCCGTCCATGTCGCACCTTGGACCGGCACGCGTAAAGCAGACGCATTTGCCCCGGCCTGCATGCAGGTCGGTGTGTCCATGCCGGGCGAGACTCCGCCGGCCGTGAGTGAAGATTGTCTCTACCTCAACATCTGGACGCCGGCAACCGCCAATCCCGCGCAAGCGCATCTTCCGGTGATCGTCTGGATTTACGGCGGCGGTTACAACAACTGGTCGGCTTCCATGCCGTTGTATTGGGGTGACCAGCTCGCGCACAAGGGCGTGATCGTTGTCACCATCGCGTACCGGCTCGGTCCGCTCGGCTTTCTCGCGCATCCGGAGCTGACGCTCGAGTCCGCGCACAAATCGTCCGGCAATTACGGCCTGATGGACCAGATCGCCGCCCTGGAATGGATTCGCAGGAACATCGCAAACTTTGGCGGCGACCCGAAGAACGTGACCATCGCCGGTCAATCCGCCGGAGCCATGTCGGTGAGCATGCTGATGGCTTCGCCGCAGGCGAAAGGATTGTTTCAGCGCGCCATCGGAGAGAGTGGCGGCCTGTTTGAGCCGCTCCAGCTCGCGCCAAAGTATCTCTTGGCCAATGCCGAACACGATGGCGAGAAGTACGCCGCCTCGCTCGGCGCCTCCTCCATTCAGGATCTGCGCCGCTTGCCGGCAGCGGACTTGTTCAAGGGCACCGCCGGGGACGTCAGCCATCCCGTGATCGATCCCTACGTTCTTCCCGCATCTCCCTACGAAGTATTCACTGCAGGCCGCCAGAACGATGTCCCGCTGCTGATCGGTTCGAACGCCGACGAAGCGCGCTCACTCGCAGACGTCACCCACGTGAAGGCCGCCACCTTTAGCACGGATCTCGAGCACAGCTTTGGCCCGCTGCCGGCTCCGCTGGTCGCAGCCTATCCCCACGCCACCGACGCGGAGGCGCAGCAGGCGCGGCTCGGCCTGGAGCGCGACCTTCGCTTCGGCTGGGACATGTGGGCCTGGGCCAGGTTGCAAGCCGGAACTGGAAAGAGCCCTGTCTACTACTACTCGTTCCGCCAGCAGCCACCTTTTCCGGCCGGCTCCGTCTACGCAGGATGGGGCGCGAGCCACTACGCCGAACTCTGGTATGTCTTCGACCATCTAGACCAGATGCCGTGGCGCTGGAGCCATGCCGATCGCAGAGTGGCCGAAGAAATATCCGGCTACTGGGTCAACTTCGCGAAGTCGGGCAATCCGAATGGTCCGGGTCTTCCCCAGTGGCCCGCGTTCACCAACGCAGATAGCGAGGTTTTATATCTCGGTGATCCGATCACGGTTGCAGGCGTGGCGAATATCAACAGCCTGAACGTCTTCGATGCCGTCTACACATCGGTGCGCGGCCGCCCCTTCGCCGCCCGCTGATGGTCAACGCTGCAATCCTCCCACCACGTTGTCATCCTGAGCGAAGCGAAGGACCTATGCACTCTGCCTGCAGTCCCCAACACTGCGTAGAACGCAGCACTGCGACAAGAGTGGGTTTACTCGCTCCTGGTATCCGTGAAAATTCACGTAAATCCACGTAAATCCACGGCGAAAACTTGCTTCACGCCGGCGCCTCCCCCACAATCGCCTCATTCTTCGCGTCCCAATACACTTTCCGTCCTGACCAGTACGCCTCCGTCGCCATCATGCAAGCCACCGAATGCGCAAAGCCGTTGTCCACCGTGCAATGCGGCTGCTGGCGCGAGCGCATGCACTCAATCCAGTTCGCCATGTGCTCGAGCGAAAGATCGTCAATACCCATCGGAGGCAGCTTCGTCTCGCCAGGCAGCAAAACGTAGCGTGACGCCCGCTCCTTGTCGATGTCGGGCGAATCCTCGTGAGTACCTTTTTCTTCCACGAGTTGGTAGCGCGGGCTGCCTTCGCCCCCAAGATTGAACAGCGTGGCCTTCTTCCCCATGTAGCGCGAAAAGCTGGGCGCATCATTGCCGAAGCTGGTGCAATAGCTCACCAGAAATCCCTTGGGATACTCGAGCAGCGCGTGAAACGTGTCTGCATTCTGGCGCCCGTCGTGCCAGGCGAATATTCCGCCATGGGCCACCGCCGATTTCGGAAAGTTGTCGTTCATGAACCAGTGCACCATGTCGATGCCGTGGCTCATCCACTGGTCGGGAATGCCGCTGGAAAATTCCTTGTACAGCCGGAACTCGAAATAAAGCTGCGGATCGAACGGACGATACTGCTTGGTCAGCAACCACTTCCGCCAGTCAGTGTCTTCTTCTCGAATCTGTTTCACTTCCTTGCGCCCGCGCCAGCGCGGCCCGTGGTAATTCCACTCGATTTCCACTTTGCTCACGTCTCCCAGCACGCCCGTCTGCACCAGATCGTACGCCGCCCGCGGATAGGGCTCGCTGCGATGCTGCGTCCCCACCTGCACAATCCGCTTGCTCTGCCGCACCGCGTCGCGCGCCGCCTTCGCCTCGGCCAGCACATTGCCCATGGGCTTCTCCACGTAAGCGTCCTTGCCCGCCTCAATCGCCATCTTGAGAATGGGCGAGTGTGCGTGCTCAGGCGTCGAGATCAGCACGGCGTCCACATCATTGAGCGCCAGCAGATCCTCAAGATGCTGCAGCGCCCGTGGAGCGCGTCCGTAAACCTTAGTCGCTCCGGCCGCCGCCTTCTCGCGATTCACCTTCCACAGATCACAAACCGCGGTCATCTCCACGTGATGACTGTCTTTAAGTCTTCCCGCGATAAACTCAAGATCGCCCCCGCGGCTGCCGATCCCAATGTGCCCCAGCGAGATACGGTCGTTGGCGCCGACAATTTTTCCATAGGAGAGCGCCGTGCCCGCCAGCAGCGCGCCTCCCGCAGCCATGGTTGTCTCAAGAAACGTTCTGCGATCGATTTTTCCGGGAGAGTCGTTCGTTCCGCGCAAGTCGTTCATGCGCACTACTATACCGCCAGACTTGGGCGCGCGGAGTTGAAAACTAAATCGAAAACTCAAGACTCGTGCGATTTGTTTCGCGACCTCCGCGGTTTTTCCTTTGCGCACTTCGCAACTAAACCTTTGAAAACCTCTTCACCACGAGCCCCGCAAGTTTTAAGAGAACAGCTCGAGGCGAGACCGAAGTCACAAGACGGCCGCTAAGGAAACTCTGATTAAGCGCCCAGACTTCCCCTGTGACCCCTGTGTCCTCTATAGGTTTAGTTTTTCGTTGGATACTGAATCAGACCTTCCCTAAGCTATTGACGTCTCGTGGAAGTTGTTGAATCCATTCAGCCACGCAAACGATTATCTACGGGATATACCGCCGCACGGACCACTCTCCCAGGCATGCCCTTTTGAGCTGTGGAAATCTTGCCATGAGCGCGGCAGGTCATTCGACTGCTTTCTTTCGTTCCTGAGCCATCCACGGCCCGGGAAATGCCATTCCTGCGATCGCCTCGGTCAGGAGTGTTGGTCCCACTGTGCTCGTTCTCGCGATTATCTTGCAGCTACAATGAATTCAATGACTTAGAGATCGTGTCGCGAAATGCGTGCAACTAGCGTCCGTACGCGGACATCCAAGTGATTGAAAAGACATGGGTCGCAAAGGCTTGTGTGGGGACGGGCACTCTACCCGCCTAGGTCGCGCGAATGCTCGACTGGCTTTTGAAGCCGTTACAAAAGAACGAGGTCCGCAAGAAACGCAGCCATGAAGAATGCAAACATCAAGAACAAAGCCTTTCCGCTCTTTTTGCTCGCCGCCATGACTGTGTTGGCCACTCTGGCCGTCGCCGCGCCGAAATCCAAGGCCCCGAGCATTCCACCCTTTCCCGGCACGCTGGTGAACGCGCGTTACGTTTATGTCACCAGCTACGATGGCGACCAGTTCGATCCCAATCTTCTGCCTTCCGACCGCGAAGCGATCAGCGCGGTGCAGGACGCCATCCAGAAATCGGGCAAGTTCACGCTGGTCTACCAGTATCATCAGGCTGATATTGTGCTGATGGTGATGAGCCGTCCCAGCGAAGATGTGCTTGCGGTTTACGACGCCCACGGCTGGCCCGGGAATCAGTACCTGTGGCGCATGATGGGCCGCAGCGGGCTGCAGACCAACGAAACCCCTCTGGTCACCAACCTGGAGAAGGCCTTTCAGCGGGCTACCGCGAAGTAAGGCAACTGCTAAGCCACGGATTTCGAGGTGCAAAGCTCATGTGGCGACAGACGCCTCGGCTGTCCCGCCGTGGCGAAGCCCGGCGGCATCTCCACCGGCGAGCCCCGATGAGATTCGTTGCCTATTTTCTCGGCGCGCGCCGCGCAACCCTTTCCGGGTAAAGCATGAAGAGATAAGTGGGCGCAGCCCACTTGACACACAGTCCTACCAGTGTTATTGTCCCACTATGCCGAGTTCTCCGGTCATTCGAGACGCGGACTTCCGTTTGATCTCAGAGTTTGCCCAGCCCGATGCGAAAAAACGCCTCTCGCTGGGAGAGGCTCTCAGTGGCGCTACAGCCTACAACATCTACAGGAATGCCCTCGGCCAACTGGTTCTCGACCCGGTGAAGGCCATTCCTGCTGCTGAACTGTGGCTTTATGAGAACCCGCAGGCCCTGGCCAGCGTGAAACGGGGCGTAAGGGAATCGGCTGCAGGGACGCGGGTTTATCGCGGTTCGTTTGCCAGGCACGCCAAGGAATAGGTGTGCGGCGAAAGATAAAATTCACCCCAACCGCGGATGAGCAATACACAGCGCTCGAAAGCGCGCCCTCGAGAGCGGCAGTCTTCGCACAGGTTCGGAAGGCCCTCGGTTACCTGGAACTAGACCCTCACCATTCCAGCCTGAATACGCATGAGTTCACATCGTTGACCGGCGCAAATGGCGAAAAGGTCTTCGAGGCGTACGCGCAAAACAACACGCCCGGAGCGTACCGCATTTTTTGGCACTACGGCCCCGACGAAATCAAAGGCAAGAAACGAACTCCGGTGATTACCATCGTTGCCATCACCCGCCATCCGTAGTTAGTCGTTTCGCCAGCAAGGCCGCTCACGAATTTCACCAACGTGTCGCGTGCGAATGGAACCCCACGATTTTCTCCACAAAGGTTTATCCGTGAAGATCCGTGAGAATCCGTGACTAGTTTTTGCTCGATCTGCCGCCGGCGATCATCAACCCTGCCCCAACTACGAGCAAAGCAATGCTTACAACGGGCGGGACTTTCTGGTCATCTTGGGTGGTGACGCCGATATGCGCGTCGCCAATACTGACGCCGTGATGCTCAGAATGCGGAAATGGCACAAAGAAAGACACAATTCCCAGCACCAGAACCACAACCCCAACCAACATCAGTGCTTTCATGGATTGCCTCCAAAGATCATAGCCACGGAAGATCATAGCCATGGATTCACACAAATTTTCACGGATAACCCCCAAGCCGGGAAAATCACGCCAGTCAGCTCCAGGGCTTGGCCCTGTACCTCTCCCAGGCCGCCAGCAAGACGTAACTCAGCACAGAGTAGAAAATGAAGTTGGTCGAGTCGGCGACCAAGAAACTTATGTCATCGATTCTGCCGCCGGCTGCGACAAACCCGAAATAAGTACCAGGTAGCAAGAGATTTGCGCTCGCCCACTTCAAAGAGTTGATGACGGCAGAATCGAACGGAAGGCGCAGGATCATCATTGGCAAAAGTGTAAGGCCACAGGCTGTTAGCGATGCGACGAGTAGCCTTTTCATCTGCACTCCAATGGCGCATGGTGCTCTTCAGCGTATTCTGCGGCGCGCTTCAGCCTGCATAGCTTTTCACGAACTCGACAAGACTGCGCAATGCGATCCCCGACGGGCCCTTGGCGATCCACGGCTTCTGATCTTCCATCCACGCGGTGCCGGCAATGTCTAAGTGAATCCACGGAGTGTCTTCGGCGAATTCTTTCAAGAACATAGCGGCATTGATGGCTCCGCCCCAGCGTCCGCCGGAGTTGACGATATCGGCGATGCCGGACTTGATGTTCTCTTTGTATTCGTCGTCGAGCGGCAGTCGCCACATTTTCTCGCCGGCTTTGTTCAGCGCTTTGCTGAAGCGTTCATACATGGCGTCGTCATTGGCGAAGAGTCCTGCGTTGGTGTAGCCGAGCGCCACCACCACAGCGCCGGTAAGCGTCGCGGCGTCCACCAGATGCGTGGCGCCCAGCTGCTTGGCATAGTGCAAGCCGTCGGCCAGCACGAGGCGGCCTTCGGCGTCCGTATTGATGATTTCAATCGACTTGCCCGACATGGCGATCTGCACGTCACCAGGTTTCTGCGCTTTGCCCGACGGCATGTTCTCAGTGGCGCAGACAATGCCGATGACTTTGACTTTTGGCTTGAGCAGCGCGATCGCGCGCATGGCGCCGATCATCGTCGCGCCGCCGGCCATGTCGTATTTCATTTTTTCCATGCCGTCGGCGGGCTTGATGGAGATGCCGCCGGTGTCGAAGGTAATTCCTTTGCCCACTAGGCCTAAGACAGGTTTCTCGGGCGCGCCCGCGGGTTCGTAGCGCATGATGATCAACGCGGGTGGCTCGTCGGACCCTTGCGCGACGCTCCAGAACGCGCCCATCTTCAACTCTTTAATCTTATCGGCGCCATAAACCTCACACTTTAAACCTACTTCCGCGCACATCTTTTTGGCGCGCTCGCCCAGAATGGTGGGCGTCATGCGATTGGAAGGCTCATTGACCAGATCGCGCGTAAAATTCTGCGACTCGCCGATGATTTGCGCTTCGGCGGCTGCTTTTTCGAGAGCGGCTTTGTCGG
>VFSW01011817.1_pt1 | contig 12236 bp, 12 predicted proteins | sample 5358111 | NCBI WGS metagenome assembly VFSW01 (sample SAMN11554181, study PRJNA540505) | mine drainage metagenome | isolation source: sediment from site ElyBrook_90M | place: USA: Ely Copper Mine, Vershire, VT | collected 2017
TTCCGCTTCGTCCACTCGTGATCTTTCGTGTAATAATAATCACCGGGCACATCGTATGATTCTTTTGATTCACTCAATTGTTGCGATCAGCTTTGACAATCTGATAATCTTGCGTGACTATAAAATTCATTCGGGTCTACTGCATAAAATGAAAGCGATTATTCCAAAGCTCAAAGTCAAGTCTTTGATCTTTTGTAGCCGTATTTTGTTTGATCATAAAAAGGAGTGCTTACTACAGTCGCCGGCTGTTCAGCACTTCTAATTTGGACAGAAACTGTCCTCCCATTCTCAGAGAGCTCAGGAGGCACGTATCCCATTCCGATTCCCTTCTTCACGGTCGGGGAAAATGTTCCGCTCGTTACAGTTCCCACTTTTGAACCTGCGAGTTTGATATCAAACCCATGTCTAGGAATCCCGCTTTGCATCGAAAACGCGATGCGTGTCCTAATTGTTCCGTTCTTGAGCTGTGATCGAATTACCTCTTCGCCCAAGTATGCCTCATCCTTTTCGGTGCTGATAATGAACTCAAGGTCGGCTTCGACGGGAGTTGTTGTATCGTCAATGTCGTTACCATAAAGACACATTCCCGCCTCTAGTCTGAGCGAGTCTCTCGCGCCTAAACCACATGGAAGTACGCCTTTGTCTTTGCCAATTTCAAGAATATTGTTCCAGATCTTGAGCGCCTTTTTAGGATCGTAGAGAGGACAGTCCAGTACAGCAATTTCAAAACCATCTTCTCCGGTGTACCCCGTTCTAGAAATGAGACACCTCATTTCACTTAGATTACAATAGGCTAGCCCGAAACGTTTGAGTGAAGACAAATCGATATCGCATGATTTCTGCAATAGGCTTAGTGACAAAGGACCTTGAAAAGCAATTAGAGCAATACTATCTGACAAATCCGCCATTTCAACGGAAAACTTCTCCGCATGCTTTTCGAGCCAATTCCAATCTTTTTCCCTGTTCCCAGCATTCACGACCATGAGATATTCGTTCTCGGATAGTTTGTTTGTCACAGTATCGTCTATAATCCCACCTTTTTCGTTGCATATTGTTGAGTAAAATGAGCGATTTTCTTTTACTTTCTTGGCGTTAGATGGAAGGACATGATTTAGAAAAGAAGATGATTCGTTTCCTTTTATCGAAAATCTTCCCATGTGAGATACGTCAAACAGCCCCGCAGCGTTTCGTACCGCATTGTGCTCTTCAATTATACCCCGATACCACAAGGGCATGTCAAATCCGCTGAACTCAGTGATCTTACCGTTTTGCTCGTGGAATGAATAAAGATGTGACTTTCTAGCCAAAGAAAAAGAACCTTTACCAGTAGAAGGGATAGAATAATAGGACCGGAGCAGCTACTAAATAGTTTTCAATACGACAAAACACTACTTCTGTGGTTTAATTAATGACTTCGAACGGATTCGCCGTAATTCCAATCAAATCACAAAAAATGTTTCAAAGGTTCCAACTCGGACAAGTCGTTCTTCAATGCATAAGAAACGCATGTGAGGAGCTGGCTGACGGAGATATCCTTGTAGTCTCTAGTAAATTCGCTGCGATGGCAGAAGGAAGATATGTTAATCTAAAGAATATAGATGCTTCTCCGAAAGCAAAATCACTTGCCTCGAAATATGAATTGGATCCTCCTCTTGCAGAGCTTATCACTCGGGAATCTGAAGCAATTCTCGGAGGGATAACTGGCTTTGCTCTAGCCCTTTCGAAAGGGATTCTCGCTCCTAACGCAGGGATAGATCGAAGTAATGTACCGCATGGATTCGCAATAACCTATCCTAAGGATCCAAAAGACACTGCAAAAAAGCTGAGATTCTATCTTCTGAAACATTCTTCAAAGGTACAAAAAATCTCCCGGCTCGGTGTCATATTGTCAGATAGCAGAATCACTCCCACAAGACTCGGAACAATTGGCATCGCGATCTCAACCTCCGGTTTTAAACCAGTAATCGATTTCCGTGGGAAAAATGATCTTTTTGGCAACAAGCTCAAGGTGACTGTGAAAGCTATTGCCGATCAGCTTTCTTCTGCGGCACAACTGGTGATGGGAGAAGCCGCAGAATCTATCCCCATTGTGTTGATCCGAGGATACAAAGCGGATTTTAATGAAAGCGGCTCGCTTTCGATGACCATTCCGTTTAAGCAGTGTCTATACATTCAGGGACTGAAGAATCAGTGAGCGTAGAAGAGTTGAACTTGTACTCTACTGACCCATTTTTGATTTGCCGACATCGACTGTATAGTCGTGGCTTGAGAGAGTCTTGCCACATGACTTGCATTTGTTTTGATTTGATCTTATCACTTCCTTCGGAGACTTGAGATCGAAACCGGAGTAAAGCATCGCGCCGCAGCTTGCACAGACAACTTCAAGAGGCAAAAATTAGCAAGCACTCGTCCAGGCGTCTTTCATTTAAATTGAAATCCATGATAAGACTGCGACCCTGCTTTGTTAATTTGACAGGTATATTGAATTTCCGTTTTGGATTTTGTTATTATTTTTTCGTAAGTGAACGCGATTGGCTTCAGAGATCAAAGGCAGCTTTAAACTAGTGATTGCTGAAAAGCCCGACGCAGCTCGTAGAATAGCTGCGTCACTAGGTCAGTCATTCGCGAGAGCGATCAGAGGCATTGAGGTGTTCGATGTTCCGCTTGCGTTTGATCAAACCCACTATGTCATTTGCGCAGCAGCTGGTCATTTGTACGGAATAGCGGATACCACAAGAATCAGAAGAGTCTATCCAATATTCGATACCGAATGGCTTCCTTACGATCGTATTTCCTCAACAAGCAGAAGGTCGGATCAAAGAAATCAGCATAAGAATTACTCTGGATTCGCTAACCAAATGTCGAGAAGATTAGTTGTCATCTCCCAACTTGCAAACCATGCAGAACAAATCGTCCACGCGTGCGATTACGACATTGAAGGAGAAACAATCGGATACAACATAATCCGCTATGCGTGCGGGAACAGCAACGCTGCAAAGCACATACTTCGTGCCAAATTTTCGACGCTGACGGAAGATGAACTCCGAGCATCATTCTCGCAATTGGCTGAGATGGATCTCTCGAGGGCCGAAGCAGGGCGTGCAAGGCATATAGTTGACTTTCTCTGGGGAATCAATCTGTCACGAGCAATTTCTGAAGCAAACAGGCGAGTAGGAAAAAAGTTTCGCAATCTCACAATCGGAAGAGTACAGGGACCGACTCTTGCATTCGTAGTAGATCGTGAAATTGATGTAAAGACTCATGTTCCTCTCCCTTACTGGAGTCTCGAGGTAACGCTTCAGAAAGAAGGGTCAGAATTCAAGGCTCATTACGAAAGAGAAAAAATCGAAGCGAAGAAAGAAGCGGATGAGATCTATGCTCAAGTTTCAAACGTGAAGGTCGCAAAGGTATCGTCAGTAAAAGAGAACACTCTTGGCGAACGGCCCCCATATCCATTTAGCTTAGGAGACCTTGAAAGGGAATCATTCAGACTGTTCAAGTTTTCTCCCTCTACGACTGTATCGATCTCAGAAAAGCTGTACCTTCGCGCTCTAATTTCATACCCAAGAACAAACAGCCAAAAACTTCCGCCCTCGATAGGTTATTCCAGAATTATCGAGCAATTGTTACAACAAAAGGAATTCGGAGGATATCGCTTGCAATTGCAAGAAGGAAAGCGAAGAAGTTTTCCGATTCAAGGAAGCAAGGAAGATCCAGCTCATCCTGCGATTTATCCGACCGGTTTCAAGCCACCCATTAACCTAAGCCCTGGCGAAAAGAAAATCTATGCTCTCATTGTGCGTCGTTTTTTAGCTTTGTTTGCAGAAAATGCCGTCTCAAAAGAGGTCAATGTCAAATTATCGATCAAAAACTTTGCATTTATCGCAAACGGACATGAATTACTGGAGACTGGCTGGAGAACTATCTATCCTTTCTATTCTTCGTCAGAGTCACCTCTGCCAACTCTATTCGAAGGGGAAGAAGTACAAGTTATCAGAGTTGAACTTGAATCCAAGTTTACCCCAGCACTACCCCCTTACACGCAGGGTTCGCTCCTTGCAAAAATGGAGTCTGAAAATGTGGGGACGAAAGCCACGCGTGCGGAGACTATATCCACTCTTATTGATCGAGACTATATTTTGCAGGGTAAAGCTGGGACATTAACACCGGCGGAGATAGGCCTTGCGCTAGTGGACAGTCTAAAAAGAGATTGTCCGCAGATTATATCGACAGAGCTATGCCGTATAACAGACGAACATCTAGAAAAAATTGTTGATCGAAAAGAAAGTTCCGAAAGTGTGCAAGGAAAGACGTTTCACGATATCCTAGTGGTTTTGGAACAAATACATCGCTCAGAAGAGAAAATCGGCTCTGAGCTCCAAATAGGAATCGAAAGCTATCATTCAACTTTAGGCCCGACCAGTAAGGAGATTCCAACCAAAGAAACCCTGATTGGAAAATGCCCGATTTGCAAAACTGGATATTTGAAAGTGATAAAGTCACAAAGAACTCACAAGCGCTTTCTGGGATGCACAAACTACTCTTCTTCTGGGTGCAGAGCGAGCTCTCCTTTACCTCAGAGAGGAATGATCAGAAAATTTTCAAGCGAATGCGGCTTGTGCGGATGGCCGATGATATCAATCAGATTCTCGTTTAGAGGTAAAGGAGCTTGGAACTTTTGTCCGAATATTTCCTGTCCTAGTAAAAATAAGAAGGAGGAAATCGGGGCTTGAGCACGCCTCGTTGTACCATTTGCACAAGAACCTGTAGTTCGGATAAGTACTGCAAGTACCATGAAATTGCATTTGAAAGAATTAGACAACAATACATGAGTTGGAAGAGAGCCTATGGAGACTTGTCGTGGGAAAGGTATTTAGAGAGTATTTCAAAGCTCGATTGTACGGGAGTTTGGGCGCTCGAAGTAGCTTCTAAAGAGCTCCAATTGGAGCTTAACTAGACGGATAAATTTCCTAAATAGCTTTGAAAAACCAGAGAAAAGATCGGGTCGTAATCAATGGGAGTAAAAAAGAGCCTTCAGCAACTGATCAACAAGGGAACTGCTCGCCTGAAAAGGGGTTCCCTATCCAGGTCCTTAACGAATCCAACTTCTTTGCAATCATTAAAGAGTCGCGGGATAGAGTGGCTATACCTTATAGTGTTCTTACTTTTGACCGCGGGTGTTCTAAACGCTATTACAAATGCTGGGACTCCTGGCATAAATGGCCAGCCCATAGTACCAAATCCGACTATACAAAACACAACTGAGACGTTCATTCTGCTCTTTGGATATCTCCTCGGAGCACTGGGGGTTTACGCGTTCTTTCTTAGCGGTAGGCAGACAATAAGAGCTAGATCTGCTGAGATGTTTTTCATTTTTGGAATAATGCTGATTTCAATTGCCCTGGTTTTGGGCTATTACATTGTCATTTCTAAGTGAATGATCTTAGCGTAAAAGTAAATGACTGACCTTCTTTGAAGGTCCCCTTGTTTCTTTCTAAAACAGATTCAACGGCCACATCGACTTTCCAAATTTTGTCACTCTGGAGTTTGTCGATACTCCGAGCGACGGATAATATGACATCGCTCTTGAATTTTATCACTCGTCCTCCTGATAGCTCCATATCCCACAATCGAAAATCTTGCCCTTTTCTCGGCCTAGATCGTATCACATTTGCCAATATGAGGGCCTTGGAATGTCTGCAGGCAAACTCTTGGATCAACGTTATCAGGATCGCCGCTTCGTGATTAGACTTGACAAAATCGATTCGATGCTCTCTTTCTTGAAGCAGCATTTGAAGAGTATTGATCGAATCCACAACAATTATCCCTCCCTTTCTGACTTGAGAATTCAGAAGGGATATGACAAGATCGACCGTTTGAAGGTCTCTGGAACGAAACACTTGAAGGGTTTCACTTGCAAGTTGGCGATGATCTAAACTGTTAGTGAACATTGAAGAATATTGGAGATCCAGGTCGACATACTGGACCTGCTGTTCCCTTGAAACAAATCCATCAACAATGATAGAGAGCGTCGAAGTTTTGATCATGGGGTTTTGCGAAGAAAAAGTGATCGTTTGGCATTCTTGAATTGATGAAAGGAAAGCTTCGAGTTGAGACACGCAGATGTTCACGACTGAATGGAACGATGTCTCATATTTCGATTTCTGAATTGCTGATTTGAGATAAAGGATAGATTTTCAGATCTCAAAGCTTAAATGCGAGATCGCACCCATTCTAAGTTTGAAGGTACAAAATTCTGAATTAGGTGGGAAGCATAGGCGTCCGATCTCTATCCCGAGCTGAAGTAGGCGTCGCAACTTCTAGCGGCAAATCCTACTATGTGATTACTTCCTTACTTAAACACGCCCGCATACCCTACGTTGATGTTCTTTTTGGAGGAGAAGACTCTCGTACGATTAATCTCAACAACGCACCCTTTTTGGTTGCTGATTACGAATCAGGGAGGCTAAAGTTGATCATTACGACTAGGAAGGAAAGGCTTCAAGTTCTAGCGAACGCAGTCATTTGCATTGAAGATCTTGGAGAAGATTGGATTATAGCGAAACAAAAGCTTCTATCCATTCTTCATCCACTGAAGGAATCGGATCGATTTGTCGTGGGTATCGACCCGGGCCAGAGAACCGGAATAGCCGCGTTCATGAACCATATAGAGGTTGACAGCGATGTTCTTGGGTCAATTGATGACACAGTCATCCGAGCAAAGAGATTGCTTGATAATGCCCCAAAAATGAAGAAAATTGTCAAAATAGGATCGGGAATCCCGGCACTAGCAGAAAGGATCGCATTTAGTCTTGACTCGCTTTACGAACGTGACCAAATTCGCATTCAGCTTGTTGATGAACGAGGAACCTCCTCACTATATGCTAGTGGCAAGAGACAATTCGGGACGAGGGACCAACGTTCTGCCAAACTAATCGCGTTCAGAGAAGGCAGGGATTACGTGCCTAACGCTTCAATCTTGAGATAGCTTGTGGTTTGCTCTACTCTAGATCAAGAAGTTTCTTAGCGTGAGCGACATTTTCTTTATCGCCTAACTTTTGGTCAATTGGCGTTTCTAGCACAAGAGGAATATCCCTGATTGCTTTTAGGGCAAAGAATGAGCGAAATCCTTTATCCCCAATTTTTCCCAAGCCTATATGCTCATGGCGATCTCTTCCCTCTCCTATATCAGCCTTCGAATCATTCACGTGAATCAAAAATAATCTTTCTAGTCCCACAGTCTCATCGAATTCATGGATGGTTTTCTGAGCGGATTGTGTAGTTCTAAGGTCATAACCCGAAGCAAACGCGTGACAAGTGTCGAAGCAAGCCCCTGTTCTTTTTTCATCTCCGATACGGTCTAGGACGTTTCGAACATCTTCGAATTTCGAGCCGACGCTATTGCGCGTTCCAGCCGAATTCTCCAAGAGGATTCTTACGTTCGACCCCTGTGTCGATCCAATAGCTTTCTTGCAGGCGGAGACAATCCTCGCATGGCCGTCTTCAATTGAAGATCCCATGTGACTCCCGTAATGGACAACGAGACCTGATATTCCTAATGTCCCGCACCTTTTGATCTCTCTAATCAAGACATCTACTGATTCAGAATGAAACTTCTCGTCAGGAGATGCGAGATTAGGCATGTATGGCATATGTGCGACTGGGGCAAATTTTGAACGAGAAGCCTTTTCCTGGAACAACTCTGCTTGAGGCTCGTCAAGAGGCTTTGCTGCCCATCGTCTCGGACTACATGTAAAGATCTGAAATGTTCCAATGCATCCAAGCTCAAGCGCGCGGTCCACAGCCAGGTCTACTTTTCCAGCTATAGAGACATGAATTCCAACTGATCTTTTGAGTCTAGTCAGACTAACGACCTACCTATTCTCCATGACCTTTGCTAGTTAACCGAACGAATATTAGCCGCTTTGTTTAAGAGTTTTCAGCTGGGAAAAACTTGCAAGGAAGTTTTTCAATGGAGGTCAAACGCTGTGACTGGTCTACGGCAAATAAGGATAGCCTGTACATGCGATACCACGACGAAGAATGGGGCGTTCCTATTCATGACGATAGCAAGATGTTTGAGTTTCTAGTCCTTGAAGGCGCACAGGCAGGCTTGAGCTGGCTCACTGTGCTTCGAAAGAGAGAAAATTACCGCAAGGCATTTGACAGCTTCGTTCCGGAGATTGTTGCAACTTATGACAATCGAAAGATAAGCCAGCTAGCGAAGAACCCAGGAATAGTTCGTAATAGACTGAAGATCGTTTCGGCCGTTCGTAACGCGAAATCTTTCCTAAAAGTGAAAGAAGAATTTGGAAGTTTTGACAAATATATTTGGAGTTTCGTCCCTAATTCGCTCCCAGTGAAAAATCACTGGCGTACTTTAAGTCAAATACCAGCGAGCACAACGGAATCTAATCGCCTTAGCTTAGATTTGAAGAAGAGAGGTTTCACATTCGTAGGTTCGACGATTTGCTATGCTCACATGCAGGCAACAGGCATGGTAAATGATCACTTAGTGAATTGCTTTAGACATGATCAAGTGTAAGGCTGGAAACTCCAAATTTGTCAGCGGGAGTAGCTTGGATAAAACACCTCAGCAGACGCCGAGGAAAGGAGACCTTTCAACAAGCTTTCAGGATGTACAGATTTCATAAGACTCCTTTCGAACAAATTATTCACAATATTCTAAGTGTAGTTGAGAGTTACAATGCATCTTACACGTTTCCAACTGTCGCCTCGACTGCTCTACAAAAACCAGATCTATTGAGAAAGATAGTTGACGCCAAGTGTGAAATTGCTGTCCATGGTTATCAACATGTGAAGTATCCGCTGATTTCTGCTGAAGCTCAGGAAAACGATATGGGAAAAGCCTTAGCGGTGTTCAGAAGGATGGGAATTACTGTCAAAGGATTTAGGGCTCCTTACAATGCTTACGATTCTAATACCCCTTCAATTGTAGAAAAACATAGGTTTTTGTGGGATGCAGGTATTGGATATGCGAATGAAAACAGATCTAAAACTGACTTTTTCAAACTTAGGCAGTCAGGCAGAGATCTTGACTTTTTTTGTATTCCGCTAAATGAGTTGTCTGACGATATGATGATCGATGAGCTTCAATACTCTGTTAACGAAATGACCAAGCACTTGACAAAGGCACTTGACGAGGCGAAAAAGACTAAAGGCGTGATAATGTTCGATCTTCATCCTATAAGAATTGGGCAACCTCAATACGTGGAAGTCTTAGATCGACTCGTATCTCACGGCACAAAGATCGGTGCCTGGTTTCCCACAGTTTCGGAAGCTGTAAACACAAAGATCTCCAAAGGCGACTGGAAAGGATACGATTTCTGTTGTCTTCTCACAGGTGACGTTGACAACTTTCATTTTAGTGATTACATCAAAAGACTTCGCTAAGGACCGGTTCGCGTTTCAAGCTTTCTAACCGGTCTTGCAGGATTTCCTGCTACGACTGTATAAGGTGGTACGTCTTGGTTTACCACAGACCCCGCTGCTACGATTGCCGCTTCTCCGACTGTGGTGCCGGGAAGTATTATTGCGCCGGCTCCAATCCAACATCCTCTCTTCAAAACCACCTTTTCGGGAGCGGAACTAAATAATTTCAAGCGTGCTTGAAAAGGGCTTCCTGCAGAATGGGCGATTATGATCGAACCGAGAGCTATACTAACTTCATCCTCAATCTCAATTAGTTCTGGATACTCGCTGTCAAACATTACCAAGCTTCCAATAAACACTCCACTCCCAACCTTAACACCTGAAAGCCGAACAAATGCTGATCTCATTTTATACGATGGAAGTAGCCACGCAAAGATCCGCCATATCCTCCCGAGTCTTTTTCTCATTACTTTCGAATCGAAAACTTATTCTGACATAGAGATAAACCATTGTCTTTGAGGAAACAAGACCGTCATTGATTGTTGCCCGAGTTAGCAATGCTTAATTTTGGCCCGGAACTTCATTTGGAATGATCGGCCTTGGAAAATAATGTTCAGGAAATTATCTCGAAAACCGAAATTCAAGGCTTGATGGATTATATCGGGCTTGCAAGGAAAATAGACGACAAGGATCTTTTCGATAGGGCACCTCAGAATAGAAAAATCAAGATTGCGATACTCGGTAGTTTTACGCTTGAAGGTGTTCGTGAAGCGCTTCTCATCAAATGCCTAAAGGAGAGTATCTATCCACTGATTTACACAGGCAGTTATAATCAGTATAATCAGGAAATTCTAGATTCTGCTAGCAACTTGTACGATTTTAGGCCGAACATCGTGATCCTTGATTTAGATACGCGAACCGTTGCGGGTGAGAATTATTTTCAGCTGGATTCCGATGGCCAATCAATGCATGGCAAGGCATGGATCAAATCGACGCTCTCTACAATTCTGGGCCTTATCCGAAAAATACAAGAGAATTCGAAAGCAAGCATCCTCTTGCACAACTTTGAAGTGCCCACATATTCGCCTCTGGGCATCATAGATAACAAACAAAGTTACAGTTTCAGGCTGTTGGTTCAGGAACTCAATTCGGAGCTTAGGGATGTTCTTCGAAACGATCCGAGAACATTTTTGTTCGATTTTGAACGCTTCGCATCAAAAATAGGAAAGGATAACTTAATCGATTACAAGATGTACTACCTTGGAGATTTCAGGATTAATCCAAAAGTGATTCCTGATCTCTGCGATGAATACGTTCCTTATATTCGCGCATTGCTTTCAATGACCAAAAAGTGTCTGGTTCTTGATCTAGACGGTGTGCTTTGGAGCGGAGTGATCGGAGAAGACGGCCTATCCGGAATCAAACTTGGACCCACCCCAGAAGGTCAGCCATTTTTAGATTTGCAAAAATATATCCTTGGTCTCTATAATCGCGGAGTGATCCTTGCGATAAATAGTGCGAATAATGTGGACGACGCTATGGAAGTTTTCCGAAAACATCCTTACATGATGTTGAAGGAGGATCACTTTGCTGCTATGCAGATTAACTGGCAGGACAAAGTCTCGAATATGAAAGCGATCGCTGAACAAGTCGAAATAGGAATAGACAGTCTCGTATTTGTTGATGACAATCACGTGAATCGCGAAGTCGTAAAACAAGCGTTGCCGGAAGTTCTGACAATTGATCTTCCTTCGGATCCATCTCTTTATCCGAAGACAATCATGGATATGCACGTTTTCGACTCTCTTCAGCTTACATCAGAAGACAAAGTTAGAGGAAAGATGTACGCAGAGCAACGCAAAAGACAAGAATTCCAAAGAGCAGCTGGCGATATCAATGAATATCTAAAGGTCCTCCAAATAGTTGTAACGATAGAAAAAGCAAGCAAGTTCAACATTCCAAGAATTTCTCAGCTTACCCAAAAGACGAACCAATTCAACGTCACAACCAGAAGATACCTAGAGGATGACATTACGAAAATGGCAGATTCCGATAATTTCCTAGTCGTATCTGTGAAGGTTGAAGACAAGTTTGGAGACAGTGGCCTCACTGGCCTGGCAATCATCGAGAAAGATCCTCAAAGATGGCGAATAGACTCATTCTTGCTGAGCTGTAGGGTTCTTGGTCGAAATGTGGAGGATACTTTGCTTGCCTATATCATTGAGCAGGCGGCTCAGGAGGGTGCACGAATCCTTGTTGGTGAATTCATCCCCACTAAGAAGAATGCGCCAGCAAAGGATTTCTTTGCAAAACATGGCTTTAGCAAGGTTTCTGAGTTGAATGGCTCTGAAATTTGGGAGTATGACTTGCAGCAAGTGCGCCAGTTTCCGCAATTTGTGAAGGTAGTTGTGAGGTAACTTCATTTTCTTGGACGATAAGCTTAGAGCAATTGTAGCTGGAGTTTTTGATATTCGACTAGAAGATGTTACGGATCAACTTGAACGAGGCAAACTCGAAATTTGGGACTCACTAAATCATCTACTACTAATTAGCGAAATCGAAAATGAAATGAAAGTCCAGTTCACTACCGAAGAGGTCTTGGAAATCAATACTTTCAAAGATCTAAGAGAGATTTTATCAAAGAAGAAATGAAATGTGGAATCCTTCACATCATCCTTTCTGAGCAATTGCGACTGCTAGGGCTTGACTAGAAGTGTGAGCAATGCTCAACGAAATTACAACACCTCTGGGCAGCCGACGAGCCTTCCTCCTGTTGGATTCTTTCACCAACGGAGCACCCTTCTTGTCATGGTGTATTGCAAAATCACTTACAGAGTAGCTAA
>VFSW01011818.1_pt1 | contig 12235 bp, 10 predicted proteins | sample 5358111 | NCBI WGS metagenome assembly VFSW01 (sample SAMN11554181, study PRJNA540505) | mine drainage metagenome | isolation source: sediment from site ElyBrook_90M | place: USA: Ely Copper Mine, Vershire, VT | collected 2017
CAATTCACCGCGCCCCAACCTCGATCCCTGTTTCCCCTTGCTATCCTGAATTTGCTATGTCAACGAAAAAAGAGCTCCTGACCAATCCCATCCGCCACATCGACATCAAGCAGCACAACGTCGTCGCCCTGGTTGACGCCATGAACTCCATGGCCTACAGCTCCCGCGATCTCGCCCGTGCTGCCTCCATCTACGAGCGCATGCTGCGCGACCAGGAGTGCGGGGTCATCCTCTGCCTCGCCGGCTCGCTGATCTCCGCCGGCCTCAAGCAGATTTTCGTCGACCTCATCCGCAACAACATGGTCGACGCGGTCGTCTCCACCGGCGCTAACATTGTCGACCAGGACTTCTTCGAAGCCCTCGGCTTTCAGCACTACATCGCCGACGACCTCTATAAGTCCGGCACCCAGGACGGCGAGCTTCGCGAGCTGATGATCGATCGCATCTACGACACCCTCATCGACGAGGAAGAGCTTCGCCTGTGCGACGAGACCACCGAGAAGGTGGCCGACTCACTCCCGCCCCGGCCGCACAGCTCCCGCGAGTTCATCCGCGCCATGGGCGCCTGGCTCGAAGCGAATGGCAAGACCCCCGAAAAAGGCGGCGTCGACTCCATCGTGCTCTCCGCGTTCCAGAAGGACGTACCCATCTTCTGCCCCGCCTTCAGCGACTGCTCCGCTGGCTTCGGCCTTGTCGCCCACCAGCACAAGCGGCAGGACAAGCCGAAGGTCTCCATCGACTCCGCGAAGGACTTCTACGAGCTCACGCAGCTCAAGATCGCTAACCCCACCACCGGCCTGCTCATGATCGGAGGCGGCGTGCCCAAGAACTTCGCGCAGGACATCGTTGTCGCCGCGGACATCCTTGGCACCGAAGCCCCGATGCACAAATACGCCATCCAGATCACGGTGGCCGACGTCCGTGACGGGGCGCTGTCCTCGAGCACGTTGAAGGAAGCCAGCTCGTGGGGCAAAGTGGACACCACCTTCGAACAAATGGTCTACAGCGAAGCCACACTCGCGCTGCCGCTGATCACCGGTTACGCCTGGCACAAGAAGGCGTACACGGGACGCCGCGAGCGCCACTGGAGCCGCATCCTCGATCCGGTGACGGTCTAGAAGGCCCGTCACAGTTACAAATTCCGCAGCTTCCGTGCTCCGCCTGACATTCGTAACACCAAAGTGGGATTGTTCGGCGGGTGCGCTGTGGATTTTCCTGTCGGAACCCAGGGACCTTCCCCTATACTGAAGCCTCATATCCCTGTCGAAACACTGGGGAAATCCACATTCCCGACCATCCACGGAATCGAGTCTTGACCCGATTCAGCCACTCCCGTACCGTCACGCGCGCTTTCATGATTGCGCTTGCCTTTTCTCTGATCGGCGCGATCATCCTCGCGCGTTACGGGAGTCCCCCGGGCAACAACCATCCCTGGATCTTCTGGTTCGCCGGCTTCTGGACGCTCGCCCTGGCCCTGCTCATCGCCATCGCCATCACTACATTTCGCGCCACGCTGCGGGAGCGCCAGGGTGAGCGCCAGTTACAGCGGGTTGCGCGCCTGCACCGCAGCATCCTCGACTCGGCCGGCCCCATGATGATCGCCTGCGATCTGACCGGACGTATCAACTTATTTAACCCCGCCGCCGAGCGCATGCTCGGCTACCGCACCACAGAGGCGCTGGATAAGCTGACCGCCGCGGACCTTTTCCCGGAGACCGAAATGGCCCGCGTCGGCGAGCAACTCGCCGCCTCCATGCCCACCTTTCGCACTCACCCCGAAATCCCTCCCGACACCGCGCCGTTCCTCCTTTCCTACGTACGCTACATTGCTACCTTCCCCGCCAGCCGGGTGCGCGGATTCGAAATGCGCTACCGCCGCAGAGACGGCAGCACCTTTCCCGCCATGGTCTATCTCTCCGCGGTCCGCTCCTCCGCCGGAACCGTGGAGGGCCTGGTCACGATCGCCGTCGATATCAGCGCCACGCGCCGCGCCGAGCACGCCCTCCGCGAAAGCGAGGAGCGTTACCGCGACCTCTTCGAGAATTCCCCTGAGATGATCGCCACCCTCAGTCCACGTGGCCGCTATCTCTACGTCAATCCCTCCTGGCAAAACCTGTTCGGCATGGATTCGTCGCAGTTCGAGTCCCTCATCGGATTCGAGTCTCCTTTCCCACCCGAAGTGCAGGCCGAAGCCGCTGCGCTCTTCCACAAAGCGCTCCATGGCGTTTCCGTCGAGCAGCATCCGCTGCGTCTGCTCAACTCCTCCGGTGAAAACGTCGAAGTCGAGGCCAGCCTCAGCTGCCGCCGCGAAGACGCCGGCCCCGTCTCAGTCCGCTGCATCTTCCGCGACGTCACCCAGCAGAACCGCCGCGAGCGCCGCCTGCGCATTCAGCTTGTCATCAGCCAGATCATCGCTGAAACCACGTCCATCGACGAAGGCCTCACCCGCGTTCTCGAAGCGCTCTGTCAGACCTTTGGCTGCGAGTTCGCCACCCTCTGGACCGTCGACGAAGCCCAGCACTCCATCCGTCCGCGCACCATCTGGTTTTCCAAAGGCCGCCCCAGCGAGGATTTTCGTCACGAAACCGAAGAGCTGATCCTCTCTCGCGGCCAGGGCCTTCCCGGCGCCGTCTGGTCCCTGGGCAAGGCCTGCTGGATCTCCGACCTCCGCCAACATCCCTCCTTCATGCGTCGCACTTCGGCGCGCCTCAACGGCTTCGTCTCCGGATGGGGCGTCCCCATCCGCGTCGGGAATCAGGTCATCGCTATGGTCGAGTGCTTCTCGCGCCAGTTCGTTCGCGAAGACACCGATCTGCTGGCTACCGTCGAAACCGTATGCGGCTCAGTAGGCCAGTTCATGGCCCGGGCCGGCCAGGAAGTCCGCTTCCGCCAGCTCGACCGCCAGAAAGCTGTCATTCTGAATTCTGTCGCCGATGGCATCGTTGGCGTAGACTCCACCAACCGCATCGCTTTCGTCAATCCTGCCGCGGCCCGCATGCTGGAGTGCAATGAGGCCGATCTCATCGGTCTCCGCGTGCACGACCTGCTCCATCCGCCCATTGCCGGCTGCGACTCCACCTGCCTCACCCGCCGCGCCTTCCATACCTCCGACGGCGCCTCCGGACAGGACGTCTATTTCCGAGGGAGCGGCAAAAGCTTCCCCGTCGAGTTCTCCCTGATGCCCATGGTTGAGGAGGGCGAATCGGTCGGATCCGTGCTCAGCTTCCGCGACATCAGCCAGCGCTACGCGCTCGACCACATGAAGGACGAGTTTATCTCCACCGTCAGCCACGAGCTGCGCACGCCGCTCACCTCCATCCGCGGCGCCCTCGGCCTGCTCTCGGCCGGCCTGCTCGGCGACGTCAGCGAGAAAGCCACCAGTCTGCTGCGGATCGCCGTCGCCAACTCCGACCGCCTCGTCCGGCTCATCAACGACATCCTCGACCTCGAGCGCATGACCTCCGGCCGCGCCCCGCTCACCTTCCGCCGTCTCTCTCTGGACGACCTCGTTCGCCAGGCCATTGACACCATGCAACCGGTTGCCGACGCCGAAGAGGTCTATCTCTCCAGCGAATGCAACTCTGTCTTCGTCGAAGCCGATTCCGATCGCCTCACTCAGGTCGTGACCAATCTGCTCAGCAACGCCATCAAGTTTTCTCCGCCGCGCTCCACCGTCCGGGTTGTTGCCCTGCGCGCCTCTGACGGCGCCACGGTCAGCGTGATCGACGAAGGCCGCGGCGTCCCCGCCGACAAGCTGGAAACCATCTTCGACCGCTTCCAGCAGGTCGACGCCTCCGACTCTCGCCAGAAAGGCGGCACCGGCCTCGGCCTCGCCATCTGCCGCACCATCGTGCAGCAGCACGGAGGACGGATCTGGGCCGAACAGAACGGCTCGCGCGGCGCCATCTTCCGCTTTTTCCTACCCGAACGCGCCTCCATTTCCGCCCTCGCTGAAGAGGCCACGCAGAGTCAGTTCGAGCAACGCCTCGGATAAGCGCTTCGCCCACCGGGTCGGAGCCGGGAACCCGAACTCCCCGAGTAGAACGACAGGGGGATGGTGGGAATCCGCAAATTGGTTTAATAGTTGAGTCGGAATTGAAAGAGAAAATGTCTCGACGCGTTTTGATCATCGACGATGAGGAGGACATTCGCGAAGTTGCTGCGCTCAGCCTGGAAACTGTCGCCGGCTGGGATGTCCTGGTCGCCGGCTCCGGCGCTGCAGGAATCGCCAAGGCTCGCGAAAGCCGCCCCGATGCCATCCTTCTGGATGTCATGATGCCGGGCATGGACGGACCCACTACCTTCCGCGAACTCCGCTCGCTGCCGGAAACGGCCAACATTCCGGTTATCCTGCTCACCGCCAAGGTGCAGGCCGCCGACCAGAAGCGTTTCTCCGACCTCGGTGTCGTTAAGGTCATGTTCAAGCCCTTCGACCCGCTGGTGCTCGCTCAGGAAATCGCCGCGACCCTCGGCTGGCAGGATATTTAACCCGGCAGGAAATATGCTCCGGCAGGAAATATGACTCAGGACGCGGCCGCCAAAATCACCGCCCGCCTCACCGAGCTCTGGCGTACCAGTTTGCCCACCATCCTCGAGCGCATGAACCTCCTGCGCACGGCCTGCACCGCCCTCACCGAAAACCCATGCGACCACGAAGCCCGCGCCAGCGGCCTCGAAGCAGCGCACAAACTCTCCGGCGTTCTGGGCGTTTTTGGATTACCCCAGGGCAGCGAGCTGGCCTCCGAGATCGAATTCCAGCTCAAATCCGACGCCCCCCCCACCCCGGAAGACCTCAACACCCTAATCGAAGAAATCACCGACCTCGACGCGATCATCGCCTCAAGGGACCAATAGGAAGCCTGGATGCCTGATTGCCGCGCCGAGAATCAGGATCGTGTCCGAACGGATGAGTGATCTGAATCCAACGTGTTGGGTCGCAACAGCCCTCGCTGTGGCCATATCCTTTGCAATCGCGGCCCTCGACCTATGTCGATGCCGCCACCATCAACCGGTGCGTTCGCGAAAAACCATCATCTTTCCTGGCTGCTTTGCGTTCTCCTGCGGAGCAGGTCTCTGGGTTGGCGGAGACGATCTCGTTGAAGTGATCGGCGATCTTGCCGGCGAGGCCGGTCCAGAAGCCGGGGAGGCGGACGCTGAAGGCGCCATCTTTCATGCCCTGGAAGCTCATCAAACTTGCTGGAAGGTAGTCGGACTCCGTTGAATCGGCCTCGTCAACGGAGAGATTATTTTGGGAGGTTTTAGATCGGGCGCCGGGCTGAGCCGCCGTCGCCATAGAAGACTCCTGCCTGCTGGATAGACCTGAACTCTACACCGGGGAAACACGTCAATGATGGCGCACCCGGACCGTATGCCTGGAGGGAGCGTTGGGTGGATGCCGTGAAGCGAAAAAAAGTTTGCCCGGGGCGGGATGTCCTGGTGAATGCGTTGCCTGGGTGGTTTTTGCCCGGGAGGATGAGCGATGATGGACCGGCGATGAAAAACATCAACAGACGGGAGTTTCTGCGATCGGCGGCGGTAGCGCCGATTGCCGGGAAGGTACTGGGGTCGCGGACGCCGGAGGAGAACCGGCGCCTCCTTTTTGTGGGGACGCAGACGGTGAACGGCAGCACCAGCAAGGGCATCTACTCATACCGCTGGGATCCGGCGAGGGGCGACCTGGAGGCCGCAGGGCTCGCGGCGGAGAGCGACAACCCGACGTTCCTGGCAGTCCATCCGGACGCGAAGTATCTGTATGCGGCGAACGAACTCGATAAATTCGAAGCGCAGGCGAGCGGGGCGGTGAGCGCGTTTGCCATTGATCGCGCGGGGGCGAAGCTGAAGCCAATCAACCAGGTGTCTGCCCTGGGAACAGGGACATGCAATGTGGCGGTGGATCACGCGGGGCGGGCGGCGTTCTGCGCGAACTACGACGGCGGCAGCGCGTCTTCCTTCGTAATCAACTACAACGGGCAGATCAGCGACGCCGTGTCGCATTTTCAGTTTCACGGGCACGGGCCGAACAAGGATCGGCAGGAGGCGCCGCACGCGCATCGGGTGACGCCGTCGCCGGACGACCGGTATCTGTTGGTGAACGATCTGGGGCTGGACTGCATTCACATCTACCACCTGAACGACGCGAACGCGCGGCTGACGCCGAACGATCCGCCGCAATGGAATGCGACGCCGGGGTCAGGGCCGAGGGCGCTGCGTTTTCATCCGAATGGACGCTTTGCGTATTGTGTGCACGAGCTGGCGTCGCAGGTGGAGGTGCTGGCCTGGGATCGCGAGAAGGGCACGCTGCGGTCCGTGCAGAAGGTGAGCCTGATTCCGCAGGATTATCACGGCGCGACCCGGGGCGCGGATATCGTGATCACCCGCGACGGACACTTCGCGTATGCCGCGAATCGCGACTACAACTGCCTGGTGAGTTTCGCGGTCGATCCGAAGGACGGCAAGCTGACGATGCTGGAGCGGGGCTCGTGTGGTGGAAAGATTCCGCGGCATCTGACGCTGGATCCGACGGAGAAGTGGGTGCTGGTGGCGAACGAGCAGTCGGATGTGATTTCGGTGTTTGCGCGGGATGAGAAGACGGGCAAAGTGGCGGACACGGGGAAGGACTTTCCGATTTCCAGGCCGCAGTGTTTGGTGTGGGCTTAGGGGGATGCCTCACTTATGTCTCAGGATCGACTATCGCCGGGAGACTCCAGGTCGTGCGACGTTGGGCCGTCTCCTCCACCGTACCGCCGGCTATCGTAATCTCGATAGTTCTCAAAGTCGTCTTCCGTATCGGGACACGCATTCGCCAACCGGGAAATCAGGGCGGCTGTCAGGATGAGCAGCAGCGCATCTCCAAAATAGAAGCCTGCCCGCAGCGGATGGGTCGATGTGAAGGGCGAAATCCTCAAAGACGTCGAGTCCCCGGAGCGCCTCCTCGACGAAACCGCCCTCTTCTGCACCGCGTGCTCGCCGATCTGCCAATGGACAAGCAGCATATGCTCGACCGATTGCATCAGTCCGATGAGGCTCTCTACGGCCGCAGAGTCCTTATTGTCGACGATGATGTTCGCAATATCTTCGCTCTCTCCAGCGTCCTGGAGCGTCGTGGCATGTTGGTCCTCACCGCCGCGACGGGACGCGAAGCCATCGCGACCATTGAATCCATCTCCGACCTCGCCATCGTCCTCATGGATATCATGATGCCGGAGATGGATGGCTACGAAACCATGCGGGTCATTCGCCAGAACGCTTCGCTGCGGCGGCTGCCCATCATTGCGCTCACCGCCAAAGCCATGAAAGGCGACCGCGAGAAATGTCTCGAAGCGGGCGCGTCTGAATATCTTGCCAGGCCGGTGAACACCGAACAGTTGCTCTCCGCGCTGCGCATGTGGCTGCACCCCTGGAAAGGACTGGATGGGGCCTGAGAGATCGATGACTCCAGACGAGAAGGTCAACATCCTGATGGTGGACGATCAGCCCGCCAGGCTTCTCAGCTACGAGGTCATCCTCGCCGAGCTTGGCGAGAACCTCATCAAAGCCTCGTCTGCAAAAGAGGCGCTCAATATCCTTCTCAAAACTGACATCGCTGTCGTTCTCATGGACGTCAGCATGCCCGAGCTCGACGACATGATCCGCGAGCATCCGCGCTTCGGCAAAACCGCCATCATCTTCACCTCCGGCGTTCACCTCACCGACGCCGACAAGATCGAAGGCTACCGCCGCGGTGCCGTCGACTACATCTCCGTTCCCGTCATCCCCGAAGTGCTGCGCGCCAAAATCGGCGTCTTCGTCGAACTCCATCGCAAGACCCTCCAGCTCCAGCGCCTCAATACCGACCTTGAACGCGTCGTCGCCGAGCGCACCGAAGCCCTGCGTGGGAGCGAAGCTCATCACCGCGAACGTGCCGACCTCCTCGAACTCGCCACCGAAGCCATCATCGTTCGCGAACTCCAGGGCCCCATCCGCTTCTGGAATGCCGGCGCCGAAGCCCTCTACGGCTGGCGCAGCGACGAAGTCCTCGGCGCCAACCTCCATCTGACCCTGCGCACCGTCTTTCCCGTTCCGCGCAGCGAAATCGAGCAGACACTTCAGTCCGGCAAGGCCTGGGACGGCAACCTCACCGTGCATTCCCGCGATGGCCGCGAACTGATCGTCGCGACGCGTAAAGTCCTCAACCGCGAAGGCAATGCCGTTCTTGAAATCCAGCGCGACATCACCGCTCAGATCCAGGCCGAAGAAGCGCTGCGCCAGACTGATAAGCTCGCCGCCATGGGCCGGGTCGCCGGCATCATCGCCCACGAAATCAACAACCCGCTCGAGGCCATCACCAACGCCTTCTACCTGCTGCGCAACCACCCGTCTCTCGACGAAGAGGCACGCTGCTACGCCGCCCTCGCCGAGGCCGAACTCCAGCGCGCCTCCCATATCACCCGCCAGACGCTCAGCTTCTACCGCGATTCCAGGCAGCCCATCACCGTCTCTGTCACTGACCTGATCGATAACGTCGTCGAGCTCCAGCAGCGGCCCATCCTCGCCAGCCATATCGACCTGCAAAAGAAATACCGTTCCACGGGCACAGTGCGCGGCTTCCCCGGAGAGCTGCGCCAGGTCTTCCTCAATCTCATCACCAATGCCATTCAGGCGATGCCCTCCGGCGGAACCCTCCGCCTGCGCGTCGCCGAAGCCACCGACTGGGGCACTCGCCGCCGTGGCATCGCCATCTCTATCACTGACACCGGCAACGGTATTCGCCCCGAAGACGCACGCCGCCTCTTCCAGCCCTTCTTCACCACCAAATCCGCCAAGGGGACGGGTCTCGGTCTCTGGATCAGCAAGGGCATCGTCCAGAAATACGAAGGCGCCATCGCCTTCCGCAGCCTGCACTCCGCCCGAGGAGCCTGTACCTGCTTCCGTGTCTTCCTGCCCTTCGCGGGCGACATGGCGATTGGCGACTCGTCGAGAGAATCCGACGCCTCGGCCGGTGCGCCCATCCGCACCATCGCCTGATCACGGGGTGTCATCCCGGCGCGAAGCATCCCGCAGCGGAGGGATCAGCGGGTTGCTTTTCTCAACCCGGAATCAATACGCCAGCATGACTTCTGTATAGGCGGTCTTCCGGCAGCCAGATCGTACGCCACCGATCAGGTTGATTTTGTGTCAGGGCACAACTCTCAGTCGTGCCGAAAAGCGGCCAAAATGATGCGGGCTTCAGCCCCTGAGCACCAGCCACGTCCGTAAGGCCGGTCAACCGGCAATAGTCCGGACGCAATGCTGCGCGAGGAGGTCAAATCGCTCCCGCCAGCTTCCCCTTCACCAGCTCACTCAGCATTTTTCCATCCGCCCGCAGCCCCGCCTCCTGCACCCTGGCCTGCACCGCCTGCATCGCCGGCCCCATATCCCGCGGCCCAAAGCTCGTCCCTGCCAGCGCTTCGTCGACGACCTTTTTCAGATCCTCTTCGCTCGCCGTCTTCGGCATGTACTCCTCGATCGTCAGAATCTCCCGCGCTTCTTTCGCCGCCAGCTCCGGCCGATTGCCCTTCTGAAACTGCTCGATCGAGTCCTTGCGCTGCTTGATCATCGTGGTCAGCACCTGCTGGCTCTCGACGTCTGTCAGGTCCGACCGCTTCTCGATCTGCCGGTTCTTCAGTGCCGCCTTCATCATCCGCAGTGTCGACGTGCGCTCTGTGTCGTGCGCCTTCATTGCCGCAATCATGTCCTGATCCACTTTCTTTGCCAGCTCCATCGCCGCCTCCTGGTTTCCCGTCAAGTCCTCGGACGCCTCATTATAGGTAGAAATCTGCCTGGGCTCGCCGTTCTAAAATGAATCCAGAGAGGCTCTCATCCATGATTCGTAAAACGCGTCTCTTCACACCCGGCCCGACCCCGCTCCTTCCCGCCGCGCAGTTCGCCATGGCCGCCGCCGATATCCACCATCGCACCCCCGAGTTCCGCGCCCTTTACGAGCGCGTTCTCTCCCAGCTCAGGACCTTCGTCGGCACGAAGAACGATGTCCTCCTCCTCGCCTCCTCCGGCGATCGCGTCCTTGTCCTCTCCGCCTGGAAATTCGGTGAGCGCTGGGATTCCCTCGCCAAAGCCTTTGGATGCCAGGTCGATCTCGTCAGCGTCCCCTATGGCGAAACCTTCTCCCTCGATGCGATCCGCAAGGCCCTGCGCCCCGACACCCGCGCCGTCTTCGTCCAGGCCACTGAATCCTCCACCGGCGTCCGTCACGATATCCAGGCCATTGGCGCGCTCCTCAAAGATGCCGGCAGCAACGCGCTCCTCATCGCCGATGCCATCACCGGCCTCGGCACAACCCACCTCGACCCGGATGCCTGGGGCGTCGACGTGATCATCGGGGGCTCGCAGAAAGCCGTCATGATTCCGCCAGGCCTCGCCTATCTCAGCCTCAGCGATCGCGCCTGGAAAGCCGCCGACACCTCAAAGAATCCGCGCTACTACTTCGACCTGCGCAAGGAACGCAAAAACGCCCAGAAGGGCGAGTCCTCCTACACGCCCGCCATCGCTCTCATCGCCGCACTCGGCGCCGCGCTGGACTACATTGCGGCCCAAGGCAACGGGGACCTCGCTGCCGGGCGGGATGCCCTCATCGACAACGCCGAAACCTGCGCTGCCATGACTCGCGCCGTCGTTGAGGCTCTCGGCCTCACCCTCTTCAATTCCGTCGCGCCCTCGGCCGCTGCCACGGCCATCCTCCCGCCCGCCGGTATCGACTCCGGTGTCGTCGTCAAGGAACTCAAGCGCCGCTTTGCTGCCATCGTCACCAACGGCCAGGGCGAGATGAAGGGCAAGCTCTTCCGCATCGCCCACATTGGCCTCTTCGATTACATGGATACCATCGCGATCCTCGGCGCCCTCGAGCAGGTCGCCGCCACATCGCTCAACCTGCCCGGCTTCGCCTTTGGCAAAGCGCTCGCCGCCGCGCAACAGGTCTACGCCGAACGCACTGCCCAGGCCGCTGCCCCGCAGAACGTGGAAGCTCTCGCGGCTGTTTAGATTGGAACGAATCATCCCGGCCAGGATTCCCCGCGCGATGAGCAGAGACTTCCGGCCGGGAGCATCAAGGAACTGCAATGTCTTTTTCCATCCGTACCTGTGCGATCTGTGGTGAGGAGTTCGAACTGAAGCCGGACAAACCTGGCTTCGCCAACCGCTGTCCGGCCTGCAGCGAGCCCGACGCTGACGGCAACGCCGGGCCCAAATCCGCCGCGGGATTCGGCAACGACCGCGAAGCCAACGCCGAACGTCGCCGCGTCATGCGCGATATGCTCTATCGCAAAGACTCCTGAGTTTACCCAAAGAGAACGGCATCCGCGGCTTCATCGCTCACTGGGTCATCATCTTCGTGATGTGTACATCGAAGTCCGCCTGCGATACGAGTCCGCGAAGAGTGAAGACCTTGTAGCCGTCGCCCGTCGTCTCCGTGCGCCGAAAAACTCCTGCCTCCGTCACGACCACCTCGCGGCCCCCACTCAGATTGCCGATGAACGACTGTGCCTCGCTCACGTCCGGCGTTCCTTCGCCTGACCCCGCCGTCGCTGCCTCTGCCACATAACTCCGCATGAGTTTGGGCCAGTATCTGGCGAGCAGATCGGTGCTCGCGAACACGTCCGCCCATTGCACGTTCCCGTTCACCGCCACGACCACGCCCACAGCACCTTTGTCGCGCAACTCACTCAGGATCGCCTCTTCGCCCGCATGGCCTCCATACTCTTCGAGCTTCGCCTGCACCGGTGGGCTGGCGAATACTTTCGCGTAGGAACTTGTCCCGCGAACGTCTCCGAGCGACTCCGACCTGCCGAGTGAATTGGCCATCGCTGCATTCGATGCGCGCACCCGGTCCCACACCTGACTTTGGTTCTGCTCCGCCATGGCCGGCATGCGTACGCTGGGCTGCGCCATCTGCGCGGCCATCGACCCGAACTTCGCGCTCGACTCGACCCATCGTCCCGGCTCCACACAGAACACGCTGAGGTCGATTGGGCCGCCCTTCGGCGGCACAATGCGATCCGCTCCGATCACGCGATCCTGTTTGCCACCGGTAACGATCTCCCCCGCCAGCAACAGCAGAGGCCGCGCCGAGTTGTTGTAAAGCACCAACCGGTTCACCTCCGCTCCACCGCGATACGGCAGCGGATGCTCGCCGCGCACAAGACCGCGGTCGTTCCCCGCCTCCGTCACTACCACCACGCCGGTACGAATCCCCTCGTCCAGCGTC
>VFSW01011819.1_pt1 | contig 12235 bp, 12 predicted proteins | sample 5358111 | NCBI WGS metagenome assembly VFSW01 (sample SAMN11554181, study PRJNA540505) | mine drainage metagenome | isolation source: sediment from site ElyBrook_90M | place: USA: Ely Copper Mine, Vershire, VT | collected 2017
CGAACCTCACCAACGCGAACCTGATGATGGCCAATCTGAACGGCGCGAGCCTGACCGGTGCGAACATCACTGGAGCGAGCCTGTCCGGCGCGAGCGTGGCCGGGATGTCATCGGGCGGCGTCACCGGCTCCCCAGCCGCGCTGCCGGCGGCCTGGCGTCTGTGGAACGGTTACCTTATCGGGTCGCAGGCCAACCTGACGGGTGCCAACCTGACAGGTATCGACCTGACGGCCGGCCAACTGCTCGGCGTCACCCTGACCAACGCGAACCTCACCAACGTGAACCTGACCAACGCGAACCTGAGCAGCGCTGGCCTGGCCGGGGCGAACGTGAACGGCACGATTCTGGCGGGTGCGAATCTGAACTTCGTGACATCCGGTGGCGTCACCGGGGTGCCGACCTCCCTTCCGGCCGGCTTTTCCGTAGTCGGTGGCTATCTGATCGGCCCTACCGTATATCAGACGCGCGCCGCTCTGACCGGCGCGAACCTTTCCGGCGCGGACCTCTGGAGCGCGAACCTGACTGGCGCCAGCCTGTCGGGTGCGAACCTGGCTGGCGCCAATCTCACCAGGGCCGTACTGTCGAACGCCAACCTCGCTAACGCCAATCTCACTGACGCGCTTCTGTCGTATGCCACGATGTTCAGTACCAATGTCAGCGGTGCTGATCTGACAAATGCCGACCTCGACAACGCCACGCCGAATAACGCCACAATGACCGGCGCCAACCTCACCGGGGCTAACCTCACCTACGCCAACATGTCCAGTGCCGATCTCACCAGCGCTATCTTGAACAGCGCTAACCTCACCAACGCGGCCCTGAGCTACGCCATCCTGACCGGGGCTTCCCTCAAGGACGCCAATCTCACCGGTGCCGGCCTCTACGGCGCGACGGTGACCGGTGTGATCTGGTCTAACACAACCTGCCCGGATGGAACTAACTCCAACAAGTACATCAACGGGTGCCTGAGCCCTCTCGACACCACGCCACCGGTGGTCAGCGTCGCGGGCGTCACCGCGCACCACCAATACGTCCTGGGCGCGGTCCCGACCCCGGTCTGCCACACCACCGATGACTCCGCGGTAGCCACTCCTGCCTCGCTTACGGTGACCACTACAGGCGCCAACGGCGTCGGTTCATTCACCGCGACGTGTTCGGGCGCCGTTGACCGGGCCGGGAACAAGCAGGCCGCGCCGATCAGCGTCACTTACACGGTCGTCTATGGCCTTGGCGGGTTCAGCCAGCCCGCCCCCGGCAGTACGGTCGCGAAATCGGCGGGCTCAGTCAAGGTGCTGTTCTGGCTCACCAACGCGGCGGGAAGGCCCATCGCGAGCAGCATCGCCGCCGCGCTCGGCGCCGCCCGCAAGATCCAGGTGACGCTGACCGGCCCCGGCATCAAGAAAGCAACTACAGCATGTACCTGGGACTCGGCTGCGGCATCCTTCAGCTGCACTATCAAGCTCCCTGCCGGGACTAAGACCGGGGCAGCCAACCGCTACCTCATCACTGGCACCGAGAACCTAGGACCCGGATTCATAACAGCGCCCACTGTCGGCAAGGCCGCTAACCCGGAAACAATCCACTTCAAGTAGCCGACCCAGCCGAAGTGAAGCGCCGAAGCCAAAGAGGTGCTGCTGGCCGTTACCGCTATAAAGTGAAAATGGTCAGCCTCAGTGGTAAGTGGCCCGGCAGGTGATCGCCGGATGGCCCGCCGGAGATGACCGTCTCTCCTACGCTGATGTCACCCACGGCTGCTGGAGGTCAGAAATGAGAGGTCGGCGCTGGTTCTGGGCAGTTCTAGCCGGCCTGATCGCCTGCGGCGCTTTAGCCGTCGTGGTTGTCCGGGCGAACGGCCCGCGCCGGAGTCCCACAGAAAGGGTTGACAACCCGCCGGGTGACCGGGAGGTTTGAAGCCGGAGCCTGCCGAGGGAAATCAGTGTTATGGCTGGGACGATGATGAAGCCGCAGACGGCGGATTCACCAGGCATCGAGGTCCGGGACCTGGTCGTCGGTGCGGGTCTGCTCGCGGCCACCGCGAACGTGATCATGCAACTCGCCCGTCCCGAGGTCGGGTATGGCGTGCTGGAAAGCAAGGTCGAGAGCGCTCAGGTCATGCGCCATACGGTGCGGCGGTGGCGGACGACGGTGACCTACCTGTCGGTGGCCCTTATGGGGACTCAAGGGGAGCGTGATGCCTACCGGCGGATGGTGAATCGCTCGCACGCGCAGGTCCGGTCCACCCCGCTGAGCCCGGTCAGCTACAACGCGTTCGATCCGCGGCTTCAACTGTGGGTCGCCGCGTGCCTCTACCGGGGCACGAGCGACATGCACGCGATGCTGCGCGGTCCGGCCTACGAGCAGGTCGCCGACGCCATCTACCGGGAGTCAATCCGGTTCGGCACCACTCTTCAGATGCCCGGCGATATCTGGCCGGCCGATCGGGTCGCGTTCGAGGAGTACTGGAGGACTGCCCTCACCAAGATCCGGATAGATCCACCGGTACGCGCGTACCTAGACAAGCTCATGACGCTGGGACATCTGCCCCGGCCGCTCAGCGTGGCGTTCGGACCTATCAACCGGTTCCTCACCATCGGATTCCTGCATCAGCCGTTCCGCGAGCAGATGAAACTGCCCTGGACCGAGCGCGACCAGAGGCGGTTCGAGTCCGTGCTGCGGATAGTCGCCGCCATCAACCGCGTGCTGCCAGCGCCGGTCCGCCGGTTCCCGTTCAATGCCTGCCTGCATCAGTGGCGAGCATGCGTCAAGTGGAACCACGGCAACAGCGGCGCTTCTCCGCGTGCGCGCCGACCTCGGCCGGGAGGACCTGGACCGTGATCTTCGACCTGCTCCCGCTCCCCGCACCTTGATGGGCCATCCCGGCATGCCTGGCGTTAGCATCACATTGCCGCTACCTGCGACGATACCGGCCTCCGCCAGACGCCGGGCGAGGTGAAAGAGGGAGTGCTGACATGGCCGTTGACGCGCGAGGGCTGGACCTCACCGGCGCTGCTGAGGCCGTAACCGCCTACGACCGGGCCATTGATCATCTGATCCGCTTCCAGGCGGAGGTAGTCGACGCGGCCGCGGCGGCGGTGGCGGCGGATCCGGGTTGCGTGATGGCTAGCGTATTCGGCGCGTACCTGGCGCTGATGTCGACCGAGGAGGGCGCCATCGCCGACGCTCGGGAGGCACTTAATGCCCCGCGGGCTGACAGCGCGGCGCTGTTTCCCCGCGAACGCGCCCACGTCGCGGCCGCCGAGCGCTGGGTGGCCGGGGACATGACCGGCGCGGGAGACATGCTCAGCGAGATCTCGGTGGAGTACCCCCGCGATCTGCTCGCCCTGTCGGTTGGCCACCAGATCGACTTCTTTACCGGAAACGCGGTCAATCTACGCGACCGGATCGGCCGGGCGCTGGACGCCTGGCATCCCGATGACCGGCAGTTCGGATTCGTGCACGGAATGTACGCATTCGGCCTGGAGGAATGCAACCTCTACCAGCAGTCGGAAGAAATAGGCCAGAGCGCCGTCGAACGCAACCCCGATGACGTCTGGGGCATCCACGCGGTGGCGCACACCTACGAGATGGCCGGGAAGATCCCGGACGGTGTCCGCTACATGCGCAGCCGCGAGGCCGACTGGACGACGGGGAATTTCCTCAATGTCCACAACTCCTGGCACTACGCTCTTTACCTGCTGCAAGGCGGGGACGCGGACGGAGCACTCGCCGTCTATGACCGCACGATCCACCACCAGTACTCCCAAGACGTCGCCCTGGAACTGCTCGACGCCACCGCCCTGCTCTGGCGCATGCAACTGGAAGCGACTCCCGTCGGCGAGCGGTCGCCAGCGATCGCCGACGCGTGGGCGCGCCTGCTGGCGCCGGGCTTCTATCCGTTCAACGACATGCATGCGGTCATGACCTTCATCGGCAATGGTGAACTCGATCGCGCGGACAGTGTCGTGAAGGCGATGACCGAGGTCGTCACGCACGGGGATCCGGCCAGCACCGGCTGGAGGATGACCACCGACGTCGGCCTGCCCGTGTGCCGCGGGCTGGTGCATTTCGGCAGGGGCGAGTACGACGGTGTCATCCGTGACCTGCTGCCGATCCGGACTCGCTTGCACACCTTCGGCGGCAGCCATGCCCAGCGAGATGCCGTCGAGCGCACCCTGCTCGAGGCCGCGATCCGGTCCGGGCGGATGGAGCTCGCGTCGGCGCTGGTTAGCGAACGGCTGTAGGTCCGGGAGTGCAACACCTACGCCTGGTCGAAACGAGCATGGCTCCGGGACGCGGCCGGAGACGAAACGGGAGCGTCGTCGGCCATGGCACGCGCGCACGAGCTTGCCGGGGAGATCCGCAGCGCCGCCGGCACGTAAGGCGAGGGGCCGAAACAGGGACTAGACAACGGGACAGCCCGGCACAGTGAGAATGTCAGCGGTAAACGCGAAGATAGCAAACGTGAAAACGTCGAGGTGGAGCTTGGGGGACGGTACTACAACACGGAAACCCAGGCCATAGCACAGGAGACGCTGCTTCGGAAGTTGCCTGACCCCACTACACCGGCTCCGCCGCCCACCGATTGGCCGAAACCGGGGCGAGCACGGCAGCGGTGCGCCCCAGACCGCCCGACACTCCAGTGTCGGCGACGTTGCGGTCTCCTTGGTCGGCTCAAACGCGCTTGAGCGAGATTGCCAGGCTGGGAACGGCCAAAGACAAGAGAAAGATCGGCAGGATGCTCTTTCCGCTGCATCGGAAGGCGACGATCTCACCCTCGGCGGCGTCGAAGGTCTTGGTTCGGCTGGAGTTTCGGCCGTTGCGGACTTGGAGGGTGTGACGTCCGGATTCGACCGGCGTCTCGAACGTGTCGTTCAATTCGAGCGATCCGACGCGCTCGCCGTCGAGCACGACGTCGTACGTGCCGCGACGGACCTCGACTCCGATTGCTCTGTGCGTCAGCTTCAGCGTTGCCGCCATTGTTCGTCTCCTCTTTGCTCTGAATAGCGTTTCTGCGGGTGCACCGTGACGGACGTCATGTGCCCGGCGAGGGTCATCGACGTCTGCCGGTCACGAGTCGTTCGCGGTCGAACATCGCGGCCACGACGCGCCAGGCGAGCAGGTCGAAGGCCAGCAGCGCTGCGGCGAGACCGAGCGCGAGGGCGGTCGACACCGTGATCACGTTCAGGGCCATCAAGGCGACGATGACCAGCGGCGGCAAGCTGCCCAGCACGGTCAATTGCTGCGCGGCCCGCACATCCGCGGACCGGGCGGAGACCGCGATCCCCACCCAGATCGCCCAGCCCGCAAGCAGCTGCGTGAACACCAACTGGACCAGCACGTGCGACCCTGCATAGATCGCCGAAGCGATCACAGGATGGGTGAACAGAGCCGCAGCGGCGAGAAAGATCCCAAAGACGATGTAGGCGATCACGAGCGTCGGAACGAAAACGGCCAGCGCCTTTCCGATGAGGAATTCCTCGCGACGGATCGGGGTGGTCAGGACCGGCTCGAGCGTGCCCTGCTCGCGCTCGCCGACCACCGAGTAGGCCGACACGACAGACGGCACCATCACGGGGATCACGAGCATGTAGAGCAGCGACAGTCCGATGCGAGTGCTGAGGTGGGCGGTGTTCCCCGAGGCGTTGGCTACGAACAGCTGGATCATCGGCGCGACGATGAACAGCACCGGCGTCGCCGCCATCGTGCCGATCACGAAGCGGTTGCGGCGGTAGTCCCGCAGCTCCTTATGGACGATTGCGCCGACCCGCGTCCAGCTGAAGCTCATCGGCTCTTCGCCGCCACGTCCTCGTCGATCGGCTCAAGGTAGACGTCCTCCAGCGAATGGTGAGACTCGGCGAGCGACAGAATGTCGGCGTCGGCTCCGACGAGCGCTCGCGCCAGGGCTGGCGCTGCGAGGGCCGAGTCCGAGACGGTCAGCGTGTAGCCGGACGGCGTCTGCTCCCATCCTTCGACCTCTGGCAAAGCGCCGAACAGCGCCTTTGGATCGTCGAGCGGCGCGCGCAGCCGTGCGTCGAGGGAGCGCCTGAACCAGCGCTGGCGTAGCTCGTCGGGTCGGCCGATCAGTCGCAACGTCGTACTCAGGATGGCCACCCTGTGGCAGCGCCGTTTGGCCTCCTCCAGCCGGTGCGTGGTGAGGAAGATCGTCACGACCTGCTCGCGCAACGACGCGAGCAGGTCGCGGACCTCGCGGGTCGCCACGGGATCAAGGCCCGAGGTCGGCTCGTCAAGGAACAGCACCGCCGGGTCGTTTGAGCACTGAAGGTTCTCCAGCATCGTGAGACGCAGATACAGGCCCGGGGACTCGGGCATGATGGAGATCCGCGACCGGATCGCAGGACCGTTCTTCTCGTTCAAGGGGATGCCGGCGACGATCGCCGACCCCGAACTCGGCGCGATCAGCGTGCCGCCGGAACGCTCCGGCGCTCCACGGCGGGCGGGCACCTCGTCATGTCCCCGTCGACTGGGTGCCCGGTGGGAGAACGACGCGTCGTCGCCCATCGACCTCCGCCTCTCATCGCGGGCGTGCAACGCCAGTCCTGTGGTGCACACAGCTGAACGGTAGCAGCCCGGCTAGGCAGCTTGCTAGTTTCTTGGTCATGCAACCAGGAGCGGCCGCGGACGGGCCGGAGCGAACCTTCATCGAGACCGCCCGACGGGCGCAGATCGCGGCGGCGGCGATCGACACCATCGCCGAGGCCGGCTATGCGGGAGCGTCCTTCGCTCGCATCGCTGAGCGAGTGGGGATCAGCCGTGGCCTGATCAGCTACCACTTCGCCGGAAAGGACGACCTCATGAAGGAAGTCGTCCACCAAGCGGCGGAGGAGGCCAAGGCGTACATCCGCCCGCGGGTCCTCGCCAAGTCAACCGGCCCGGAAACGCTACGGGCATACATCGAATCGAACCTCGCGTTCATGCGGGACCACCGCAACAACGTGATCGCCATGATCGAGATCGCCCGCAGCGCAGAGGGGCGACGCACCTTCTACGGCGACACGGACGTGGTCAACGCGGTCGGCGCCCTCGAACATGGGTTGTCTGGTTTCCAGACAGCCGGCCAGCTCCGCTCCGACTTCGACCCGCACGTCATGGCAATCGCGATCCGCGCCGCAATCGAGGCCGCGTCGCCCCTGCTCGCTTTGGACCCGGAGTTCGACATCGACAACTACTCGCGCGAGATCATCACCGTTTTCGATCTGGCAACCCGTGTCCAGGGCGGGCCGTGACGGCCGACCGACGCCCTTTCGCCGACCGCCGCCGGGGTGTTCCGCCATCACACAGCGCGGCGGCTGCCCGGCCCGTCGTGTTAGGCGACGCCGAGGGCGGGTGAGGAATGCGCGTTCGTCAGCACGAACCAGAGCCGATGTGGTCCGCGGCGACGACGATCGCAACAGGGCGTCGGAAAGGGCCTGGTCGATCTCGGCGGCATCCTCGGGCCGGCTGGAGGACCGATCGAGAGTAGCGACGACGCAGTAGCCGACCCGATGAGTGGTTACGTGGTCGAGCAGGTGACGTGGGCCGGGGCGATCCATGTCAGAGCCAAACGTGAACATGGACGCTGGTGAAACGTGATGAAGACGTCAGGGTGGAGCTTGGGGGACGGTACTACAACACGGAAGCCCAGGCCATAGCGCTGGAAACGCTGCTTCGGAAGTTGCCCGACCCCACTACACCGGCTCCGCCGCCCACCGATTGGCCGAAACCGGGGCAGCATGGATCAGTAGATACCTGAGAGTCGACCCGACCACAGTGCTGAACCGACTGCGCAAGCGTGACATCCCCACCCACGCCATTCACGGACGTCCACGAACATAAACGGCGCGGTTCGTAGCACTGTGGATGCAGTCGGTCGTCTGCTCTGGCCGTGACCGGAGGACTGAGCCAACTGCTAGCCCTGGTGTTATATGAGGTGCTCATCTATACGTGAATCACGTAGGCAGATTATGATTCAGTTCTGCGAGGGGTGGCGACGATGACGATGGATGCTGGCGCGCTGATTGACCGTGCCCGTGTCGCTGCGGGTCTCAGCCAGCGCGCCCTTGCGGACGCGACCGGCATCTCTCAGCCCACCTTGTCGCGGATCATCTCCGGGGATCGGGTGGCGAAGATGCCGGAGGTGGTGGCCATCGCGTGGGCAACCGGACATACGGTCGCCCAGCTCACCCAGGCCAGGACGGTGGCCGACCGGGCGCAGTGCGCGGCCCGAGCCACTAGCGACTCGGGCATGGACCGCATGCGCGAGTCACTGCTGCACTTCCTGGAACTGGACGACTACCTGAACGACCAGGCCATTCCCGCCACGGTCTGACGCGGGGGTAGAAGACCTTGAACGCCGAGACCGAGGGGTGCGCCGCCGCCGCGCGGTTCCGCCAAGAGCACCACCTGGGCATTCAGCCGTTGGGTGACCTCGTGGCGATCATCGAGCAGGCAACCGGGATCGACGTGGCCGTACTAGACGTTGGCCCGGATGAACACGGCCTGACTATGCGGGACCCGGCGCGTGACACCGTGTTCATCGGCGTCGCGCGCACCCCGAATCCGATGCGGCAACGCAGCACGCTCGCCCACGAACTTGGCCACGTGCTGTTCGAGGACTGGGCGGACAGCGATACGGGCAACTGGAGCGACCGGAGCCCTGCGGAGATTCGAGCCGACGCCTTCGCCCGGCACCTGCTCCTGCCGGTCGAGGGCCTGCGTGAGTTCCTCGGAAACCGGGAGCTCGTGACCCAACCCACCCTCTCTGAGATCGTTCAGCGATTCCTGGTATCACCCCAGATTGCCGCCATCGCGCTGCACCAAGCCGATTACATCGATGACGACACCAAGCAGGAGTGGATGGCGCTGACCGCTCCACGATTGGCTGCCCGGTTCGGGTGGAGCGACCAGTACCGCGCATTGCAGGCCGACTCTGGTCAGCGGAGGGCACCGCAACAGTTGCTCGCCCGCGCGATCAGGGGCTACGCGGAGGCGGTGCTGCCCGCGCAGGCCATCGCCACCTTGCGCGGCATTTCGCTGGAGGCCGCCGAGGCGGGTCTGCGCGAGGCAGGCGTCGTGCCCGCCGATCGGGCGGTCGCGTGGGCTGATCCCACCGAACTGTCCGACATGCACGTAGACCTAGCGGCTCTCGACGAGGACCTCAACGCGCCAGATGACGACGGCCAGGCCGCTGCGGCGGAGCGAGACCCGGGATGAGCTACCGGCCGATCATCGACGCCGGACCCGGCCTGAACTTCCTCTCTATCAACAAAGAGCGCCTCCTCATCGATGTCATGGGTCCGCTCAGCGCCCCGGAGACCGTGCAAGACGAGGTGCTCCGCAAGGCCCGGCAGGGATGCGCGCTTCAGTGCCGCCGCAGCGGTCTGGCGAAAGCTGACGCCCAAGTGGGTGCAGATACTCTCCGATGACCAGACGCCCGAACTCGCCGCGGTCGTCCACCGGATCACCCGACTACCCATGGAAGAACGACTGAAACACCCGAAAGACCTGGGCGAGACAATGGTCATCGCGCACGCGGTCGTCGCCGCCGAATCCGGCGAGACAGTGACCGTGCTCATCGATGACGGGTCAGGGGCACAGATTGCCACCTCGGAGATCAACCGGCTCGGACGGCTCCGGACCAGCGGTCGCGCTGTGGGGTCGATCAGACTAGCGAGCACGCGAACGGTCCTGGAGCGCGCGGCAGGCGGACAGCACATCCCCGACAAGGCCACGATGCGCGGCATCTACGAACGGCTGCGCGGTCTCGATGATGGCCTACCGCCGATCGAGACGACCAACCTCCTGTCATCTGCCCACTGGTCCTGACACATTAGGCAACGCTCGCCGCAGCCATGGGAGACCTTTGCCTTGCGGCAAGCAACCTTGGGCGAATAGAACCGACAATTGCCGCTGACCAGGGTACTCACGACTGTGCAAACAGGTCGTCAGACACCGGCCGCGCGAAAACCCTGGTCAGGGCACAGCCTGGTCAGGGCACGGTTAGAACAACAAGGGGGGAGCTAACGAGACTCGAACTCGTGACCCCCTGCTTGCAAAGCAGGTGCTCTTCCAGCTGAGCTATAGCCCCTCTAGCGAACGCACGTCAAAGGGTACCGGTCCCGGCCGGCCCGCTCCGCCCCAGCGCCACGGGCGCCCGGGCAAGCCGGGACCGGCACCCTGACCGCTAAGGCTCCGGACCGCCTAGTCGTCCGCGGTCGTGGCCTCGGTCCACAGGTCAAGCTCGGCCCGGTCGGACTGAATCTTCCGCCAGGCGAGCGCGAGCCCCAGTGCCAGAACTGCCAGAACGATGATCTTCTTCACGGCGCGCACTCTCTTCCTGTTTCTAGCCAGCCCCGAGGGGCTTAACGGACGCGGCCGGACACCGGGCCCCGCAGGTCTTCTCGCAGCCTAACCAAGCCTATGCAGTCAGCGCTGGCGGTCGACTCGTCCGGAATCCCATACCGCCCCGGGTGCCTCATAAACCTCACCCGACTCGCCGAAGACCAGAAACCGGTCAAACGACCTGGCGAACCACCGATCGTGCGTAACGGCGAGGACCGTCCCGGAGTACCCGTCCAGCCCCTCCTGCAACGCCTCGGCGCTGGCCAGGTCCAGGTTATCGGTCGGCTCGTCGAGCAGCAGCAGCGTGGCGCCGGCCAGTTCGAGCAGCAGGATCTGCAGCCGGGCCTGCTGCCCGCCGGACAGCGAGCCGAAGTCCTGCCGCGCGCACGCCGCCAGCTCATACCGTGCCAGCGCCGCCATCGCCTCATTGATCAGCAGCGCGTGTTCGATCATCACGATCTCCAGCGGCGTCCGCCCGGCCAGGTCGCCCCTGGCGTGGGTCTGCGCGAAGAAGCCGGGCACCACCCGCGCCCCGAGCCACGCCACCCCGGTATGCGCCACCGGCTCCCCGGCCAGCAGCCGGAGGAAATGCGACTTCCCCGACCCGTTCGCCCCCAGCACGGCGACCCGCTCCCCGTACCACACCTCCAGGTCGAACGGCCGCATCAGCCCGGTCAGCTCCAGCCGCTCGCAGATCACCGCGCGCTTGCCGGTGCGCCCGCCGCGCAGCCGCATCCGCACGTCCTGCTCGGCCGGTGCCTCTTCGGGCGGCCCGGCCTCCTCGAACTTCGCCAGCCGGGTAACCGCGGCCTGCAGCCGGGACGCCATGTCGGAGTTGTGGCTGGCCTTGACCCGGTACATCCGGACCAGTTCCTTCAGCTTCTCGTGCTCCTCGTCCCAGCGCCGGCGCAGCTCGTCCAGGCGCGCGTTGCGCTCGGCCCGGGCCCGGGCGTACCCGGCGATTCCGCCGCCATGAGTCCACACGTTCGCTCCCTCGACCGTGATGATCCGCTCCGCGCAGGCGGCGAGCAGTTCCCGGTCGTGGCTGACCAGCAGCACGGTCTTCGGCGTCGCCGCGAGCTGTGCCTCCAGCCAGAGCTTGCCGGGCAGATCCAGGTAGTTGTCCGGTTCGTCGAGCAGCAGCACCTCGTCCTTGCCGCGCAGCAGCGACTCCAGCACGAGCCGCTTCTGCTCACCGCCGGACAGGGTCCGGACCTGGCGCCGCTGGCAGCGGTCGAAGGGCACGCCGAGCGCGGCGACCGTGCACGCGTCCCAGTGCACCTCTATCTCGTAACCGCCGGCGTCGCCCCATTCGGCGAGCGCGGCGGCGTACCGGAGCTGGGCAGGCTCGTCGTCGCGCTCCATCATCACCAGTTCGGCCGCGTCCAGCCGCGCGGCGGCCTCGCGGATCCGCGGCGGGGCGGTCGATAGGAGCAGCTCCCGGACCGATGTCTGGTCGCGGATGCCGCCGATGAACTGCCGCATGACGCCCAGCCCGCCGCCGCAGCTGACGGATCCGGCCTGGACCGGCAGGTCACCGGCGATGAGCCGGATCAGCGTGGTCTTCCCGGCGCCGTTCGGCCCGATCAGCGCGACCGTGGCGCCCGCGCCGGCGCGCAGCGACACGTCGTCAAGCAGCACCCGGCCGTCCGGCAGCACATGGGACAGATGCGCCAACTCGATTTGCCCCATGTTGCTCCATAGTCGCCACCCTGTCGCAAACCCCGGAAAACCTTAGCCGGAAAAGGTGTCCCAGGGCGATCAGGTTTCCGGGGGGCGGGGGGGGGGGGGGGGCGGGCGGGGGGGCGCGGGGGGGCGGGGGGGGGGGGGGGGGGGGCGCGCGGGGGGGGGGGCGGGGGGGGGGGGGGCGGGGGGGGGGGGGGGCGGGGGGGGGGGG
>VFSW01011820.1_pt1 | contig 12234 bp, 13 predicted proteins | sample 5358111 | NCBI WGS metagenome assembly VFSW01 (sample SAMN11554181, study PRJNA540505) | mine drainage metagenome | isolation source: sediment from site ElyBrook_90M | place: USA: Ely Copper Mine, Vershire, VT | collected 2017
CTGCCCAACCATATCATTTCCATGACCGAGTCTGTCAGCGACATGCTGGAACTTGCCTTGATGCTGCAACAGGCGGGCCTGCTCGAGGGCGGAGAAAATCCCGTCCTGCACGTCAACATCATTCCACTGTTTGAAACCATCGAGGATTTGCGCGGCTGCGCGGTTATCATGGATGAGTTATTTTCGATTCCATACTACCGAAAATTGCTGAACAGTCGCGGCAACACGCAGGAAGTGATGCTTGGCTATTCGGACAGCAACAAGGACGGCGGTTATGTCACCGCCAATTGGGAACTGTACAAAGCCGAAGTGGAGCTGGTCAGGATTTTCGCCAAACACAATATCGAACTCCGCTTGTTTCATGGCCGCGGCGGCACTGTCGGACGCGGCGGCGGCCCCAGCTACGACGCAATTCTCGCGCAGCCTCCGGGCAGCGTAAATGGGCAGATTAGAATTACCGAACAGGGCGAGGTGATTTCCAGCAAGTATTCCAATCCAGAGATCGGGAGGCGCAATCTGGAAACACTGATCGCCGCCACCCTTGAGGCCACCCTGCTGGATCATCCGCATGACGCTGATGGAAATCCGGAATATATGCGCATCATGGAGCAGCTGAGCCTGGATGCTTTTTCATCTTATCGCAAACTGGTTTACGAGACGCCCGGTTTCACCGAATATTTTTTTACTACAACGCCGATACGCGAAATCGCCGAACTTAATATCGGCAGCCGCCCTTCCTCGCGCAAGGCATCCGACCGGATCGAGGATTTGCGCGCTATTCCCTGGGTGTTCAGCTGGGGATTGAACCGCACGTTGCTGCCGGGGTGGTTCGGCTATGGCAGCGCTGTAAAGCAGTTCATCGCGCGCGAGGGCGATACCGGCTTGGCTCGACTTCGGACGATGTATCAGAGCTGGCCATTTTTCCGCGGTTTGATATCCAATATGGATATGGTGCTATCCAAGACCGACATGGGCATCGCCTCGAGTTATTCCGAGCTGGTGGAGGATGCCAAATTGCGTGAGCGTATCTTCGGGGCAATAGAGAGCGAATGGGAAACTACCGTGGCCATGCTGTTTGCCGTGACTGGCAACACCACGCTGTTGCAGGACAACCCCGCATTCGCCCGCAGCCTGCTTACCCGCACACCCTACATCGACCCACTCAACCACTTGCAAGTGGCCCTGCTACAGCGCTACCGCGCTGGTGACAGTGATGTGCTGCTGAAACGGGCTATCCATCTCACTATCAACGGCATTGCGACCGGTTTGCGCAACAGCGGGTAAAATCAGTCACCTTGTACTCAAATCATTATTAGGCAATCATGAATTTTGTGCGCGGAATTCTTGACCGTATCATTTTGGTAGCGGGTATTGTTGCCTCTGGTTGTGTTCCCGGCTTTATCGCCCAGTACCGGCAACGCGTAGGCGGCCAACTGGATCAGGTGCTGCGCGATATTGCGCCCTTCCAGGAAATCGCCAATCAGTTTCATCATGGCAGTCTCGAGGAACTTGTTCGCTACCATCTGGCCAGTCCCGATGCAACCTTCCGCAGCGAGGGAGCTGCAATACAGGGGATGATCAACTCTGCCGAGCAACTGCGCCGGGTTCTCGATGCGCTGAACACAGACATTTTTCACCAGTTGGTTTATTTGCTTGGCAAAATTGATCCTCTTACAGCCCGTGCCACCTGGGATGTGTTTTCACCGTCATTCGACCTGACCGCCCAGAGCATCATATTCGCGTTTGTGGTGGGAATGGCAATTTGGTTGGCATTCTTTGCGGTTTGGTACATTTTTTCCCGCTTGATAAATATTGTTGCAGCCAGATCATAGTTTGCAGGCATTCGGCAAATATTCCGCGGCTGGGTGACGTGTCATATCCGTAAAAAAGGCAGCCTGGGCTGCCTTTTTTACGGATTGCGTTAGCGTCTCAATGTCCGGTGCGTTTGCGCAGTTGCTCTATCGTTGCAAGCTGAGCAACCGCTTCTGCCAATTCAGCTTGCGCCTGGGCGTAGTCAATATCGGAAGTGCGGTTTTTCATCGCCTCTTCGGCGTCTTGCTTGGCCTGCAAAGCGCGCGCCTCATCAAGGTCACCGCCGCGTATCGCGGTGTCGGCCAGTATGGTCACTACTCCGGGCTGTACTTCCAGCATGCCACCCGACACATAGATAAGCTCTTCCTGCTCCAGGTCAGGCCGCTTGATTCTGACTGACCCCGGTTTGATGCGTGTCATCAGTGCGGTATGGCGCGGGTAAATACCCAGCTCGCCCATTTGTCCGGGCACGACTACCACTTCTGCCAGTCCGGAAAAGATGGACGCTTCCGCGCTCACCACATCGACATGTACGGTCATTGCCATGGTTGTTCCCATTTCTCTTTAGAGTGTTTTGGCCTTCTCAACCGCTTCTTCGATTCCGCCGACCATGTAGAACGCCTGCTCCGGCAGGTGGTCGTAGTCTCCTGCAACGATGCCTTTGAAGCCCTTGATGGTGTCTTTCAGTGTGACGTATTTTCCCGGACTGCCGGTGAACACTTCCGCCACGTGGAACGGCTGGGACAGGAAACGCTGTATCTTTCGGGCGCGTGCCACGGCCAGTTTGTCCTCCGGTGCCAGTTCGTCCATACCCAGAATCGCGATGATGTCGCGCAATTCCTTGTAGCGCTGCAGCGTAGCCTGTACGCCGCGTGCAACGTTGTAATGTTCTTCGCCAACTACCAGTGGATCAAGCTGACGCGAAGTGGAGTCGAGCGGATCAACCGCGGGATAAATACCCAGTGAGGCGATGTCACGCGACAGCACGACTGTCGAATCCAGGTGCAGGAATGTGGTCGCCGGAGACGGGTCGGTCAGGTCATCCGCGGGAACGTACACGGCCTGGATAGAGGTGATCGAACCGGTCTTGGTGGAAGTGATACGTTCTTGCAAACGGCCCATTTCCTCCGCCAGCGTCGGCTGGTAACCCACCGCGGAAGGCATACGGCCCAGCAGAGCCGATACTTCGGTGCCGGCCAGTGTAAAGCGATAGATGTTGTCAACGAAGAACAGGATGTCTCGGCCTTCATCGCGGAAATACTCGGCCATAGTCAGGCCGGACAGCGCCACGCGCAGGCGGTTGCCGGGCGGCTCGTTCATCTGGCCGAACACCATGGCCACTTTGGACTCGGGCAGATTTTCCAGCTGGATAACGCCCGCTTCCGACATTTCGTGGTAAAAGTCATTGCCCTCGCGCGTGCGCTCACCCACGCCGGCGAACACCGACAGGCCTGCGTGCTGTTTGGCGATGTTGTTGATCAGTTCCAGCATGTTCACGGTCTTGCCCACGCCCGCGCCACCGAACAGGCCGACCTTGCCGCCCTTGGCAAACGGGCAAACCAGGTCGATCACCTTGATACCAGTTTCCAGCAAGTCGACGGATGGGGACAGTTCGTCGAACTTCGGCGCCTTCTGGTGAATCTCGCGCCGTTCCTTGCACTTGATCTCGCCGGCATCGTCGATCGGGCGACCCAGCACATCCATGATCCGCCCCAGCGTGCCGCTGCCAACGGGAACTTTAATTCCGCCGCCGCTGGCATTCACTGTCATGCCCCGGCGCAAGCCGTCGGAGGAACCCATCGCGATGGTACGCACCACACCGTCACCCAGCTGCTGTTCCACTTCAAAAGTCAAACCCGGCTCTGCGGTTGAAGAGCCGGCATCTGCCAACTGCAGTGCCTCGTAAATTTTAGGCATTTGGTCGCGTGGAAATTCGATGTCGACCACCGCACCGATACACTGAACAATCTTTCCTTGATTCATTTTTTGTTCCCTGTCTAAATTAATTTTGTATTTCGCAGCTCACGCCATAACCAGCAACTTTATCGGCGTTAACCCAATCGCTTGGTTGGCGCAGTTTGCCAACGTAGTCAGATGGCGACCGGATGTTCAAACCTAACCAACCGCTGCAGCACCACTGACGATCTCCGAGATTTCGCGGGTAATGGCCGCCTGGCGCGCCTTGTTGTAAACCAGCTTGAGTTCGCCGATCACGCTCTTGGCGTTATCCGACGCGGCCTTCATCGCCACCATGCGCGCGCTTTGTTCCGATGCCATGTTTTCCACCACAGCCTGGTAAACCAGCGACTCCATGTAGCGCACCAGCAACTCGTCTATCACCTGCTTGGCATCCGGTTCGTAGATGTAATCCCAGCTGCCTTCTGCCGTTCCCATCTGCTCTCCGCTCAGGGGCAGCAATTGCTCCACGCGCGGCTCCTGTTTCATCGTGTTGACGAAATGGTTGTAGCTAATATGTATCGAGTCGATTTCTCCCGCCGTGTAGGCGTCCAGCATCACCTTCACCGCACCGATCAGCTTCTCGATGTGAGGCGTGTCACCCAGGCCTGTCAGTTGGGACTTTACTTTGGCACCCACGCGATTCATGAAGCCCAGGCCCTTGTTACCAATCGGGCAAACCAGAAGACCCTTGCCTTCGCCTTCCCAGGACTTCATGCGGTTCACCGCGAGCCGCAGGATATTGGTATTCAGGCCGCCGCACAGACCCTTGTCCGAAGTCACCACGATCAGGCCAACGTTCCGGTTTTCCAATCGTTTCACCAGGAAGGGATGTTTGTATTCCGGGTTGGCGCGCGACAGGTGTGCCGCCACCGCGCGTATCTTTTCCGCGTAGGGTCGTGCCGCGCGCATGCGTTCCTGGGCCTTGCGCATCTTTGCTGCGGCCACCATTTCCATCGCACGGGTGATCTTGCGTGTATTTTCTACACTCTTGATCTTTGCGCGTATTTCTTTACTGCCGGCCATTTCTCACCCCGCCTTAATAAACAGCCGTAGACTTGAATTTCTCAATCGCGGCGGACAACAATTTTTCGTTATCCGCATTCAGGTCCTTGGTGGACTCGATCGTATCCAGCAAAGTCTTGTTATTGGATTTCAGGTGGGTATGCAATGCCGATTCAAATGCCAGTGCTCTATTCACGGGAACGTCGTCGAAATAGCCCTTGTTGACCGAAAACAGCGTGACTGCCATGTTTGCAACCGAAAGAGGCGCATACTGCAATTGCTTCATCAGTTCTGTCACCATGCGTCCACGCTCAAGTTGCTTGCGGGTCGCTTCGTCCAAATCGGATGCAAACTGCGCGAAAGCGGCCAGTTCACGATATTGGGCAAGCGCAAGTCGCACCCCGCCGCCGAGCTTCTTGATCACCTTGGTTTGCGCCGCGCCGCCCACGCGAGACACTGAGACGCCTGCGTTGATCGCGGGACGGATGCCCGCATTGAACAGATCCGTTTCCAGAAAAATCTGGCCGTCAGTAATGGAGATCACGTTGGTCGGAACGAAAGCAGAAACGTCGCCGGCCTGTGTTTCAATGATAGGCAGGGCGGTCAACGAACCCGTCTTTCCTTTGACCGCGCCCTTGGTGAAGGCTTCCACGTAGTCGGCATTCACGCGCGCTGCCCGTTCCAGCAAACGAGAGTGCAGATAGAACACGTCGCCTGGATATGCTTCGCGACCCGGTGGGCGGCGCAGCAACAGCGAGATCTGGCGGTATGCCCAGGCTTGTTTGGTCAGGTCGTCGTATACGATCAGCGCGTCTTCGCCGCGATCACGGAAATATTCGCCCATGGTGCAACCGGCGTAAGGTGCGAGGAACTGCATCGCGGCGGAATCAGAAGCAGTCGCAGCGACCACGATGGTGTAACCCAGTGCGCCGTGCTCTTCCAGTTTGCGCACCACGTTGGCGATGGTCGACGCTTTTTGACCGATAGCCACGTAAACGCAGGTCATGTTCTGACCCTTCTGGTTGATGATGGCATCGACCGCCACGGCTGTCTTGCCGGTCTGGCGGTCGCCGATGATCAATTCCCGCTGACCGCGGCCGATCGGAACCATGGAGTCGATCGATTTCAAGCCGGTTTGTACCGGCTGATCAACAGACTTGCGGGCGATAACACCGGGTGCCACTTTTTCAATCTTGTCGGTCATCTTGGTATTGATCGGGCCCTTGCCGTCGATAGGCTGTCCCAGTGCATTTACCACGCGTCCGCACAGTTCTGGACCAACCGGCACCTCAAGAATGCGCCCGGTACATTTGACGGTATCGCCTTCAGTGATGTGCTCATATTCACCAAGCACCACCGCTCCGACTGAATCACGCTCCAGGTTCAGCGCAAGTCCGAAGGTATTGCCGGGAAATTCCAGCATTTCACCCTGCATTACGTCGGAAAGTCCGTGTACACGGACGATCCCGTCGGTGACACTCACCACAGTGCCCTCGGTGCGTGCTTGTGTCAGTGCGTCGAAGTTTTCGATGCGGCTGCGAATCAAATTACTTATTTCAGAAGGGTTGAGCTTCATGTGAATTTCCTCATTGATATGTCTTTTATCAGGCCAGTGTATTTAATCAGGCAAGCGCGGTTGCCATTTCGCCCAGGCGGGTGCGCACAGAACCGTCGATCACCTTGTCCCCGGCACGTATCACTATGCCACCCAGCAATTCTTTATTTACTTTGCAGACCAGTTTTATCTCGCGATTCAGACGCGCCTTCAGCGTAGCGGCGATCTTTTCCTGTTGCCCGGCCGTCAATTCGAACGCGGAGTCCACCACGACATTCACGGTCTTTTCAGCTTCCGCGCGCAGCGCTTCGAAAAGCGAGACGATTTCAGGAAGCAAAAGCAGACGCTGATTCTCCACCAGAATCCGTACGAAGTTGCGTTGCTGGACTGGTGCCTGACTGCCCAGCAGACCTTCCATCAATTTTTCGATCTGTGCTTTGGGAAAGCGCGGACTGGTGACAACCGCGCGCACCTCAGGATGGATTACCGCTTCAGCGAGCGACAGCAGCATTTCAGACCAGCCTTTTAATTCTCCGAGCTTTTGCGCTTCTTCAAATGCCGCCTGAGCGTATGGCCTGGCTGTGGTTAGGGCTTCAGCCATGGCTACTTGATTTCCGCGACGAGTTTATCAAGCAAGTCACTGTGCGCCTTGGCATCGATTTCGCGCCCAAGGATCTTGCTCGCGCCCGCAAGCGCGATTGTGGATACCTGGGTACGCAACTGCTCCTTGGCACGGAAAACTTCCTGGTCTATCTCGGCTTTGGCCCCCGCAATGATGCGATCGCCTTCCACCTTGGCTTGTGTCTTGGCAGTTTCGACGATTTCGCTGGCTCGCTTTTCGCCGCTGGCCACTATTTCGCTGACCTTTTCCTTCGCCTCACGCAAAAGTTCCGCGGAGCGCTTGGATGCCAATTCCAGATCATGCTTCGCACGCTCGGCATCAGCCAAACCGTCGGCGATATGTTTCTTGCGTTGCTCAAGCGCGGCCATGATTGGCGGCCAGACAAACTTCATGCAGAACCACACAAACAGTGCGAACATGATCGTCTGGGCGAGAAGAGTTGCATTGATATTCATGCAAGCTACCTTTCTTAAATTATGCGTTGTCTCTTATGGCGAATTAGCCGGCCTTCGCAAACAGAACGTACATTGCTATACCGACAGCAATCATCGGCACCGCGTCGACCAGACCCATCACCACGAAGAACTGAGTGCGCAACATAGGAATCAATTCCGGTTGACGTGCTGCGCCTTCCAAAAAGCGGCCACCCAGAATACCGATACCAACGGCTGCGCCCAGCGCGCCCAGACCCATCATCAGCGCTCCGGCGATATACAGCAGTGCAGTTGCTTCATTCATTTTTGATTCTCCTGTTTGAAAAAGTTAAGTTGATAAAACCGGTTTTTATTAAGGCTAATTATTAATGATGTTCTTGGTGTGCCATGTCCATGTAGACCACGGTCAGCGTCATGAAAATGAATGCCTGCAAGGTGACGATCAGGATATGGAAAATCGCCCAGCCCAGCGACAACAGTATCTGCGAACCATATAAAGTGGCACCGCCCAGGGTAGCTCCGGCCCATGCTCCGCCCATCAGTGCGATCAAAATAAAGATCATTTCACCGGCATACATATTGCCGAACAGACGCAGCGCGAGGGATATTGGCTTGGCAATCAGATTGACCCCTTCCAGCAACAAGTTGACTGGCATGCCCCACTTGCCAAACGGTTGCAGTGTCAATTCACCCGCAAAGCCGCCCAATCCCTTCATTTTGATGCTGTAGTAAAGCACCAGCAGAAACACGCCTATTGCCATGCCGAAAGTAGCATTCGGATCAGTAGAGGGAACCACTTTGAAGAACGGGACACCCAGTTCATGCATCAGCATTGGCACATAATCTACTGGCAGCAAATCCATCAGGTTCATCGCAAAAACCCAGAAGAAGATGGTCAGCGCCAAGGGTGCGATCATGTCATTTTTGGCTGTAAATGAACCGCGCACGCTGGTATCGATGAATTCAATGGCCCACTCGCAAAAATTCTGCAGCCCGCTGGGGGTACCTGTGGAAATGCTTTTGGCGGCACGATGAAATACAAACATGATTATCGTGCCAAGCAACAGTGACATAAGGAAAGTATCCAGGTTTAGCGCCCAGAATCCCATCGCCTTGGCTTCTTCAGGAGTGTGCGCAATACCCCATGTGCCATTTGGCAAATGGCCATAGGTCAAGTTTTGTAAGTGGTGCTTGATGTATTCTGCTGATGTGTGCGCTTCGCTAGACATTATTTAGTCACTATCTCTGTCACAAATTTTTCAAAAATATTCGGGCCGCCATCTGAACGGATTGGCCAATCACAAAGCCAACCAATACTGCAAGTGGCGCCAATTTTAGCGCTACCATGCATAAGCCAAGCAGCGCTACCACCACCAAAAATCTTTCGGCGGCATAAAAATACAAAAGCCTGAGTTGATGATGCACGTCAAGGGAATGATGTGTCCCATGTCTGGAACAGCAGACAGTCCGGGAGAATCTCCAGGCCAGCATTGCCCCGTTGGCCAAAGACACGAAACCTCCCCCTAACACCGCCAGTACTATCCCCGGAGCGCTGTTCAAGGCATAGGCAATACTCGCAACAACCAGAGCAACCACTGCCTGCAAACAGACGATTCGATGCGCTATTCTTATTTCTTTAACTTCAGCATCCAAAACCGCGGGGATAATAGCGATGTTTTCTGAAGGTGTCAAACCATGATGTTGGTCACCCTGGCCGCCAGTCTTCAACTTATTTGTCCTTTTTGAGTTTTCCCAGCAACTCATCCAGGTGGTCATGATCTGAGTACTCGATGACCAGCTTGCCGCCGCCTTTGGTGCCCGGCTTGATTTCTACCCGCGCTCCAAGATGCGAGCTTATTTCTTCCTGTAATCGCAAGGTATCGCGATTAAGCCTGGAAATTTCCTTTGGCCTGACCTTTGACTCGGATTCGTGAATTGATTCGGGCCCGTTAATTTTTTTCTGCGCCAGCTTTTCCGCATCGCGCACAGATAGCTGTTCCAGAACGATTTTGTTTGCAAGCATGATCTGCTGGGCACTTTCCAGCGACAACAACGCGCGCGCATGACCCATGTCCAGCTTGTTTTCCATCAGCAGAGTCTGCACAGACTTGGGCAGTTTTAACAATCGCAACAAATTACTGGCTGCACTTCGAGAACGACCCACAGCATCTGCGGCAACCTGGTGCGTCATTTTAAATTCGTCTATCAATCGTTGAATACCTATTGCCTCTTCCAGCGGATTAAGGTTTTCGCGCTGGATATTCTCGATCAGCGCCATTGCGAGGGCCGCATTGTCCGGCACGCTTCTCACCAATACCGGCACATGGCTCAAGCCAGCCAGCTGTGCGGCACGCCAGCGTCTTTCCCCGGCAATGATCTCGTAGCTGCTATCGGCAAGCTGCCGCACCAAAATCGGTTGCATGATCCCCTGGACTTTAATCGAGGCGGCCAATTCATTCAGAGATGTTTCATCCATATGTGAACGTGGCTGATACTTGCCCGGTTTAAGCAAGGCGACATTCAAGTCTCGCATCACCTCATCCTTTTCGCTCTTCCCGCCAGACAACAATGCATCCAGGCCGCGACCCAATCCCTTGTGTAACTTCGCCATAATTTTTCCTTTATACCGTTGCAGCAGGTTGTGGCTGCACCGCGATGTTCAATAATTCTCCCGCCAAGGCCAAATATGCTTGTGTTCCTTTTGATAACTTGTCGTGGTACAACACTGGCACTCCATAACTGGGCGCTTCTGCCAAACGCACATTGCGCGGAATGACCGTGCGGTAGACCTTGTTGCCGAAATGCTCCAGCAACTGGTCCGAAACCTGTTGTGCGAGGGCATTGCGGGGATCGAACATGGTCCGCAGCAAACCCTCTATTTCCAGTACCGGATTCAGGCTGGTACGCACCTTGCGTATGGTATTCACCAAGTCGCTCAACCCCTCTAGCGCATAGTATTCACATTGCATCGGAATCATTACTGACTTGGCCGCACACAAGCCATTCAAAGTCAGCAAATTAAGCGCCGGAGGGCAATCAATCAACACAAAATCATATTCTCCCTCGACCAGTTGCAAGGCCTCACGTAGCCGTGTTTCTCGCTGGGGCAGATCGACCAGCTCAATCTCAGCGCCAGCAAGATCCCGGTTGGCAGGCAACAAGTCGTATTTTCCTGCATCGGCGTAAATCCGCGCTTCTACTATTGATTTGCTGCCCAGCAGCACCTCATAAACACTGGCCAGCAAATCTCGTTTGTCGATACCGCTGCCCATGGTGGCATTGCCCTGCGGGTCAAGATCGATAAGCAATACGCGCTGTTTTGCTGCCGCCAAACTGGCCGCCAGATTTACGGTGGTTGTGGTTTTGCCCACCCCCCCTTTCTGATTGGTTACAGCTAATATTTTTGTCATATTGCCTTGCTCTCCTCGCATGTTGCAATTACCAGACTGCGTGCTGCGTTCAGTCCAGGCACTTTTAAGGGTATCACCTGCTCGACGCGGCATCCCTCCGGTATTCCGGCCAATTCTTGTTCCGGTGCTCCTTTCATTGCCGCCCAGCGCCCGTTACCAGCCACAAGATGCCGGGTACAACGCAGGAAGCCACCCAACTCGGTAAACGCGCGTGAAATTATTCCGTCAAATCTCTCTGGCGACTGCCAATCTTCTGCGCGCGCACAATGAACTGCAACGTTGCGCAACTCCAACTCTATGATTGCCTGTTGTACAAAACCGGTCTTTTTGCTATTGCTATCCAGCAGGCTAAACTGCCATTCCGGCTTTGATATTGCCAGGACGAGCCCGGGCAAACCCGCTCCACAGCCTACATCCAGCCAGCGTTTCGGCCACAGATGCGGTAAAACAGATAGGCTGTCCAGTAAGTGATGGCTCACCATTTGTTGCGGGTCGCGAATCGCCGTCAAGTTATAGACCTTATTCCACTTTTGCAACAATTCCAAAAACCGTAACAATGTTGCCTGGGTATCTGCACTCAGCGATATCCCTAGTTGCGCAATCCCGCGCCGCAGTTCTTCGCCTTGACTCATGCCCGCTTCTGGTCGGGTCGGTCTATGCTGAATCCGCGCTTAAGATGCACCAACAGCAAAGATATCGCCGCTGGCGTAATCCCCGAAATCCGCGAGGCTTGCGCAATAGTTTCAGGCTTGTATTGGTTTAGTTTTTGCTGGACCTCTATGGACAGGCCGCGCACCCCCCGATAATCCAAAGTTTTCGGCAAACCCAGTGTTTCGTATTGCTCGTTGCGATTGATTTCATCGCGCTGGCGCTCAATATATCCGTGGTATTTTGCTTGGGTCTCAACCTGCTCAGCAACTTTTTCATCTTGCACGCCAATCCCGGCACCTGGCAGGCTCATCAGATTGCTGTAATTTACGTCCGGGCGTCGCAATAACTCGTGCAATGCATATTCCCTTTCGATGGGCTTGCCCAATACACGAATCGCATCTTCCTCGGACAAATTACGCGGATTAACCCACGTGTTCCGCAGCCGTTCCTGCTCTGAGGCAATAGCTTCTCGCTTTTCCTCGAATGCTCTCCAGCGAACATCGTCCACGATACCCAAGCGGCGGCCGATCTCCGTCAGGCGCAAATCGGCATTATCCTCGCGTAGTTGCAAACGATATTCGGCACGACTGGTAAACATGCGGTATGGTTCGCTGGCACCACTGGTGACAAGGTCGTCGACCATCACTCCCAAATAGGCTTGGTCACGGCGCGGACACCAGGCCTCCAGCTCCCGCACCTGCAATGCGGCATTGAGTCCTGCCAGCAAACCCTGGGCCGCAGCCTCCTCATAACCGGTCGTACCATTGATTTGTCCTGCGAAAAACAGCC
>VFSW01011821.1_pt1 | contig 12234 bp, 12 predicted proteins | sample 5358111 | NCBI WGS metagenome assembly VFSW01 (sample SAMN11554181, study PRJNA540505) | mine drainage metagenome | isolation source: sediment from site ElyBrook_90M | place: USA: Ely Copper Mine, Vershire, VT | collected 2017
CTACTGACATTTTCACTTTGTAGTTAGTACTGACATTTTCACTTGGCTACCACAATAAAATAGATTTTACTTGACACCATTTCAGATATTCTGTATATTGTATACAAGAATGAGGACTAAAAAGTTAAGATATAAAGAAAGGAGGAATAATGGCAAACGAAACAAAGAAAACGAGTACACCATTGCTTGATGAACTCGAAAAGGGTAAGTGGCCGAGTTTTGTAAAAGAAATAAAGAAAATGGCCGACAAAAACCCGAGAGCCAAGGATTTGCTGGGACAGCTGGAATTATCTTATAAGGATAAAGTTACCCATTGGAAGCATGGCGGTCTGGTAGGCGTAAGAGGATATGGCGGCGGGGTTATCGGCAGATATTCCGATTCGCCGGATAAATTCCCCAATGTCGCACATTTCCATACTATTCGCGTGAACCAACCATCCGGTTGGTTTTACACAAGTAAGGCATTACGGGACATATGTGATATCTGGGAACAGCATGGCTCCGGTCTTACCAATATGCACGGTTCAACAGGTGACCTTGTGCTGCTCGGAACGTCAACTGAAAACCTTGAACCTATATTTACTAAATTAACCAATAAGGGGTGGGACCTTGGCGGTTCAGGCTCGGTTTTAAGAACACCAAGCTGCTGCGCTGGTCCTGCACGCTGTGAATTCGCATGTTATGACACACTCGGTTTAACCTATGATCTTACCCAGGCATACCAGGATGTGCTTCACAGACCGCAATTCCCTTATAAATGGAAGTTCAAGATGTCCGGTTGTCCGAACGACTGTGTGGCAAGTATTGCAAGGTCGGATATGTCCATTATCGGTATATGGAAGGATGACATACAGGTAGATCAATCAGCAGTTCGCGAATATGCCAAAAGCGGTGTCAATGTTCAATCAGAGATCTGTGATCTTTGCCCTACAAAATGTATGTCCTGGGACGGGAATGACCTCAAGATTGTCAACAAGTGGTGTAACAAGTGCATGCACTGTATCAATGCAATGCCAAAGGCATTAAGGCCGGGCAAGGAAAAAGGCGCGGCGATACTTATAGGTGCAAAAGCACCGATACTTCAGGGCGCGCAGATGTCCTCGGTAATTGTTCCGTTCATGAAGATGGAACCGCCGTACAAAGAGCTCAAAGACCTCGTAGACAAAATATGGGACTTCTGGGGAGAGTACGGAAAGAACAGGGAAAGGATAGGAGAATTGATACAGAGGGTCGGTATGGGACAATTCCTTGAGGCATTAGAAATTGAACCAAGGCCGCAGATGGTAGCTAACCCAAGAACAAATCCATTCATCTTCTACGAAGAGTACTTCGAAGAAGAGGGTGAAGCAAAATAATATAAGGAGGAAAATATTATGGAATCAGTACAGGCAGAACAAAGAAAAACGGATATTGGTCCACCGAAATATGATCAGTTTTTACATCCCGTTATCAAGAAGAATTACGGTAAATGGAAATATCATGAGATATTGAAACCGGGTGTACTTGTTCACGTATCAGAGACTGGAGAAAAGATATACACGGTCCGTATGGGATCCCCAAGATTGATCAATGTAGATACGATAAGGATGGTATGCGATCTGGCTGATAAATACTGTGATGGCTATCTAAGATTCACCAGCAGGCATAATGTTGAGTTTCTGTTAGCGGATCAAAGTAAGATCGACCCGCTGATCAACGAGATTGAGGCAAACGGTTATCCTGTGGGAGGTACCGGGAAGAGTATCACCAATATAGTTCACACACAGGGATGGGTACACTGCCATACACCTGCTACGGATGCCTCCGGCATTGTGAAAGCGGTGATGGATGAATTGTACGATTATTTCAAGACCATGAAACTGCCTGCAAAGCTCAGGATAGCCCTTGCGTGTTGTCTGAATATGTGCGGTGCAGTTCATTGTTCTGATATTGCCATCCTCGGTGTTCACAGAAGACCGCCGAAGATATTACCGAACCTGAACAAACTCTGCGAGATTCCTACAACAGTGGCGGCATGTCCTACGGGCGCTATAGCACCTGCAGTCGTTAATGGTGTTCAGACTGTTGAGGTCAATGAGGAAAAATGTATGTTTTGCGGCAACTGCTACACCATGTGTCCTGCAATGCCTCTGGCTAATTCATTAAACGACGGCGTTTCTATATGGGTTGGAGGAAAGGTTTCCAATGCACGGCATGTACCTATGTTTTCAAAGCTGGCAATACCCTATTTACCGAACAACCCGCCAAGATGGCCTGAAGTGGTAAATGCAGTGAAAAATATTGTTGAGGTATATGCCAAAGATGCAAAGAAATATGAAAGAGTGGGAGAGTGGATTGAGAGAATCGGGTGGCCGAGGTTCTTTAGTATGACGGGTATAGAATTTACCAAGTATCACATAGATGACTACAGATTCGCTGCTACAACCTTCAACACGTCAACCCATTTTACTCTATAAGGGGGTGATTATATGGCAGATTTAGGTGCTGTACCCATGGATGAACTACAGAATGAGATCTTCAAGATGGTTCAGGAAGACATGGGTAAAAAACAGCTGAAGGCAAAAGACATAACAAATGCGATGATACAGAAGTTTGGTGAGGCAAGATGCACAAAAGAAACCTGTAAAGAAGCCATCAGAACACTTATAGATTCGGGTAAGCTCGTATACGGATATTTTGGTGGCAGTAGTTCTATTCAGGTTCCCCATAAGGAAGGATCAGAACCTGACAAATAACCCTCTCATAAAGGTAGGGTTTTTTAACGGGGTAAGAACAGTGTGCTGTAGAAGGAAAAGAGGATATCATTATGCCGGAACTCAAGGTTGTTAAAAAGAAAAAAGGTTTAAGGCTTGGAGGAGGAGATACATCCGAGGCAATCGGTGGATCTTCACTGCGGCCAAGATACACGCCCAAGGATCCCCCCTGCACAATTTCATGTCCCATCGGAACAAAGATCAGGGAATACATGACCATGATAAAAGACGGTGAGAGCTTTGCAAGGGTATGGGAGCATGTTACGGATTATAATCCTTTGCCTGCTGTGACAGGAAGGGTTTGTCCCCATCCATGTGAAGGCGGATGCAACAGGGAATCGCATGACGGTTCTGTCGGTGTGAATGATATCGAGCGTTTTATAGGAACCTATGGCATAGAGCATAAACTACAGCATAAAAAGATCTCGGATCAGAGCTTCACGGAAAAGGTTGCGGTGATAGGCGCAGGTCCCGCGGGTATCTCCTGTGCCTACCATCTTGCAAGGCGAGGATATCAGGTAACCGTATTTGAGGCAAAAGAAAAAACAGGTGGGATGCTGAGGTACGGCATACCCAGGTACAGGTTGCCGGATGATATTATAGATGCAGAGTACAATTCGATCATCAAGGATCTTGGTATTACCCTGAAAAGCGGCGTGATGATTGGCAGGGATATCCCCTACGATGAGCTTAAAAAAGAATTCCAGATTATCTATTTAGCAATAGGTGCTCAAAAGGGCAGCAAACTGAATATCCCGGGTGAAGATGCAACCAATGTATTAACGGGTGTGGATTTTCTTGAACAGATCAGTTCCGGAAAGAAAGTCGATATTGGCAGCAAAGTATGCGTTATCGGCGGCGGAGATACTGCGATAGATGCGGCAAGGGTGTCGAAACGTCTCGGCGCGGATGTTACAATCCTTTACCGAAGAACAATAAATGAGATGCCGGCTATAAAGACAGAGATTCAGGAAGCAGAAGAAGAAGGTATCCACTTCGAGTTCCTGACAGCCCCGGTGGAGGTTGTTAAAAACGGCAACAAGGCATCGGGTATTAAATGTATCAAGATGGAACTCGGTGCACCTGATGCAAGCGGCAGGGCGCGGCCGGTACCTATAAAAGGGTCTGAGTTCGTCGTAGATGCTACGGCAATTATTGCAGCTATTAGTCAGATAGTGGACTTTACAGGTCTTGAAAGGTTCAAAAATGAAAGAGGATGGATAAACGTAAACGACCACTATGAAACAGCAGAGAAAGATGTTTACGCCGGTGGAGATGTAACACAGGAACTTGATATAGCTGCGACAGCAATAGGACTTGGAAGAAAAGCGGCACTCGCCATAGATAACTATCTCAGGGGAAGGGAAGAACCGAAAGTAATTCCATTGCCGACCATTTCATACAAACAGATGAACCTGGGGTACTATGAAAAACTCCCGAAGGTACAGAAACAGCTTATGCCTGTTGCAGAAAGAATCAATAATTTCAAAGAGATAAGTTATACAATTACCGAGGAACAGCTGCGTGCAGAGGCAAAGAGGTGCATGAGCTGCGGACAGTGCTTCTCCTGTGAAAGATGCTGGATGTTCTGTCAATATAGCGCTGTGGTTAAACCGGCAGTTAAAAGCGATCCCTACAAGTTTAAATTGGAATTTTGTATAGGGTGCAAAAAATGTGCAGAACAATGTCCCTGCGGATACATTGATATGGTTTAATGCCATGCTCTGGAATATACCAAGAATCATCATATCCGGACTGGCCGGCGGCTGCGGTAAGACGTTCGTCAGCGTTGGAATTACATCAGCCTTGAAAAGCCGCGGCGCGGATGTTTTTCCTTTTAAGAAAGGTCCGGATTATATTGATTCAGCATGGCTTTTATCTGCTGCTGACAAGCCATGTTACAATCTTGATACATTCCTTATGGGTAACGGCGGGGTCATCCGCTCTTTTGAAAAGCACACGGGTATGAGCGGGTTATGCAGGTTTTGCGATGATGCCTCCTGTGCACGATGTAACCGGTTAAAAGAATTTTTAAAAAACAAGATAGCAATAATTGAGGGTAACAGAGGAATTTATGACGGTATGGACGACAGTGGAACATATAGTACGGCAGAACTGTCAAAACTGCTGAAAGCGCCTGTTGTGCTTGTTTTGGACAGTACCAAATCAACACGTACGCTTGCAGCGCAAGTGCTCGGATGCCAGAAGATGGACAGCGATGTCCTTATAGCAGGTGTGATACTGAACCGCTTGGCCGGGAAAAGGCATGAAGAAATCGCACATGCATCAATAGAAAAAGTCTGTGGTGTGCCGGTAATAGGTGCAATACCAAAACTTGAATCGAACAAATTTCCGGAAAGGCACCTCGGGTTGATCACTCCGGATGAATACCCCGGAATAAGAGAAGCTGTAGCGTATGCAGCGAAAGCAGCGGAAGATTATATAGACATCGATCGACTGATCGGTCTTGCAAGTACCGGTAAGCCTCTCCTGATGAAAAAAAACAGTAAGCATCCAGTCACGAACAGGGTAATAAAAAAAGTGCAGATCGGTATTATACGGGATGCGGCTTTTTCTTTTTATTATCCCGATAATATAGAGTCGCTGGAGAGCCTTGGCGCAGAAATAGTAGAGATCAGTGCATTAACCGATCATACCCTTCCGGATATAGATGCCTTGTACATAGGCGGAGGTTTTCCCGAAACCAATGCATTAAAACTTGCCGGGAATGAAAAATTCAGGACAGCTGTTAAAGAAGCTGTGGAAGACGGCCTGCCGGTGTATGCAGAATGCGGCGGGGCTATTTATATGGGCAACTCCGTTACGTATAAAGATAAAACCTATTCCATGACCGGTGTTTTGCCTGTAGAGTTTGATTTTGATAAGCGTCCCCAGGGACATGGTTATACCGTATTGGAGGTTGAATCTGAAAATCCATATTTTGAACTCCACAGCATTATCCATGGACATGAGTTTCATTATTCCAGAGGCACAAACTTAAAATCAGATAAAATCAGATTTATTTTTAAGGTTCATAAAGGATACGGATTTAATAAGATGGAGGATGGAATATGTTACAAGAACCTGCTTGCCGTATACTCGCATATACATGCAGCAGGAACAACCCAATGGGCAATGAATTTTATTAATGCAGCGGAGAAACACTCAATTTTGGGGAAAAACAACAGCCGGTTAAGCTTTCATAAAGGAACTGCTTATGATTGCCGGCAGTACAATATTAATGAGTAAATTTAAAGACTGAATAAAAAACAAACAAAGGAGGATAATATGGCAAAGGTAAATCTGGGTGGCGTTGAATTGGAGATCGATGAAGATGGGTTTATCGTAGATCCCAATGTATGGAACGAAAAAGTGGCGCAAGCACTTGCTTCAACAGAAGATGTGCCAAATATGACCGAAGAGCACTGGAAGGTTGTTAAATATCTGAGAGATTACTATCAGAAATACAATATAGCTCCAATGATTAGGAAAATGTGCAAGGATACACAGGTGGATCTCAAGCACATGTACGAATTATTTCCAACAGGGCCGGCCAAAGGTGCATGTAAGATTGCAGGGCTGCCGAAACCCACGGGTTGCGTATAATAAAAACAAGTAACCTATAACACTATTGATAACAGGCAGAGGGCCTTTCGTACGTTTGGTGTATCACGAGATTAAGAGTTGTAGTCCTGTCATTGCGAGTTACGGGTTAAGCCTCGCAATGACAGATGACCTTGCGTGCTTGATTCAAGCCTTTCCTGTAAATGTAAGGTGTGTGGGATTATATGAAACTAATAAACATCTTATCGGAAAAAAAGGAAATTGTACTGAAGAAATGGTTTGATAAGATTGCAGCATCATATCCTGTAAATGCTCCGTCTTTTCTGAAAAATCAAAAAAACCAGTTTGCGAATCCTGTTGGATATACAATAGAAGAAACAATAGAAGCTGTCCTTGACGTTTTGATCAACGAAGGAACGGATAAAAAGGCACAAGAATTCCTCGATAGGTTTGTACAGGTAAGGGCGGTTCAGGATTTTACGCCGTCCAGGGCAGTCGATTTCCTTTTTATGCTGAAACAACTCATGAAAGACGAATTGAAAGATGAACTTCAGGAAAAGGGCATGTATGAAGAGTTCCTGCTCATGGAATCCAGAATTGACCGTATGGTACTCGCCTCTTTTGAGAGTTACCTGAAGTACCGGGAAAAAATTTACGAGTTGCGGGTAAATGAATTCAAAAATATGGCGTTCAGATTACTGGAAAGGGCGAATCTTACGTTTGAGTTTAAAGATGACGACCCGGCTTTTGAAAAAGATGTTTCAGATAGCGATAATGTGAAGTGAGGTAATGGTACATGAAACTTTTAGTTGCTTTCATTTCAGTGTTGGTACTTGTTGCAATCCCTTATCTTGGGATTACGTATGCCGGCATGTCCTCAGTGTTCGGCATCATAGTACCGTATGCTGCAGTTATTATATTTATTCTCGGTTTTGTTTATCGTATAATAAAATGGGCACGATCTCCTGTCCCGTTCCGGATACCAACGACCTGTGGTCAGGAAAAATCCCTTCCATGGATCAAGCAGAATAAACTCGATAATCCGTCAAGTACAACCGGTGTTGTGGGCAGAATGGTGCTTGAGGTCCTTTTCTTCCGCTCCCTATTCAGGAACACGAAAACAGAGTTGCGTGACGGTCCCAGCCTTGCGTACGCTTCAAGCGGGTGGCTATGGCTTGCAGCGATCGCATTCCATTGGTCATTTCTTATCATCCTGATACGGCATTTTAGGTTATTTTCTGTGCCGGTACCCTACTTTATCAACGTACTTGAAAATGTGGATGGATTTTTACAAATAGGAATTCCAACACTCTATATAACGGACGTCCTCCTGCTTGCGGCTGTGCTATACTTATTTATAAGAAGGATTGCAATACCACAGGTGAGGTACATTTCCCTTGTATCGGATTACTTCCCTCTGTTTTTAATATTCGGCATCGGTCTGACCGGTGTTTTAATGAGGTATTTTTACAGGGTAAATGTTATCGGTGTTAAAGAACTTGTTATGGGGTTGATAGCACTCAAGCCGAATGTTCCGGCTGATATTGGAAGTTTATTTTTTATACACCTGTTTTTGATCTCCGCGCTGTTTGCATATCTTCCCTTCAGTAAGCTCATGCACATGGGCGGTGTTTTCTTCAGTCCTACAAGAAATCTGGCAAACAACAACAGGATGGTACGGCACATCAACCCGTGGAACTATCCGGTTCATGTCCACACCTACGCAGAGTATGAAGACGATTTCCGGGACAAGATGAAGTCTGTTGGGTTACCGGTCGAAAAGGAGTAGATATGCCAAACGAATCAAAATCAGATGAACTGAAACAAGATGAGCTTGTTAAGATAGATTATAAACCGCCGAAAAAAGACTGGATGGACACGCCTGTTCATTTCAGACACGGCACCTATATCTATCCTGCAAAGGCAAAAAACCTTACCTACCTCGGCCTCCCGAATCCAAGGGAATGGAGCCCTGCAGACGAGGATTGGAAATTACCGGACAACTGGAAAGATATAATTCTGAACGGTATGAAGGAACGCCTTGATAAATACCGTTCTTTCAAGGTTTTTATGGATATTTGTGTGAGATGCGGAGCCTGTGCGGATAAATGTCACTTCTTCATAGGAGGAGGGGACCCCAAGAACATGCCCGTGCTCAGAGCTGAACTGATCCGGTCTGTTTATAAGGGAAACTTTACAGCAGCAGGCAAGATCCTGGGCAGGCTGAACGGCGCACGGGGGCTTACCAAGGATGTAATTAAAGAGTGGTTCTATTACTTTTATCAGTGTACCGAGTGCAGGAGATGTTCTGTTTTCTGTCCCTATGGTATTGATACGGCAGAGATAACCATGATGGGGAGAGAACTCCTGACCTTGCTCGGATGCAACGTAAACTGGGTTATCGAGCCTGTTGCAAACTGCTACAGAACAGGGAACCATCTCGGCATCCAGCCGCATGCGCTCAAAGACATGTTTGAAATGCTGCTGGATGATATTCAGGACAGGACCGGTGTCAAGATCGAGCCGACGTTTAACAGGAAAGGAGCGGAGATTCTTTTTGTCACGCCATCCGCTGATTATTTCGCGGACCCTGGTATTTATACCTGCATGGGCTATCTTATGCTGTTCCATGAACTCGGCCTTGATTATACGTGGAGCACGTATGCATCTGAAGGTGGAAACTTCGGTTTATTTACATCACACGAGATGATCAAAAGGCTCAATGCCAAAATTTATGCAGAGGCAAAGCGTCTTGGTGTAAAATGGATAATCGGCGGGGAATGCGGACATATGTGGCGGGTTATGCATCAGTATATGGATACGATGAACGGCCCGGCGGATTTTCTCGAAGAGCCTGTTTCCCCTATCACAGGGACAAGATTTGAGAACGCAAAATCAACAAAGATGGTCCATATAACGGAATTTACAGCTGACCTTATTAAAAATAACAAGTTAAAATTGGATCCCGGCAGAAACGATAAGCTAAGAATAACATTTCACGATTCATGCAATCCTGCAAGGGCAATGGGTATTCTGGAAGAACCCCGTTACATCATAAAGAATGTCTGTAACAATTTCTTCGAGATGCCGGAAAACACGATACGGGAACAAACATTCTGCTGTGCAGGAGGTGCGGGACTGGGTACGGATGAGATGATGGAGATAAGAATGAGAGGCGGTATGCCCCGTGCGAATGCCGTAAAACATGTGCATGATAAACACGGGGTAAACAGACTCACCTGTATGTGTGCCATCGACCGGGCGACACTGTCAACACTTATGGAGTACTGGGTGCCGGATGTAAAGGTTACCGGGATTCATGAGCTTGTCGCGAATGCCCTGGTTATGAAGGGCGAGAAAGAGCGGGTGGTTGATATACGCGGTGAAGCGCTGAAAGAAAAGAAAGGTGAAGACAATGTACGATAGCGGTAAGATTATTACGGGTCTCGTTCTATTTGTCGGTCTGGTAACATTGCCTTTCTGGTACAGTATAGGAAAGGCACAGGTTAAGCCTGATCCAAGCCTGAATACGCCGGTGATTAATCAGATGAAGGTGAAACACTGTATTGAATCTAAACAATTCATGATAGATAATCATATGGAATTACTCAATGACTGGCGAAACGCAGTTGTACGGGACAACAAGACTCTCTATGTCAGTACCACCGGGCAGTCCTTTACCATGAGCCTGGAAGTCACTTGTTTCCATTGTCATTCGAACGAAAAACAATTCTGCAACCAGTGTCATAGTTATGTAAATATACAACCTTATTGCTGGGAATGCCATGTTAAGCCGGCGGAGGAGATAGCCAATGGACATTGATAAAAGACAATTTCTTAAAATACTGGGAATTTCAAGCGCTCTGTGGGTAGGCAGCAGGTTTGCGGGCGGCATTTCCTCTCTATTCGGAATTGGCGACAAATTCGACACGAAGGCGCTTGCAGATGCAGGGTTCGAAATCAGCAAGACACTGCCCGACCCAAAGGCTTTAACAGCAAAGCAATGGGCAATAGCTATCGATATCCGTCAGTTCAAGACAGCGGATGATTATAAAAAATGTATCATGGTATGCGATAAGATCCACAATATCCCGGACATTTCCACGAAACAGGATATCAAGTGGATATGGGAGGAACCATACAATGCCGCTTTCCCGGAGCAGCACAACAACTATATGGGAGGACAATTAAAAGACAAGCCCGTAATCTTGATGTGTAATCAATGCGAATTCCCTCCCTGTGTAAGGGTATGCCCGACGGGTGCGACGTTTAAAAGGCAGGACGGTATTGTTATGATGGACTACCATCGGTGTATCGGATGCCGGTACTGTATGGCCGGATGCCCGTATGGCTCGAGGAGTTTTAATTTCCAGGACCCAAGACCTTTTCTCAAAAAGATCGATCCTGAATATCCTACAAGGACAAAAGGCGTTGTCGAGAAGTGCGATTTTTGTGCGGAAAGGCTTGATAAGGGATTGATGCCTGCATGTGTCGAGGCGTCCAATGGCGCTATGGTCTTCGGGGATTTGAGAGATCCCGGTTCGGATATAAGAAAGATTTTAAGCAGTAACTTCAGTATAAGGCGTAAGCCCGAACTCGGGACCCAGCCGAATGTGTTCTATCTAATATGAGGTGGCAGTTATGATTGAAAAGGCGTTCAACGGAAGTAAGAAATACTGGATATGGCTGATATTTTTGGCGGCCCTTTTAGGGTTCTGTTTCCACTTTTACCTTATACAGTTAAACGAAGGATTAAAAATCACAGGCATGAGCAGGAATGTATCGTGGGGACTTTATATTGCCCAGTTTACCTATCTTGTCGGTGTTGCTGCATCAGCGGTTATGCTGGTCATTCCTTATTACCTTCATCACTATAAAGCCTTTTCAAGGATGATGATTCTTGGAGAGTTCATGGCCATTGCAGCGGTTACGATGTGTATGCTTTTCATCTTTGTCGATCTCGGTCAGCCCATGAGGGTCATGAATGTAATCCTGTACCCTCAACTTCACTCTGTGATGTTCTGGGATATGACGGTTTTATCAGGGTATCTGGTCCTCAATTTGTTGATAGGATGGACCACACTTGAGGCCGAGAGGAAGGATGTTGCACCACCGTCATGGGTAAAGCCGCTGATCTATTTATCCGTGGTATGGGCAATCAGTATTCATACGGTAACGGCATTCCTCTACGCAGGGCTTCCCGGCAGGCCGTACTGGTTGTCTGCGATCATGGCAGCCCGCTTTCTTGCAGGTGCTTTCTGTTCAGGGCCTGCAATATTGCTTTTGCTTGTGTTTCTTGTGCAGAAGTTTGTGAAATACAGGGTGGGCGAAGAGTCCATACAGGCACTCTCAAAGATTGTTGCTTATGCAATGAGTGCAAACGTATTCTTTTTATTGCTCGAGATATTTACGGCTTTCTACAGCCATATACCTGATGACACGGATGTATTCAGGTATCTTTTCGTCGGTCTTGATGGAAATACCTCGCTTGTACCGGCTATGTGGGTATCTGCAGGGCTCGCCATCGTATCTCTTGCTATTTTGATCCCTCCGCAATTACGTAACAACAAGAAACTTTTAACGGTAGCGTTAATTGCGCTTGTTGTCTCTACATGGATAGACAAAGGCTTTAGCCTGATAGCAGCCGGGTTTGTTCCTAACCCGTTTGGCAGGGTAACAACATACCTTCCTACATTTCCCGAGATTATGATTGTACTCGGCGTTTACACCATAGGCCTTCTTATCCTGACCATACTGTGGAAGGTGGCTGTCTCGGTAAAAGAAAAGACCGCGGCATGATATCCGGAAAATTCCTAATACACAAAGGTTTGCTTTTGCAGACCTAAAATCCCCTCCGCACCCGGATTCCCCCAAGTCCGGGTGCACATCTTTGACCCGAACAATGCATTTTACGGGT
>VFSW01011822.1_pt1 | contig 12234 bp, 11 predicted proteins | sample 5358111 | NCBI WGS metagenome assembly VFSW01 (sample SAMN11554181, study PRJNA540505) | mine drainage metagenome | isolation source: sediment from site ElyBrook_90M | place: USA: Ely Copper Mine, Vershire, VT | collected 2017
ATCGGACCAGCAGAAACAGCGGCAGACGCCTTCTCTGGCCCCAGGGAGGAGAATACAGCCCCCCCGTTCTGCATGGCAATGATGCCCTTATCTTCAACAACAACCCCAACCCCTCGGGTAAGGGAAGCGGACGGGGCTGCTTTCGTGATCTTAACGGTTACGTCACTCATTCAGCCCCCTCGCGCTATCGCTCGCCCCTGACAAGCCAAACAGTTACAACAGTGTCCGCGCCATTCGTGGCCGCACCCACGACTCTAATCCTCGCCTGAGTAAAGGGACGGGTAAGAGCAACCTCCGTGGTTGTGGCCGTGTAAACCTGCATGGCGTTCTTGGTGGTCGCGTCCGTCACGATCTGGACGGGGACGTACTTGGTGGTATCGGTTGACGTACTCGCAATCGTCTCCCCAAGAGGAGAGAAGTCAATGAAAATCCCGATCTTGGGGGCCGTTGAGGCGTTGTCAATCAAAAAGAAAAGGTTGGTGTCGTTCGTCTTGGAGAAGTCAAACCACTGAGAGTAAACCGTGGCGGTTGCGTTGACCGTCTTCGCGTCAATGGCCTTGGTTGCCTCGGCCCTAGTAAAACTCATTGAACCCCCTTATTGGCTGATGGCTCGTTCCACGATCCACGCCCCGCCAAGGACGATGGTCAGGGCCGTGCCGCTGTTGATTTGGATGTCGTAAACGCCCTCGGTGATCTCAAGGGCAAGAGTGGTGGCGGCAGGGACCAGTACCGCAATGGTCCCCGCCACGCCACCCAGAGTTAGTCCGCTTGTCTCGCTGAGACTAATTACTGCCGTCCCAAGGTTATTCGGCTTGAATTGCATCTTCGCCGTATACGAAGTCAGGTCAACCAGCGCCCCGGTCGAGTCATAGACCGTGACGGTAAAGGCAAGGTCTTCTCCTTCGGGGAGGGTCAGGTCATACGTGGTCATTTCTCTTTCCTCCCGTAGTACCAGTTAACCGCCCTGAGAGCCATTGCCTTCTGCTTCGGATCAAGGCTTTCGATGAACTGTTTCTGGTACTTCGTCGGCACCCCGGCAAGAGGATTACCGGCCGCAAGGCTCTGGCTGAGAGAGCGCTCAAGGTCTTGAACCGTAGTCCCCGGAGGGGACAACTCAACCCACTTCCGCAGCCATTTCTTTGCCTTATCCTGATCGCCCCACCTAGAGGCTTTCTTGAAGTAGTACAGGGCGTTCTGCCGGTCAGTGGGATCACCCCCGCCAAACGGTTCCCGCTTGAGTACGTCCTTGGTGAATGCCGAGGCAAGCCTGCGAGTCTCGAAGTAGGCAGACTCGTCAGGGTTGACCGAATAGGTTGCAAGGGCGTCGGCAATCTTCCAACCCGGAGAGATGTTCTTCCCGTTGGTTGGCTTGTCATGCGCCCAGTTCCACAACTTATCCAAAGAGGCCACGCGGGCAAGATGCTCGCCCTTGTCCCTGATGGGATTCGAGCGGAGCTTGAAGGATTTGCCCTCCTCGAAGACGTTAGGGTAGACGGAACGGCCGGTGGCAAGCTCGAATGTGGTCTTAGAATACGGCTCCCACGCCTGAACCATACGGTTGACCGGAGCCTTGACAGCCTCGGCCAGTTTGTCACCAACGGTTGACTTCCCGGACGAAACCTCGTCCGCGTCCTGAAGGATGTTCCCGGCCCCCGCCCAATCCAAGGCGTCAGCAAGGGCACCCTCAAACCGAACATACCGAAGCTGCCCATCTGGGGTCTTGCCAAGGACAAGCACGGGCTTGCCCCTACCAATGGCCTGGATCGCCTCCTGATCGTCGGGGAATCTGAATCGGTTCCACGCATAGATCATCCCCGACAAGGCAACGCTCTTGAGGGCGAGTTCCGTCACCTTCCTTGCCCCGGTGATAGCGGCCATCCCAGCGATGCGGCCCTTGCTGCCCTCGGTGTCCATCGCGGCGTTCTTAAACAGCCTCACGTACCTCGGGGCGTTGATCTCCTGCCACGACCAGAACGGGGCCAGGTGGCGACGAATGTACATGCCCGCCTGGGAGATGTTGCCATAGTCGCCAAGGAGTTCCGTGGCGAGCTTTGCTGCCTTGGACTGAATGTCGGGAAGGGCATCAATCTCTGCCGCGTTGGATGCCCAGTGAACGGTTTTACCGTTAGAAAGGAGTTCCATCGCCCGGTCATACGCAGACGCCCGAAGAATGGACTCTCTGAAGTTGTTGAAGTTCTTGACTCCATTCCAATAGCGCGACACACTCCGTTGCACGACATTCCCATTGTCACTCAACAGGGATGCCAGAGCGGGGTGCTTGCTAATGTCTGGGATCTCGTGCATCGTTAGACCCGACCCGACGATTCGCTTTGACATTAGATCCTGCATTCTGGCTGCGACTTCCGGAGATGCGTCGTGCTTAATCATGTACGACCAGAGTTCTTGGGTGTTGCGCTTGACGTACTTGAGGATCTTGGGGTCGGCGGCAATCGTTGCGTCAAGGTCGCCCGAGGTGTTGTTAAGCAGGTAACGAGTCGCCCGGAGGGGGTTAAACAGAACGTATTGCTTCCAGGCCGTCTGCATCCCACCGGCAAACTTCTCTACCGGCCCCTCGATGTTCCCGGTCATATGGTCAAGGGTCTTGGCTACTCCCTCTGGGATGACCCATTGTTCCTTCGGGCCTCCAAGAACAAGTCCCTCCCTCACACCAACGGGCCTGCCGTCTTCCTTGAGACTGACTTCCTCCTTGCCCATGAGCCTGTCCAGAGCCTTCTCGGTAATGGTTAGGGCCGGGAACAACTTGTTCCCCGGCTTCGGTTGCCATACCTCGTAACCATCTGGGATCAGTTCTTGCCAGGTCTTTCCTTCTGCCTTGGCCTGCTCCTGAAGCTTCGGGAGGATGTCAACGGTCTGCCTTAGAGCCTCCCTGTGCTTGGCGGTTTCAATGATGGAATGGGCACCAGAAAGCCATTCAAACTCAGCCTCTGCGTACCGGGTGTTGAAGTCTCCCCCGCCACTCCGCTTGTTCTGGAACCCCTTTTTGCCAGTCGTCACGCCCTTGCTCGAGTTGCCAAGAGCCTGCTTCTGCTCCATGTAATCGAGGACTTGACGGTGGTAGTAGCGAGGATCGGCAGCGGCCTCTTCTGGAAGAGCCTTGAGGTCAACCAACTGCTTGACCACATCCCCCATGACCCTCTCTCTGGTCACAAGGGCTTGCCTGACCGCCATATTCTGCGGCTCGTTAACAATTGCCTCAAACTTCCCGAGATCAGACGCTACCTCCTCGGGGGTCTTGTATCCGAAGGGAAGCTCCTTTTCCTTGTACAGTCCTCGTTCAATATCCTTCTGCATATCTCGAAGAGCAAGGACGCGAGAGACGAGGTCGGAGCCGTTCTTCCCAAGGTTCTTCGTGATGCTCAGGATCTGGTCAAACGCCTTCTGAGCGGACAGGGCCTTGACTTCCTCGGCCTTCCTGAGAATGTCCGCAGCCCTGGCCTCAATGGGATTGTGCTTGGTGTCGAGATAGATGAAATGCCGGGTGAAGGCGTTCTTCATCCCAACAAGGGCTTGCTTGGCCTTTGCCGGGAATGACAACGAGCGATAGCCCTGCGCGGCCCTCCACCTGGCCTCTACGGCGGGGTTGTCAGACTTAACGGGGGCAACATCAGGGGCAACCTTCTCACCGAAGATCGGCTGAAGGGCTGCGGCTACGGGATGGGAAACGCCCATCGCTTGAGAGGAATCGGAAACCTGTGCGGGACGAACGTCAGTGGTCAGGGTAATGGTATCGTTCCCCACCCTGACAATTGGCCTGCCCCGATATTCCGGCCTCTGATCCAACCCCACGAAGGTTCCCTGGAACGTCTTGCCCGATTTCGGGGCCGTCCATTCAACGGGATCACCCAACTTGAACGAGGGCTGCTCGGTGACGGATTGCTCAGGGGCGGTTTTACTCAATGGGGCTGTTTCACCAACTGGTGAAACGGGAGGCTGAGTGGCCTTTCTATATGGGTTCTCCAGCCTCGCCCTTATCTGGTCAATGTTCAGTCCCGCGAGGACTTCCTTCGGGATGACCAACGACCCCGCCTCGTTCTGCTGGATTGGAACCCCGGCCCGCTCTAGACGCTCATAGACCTTGTTTGCGGAGGGGGAACGACCATCAAGAGATTCAAAACCAAGTCCCCTGCGCTGCGCCTCCTGAAGCGCCTGTAGATACAACTCGGAACCAATGCCCCGCTGGCGAAGCGGCGCGGGGATCTCTACATCCTTAACCCGCATCATCCCGAGATCGTTTCGGATGATAACATTCATCCCACTTTCGTCACGCATGAGTCTGACGGCGCCCTCGCTCGGTGGGCGGATAGTCAGAACACTCCCCTGAGAATTCGCGTGACGCTCCTCAATCTCGTATCGCGGAGAGGATATAGCCACCTCGTTAACGGGTGAGGTGGTGGGAGACCCGGCCTGAACCGGCTGGACTTGAGCTTTCTCAGGAGCCGGGGCAGGGGCTTGCTCTACGGACGGAACGCCGGGTTCTCCCATCGGGGAAACCGGGGTCTTGTTTGCTGCAATCTGCGTCCTCAACCGAGCAGCAAGGGCGGCGGGATCTTCTCCCCTGGCCCTAAGCGCGTTTGCCGTTATAGGGTTATCAAGGGCGACGAGCTGATCTTCGAGGGAATGAGTTTCCCGGTCAATTGCTGGCTGCGCTGCCTCACGAGCCGCAATTCTGGGGTCTTTCGCGCTCGCCGCCGCCTCTATTGCGTTTGCCCGCATCTTGCCGAAGTCAAGCTCCGCACCAGCGGATCTGGTTTCGAGTGTGTCCTTCGTGATACTGGCATCCGCAGCCCTTCTCTGCCACGGGGTTAGGGCTTGGATCTCCTCGTTTGACAGCCCGACAATGCTTAGGTTCTGGTCAGAGGAGGAAATGGCTGGCTCGGGAGTTTCCTTGATGGCCTCGGGAACCGGCCTGGCTGGCTCTGAGACGGGAGTTTTGGGCAGGGCTGTAGCTTCGGGAGGGGCATTGTTGATGCGCGGCTGTGGGGCCATCCTGCGCTGAATATCTGCCCCGGCGGCGTCTCTCTTCCCCGCCTCGTATGCGGCGCGAGCGAATGAAGAGTTTCCTTCCGTGACGAGGTTGACCGGGAAATCCCCCCCCATATTCCCGGCGGTGTGGAAGTCCTGGAACTGCCCAAGAAGCGCCTCTCCTGCGGGTCCATTAGGATCAACCCCGAGACTGGATGCTGCCCTCAGAAACTCATCCTTCCCATTGGCAGGGAACGAATCGGCCGGGCCATACTGACGCCTGGGCGCGGACAGATCCTGGGGCAGTTTAGAGTCGGGGATGAAGTCTGGAGTCTTGCCAGCAACGAAGTCCGCTTCCTTGGGGGTTAGGCTGGAACGGGTAGACTCGGAAAGCGGAACATCTTTTGGAGATGGAGGGATATCGACGCCAGGGAATGCCTGTTTCCCGGTCAACAGTCGCTTCCCCGCCCCCAACCCATGCAGAATGGCAATGCCGCCGATATTCTGACCAATGGTGGAAATGGCACCGGGGATGTCCCCCTCGTCAAGTTGTGGCTGGGCCTGAATACCACCAAACGTCAACCCCTCGGCAATGGCCTTCTTCGCGGCACCCGCCGCGCGGAGGAGGGCCGGGGCCTCCTTGGCAACGGCACCAATCCCCTCAGTCAAACGACCAGCGGGAACAGCAAGCCACGGGAGCGACCCCGCCACCATGTTCTCAGCAAACTTGGCAGAGGACTTCAGCGGACTCTGTTTGAATTCGTCCAGGGACGTTTCCGGAAGGACGGCAGCGTAAGGACTCTTGTTGAGGATGTCGGTTCCAACAGACTCAATTTGCTCCGGGGTGACGGCGGGGGGGTACATACCTGGGAGGAGCTGGTTCTTCCTCCCGATCCTCGCCATGTTGGCCGCAAGATCAACAGCCGACCTCCCGGCGGTCCCAATAAACTGCTGCGCGTTCTCTGCAACAGGAGCAACCCACTGGGCAAACTTCTCCCACGGAGACAGTTCGAGCGTCGAGGACGGCTGAGACAGCCTCTTGACTCGCTCTTGACGAGTCTCCTGTTGATTTGCCTCTTCGTCGGTCATGAAGTCGGGGGTTGTATAGGGCAACCCCTCCATATCTTGATCGGAGAGGAAGTCAGCAATGGGAGGAACGGGCATTTAGAACCTCTTCCAGCCGCCTGGAGCCTTTCGGTAGCGAACGCCATTGACTACGCGAACCTCGGTTGGGTCAAACTTCTCCGGGGCCGGGGTTGCGGTCGGGTTGGCGTCCCCTTGATTGAGAAAATCAAGCGCACTCGGTTTGTCGGGGTCGGGAGGAAATCCCCCCGCCATCCTTGCCCCCTGAGCCGTTCTAGCAACCAACTCAGGATGCTGCCGGTAAATATCACCAAGTGCCTGCTGAAGCCCCGCCGCAGTCTGCCGAGCGGCAGCCTCACTCTGCTTCGCCTGGGCAACGGCCATTGCGGCCTCGCCCCGCTGGTCAGCGGCATCAAGAGCGCCCTGAACCTTGAAGCGTTCCATCGCCATGTTCCTGATTGCGGCATCCTCTGGCAAGTCATAGAATTCAGGAGGACGGACTGCATCAAACTCAGCCATTGTTCTGGCCGGGCCAAAGTTGGGGCTTGCGTGTCCCATCGCCGCCTGCTGGTTAAGCGTGTACGAATTGTCCAACGAGGGGGGCTTGACAGTCGGATGAGTCATGGTGTCCATGAACTGCCGCACCACCTGGGGATCAACCTGATTGACGGCGGCTTGCCGTTCTAGGGCCAGTTGAGCGTCCGTGACCGGGGGGGCGGGATTGGCCACTTGGTCTGCGCCAACTGGCATCCCATTGTCGGCTTCATCATCCGGGAGCGAGCTTGCCCCGTCGTTCATGGACGAACCACCAAACCTCACCCGAGCAAGCCACGCCTGAAACTCCTCGGGAGCCATGTCGCGGGGAGCGGAAAAACCGGGAGCGCCGGGAATCTTTTTCATTACCTTCTCCTCCGGGGAGTCCAGTTCACCCGCCCCGTTGCTGGGTCGTAACCCTCAATCGAGGCCCATTCGGCCCCAGCGCCGGGTTCGTAGGCATCGGCAGTCCCGGTCATAGAACCAAGGTTCTGCCCCATGTGCCCCATCCATTCCCCGACTCTCTGCTGCTGCTTGCTGATGATTGCCTGGGCTGCGGCCTTCTGCTCTGGCGTTGCGCCCTCCCCCTGGCCGGTTGCTATGGTCTGCCTCAGTTCGCCCGTCAGAGCATCATTGCGGGGGTCAGAACCATAGTTGGTGGTCGTGTCGGCATGGGCGTTGGCAATATCCCCACCCGCATCCCCGCTCATCATGCCAATACCAGAGGCGGCATAGGGAAGATGAACCGATGGGATCTTCCCGCCACCGCGAGCAAGTGCGTTGTAGACCGCGTCCCAGTAATTACTGCCGCCCCAGTCCGGGTGGTCGGCCTTCGACCTCTGCATCGAGTCAATAAAATTCCCGGTTGGCCCGCCCCTATTCGAGAGGTACTTCAGCTTTTCGTCGCCTGACATTTGTTGCCAAGCGGAATCGGGCATATTGATCCCGAAATACTTTCCCATGATTGCCGCCCTTACCGAGTGCCAATCGGGGGGCCACCAACGGCCCTTCCTGCGGAATGAAGCCTGATCCAGTCATTCCGCCATTTGTCACCAGTCCCGACCATGAGATCGGTCAGGTCACGAGGCTGATAACCAGTCCCCTGACGCTGCCCCAGGTTGGCCGCTGCCCACGCAGCACCCTCGGGCGTTTGCCCGCCCTGCTGAACAGAGGCGGGAGGGGGAAGTGGTCCCTGTTGGGCGCTGGGGGGAGCAGAGGGCCGCGAGCCGCTATAGCCACCATAACCGCCAGAGCTTCCACCATGACCACCAGAAGCCCCACCAGACCCGCCAAACATCCCACTCTGCGCCCATTGACCAAGCAGCTGCGCCCACTGAAGTTGGTTATCCTGGTTGGTCTTGGCTGCATCATAGAGATACTTGTTGGTAATCTCAGAGTTGGAGTCCGATGCCTCCCTCGCGGCCTGTCCGAGCATGTCCGCATAAGGAGTTCCAGCAGACATCTTCCCGTTGGACATGCCCATCATGCCAAGATCACCCATCCTCGACGCGGCAGCGTTGAAGTTGCCGGTCATGGTGCGAGTAATCCCAGGCTGGGCAGCGTTGATTGCAGCGGTGGGATCAACCATCCCGCCCCCAAACGGGCCGGGACGAGAGCCGGAACCGCTAAACATCCCCATGAACGATTGCTGCCGCTGCTTCATCAGGTTGTTCTGATTGGATGCGTTCATGGCCTCCCATTGACGCATCCCCTCGTCTTGGTTTGCGGGACCACCATTCAGTCCGGGGGCGGGACGCATCCCGCCAAACGCCTCATTTGGGAGTCCCCCCCATGTGGTTCCGTTCTGTCCAGCCTGTCCCCCAAAATTGGGATTAGAGAATCCGCCACCAAACCGCCCAGCAGAAGGAAAGTACGCCATTCGTTACCTCTTCCCGCCGCTTTCAAAGGCGACGGACATGCCATCCAACTTCACCGACCCGGTCACGCCGGTGAGGGTGAACTTTAGGGTTGGGTCATGTTCGATTAGGGTGTTGAGATGGAAGCGGGTATGACCGATTCCGGACGGGAGGGCGATGGTCAGCCCAGTTCTCCACGTTGCGTCGTCAACCCCCTTGGTTTGCACGGTCAATTCTGGAACCCCGGACGCTACCCTTGTGTCCACCTGGACATATTGGATATGAGTCCTTTGCCCCTCCGGGACGAAGTCCAGTACTCCAGTCTCGGCATACACCGGACTCCCGGTAATCTCCCTGCTGTACCTTCCCGTCTTTCGGTCAATGTGAAGCTTTAACGTGGAGAGGTTTGCAACGAGCTGCCGGGAGCTTGTATCGTAGGCAAGAGAGGCATCGGTTGCCGGGGGCCACGTAATTCCAAGCTCCTTGATGTTCAACGGCCCATCAAGTTCGCTCGTCTGAGCGCCATCCGTTGCGTACACGAACCCACTCTCGTCAAGGAAGTACGCAAGCCCGTCAATGAGGACCGGGTTGGACTGGGTATTGGTCGCCGTCGTTCTCTTGGCGAACATGAGCGGAACCAACCACTGTCCCGTTCGAGAGAGGAGGCCGGTCCCCTGGGTTTCCAGGGTGATCCCAGTCTGTCCACTCCCGATCATGTAGACAACGTCACCGTCTCCAGGAAGGGTGTTGGTTCCCGCCCCGGTCTTGACGGTCACTCCATTCACAACCTCAGTCAGCGCCCAGACGGCAGGACGACCAGGGGCACACCACGAGATCGTCCGGTTCATACACGCGATAACGTACTCACCAAACGTACACCACGAGGTATAGGGAACACCGATTGTACACGGGGGAGTCGGAGCAGACGGGAAAGAGAATGTCGGGAGTGGGGCCGTCAGGGTTCCACTGTTGTCCGTCCACATATTGACGATGGACACAAACTCGGGGAACTTGAGGTCTTTGGGATGCTTCCTCTTGTTCTCCGTTGCCCCATTGAAGGAGATGGATGGCGAGATCTGCATGGTCAATCTCCTTACCCCGGAGTTGTGCTCATATAGCCACGGATGACACCCTGCTTTTCCAGAAGATCCAGGGCGGAACGCACCCTGTCATACGCGGCGTTGCTCCTGGCCCAGAGTAGGTTTACCGTATTTTGAGGAGTCCCGGCGTCCCATGTTGGGGCGGCGGCATACCCGGCGTACTGGAAGTCAATCAGTGAACCCTCGGCCGGGAATACAGCCCAGAGCGGGATGCGGCCATACCGAACATTCCCGTTAATTAGAGCCTTGACAACGATCTCCTGGTGGTATTCCTTGATCGTCCAGCCGCCAACACCAGAGTATTGCCACTCCGGGTAGGAGGAAAAATATAGCGAGATGCCAGGATCATCCTGCGGTTGGTGCGTATCGGGTTCCGCATTGGCGATGTCAGGAACGGTGAGCTTGCTGGTATCGGTTGAATCAACGATGTCAGGGGCGGCTTGGTAGTCCCGGCCAATACCAAGATAGGGGTGATTCTGACCATCGTACAGGTCGGCACGGAAGAACACCCCGGCCAGGAAATCCCTTAGCCAGTCCCAGATGTTGCCAATCCCAAGTCTGTCTAGAAGCCCCGACCTTCCTTCCCCGATGTTGTCCATCGGGTTGTTGGTACAGGTCATGTTTCACCCTCGCCTCTCGTTCCGTAATGCCCAGCGCCACTCACCGAGCGGTACATCTTGGAACCGTAGAGTTCCGTCCCTCCCGCCTGAGAGGCCATCATGGCGGCAAGCTGGAAATGTCCCTTTGCTTCATCGGGGAGACGAAGCCGGGTTGCAAGCCTGCTCATTGCGAACAGTTTGATAACGTCATCCCAAATCTCCAGGAGGGTGGTTTGATCTCCAATGGCAAGTTCCGTTGGTCGGCGGCGAACATCCATGGACAGCGCATATACCTTGTCTGGAGTGGGCCAAATCCCAAGCCCAGGCGCGGAACTGGACGGAACCCAATGCAACCACCACTTTTCGGGGGGGCCGGTCTGGGTCGTATACAACCCTCCCAATCGCGTCCTGTCCAACCTATTGATGGGTTCCATTACGTAAGAGTCCTCAACCCGGAAGACGTTATTCACCCGAAGGATCGGGGTTGCGTGCAACTCAATGTACGGCTGAAGGGCTGTCGTGCCCTGTGAGCTTGGGGAATCAAGCTCGGGGAGTTCGTAGTTGGAACAAACGTCGGTGATGTACGCGGCGTTGATATACCGCATGAGAAGGGCATCGCTGTACACGTTGGGATCGAGTTGGCCGTAGGTGTCGCGCATCTCGGTCAGAATTTCTTTTGTGGTGATTCTGCCCATTGGCTCACCCCTCCCATGTGTCTAGCGGGACAATCGGATCAGTCTCTTTCCGAGCTTTCCCGCGCAGGTTCCGATACGCGAAGACCTTCTCGCGGTGATCCGCGCAGGTGTCCTGCACAACCCGCTGAACCTGATCGGTGGCGTAGATGATCGGCGCACCCGCCGACTTGTAGTAGACGTTCCCAGGAGTCGCGGAATCAGACGCCCCTGCCCACTGTGCCCACCAGAACGACATTCCATCCGGGGCAAGATCGGTGAGAGTGAAGTAGAAGCAAATCGCATCAGGGGCAACAAGGGTCACGCTCGAAAGGGGAACGGAAAACCACCTCTTCCCCTCACTAGTAACCGTCTCGTTGTACCATTCCTGCTGATTGGCCCCCACCGAGTCGCACGTCCCCATCTGAAGTTGGTGGGCCAAATGACTCTCCCGCTGGTGAACGCCCTGCTCAATCCAAAAACAGACGTTCGTTGCCCCCGTGAAGTTGGCCGCAGTTGTGGTCCTGACCGTCTGCGTCCCCGCCCAGGTCTGCGCCATATTCACATACGACAGGGTGTTGTCATCGTTGACGATGACTCGGGCCATTCCATCCCTACCGAGGGACGGGTAGTTGGTCATGGCCCACTGGTCGCCAGTCGATGCCCAACCCGCCGAATTGTAGTCCCCGTAGGTCAGCCGGTTCTCGCCCTTCAGAAAGAGCATGTCGTGAGCCATCTTGCGAAGGCTCGACCGGGGGACCCAATGTTGACCAACAACACAATAGCCTTGACGAGTAAGACTATGAGCCATCGGAAGAAACGGGGGGCTTGTCGCCCCCCACCTCCATATCCATCAAAACTTGCCTGATCTCTTCCTGCCTCCCCGAGATGAAGTTCAAATTGGCCCACAATTCCTTCTCTGCCTTAATCAGTTCAGCAAGCCGAGCCTCAAGCGTTTCCTTCATGTGAGTCCTTTCTAGATAGCGTTTGAAACCATCAGGTAGTACGGGGTGCCATTCACAAAGATGCGGATGACGTGAGACACCGCAGCCGACGACTTCGCGGCAATTAGATTCCCCGAGGCAATCGTCCCGCCCTCAAGCGAGAAGAGGCCAACGGAATCCTCAAGGGCCGCAGCGCCAGTAGAGTCACCAGACAGAACCGCACGAATGAACGAGCCATGCTGGGCCTGAACGGCAGAACTGGAACCATCGGCAGACAGTTCGGCATAGACCGCAGCCGCCGTACCACTAATGGCCTTATTGGGCACCTGAAGGGTTGCCCGAACGCCAGCGGCCTCACCAGTCAGCGTCCCGCTCGTCCCGAAGGACACGGACGCATGAACGCCATGAGCGGCGTTAGCACCGGCGGCGTTGACGGTGGTGAAGGCGCGGATGGTTTCACCCGA